>Ga0213876_10001597_pt1 | contig 13930 bp, 11 predicted proteins | sample BarmaccomBMRX_R9_FD_160113 | JGI IMG/M metagenome (GOLD analysis project Ga0213876, IMG submission 160113) | Root-associated microbial communities from Barbacenia macrantha in rupestrian grasslands, the National Park of Serra do Cipo, Brazil - RX_R9 | ecosystem: Host-associated > Plants > Roots...
ACTCCTTGCGAACTATCACTGTGTTTAAGTCATTGAGAAGATTGATCGCCGGTTCACAAAGAGATGAGAGCCGCAAAGCTGAGGGCACGACCGGCTATGAGATTTGGGTTGGCGCTGTCCCCGACGTGACCCTGATGCATGCGGCGGTCAGTTCCGTAATTTGATGCCGCAATGAAGCGCTAGTGCGGAGTTGCCGAGCGCGCGCCGGCGGCTGGGTCGCCCGTGGGCGGTGGCGCATGATCGACCGCAGCGCGCGGTCCCAGCAACTCGGTCAGAACGGGCGTTAGCGCATCTGCCCAGACCTGATAGGCCTTGATAGTGGGGTGCAGTTTATCGGCATCCATCATTCCGTCAAAAAGCTTTCCGTTGCTGTCGGCGAGCTTGTCGTTGATGTTGAGATAGCGAATTTTGTTGCCGTCGGCAAACCTCGACAGGTTCTGATTGATGCGTGCAATGACGGGCGCGAAGCTCATATCGTCGTTTCGCGGGAAGATGCCCATCAGCACAATCGTCGCGGCGGGAGCTTTCTCGCGAATTCGATCTACTACGGCGCGCAAGCCGCGCGTGACATTCGCCGTCTTTGCGTCTGCATCGCCTGAAAACGCAGAATCGCCGACATTGTTGGTGCCGGCGAGAAGAACCACTACTTTGGGATTCACTCCATCCAGTTCTCCGTTTTCCAACCGCCACAAAATATTTTGCGTGCGGTCGGCGCCCCAGCCGAAATCAGCCGCGTTCCAGCCGAAGAAGTTTTGTTTCCAATTCGCCAACAGATCGGGACGGTCAGTAGCGCCCCAGCGCCGGGTGATTGAATCGCCTTCGAAGTAGAGATCGATTCCGCCCTGTTTTGCTTTGTTGAGTAGCTGAGAATGGGCGACCAATGAATTTGGATCAGTCCGAAAAACCGGTTCATCGGCCGGCAGTTGCCATGGTTTCGAGTGATAATCGAGCCACTTGTCCGCCCACGGGATGAAGTATTTCCAATTCGGAGCATCGGTGTGACCGGCGTCGTGTTGACGCCATGCCAACCGGCCGTCTAGCAGCCCGAGATTCACCGGCGGCATATTGGCGGCGTGATAATCCTCATTCAGCCCCAAGTCCTTAGCGCCCAATAAACGGAAGACAGCGCCGGCGGCCACAGTTGCCATGAAGCTGCCGCGTTGGTCGAGCCATTTCGCATCGCCCATTTCCGGAACGCCATAGCTGATGAAGGTCGGGCGCGGTGCGCACAGCGCAATCAGCTCGTTGGAATCGACAGGCAAGTTACTGGCGTTCATACTTCCGGTTGCGGCTTGCGACGCGCCGTATTTCAGAAAGTTGCCGGCCATCCAGTGGTATCCGCCGGACCCCGTAAGATTTTCCACCTCTTCTCCGAAATTGCGGCGATGCGGTTTGACGCCGCCTTCACCTGAGGACCCGACTAGCACCACGGCGAAGCGCGTATCGAATGCCATTGTCACCAGCGCCGCCTTTCCATAGCGGGAAACACCTTCGATGCCCACGCGCTTGGGGTCAACGCTCTTGTCGGTTTGGAAATAATCGAGAGCGCGCGAAGCGCCCCATGCCCAAGCTCGTAGCGCGCCCCAATCGTCGGGTTTGCGCGGCTGCCCTTTATTCGTGAGGCCGATGATTCCCTTTGTGAGACCCGCGCCGTTGTCGGCTTGAATGCTACTGGTATCGAGAAGCGCGTAACCCCAGCCGGAAGCGATGAGCTGTTCGGTTGCCGGAGGATCGCTGCCCAGCATTTTTTTGAACTCCGGATGGTTTGCGATGAACCGCTGGAGCATCGCGCTGCTGAACATAATCATCACGGGCACGGGATCTTGGGTGGTGCCCGGCGTCACCAGCGTCATTTCGATATCCACGCTGATGGCCGGATACGCCGAATTGTCTGCGTGTCCGACCAAGTGCTTTTCAACCACCGGGAAAACGCCGGTCTTCGAAGCGGTTGTACTCTTCACCGTCCAGCTCACCTTAGGCACGTTCGGTGGAATGCGGCCGAGGACGTCGCGCTCGAAGTCTTCGACGATTTCGGGGCGCCGCCGATGCCACCACTGCTGCGGCGACGTGACGCGTTGGCCGCTCTTCAGCGTGAGGGCATCCGGCAGATCTCCGTAGGGATTGGCCTTCGCCTCATCGTAGTTCGCGTGATTGGGATCATTCTCATTCCCGCTCGGGCCAGGACGAAGCGCTTTAATGCCCAGCTGATCCATCATGTTTTGGTGGTCTTGTTCTGTCGTCCAGTTCAGCGGCGGCTGTTGCTGCCCTCCGGCCAAGTGAACCACGAGAACCGCCAAAAGGCTGAGCGGGCGGCTGCTCAGCGGCGTTCGTCTGAAGCTGTGGAGCCAAAGCATAATTCAGTCGATTTTATCCACGGGCGCTCGCAGGAATGCATGAATGCCCCTCACGCGCCGAGCTCATGCTCAACGAACGCGAGACTCTCAAAGCGTGCCGGGTAAATAGGCGGCCGAACGGAATCCGGCTGCCAACCAAACAAGAACTCTGTTGCGGGGCCGCAGACGCGCCCCTGACACGGGCCCATACCGCAGCGTGTATGCAGCTTGGCAGCCCGCCACGACGGATGCGGAGTCAAGCGCCCGTGTACGACGTCTTCGCAACGGCAGACAATGGTATCCGCCTCGCAGAGCGTTCGCAGGTCTGGGCGGATGGTGAAGGCGGTCTCGAGACGAGTCGCGAAGCTGCTCAGTTTGCCACGTTTATGCCGGAGTGCGCCGGTCGCGTCTTGCAAACCCGTGGCCGAAAGAGCGGCAATTTCACCTTCTAAGAGGGACGATTCCAGACCGCCGATGGCGGTAGGTTCGCCTGCGCAATATACGTTCTCGACGGACGTTTTCTGAAACTCATCGACTTCGACAAAACCATTTCGAATGTTACATCCGAGCAGGGCCAGCAGTTCGATGTTCGGCACAAGGTGGAAGCCGCAGGCCAGGTAATCGCAGGCAAGCTCTTGGGTGTGGCCGTTGCGCGAGAGCACAACCGATTGCAACACGCCGTTACCTTTTGCTTTCATGGGCCAGGTATTTGCCGAGAACGGGACGCCGGCTAAATCTCGTCGAAGGCCGAGCGCCTGCACGATCTTGCTCGGTTGCGCTGCAAGACCCAGGCCGAACCGCACGAGGCGGGTGAATGAAGCCTGCTCGCAAATCATGGTAACGTTGGCGCCGTGCTTCGCCAGGTAAGCAGCAACGGCGAGTAAGAGAGGACCGGTGCCCGCTACCACGATGCGCTTACCTCGAATGGCGAGGCCCGATTTAGCCATCGCCTGGAGTCCGCCTGCGGCCATCACGTTCGGCAATGTCCAGCCCGGAAAAGGCAGGAAGCGCTCGCGTGCTCCGGTGGCGAGAATCAAATGGTTATAGTGCAGTTCGAAGTTCGCGAGACGCGATTCGGCAAATAGCGTTCGCGAGCGCGCATCGGCGTGGAAGACGTGCGTGCCGGTCAGAATCTCCACGTGTGTACGCGGCAGGTTCAACCATTTCGCCGCTTCCGATTTGTTGTGCGGCGTTTCGCCGCGCCAGATCTGTCCGCCGAGCGCGGGGTTGTCATCAACGATGCCCGTGGACGCGCCGGCGCGCGCGGATCGATGAGCGGCGGCGAGGCCCGCTGGACCACCACCGACGATCAGGACATCGAAGCACTTCTTCTCAGCCGCCACCCGTGCTCACTTCCATACCGGGCTCGCAGATGGTTTGGCAACTGCGGCAGTTGGGAATTCCGTTGATTTCCACGCGACACTCGTAGCAGATTCCCATGCCGCAGAGCGGGCCGCGCAGATCACCCGTAACCGAGCGCCTGCAGGCGATACCTCGCGAGGCGAGAACGGCCGCGATTGTTGCGCCGGGCTGCGTCGAAATTTCTTCACCGTTCACTACGATGCGAGTCGATTCAGGCATGGCTATGCTCGACAAAAGCGCGAGTCGGCAGAAACGGTGTGAGCGGAATGGCGGGCGTATTGCCCATCATCCGATCTGCGAGCAGTTCCGCTGTGCCCAGAGCTGTCGTTATGCCGAGACCTTCGTGTCCGGTGGCGAAGTAAAGGGAGGGATCGACAGGCGATTCTCCGATAATGGGCAGCTTGTCGGGAGCGGCGGCACGGAAGCCGGTCCAGGTGCGGATGGTCGAGGTTTGAGCCAGGGCGGGCATGAACTCGAGCGCGCGCCGCAGCATGCGCGAAAGAATTTCAGGATCGATTTGCTTGTGCTCGACACCATACTGCCGCGACGAACCGATCAACATCTGGCCGGTTTGACGAGGCTGAATATTGAAGGCGACTGAATCTGTTGTGAGCGAATGGGCGCTTTTCAAATAGCCTAGTTCCACGAGCTGATGACGCACGAAGCCAGGATAGCGATCAGTGATCACCAGGTGCCCTTTGCGCATCTTGATATCGAGCTTAGGCGTGAGACCGGGGGCCCACGCGCCGGCCGCGTTCACAACAAATCGCGCGGACAGATGGGTATTATCCGCCAGCCGCACCGCGCCTCTTCCTATTTCCTGCACGCTTCCGAAAAGGAGTTGCGCACCGCGAGTTTGTGCGCGTTCCAAGAGGAAGCGAGCGGCGCAAGGCGGATAGACGACGGCGTCTTGCGGCACCAGCAGACCACCCGCCATGCCGGAACGCAAGTTCGGCTCCATGCACGCAAGGGCTTCGACATCGAGGATGTTTGTTGGGACGGCGCGCTCCGTGTAATAGCTATGCTTGCGCTTCACCTCGGCCATCTCCTCTTCGTCCGCCGCTACCCAGATGGTGCCGCACTGCTGATACTCGACGTCCGCCGGTAACTCGGGCGCGAGTTGCTGCCAGAGACGCTGCGAGTAGCGGGTGAGCGCGAACTGCGCGTCTGAATCGTCCATCACGACGACATGGCCCATACCGGCGGCAGTCGCCCCACTTCCGACCACATCGCGTTCGACAACTGCAATCTTTAATCCGTGGCGCGAGAATGCATCCGCGCAAGCCGCGCCGACGATTCCGGCACCTACAACGACGACGTCGTAGGCAGCCGCGTTCATGCCGGCGTACGCATCACCTGGCGCAGTCGCTCCGCCGCGCTTTCCGGCGTGATATCGCGCTGCGGGGAACCGAGCAGCTCGAAACCAACCATGAATTTCCGGACGGTGGCCGAGCGCAGCAGTGGAGGATAGAAGTGCACGTGAAGCTGCCACTCCTGGTGCTTTTGGCGATCGCTCGGAGCGGGATGAAAGCCCATGGAATAGGGGAATGGCGAATCGAAGATGCGATTGTATCCGGCCGTGACGGTGGCGAGCATCGCAGCGAGGCCTTCGCGCTGTGCTTCGCTAAGGGCGGCCAGCGTCTCCGCTTTGTCGTTCGGTAGCAGCATCAACTCGAATGGCCAGACGGCCCAGAAAGGGACGAGCGCGGTCCAGGAATCGTTTTCAACGACAATTCGCTCGCGCTGCGTTCGCTCGAGTTTGAGATAGGCACTCAGAAGCGGATCCCGGTGGGTTTCGAAATACGCTCTCTGAGCAGACAGCTCGGCGGCTGTTTCGTTCGGAAGGTGTTCGGTAGCCCAAATCTGACAGTGCGGATGCGGGTTGCTGGCGCCCATCATGGCGCCGCGATTTTCAAAGATCTGGACGTAGCCGATGTTTTCACGGGAGCCGAGTTCCGCCTCCTGGCGCACCCACTCATCAACAACACGACGAATGGCCTGCCGGGGCATGCTGGCGAGCGTAAGATCGTGGCGCGGATCAAAACATAGGACGCGGCACGTGCCGGGTTCCGTTTGAGCGCGCAGCAGACCGGTCCCGCCAGGATCGATGGCCGCGGACGCGACGTCGGGTTTGAGTGCGGCGAAGTCATTCTCGAAGACGAACGTTCCGGTATATTTCGGATTTACATTGCCGCCTGCGCGCGTGTTCCCGGGGCAGAGATAGCAGGTGGGATCGTAGGTAAGTGCCGCGGCAGCGGGCGTGTCTTCCGTTTGACCTTGCCAGGGGCGCTGCGTCCGATGGGGCGACACAACCACCCATTCCCGACGCAGGGGATTCCAGCGGCGGTGTGGGTTTTCGAGGAAGACCGGATCCATCAGACCTTCTTACCTTTGAGAAGCTACTCGCCCGATGATGCCATAACAGTCGCCAAGCAAAAATGATGCGTCCCCTCGACATCTTAGGAAACGTGCTATCATTCCTAAGGTGTATAGGAAAGAAAAGAATTCGGCTGAACTGCTGCAGGGCACGCTCGATCTGCTGGTTTTGAAAGCAGTGTCGCTGGGCAAAGTGCATGGTTACGGAATTTTGCTGCGGATCGAGCAGATCTCCCGAGGGTCGCTCGACATCGAGCAAGGTGCGCTCTATCCGGCTCTCTACCGGCTGGAAAGACAGGGTTTGCTCAAAACCGAGTGGGGTACATCGGAGAACAATCGCCGGGCCAAATACTACATGCTGACAAGCCGCGGCCGCGTGCAACTCAAGGATGAAGAACGCAGTTGGGGCCGGCTTGTAGAGGCGATTGGCGCTGCGTTGAGTGCGCGGCCGAGCGAGGTCTGAGATGTTTCGGTTTCTGAAATGGCGATCGGCCTGGCGCCGCAAAAACTTTGAAGGTGACATGGCGGACGAGTTCGCGTTTCACGTGCAGGCTCGGACCGAGGATCTGATCCGCCGCGGAGTTTCGCCCGACGAGGCGCAAAGGCGCGCACGCGTGGAGTTCGGCGCACGGCCACGCTATCAGGCGGAATGCCGTGAATCTCACCGGGTGCATTGGGTGGATGAAATTACAAGGAACGGGCGCTACGCGTTGCGCAACCTGATGAAGGCCCCGCTCTTCTCGTTGACGGGAATTTTGTCGCTGGCGGTGGGCTTGGCAGCGGTGGGCATCATGTTCACTGTGGTGGACACGGTGCTTTTGCGTGCGCTGCCGTTCGCGCATTCGGAACGTATCGTGACTATCTCCCAGCGCGTTCCCCTTTTCGGTTCCTCTCCGACTGTGGTGACGCCCGGCGAGTTTCAAGCGTGGCAGCGGTCGGGAGTTTTCGAATGCTCAGCTCTCGTCGACACGGCCTCGTACACACTCGAAGAACAGGGTCGTCCCGAGCGAATTTATGGAGCAAGCGTCACGCCAGATTTTTTCAGCGTCTTCGGCTTGCATCCGATTGCGGGCCGTGCTTTTGCGGCTGAGGACGCAGTTCAGGGCCGAAGCAACGTCATCGTGCTGAGCTATGAGCTATGGGCGCGCGACTTCGGAAGCGACGCCAGCATCATCGGCAGGACGATTCATTTGAGCGGCGTTCCTATGACCGTCATTGGAGTAATGCCGGCGGGGTTCGAATTTCCGCGGCTTGCGGACGTGTCGCAGATCATGAGCTGGGCACCGGAAGGGACTGAATTCTGGACGCCCTTCGTCATTACGCCGAAGATCGTCGAAGAAGGCAACTTCAATTTTTATGCTCTGGGACGATTGCGCCCTGGAGTGACGCCAGAGAGGGCGGCCGCCCAACTACTTCCCGCCGCAGTTCACCTGTTCAGAGAGCAAGAACTCAAGTACCCGGAGTACAAGAAGTTCATCGAGGAAGTGCTCGGCGCGTTTGCCGTTTATGTGACCCCGCTGCGCGAGACCATGGCGTGGGGAGTGCGCGATGCACTCTGGATGCTGCTGGCGGCTGTCATGCTTCTGCTCGTCTTAGTGCTGTTCAATCTCGGCAACCTGTTGCTGACGCGCAACACGCAGCGCTTGCGCGAATACACGGTGCGGCAGGCCCTCGGCGCCAGCCGGTGGCAGCTCTTTCGAGAGAGCATCGTCGAACAGACAGTGTTGGTTGGCTTGTCTTCTTTGGTAGCAGGCGCGCTAACCGCATCGGGCATCCGCATTCTTGGGGCATCTTTGGCAAACAGCGTGCCGCGGTTTTATGAGCTGCGATTTAGTGGGACAGAGTTCGCAGTGTTGATGGCGTTGGCATTCCTGACGGCGGTGATTTTTGGGGCACTCTCACAGCTCGTGATCTCACAGGCGGTGCTTACTTTCGGGCTGAATTCACAGGGACGCACGCTAACCAGCGACCGGCAGACAAACCGGTTGCGATTTCTATTGATCGCGGGCGAGATTGCCGTGTCGGCGGTTCTGCTGGTCGGCGCCGGATTGCTGATACGGAGCTTCCAAAACGTGATGCGCGAACAACCGGGCTTTAATCCGCATAATGTTCTGACGCTGAGCGTGCCATTCAATTCGAGGACAACGGATAAACCAGAAAAACGGGTGCAGCATATTCGCGAGCTGATTGCGCGAATAGAGGCACTGCCCGGCGTTGAGTCGGCTTCGATTGTGAACCGTCTTCCCCTGGCGGGGGACACCGAGATTCACAACGTGCATGCAGCCGGAAGGCCGGTTGCGCAAAGGCCTGAGAACATTTCGGCCGAGAAGCGGGTGATTGACGTTGCGTACTTTCGAACGATGCAAATCCCGCTGGTCGAAGGACGGCTGCTGAGAGCGGACGATCCCAACCAGTTGGTGGTCATCAACCAGCAGATGGCAAAGCGCTTGTGGCCTAGCGAAAGCCCGATTGACAAGCGGTTGACGGACGGGGACAATCCGCCCCTGACCGTGATCGGCGTGGTGGGCGACGTTCACTACGGCTCATTAGAGAAACCGCCGATGATGCAGTTCTACGGACTGATAAACGCGGACCCAAATTGGGCGGATACGTTCGTGGTTCGTTCACGGCAATCACCGGAGAGCCTGATTCCTGCGATTCAGAAGACGATTTCACGGTTGGATGCCTCCGAGCCGGTGACGCATGCGCAAACAATGGAACACTTGCTGGATGTGATGACCCTGCAGCGTAAATTCGAGACTGCACTGCTGAGCAGTTTCGCTGCGGTCGCGCTATTTCTGTCTGCGATGGGGTTGTTCGGGGTGGCATCGCTCTCCGCGACTCGCAGGACGCGTGAATTCGGCATTCGACTGGCGGTAGGAGCTTCCGGCAGCGAAATTGTGCGCCTGGAGGTTCGGCGCACGGTAGCGATGGTGGTGGTGGGACTGGGCTTGGGCCTGATTGCCTCAACAGTGGTGGCGCAGATGATGGCTGGTTTTCTTTTCCGGGTGAAGCCGCAGAGCGGAGGGATTTTCGCTGAAGCAGCACTGGTGTTGATTGCGTCGGCGTTGTTGGCGGCGTGGCTGCCTGCGCGCCGCGCCGCACGGACCGATCCGGCAGCGGCTTTGAGAGTGGAGTGATGTTTGGTGCGGAATGCGATTGCGCAGTTACGAAGTTGTAAAAGTCCTGTAAAAGCCTGAAGACGCCGATTTCGGGCTCAGAAAACAATTGAAAAAAGTAGATACACTAGCAGTGCAATGCAAACTATTCTTGTCATTGACGATGACGAGAACTTGCGCGAGACCATCGGCGTACTGCTCGAACGCGAGCACTTTACGCCTATCTTTGCCGCCGACGGCAAAACGGGTTTCAACAAAGCGCTCACGTTGAAGCCCCAACTATTGCTGGTTGATTTGCGACTTCCGGGGATGAGCGGCGCGGAGCTTTGCAAACAGCTTCGCGCTGACAGGATCCAAACTCCCATCATCGTTTTGAGCGCTGTCGGGGAAGAAATCGACAAGGTGTTGCTGCTCGAGATGGGAGCCGACGATTACATCGTTAAGCCATTCGGGTCGCGGGAACTGCTGGCGCGCATTCGCGCTCTGTTGCGCAGGACCAGCGCCGATACGAAAGTGCTCCAATTCGCGGATGTGGAGATTGACGTAGACCGGCGAAATACCAAGCGGGCCGGACAGGACGTCAAGCTAACTCCGGCTGAATACAATCTTCTGCTCTATTTTTTGCAGAACCCCGATCGGCCCCTGACGCGGGACGTCATTCTGAATTCGGTGTGGGGTTACGATTCGTATCCCAATAGCCGCACGGTAGACGCCCACGTTGTGAAGCTACGGCAAAAATTCGAATCGGATTCGAACGTTCCTCGGCATTTTCTGACGGTGCATGGTGTCGGTTATCGATTCGTTCCCTGACCGGGCAATCTGCAATGCCCGTCATTCTCATAATCGAAGACAGCGATGATGTGACCCCCTTAGAGATTGCTTTGGCTTCGCTGGACGGTTCTTCGATAAAGGTTGTGAACGACGGGCGTCAGGCCCTCGCTATCCTTGACGCCAATCATCAAGAAATAGCGGCCGTCATCACTGATCTTCACCTTCCTACAATCGACGGCTTCGACGTCCTGACGGCGGTAAGAGGTCACGATCGATACGGGAAACTGCCTATCATTGTCGTAAGCGGCGATAGTGATCCTAACGTTCGTACTCGAGTGTACGATTTGGGAGCGAATGCGTTCTTCACTAAGCCCTATTCCCCTTCAACAATTCGTCAGACACTCGAAGGTTTGTTATATGCGCCGTAGATTGCCTTTGGCACTCGCTTTCGCTCTCAGCCTATATGGGCAAGACAGTACCGATCAGTCAGCATTGATGAAGCAAATTCTGCAGAGGCTGGACGGCCTCGAAAAGCAGAATCAGGAGCTGCTGCAGACCGTTAATTCATTGCGCCAAGAGGTGGCGGCATCACGTTCTGAAGCTGCGAAGCCGATACCGGAAGGCAACAAGCCGGATGAAGCTTCCCAGGAGGACCGCCTGGCGGTTCAGGAGCACCGGACAGCAGAGCAGGCGCAAACTAAAGTGGAAGCCGCCCACAAGTTTCCGGTTCAACTGGACGGGATACTCCTGTTCAATGCCTTCGCTAACAGCGCCACGAGCGCCGCTGAATACTTCGGTAACTACAACTTACTGTCGGGGCCGGGACGGGACGGAGCTACTTTTCGTCAGACCTTATTAGGTCTCAACTTTCAGGGACCACAACTGCCCGGTGACGGACGTGTAAACGGATTCATTAGTATGGATTTTTATGGCGGCACTTCAGACCCGCTGTATTCACGATTCCGAATCCGCCGTGCGGGTATTTCACTGGACTGGGCGAACCGCAGTTTTTCTGTGGGGCAAGACAAGCCGTTGATCTCGCCGTATCAGCCCGATTCTCTAGCCGAAGTGGGTGTACCCTCGCTGGCAGGCGCCGGAAACCTTTGGTTATGGTTGCCGCAGGCGCGATACGAAGAACGACACAAACTTGGCACAAACACCGGGTTCAAAGCGCAACTCGCTGTGTTGCAAACAGAAGAGACCTATGCGAGCGTTCCGTCATCAATCGCCAGCACTTTGGAACCGGCGCGGCCGGCTTTCGAAGGACGCTTGGCGTGGTGGCGCCAAATAGACGATACACGAAGATTTGAATTCGCTCCGGGCTTCCATGTGAGCACGAGCCATGTGGGTGGGAATTCCGTGAACTCACGTATCGGCTCTTTCGACTGGCTCGTGATTCCTGCGAGCCATCTGCAGTTCAGCGGAACTGTATTTAAAGGTGAGAACGTTGCTGCGCTGGGAGCGCTAGGGAACGGTTTTGCTATTTCGCGCGCCGGAGCCTTTCATCCTGTGAACGCGACCGGCGGCTGGGCTCAACTTGCTTTTCCCATCACTCCCCGGCTGTCGCTCAACATTTTCAGCGGGATTGAAGACGACCACAGCTCCTTCCTGAACCGTTACAGTATTGTCCATAACTGGACCTATGCCTCGAATATCATGTATCATCTCGGCCCCAACGTTGTAGTAAGTATGGAAGCCTTACAGATGCGAACGCGGACTTTCGCCGACGTCGGCGCGATCCAGAACCACTATGATCTGGCGTTCGGTTACCTCTTTTAAGAACCTCGCTTTACTCGTGCTCGCGATATGCGCGCTGTCTAGAATTGCGTCTGCAGCGACTGTTTCCGGTTACACGCGGCTGATGGAATCGAGCGATTCAACGGCTAAGAAACGAGGCGATTTCTCGGGCGTAGTGGTGTGGCTTTCCGCGGCGGACGAAGCCCGGATACACCTGACCGGAGCGCACGCTCAGATGCTGCAAAAGGACAAGCGCTTTTCACCGCATATCCTACCGATCGAGACCGGCACGAGCGTGGATTTTCCAAATCTCGATCCGATGTTTCACAATGCATTTTCAAATTACGATGGGCAGATTTTCGATATCGCCCTATATCCCCCGGGTTCTTCCCGAACAGTTCGCTTTGGCAAGCCCGGCATCGTAAGAGTGTTTTGCAACATCCATCCCTCTATGTCTGCGATCATCGTGGTGGTGAATTCGGGTCACTTTACGCTCACTGATGCGGATGGCCATTATGTGCTGCCTAATGTTGCGCCAGGCGAATACACTCTGCATTTCTTTTACGAACGAGCCACACCTGAGACGCTTGCTAAATTGACGCAAAACGTTGCCGTCGATGCGGCTGTCGATCCGATGGTGCTGGCGAAAACAGTTATATCCGAGGCCGGCTACTTACCTGTCGCGCATAAAAACAAGTACGGACAGGACTATCCTCCGGAAGCAGACAAAGGTGACGGGTACTCGCTGCACGTGAAATGAGAGTGCCTCACTTCAAGCGGAACTCGCTGCTCTGGCGTATTCTGCTGTCGACGTCTCTTGCCGTGACGGCTGTGTTTGCGTTGACAGGCTGGATGGTCCAGAGATATGCCACGACCATTAGCGAACATAGCGTCGAAGAAGAGATCAGAACCAGTCTGCAGGCTTACCAGTCATTGTGGGCGGCCAAGGTCCATAATTTCACTGAGATCAGCCGGATTATGAGCTCCATGTCCGACGTGAGGGCGGCTTTCATGACCGGCGATCAGGTAACCATCCGTGATACCGCCGAGCAACTGTGGTCACAAATTTCGGATGAAGGCGCCAGTTTTCTCGTGCTCGATCCGACTGGGAAGGTGATCGCCTCGCTGGGAGGGCGTCCACAGTTCAATGTAGATCCCACTTACATTGCATCGGCTCTCCACGCGTTCCCAAGGCAGGTATCGGGATACGCAGCACGTGGAACACATCTCTATTTTGTGGTCCTGACACCGGTCTACGTCCAGGCGCAGAATGAACAGGGTCTATTGAACATCCTGCTTATCGCGTTCGATATCGATAACACGCTTGCCAATGAGCTGAAGACATCCACGCATGGCAGCGACTTTGTATTTCTCAGTGCTGAAAAAGTAATGGCGAGCACGCTACCAGCCGTAACTGCATACGAGCTGCGATCTGCTAGCACCCTACGCGGACACGCGCAAAAAGCCGCGCTTCTCGGCGAGGACCGGCTTGTCCTTAGTGCAGATTTGAAGGACACAGCCGCCTGTGCGGTGGGTCAGCTTTTCGTGATTCGTTCCGTCGCGAAACCACAGGCAGCGCTGGCGGGACTGCGGCGAACTGTGGCCGTATTTTGGACCGCAGGTATTATCGTTGCGCTCGCGTTAACTTATCTTCTTTCCAGACGCATTCTGGAGCCGGTAAAAACGCTGGACCGCGCCGCCGAGCAGGTTATGAAGCGCAATTACGATTACCGCGTACCGGTGCAAACAAATGACGAGCTCGGGCGCCTGGCCAAAACGTTCAACGAAATGTGCGAGTCAATCCAGCGCGCGCGCGAAGACCTCATTCGGCAGGAGCAGATCTCGACAATCAGCCGGCTCTCCAGTTCCATTGTTCATGACCTGCGGAACCCGTTAGCGGCCATCTATGGCGGCGCGGAGATGCTGGTGGACACTCAACTCTCGGTTGACCAACAACGCAGGCTCGCGGTAAACATCTATAAGTCTTCACGGCGAATGCAGGAACTATTGCAACAACTGCTTGATGTCTCTCGCCCTGATGCCAAGCCGACTGAGGTCTGCCGGTTGAGCGAAATTGTCGATGCGGCGCTCGAGGAGATCAAGCAAACGGCACAACTGCAGGCCGTGAAGATCGACGCCGACATTCCAGAAGAGATCCAGGTTATCGCAGCGAGAACAAGACTTGAGCGAGTATTCATAAACTTACTCGATAACGCCATCGAGGCCATGCCA
>Ga0213876_10001598_pt1 | contig 13927 bp, 12 predicted proteins | sample BarmaccomBMRX_R9_FD_160113 | JGI IMG/M metagenome (GOLD analysis project Ga0213876, IMG submission 160113) | Root-associated microbial communities from Barbacenia macrantha in rupestrian grasslands, the National Park of Serra do Cipo, Brazil - RX_R9 | ecosystem: Host-associated > Plants > Roots...
CTGGTCGGTCGCAAAATCTTTCGAAGTAAGAACAGGGGCTGCCTGTGCGAGCGTCTCAGCCATTATGCAGAATAATTAGTAATTGATAATTAGTAATTAATAATAATACGTTCGGGATAACTACACTAAAATACGGCATTATCCAACAGCAGGCGGCCAATTATTAATTATTAATTCCTAATTATTAATTAATTCCTCCCAATACTCCGCCCCTCTCCGGGTATGCGGGATCACGATCGTTCCGCCCACAATATTGGCCACGGCAAAGATCTCATACATCTCCTCGGTATTCACCCCCAGCTCATGGCATTTTCCGAGATGGTACCTGATACAGTCATCGCAGCGCAGTACCATACTCGCTACCAGCCCAAGCATTTCCTTTGTCTTTTTATCCAGGGCGCCGTCCTCGTACGTATTGGTGTCCAGGTTCCAGAGACGCTTCATAACGAGGTTGTTCTTGGAGAGGATCACCTCATTCATTTTTTCGCGGTAGCTATTGAACTCTTCTATTAATTGGCTCATGGGGTTTTTTTCAAAAATACGGGATTGCCGAGTGGTTTTTTTTAACACCGAGGAAGCAGTAATGGTTCAGTTGAATATTGAAACCAGGTTGACCGCAAAGACGCGAAGACGCAATGATACGCAAGGGGGCTGTCACCGCGGGTTTACTTCGCGTTGCTTTGCGCCTCAGCGCCTTCGCGGTTAAATTCAAACTGTACCATTACCGAGGTTGAAAGAACGCCGCGCGTTATGAGCCGCTGGATTTTCTTCGTACTTTCCCATCCCAACCCACACCATGAAAAAGATAACATTCATTTTTCTCATCACTAGCCATTTCTGTTCTGCACAGAACAATGATAAACTGATCAAGGTAACCGATATGCTGAAGATCAAACAACTCAGCGGGGTTACGATCAGCCCAGACGGCAGCAAAGCCGCATTCGTGGTCAACAGCATTGAACCCGACGGCGATAACAAATGGGAATACAAATATGTGAACCAGGTATGGGTTGTACCCACAGATGGATCTGCTGCGCCAAAACAGCTTACCCGCGAGCCCGCTTCGCAGCCGGCCTGGAGCCCGGATGGAAAACAGCTTGCATTTGTGAGAACGGTGGATAATAAAGCCCAGATCTTTTTATTGCCGTTCGATGGCGGCGAACCCCTGCAGCTTACCCATTTCAGGTACGGGGCATCTGGCCCGAAATGGAGCCCGGATGGCAGGCAGATCCTGTTCTCCGCCAGCATCAGCCTGAAAGAACTGCTGAAAGATGCAGATCTCAATCCCGGAAAGGAAGCACCGAAATGGCCTTATGAAAAACCAGGCTTTGAAAAGAACGGCCAGTTCGTCCCTTCCAACGCAAAACCCGACCCTGATGGAAGCCTCGAAGAGATCAGGGCCTATCTCGATAACAATGCCAACGACCGCAAAGCCAAAGTGATCAACAAACTCAATTTCCAGGAAGAGTCTGTTACCAGCGCCGAGATCTCATTCAACCACTTCTTTCTTGTAGACGCTATCCCCGGGGCGCAACCGGTAAGCGTAACCCATGGCTTTTACCGCTACAACAGCGCCGAGTTTACACCGGATGGCCGGCAGCTGTTGCTTACAGGAGATATCGACTCCACGCAGCATCCAGACCGTTCGCTGGAAAGCGAGTTGTTTCTCGCAGACGCCAAAGGCGCCCACCTCAGAAAAATACTAGGGGCCGAAGGCAAAAGCTATAATAGCGCTAAACTATCGCCCTCAGGTAAATGGCTGGCATTCCAGTACGGCAATACATCATTCGTGGATATTCCGATGCTGGCCGTAATGCCGCTCGACGGAACAGAAAAAGATATCATCAATCTCCCCTTCGATCGCAGTAAAAGCAATATCGTCTGGAGCCAGGATGAACGTTACCTCTATTTCGCCGCACAGAGCAATGGCGGTGCACCGGTGTATCGTGTTGATCTGCGCACCAAACAGGTAGAACCTTTGTCCGATTTCAATTCCGGCATCAGCAGTTTCGATCTGCGCAATAACAAAATGGTGTTCGTTAAAACAGAAGTGGCAAATCCTTTCGAACTCTATACTTCGGATGCAACAGGTAAGAATGCAGCCCGCATCAGCAGTTTCAACTTCGAATGGCTGAAAAACAAAACCCTGAGCTTTCCGGAAAAGAAAAGTTTTGTGAATGAAAAAGGATTGACCATCGAATACTGGGTGATGAAGCCCTCAAACTACCAGCCCGGAAAAAAATATCCCGCCATTCTCGATATCCATGGCGGACCTACGGCTATGTGGGGACCCGGCGAATCATCCATGTGGCATGAATTCCAGTACTATGCCGGTCGCGGTTACATCGTCGTGTACTGCAATCCGCGCGGTTCCGGCGGATACGGGGCAGCGTTTCTGCGGGCGAATATCAACGACTGGGGAACAGGCCCCACTTCAGATGTGCTGACCGCGCTCGATAAAGCAGGAGCCGATGGATCTATCGATACTTCGCGGCTGGCGGTCACCGGCGGGTCTTATGCCGGATACCTGGTGGCCTGGATCATCGGTCACGACCAGCGTTTCAGAGCGGCGGTATCGCAGCGCGGCGTATATGACCTGGGAACTTTTTTCGGCGAGGGTAATGCATGGCGGCTGGTGCCCAACTATTTCGGGGGCTATCCCTGGGAACCGGCCACGAAAGCGATCATCGAAAGAGAATCGCCTATCAGCTATGTGCAGAACATTCACACGCCTTATCTTATGTTCCATGGAGAGAATGATCTCAGGACCGGCGTGATCCAGGGCGAAATGATGTACCGCAGTTTAAAAGTGCTGGGCAGAACGGTAGAATACGTCCGCCACCCCGGCGCCACCCACGAGCTCACCCGCAGCGGCAACAACCGGCAGAGGATAGATCAGATGCTCCGGACGGTGGAGTTTTTTGAGAGATTTATTGATAGAGCGCCGAGGTAAGGACTTGAAATTTCCAAATTAGGAAATTTACGCTCTGCGAAACTCTGTTAACTCATGTTCTCTGCGGTGAAAAATAACTCCGCAACGGGCCAGCCATATTTTACCGCAGAGAACATGAGTTAACGGAGCTTGCGCTGAGTACCAAACTCGGGGTCGCTGAATCGCAAATCTCCAATTTAAAATTATTTGACCGCTTTCAACCAATCCGTCACCGCCAGATAGATCTTCTTGGCTACGTTCTCATGAAATGCCGGCGTAACGATCCTGCGTTCATCCTCCACATTGCTGAGAAAGGCGATCTCAGTAAGACTGTTTACAAAATCGGTTGGCTGGCTGTACATGAAATTGAAACTCCCCACATTGCCGAACTCATCCAGGTTTAGCTCCAGCATTCGTTTCAGGATGGCTGTGGTGAGCGGGCGGAAGCCGATATGCTTATAGTAGGTACTCACTCCCTGTACCTGGGGATTATTGCTCGAATTCAGGTGCAGGCTGATCAATATATCCGGATCCTGCTGCTGCATGAATACGACCCTGTCCTTATTATCGAAAGTGGTATCACTGCGGCGGGTCATCACGATATTTTTGACGCCCTTCTTCTTCAGGTATCTTTCCAGCGCCTTGGCAAAAAGTAAAGTGTAGGTCTTTTCGGACGCGCCTGTCTTCACCCCGTCTGCGCCCACATTGGTGCCGCCATGGCCGGCATCGATACCGATCTTCAGTTTGGTGATGTCCAGTTTCTCCGGCTGCTGCTTCACCCGGATGTACAGCGCCTTGCCCTTGTACCCGATCGTGTATCCCCAGTGCTGCCGGTGCTGGAGTTCGATCACCACACGCAGTACATCATCCTCTATCTGGTTGTAATAAACATTCCTCACTTCTTTCAGCGACTGCAGCTGGGTGATCCAGTTGGTATTGCTCTGCACCCCGAATATTTCCACGATGATGCGGGATGGATTCACTTCCATATAACTTTTGTACGGAAGATGCCCGTCCATGCTGATGAATACCGTATCACTCCCGATATCGCCCTTGGCCCGCATGGAACCGGTGAGATAAAAAGGCTTCTCAGCCGGCAGACTATCGAAACGCAGATAGGCTTTATCAACATAGGCGGTATGAAACTTCGATAACTGCACATGGTACATCTCCTTAGTAGAATCGATCACCCTGAACAGCACGTTCGTATCGATATAACCCATTCTCGCCCCGCCAAGGCGATCGTCACCCAGACCATAAGAAATGGCCGGCAACTTACCCACCGACCGGGCCAGTACATACTTGGGAGTCTGCGCAAAAAGACCAGATGAAAACAGAACAGCGACGAAAAAGATGTATTTCATGTACTGAAGATAAAGAAAGTAAGTCTGGAGTTTGGAGTTAGGAGTCTGGAGTAAAGAAAAAATTAAGGGCTCTGCTGGTTGCATCCTAAAATAAACCCCGATCAATTCGGAACTTTACTCCAGACTCCCAACTCCAGACTCCAGACTAAAAAAAAACCTCACTGCCAAAAGGCAATGAGGCTTTGTTTTAGCAAGCAACCGTAAAACAAAAACCAAATATTAAAAATCTTTCTGAAAGTTAATAATTTTTCCAGATATTTTCTCAGAAATGATATCCGTTGGCAGAAACCAGCTTTTCGGCTATCCGGCGGCGGGCATCTTTGGTATTGAAGGGCTCCACTTTGGTGAATCGCTTCAGTCCGATATGCATCATCCTCAGCTCATCGCCTTCGGCAAAACTGTTGAGGGCATCTTTTCCAGCCTTATTGATGCGGTCGGCGGCATCGTAGAGATAGGTTCGCATGATATCCGCCTGCAGGTTTACCCCCGCTTCGCCCCGGGTATTGGCCAGTTTCATTACACGCAATAAAGCGCTTTCTGCGTGGAAGGCCTCGATAGACATGTCCGCAATATTCATAAGCACTTCCTGTTCTTTTTCCAGCTGCATCATCAGCTTCTGCACGGCAGCGCCTGCCACCATCAGGATGGCTTTTTTGAAATTGGCAATATACTTCCGCTCTTTTGCAAATGCGCCTTCTTCTTCCGCGCCAAAATCAGGAATGCTCATCAGCTCTTTCTGAACGGCCATAGCGGGCGTCATCAGATCGAGTTTGCCTTTCATGGCGCGTTTGAGCATCATGTCAACAGTAAGCAGCCGGTTGATCTCATTCGTGCCCTCATAGATCCGGTTAATGCGGCTGTCGCGATAGGCTTTTGATATCGGGTATTCATCGCTGAAACCATTGCCGCCATGGATCTGCACGCCTTCGTCCACCACAAAATCCAGCATCTCGCTTCCAAATACTTTCAGCATCGAGCATTCGATCGCATATTCCTCTGCGCCGCCGAGGAGAGATTCGGCAAAGCTGTGTCCGCCTGCCAGCAATTCCGCTTCTTTAAGATCGATGCATTTTGCCGTGCGGTAGAGCGCGCTTTCGCATACCCACATACGGATCGCCATTTCGGCTATTTTATGACGGATAGCGCCGAATTTTACGATCGGCAGCTTGAACTGCTCCCGTGTTTTCGCATACTGCACCGATGTAGTCGTAGCGCGCTTGGATCCGCCCAATGCAGCCGCGCACAGTTTAAGCCGGCCGATATTCAGGATATTGAAAGCGATCAAATGTCCTTTACCGATCTCACCCAGCACATTCTCCACAGGCACTTTACAGTCCTGGAAATACAACTGCACCGTCGACGACCCTTTAATGCCCATTTTATGCTCCTCCGGTCCCTGCGTAAATCCTTCAAACCCGCGCTCCACCACAAAGCCGGTGAATTTATCTCCGTCTACCTTGGCAAATACCGTGTACACATCCGCAAAACCGCCATTCGTGATCCAGCATTTCTGGCCGTTCAGCAGGTAATGTTTCCCGTCCGCACTGAGTGTAGCGGTTGTTTTTGCGCCCAGGGCATCGCTGCCGCTGTTGGGTTCGGTCAGACCATACGCGCCTTTCCATTCGCCGCTGGCGAGCTTGGGAATGTATTTCTGTTTGAGAGCTTCGGAACCGAAATACAGTATCGGCAATGAACCGATACCGGTATGGGCCGCAACCGCCACCGAAAAAGAATAGCCGCCGCCCAATCCCTCGTTCACGAGGGTCGACGTTATAAAATCCTTTCCCAACCCACCATATTCTTCCGGAAATGAAGTCGACAACAGTCCCTGTTCGCCCGCTTTTTCAAGCAGCGTAGGCATCAGCCCCGGCTCCTGCTGGTCTATACGATCGATGATAGGTATTATCTCGCTGTCCAGGAACTGAGCGCACATATCCATCACCATCTTTTGTTCCTCGTTAAAATCTTCAGGGATAAAACTGTCGAAAGCATTGCTTTCTTTGATCAACCACTCACCACCTTTGAGGGCTGCCTGGTTTGTTGTCGCTTCCATGGGAAGATATTTAGATTGATTGTATAAATGATCAGACCAGATTGTCGTACACTTTCTGCAATACCTGTTTCACGGTATCGATCTCTTCGCGACTGATGCCCAGCAACGCCTCGTTCATGGTCTGGTTGGCCAGGTCTATCGTTCGTTCCTGCAATTCCCGTGCTGATTCGGTAAGACAGACCAGGTTGATCCTTCTGTCCGATTTGGATGCCATCCGTCTTACCAGTTTCTGTTTTTCCAGGTTATCGATCAGCCGCGTAATGCTGGGTTTATCGCGGAAGGTGCGGTTGCACAGTTCCTGCTGGCTGAGGCAGTCCTCCTTCCACAAATGATACAGCACACTCCATTGTTCGATGGTGATCTCCAATCCGGCCTGCCTGAAATTCTTCTGCAACCTCCTGGCCACGGCCGTTGAAGCCATGCCATTGATCACACTGTATAATTCACCCCGCTTAAATTGGTTGTTTGACATATAGTTAGCTATGCAACTATTCAAAGTTGGGATGTTTTTCTGATTCGGCCAAGAAAAATCTATCGATAGCCTGGAAGTTAGGAGTTAGGAGTCTGGAGTAAAGATTCAAATCTCTGAAGCCCCTACTCCAGACTCCAGACTCCTAACTCCAGACTTACCTAGTTGCTGTTTATTGAGTTTCTTTGTGATCCATGTCGCTTATCATTCTCATCATTGCTGTCTTATTGGCCGCTTATTGCGTACTGATATTGATGTACCGGCGCTGGTTCCTTCGGCTGCCTGTATTCATTTCGGGTCAAACCGAAAAGCCAGCATGTTTTTTTTCGGTGATCATCCCGGCACGCAATGAGGAGCAGAATATCCCTACCTGTCTCCTGTCCGCCCTCCAACAGCAATACCCGACTGAATTATTCGAGGTCATTTTCATCAATGATCATTCCACAGACCGGACGGAAGAACTAGTCAGGCAACTGCAGCAGCGTTTTTCCAACCTGGTATTGCTAAACCTAGCGGATGAGCTGCAAGATCAGAAACTGAATTCCTATAAGAAAAAATCCATTGAACTGGCCATATCCAAAAGCCGTGGCAACTGGATCGTATGCACCGATGCAGATTGCCTGGTGGGCCCGGACTGGCTCAGCAATTTCGATGCATTCGCGAGGCAGGGTAACAAAATGTTTATAGCTGCGCCTGTTATGTTCAGCAGCGACGGCAGTTTTTTATCGCTGTTCCAGCAACTTGATTTTTTGAGCCTGCAGGGAATTACCGCTGCATCGGTATCGGCCGGTTACCATACCATGTGCAATGGCGCCAATATCGCCTATCAGAAAAAAGCATTTGTTGCCGTGAATGGATTTGAGGGCATCGACCGCCTGGCAAGCGGAGACGATATGCTGCTGATGCATAAGATCGGCGAAAAATATCCTGGTGCGCTGGCTTATCTTTTTGCCCCCGGATCCATAGTGATAACCGAACCGATGAAAACCTGGAAAGAGCTGCTGAACCAGCGCATCCGCTGGGCCAGTAAAGCCGATAGCTACCGCGACCGTTCTATTTTCTGGGTTCTGTTCCTTGTTTATGCACTGAATTTCGGATTGCTTGCGCTGCTAGTGGTCAGCCCGTTCATCGTAAACGGATTCGGCTACTGGCTGCTGCTGGTGATCATCAAAACAATGGTAGAACTCAGCTTTATGGTGCCGGTGACCCGCTTTTTCGGGCAGACCGCTGCGCTGGGATGGTTTCCCATCATGCAACCATTCCATATTGCCTACACCGTTATTGCAGGCTGGCTGGGTAAATTCGGTACTTATGAATGGAAAGGAAGGAAAGTGAAATGAATGCAGGTGCGAGGTACGATATGCGATTTTGAGATTCAAAGGATCGTATTTCGTACTTAGCCGCTATTTCAGCTCTCATCCGGCCACCACGCGTAAACGATCAGCGGAACAAGGGCAACCAGTGACAGGATAAACGAGAAAATGCGCTTCATAAAAACTGTTTTGGTTAAAACAAGGATATTGGGGGATATTTAATAGACACTAATTGTCTGCCAACGTTTACTGGGGTACCATTTATTTCGGTAAAAACAGTGTTCTTACCGGTAAACACATTAATTTTTAATTTCAAGCGTGTCACAAAAAACCTACACCCTGTCGTTTCTTACCCGGCTGCTCCGCAATAAGGGCGCTGTTATCGGAATGATACTGATCATATCAAGTTTGCTGCTTGCACTTACCGGGTATTTCATTGCACCCGATCCTTCACCCAATGCCAACCGCATGATCCCCGAGATCGGCAGTAAAAAACCTGGATTCGCCATCTCCTTACTTCGGGTGAAACGCGACCGGAACCTTGCGCAGCCCGGCGTGTTCGGCCGGCTGGCGGGTGGCACTGAAGACAACTACCAATATATTCCTGTTACTGCCTGGCAGATCGCAGGCGACAGCATTATCTATAACAAATTTGTAGATGAAGGCATCACCGAAAGAAAGTCGATGCCGCTGGCCCTGGCCGGAGAACCGCCGGTGATCCATTCCACTTATCATTTCGGCACCGACAAATTCGGCCGCGATATCCTGAGCAGGCTGATCATCGGCGTAAGGGTGAGCCTGAGCGTGGGATTGATCGCCGTACTGATCTCGCTCACCATCGGCATTTTACTGGGCGCACTCGCCGGTTATTTCCGCGGCTGGGTAGATGAGCTCATCATGTGGATCATCAATGTGATCTGGAGCATTCCCACGCTGCTGCTGGTATTCGCCATCACACTGGCATTGGGCAAGGGTTTCTGGCAGGTATTTATTGCGGTGGGCCTTACCATGTGGGTGAACGTGGCGCGGCTTGTGCGCGGACAGGTGCTTGCGGTGCGTGAACTGGAATACATCGAAGCCACAAGGGCGCTGGGCTATTCGAATCTGAGGATCATATTCCGTCATATCCTTCCCAATATCCTCGGACCCGTGATGGTGATTGCGGCCAGCAATTTCGCGTCAGCCATCGTGATAGAAGCGGGATTGAGTTTCCTTGGCGTGGGCGTACAGCCCCCGCAACCCAGCTGGGGACTCATGATCAAAGAGAACTACAATTTCATCATCACCCATAATCCCATGCTCGCCCTCGCTCCGGGCATCGCGATCATGCTGCTGGTGCTTGCCTTTAATTTATTAGGAAATGGGTTGAGAGATGCGCTGAATGTGAGAGGCAGGTAGTCGAACAGATGAACAAGGAACAAGGATCGGATGAAATAGCAGGAAATAGCCAGCTCTCCGCGCAACCTCTGCTTCTCTTGTTCTCTGCGGTAAAATTTCACCGCAGAGAACAAGAGGGGCATGAGTTAACGCAGAGGGTATGTTTCAAATGTCTGTGACTGTCTTTTTCCTTCGAGCAGGATGATCATTCCCAATGCAAGCCAGAACAGGCTTCCGATCTTGTCGGTCTCGATCATATCGCTCATGAAATTGATAACACCGGTCATGACCAGCACGATGCCCGTAGTGAGTGCAATGGTTTTATAGAAGCGGTCCTGCAATTGATGATACAGCCGCTGCACATGCATCAGCATGCCGAAATACAGCAGACAGAACAGGCCCAGCCCGATCAGTCCCTGCTCGGTGGCGGTGAGGAGAAAATAATTGTGTACCGTGGAGTGCTCGGGGTTATCGCTCACCCAGGTTTCGAAACGACGCACGGTATAGGGGCGGTAATGATTGTAAAAAGATCCCGGCCCAAAACCTGTGACCGGCCGCTCAGCGAGCATCCTAGCCCCTGCGATCCAGCGATAGAAGCGCTCGGCGGTTGAAATATCTTTCATGTTCACCGTTGCCGCCATATGCTCGCCGAAATCGGTGTGAAATATGGTACGGTCATGATCGGGTGCAAAGCGCATATAATGCTGATCGGTTGCGAGCCAGGCGGTGGAGATCAGCATACCGATAACAGCGACCAGTACTACTAGTTCCATCACCCGCTTTCTTATTGCCCATGCAGCAAATATGCCCGCAGCCAGTGCAATCCATGCTCCGCGGGAATAAGCGAAGTACAAACCGATCAGGCCAACGAATAGTGCATACATCACCCATTTACGCTTTGGATCGCCAACAGGCGTGAGCTTCCATATCGCCCAGCCAATTGCCAGCAGGCAGACCAGCATGGAGGAATAGTTGACATGGTTGCGGAAAAAAGGTTTGAGGATATATTTTATGCTTTCGAAAGAGAAGGAATAGAATGCATGCCTGAACAATGTTTGTACAACCACAAATAGCATGGGTGTTACAAGACAGACCGCCATCAGCCGTATCGACTGTTTCGAACGCAGCAGTTTTTGCGGCAGGATGACGAAGGGAATGATGTACCAGCTTTTGGCCAGCAGGTATTTGAAAGCGGGCAGGGGATCGATGGCACAGATGCAACTTACGAGCACCCAAAGCAGGTAAAGTATCAGTATAAAAAACAGCGGATGCGTCGATACCGCCCGGGGGAACCATTGCGGCCGGTGGATGCATTTAACGATCGTTATGCCGGTCAGGAGCAACAACAGCAATTCGTCCGGAAAATCGGTACCGAGTTGTGGCGTGATATTGAGCTCGGTAGATAAAGGCAGTACGATGAACAGCGCCCACCAGAGCTGGATCGGGTTGGTAACAAGGAACCGGTATACCGGCGGCCCGAGGATCCAGGCAAACGGCAACAGGATCAGCCAGGGCTCCCTCCATACGATCGACAGAACGATACTGGTTAAAAAAACAAGCAGGGACTGCCATTCGTGCCGGCCGTATCGTTGCAATGCAACAGGCATTTAGACGGATCTGTTTCGGTTGTTCAGTAATAACAGGAAACAGGCGAACACGAAACCTGCGGCTGCGGCTGCGAGAATGATCTCCAGTTTTGCAGGACGTTCTGCTTTGGCTGCAGGTGTGGCCGGCTCGAGTACGTATAGCGCTGCGGGACGGGTTTGCGCAGCGAGCCTGAACTCGTCTGCGGCTTTCTGGTATTGTTTGAGTTGCTCCAGCAGCGTCTGCTGTCTGACAGCGGCCAGTTCATGCGCGGCGCCATTCATGGAAGGCATGCTATCGGCCAGCTGGCGGTACTGCTGCTGCATATCGGCGATGGTGGCATCCAGTTGGGATAGCGACTGGGAATAACTGTTCTGCCATATGGCAGTCTCCGTTTCCGTGATCAGCGATACCATGCGGTTCACGATATTGGCGGAAAGCTGCTGCTGTTTGGTCCAGACCACGATCTTCAGCTGCCCCTGATCGGTACGCTGGAAGCTTAAGTCTTTACGGAGTTTCAGCACAGCCTTTCTCCTCAATAGGGAAATGCTGTCGCCGCTTAACCGGTAATAGTCGATAAGCCCGAATTCATCCACCAGTTTCTTATAGGTGGTATCCATATCGGCGATGCCCGTGATCCGGTCCAGGTCATCACCCGAGCCGAAATAGGAATACAGTCCCTGGATATTGTTGTTGAACAGCCGCGCCTTGTCTGCCAGCAGCGGATTGGCCGATACCACTGTGGCCGTGCTGCGGAAATAGCGCGGCACCAGGAATACGGTTATGGCTGCGACCAGTGCGGTGATCACGGTGATCGCTGCGATCGTTTTCCAGCGTTGCTGAATAACGGCGCCGGCCTGCACCAGGTTAAAGGAGTTCTGCATGAGGGTTGAAAATACAATTTATTCCGCTCACGACTGCGGCGCCACCACCACATTGCGGTCGAAGCTTTCTTCAAGGGAGATGAATGTTTCGGTGCGTTCGATGCCTTTGATCTTCTGCAGTTCATCATGCAATACGAAACGGAGCTCCTGGATATCCTTGCATACGATCTCGGCAAACATGCTGTAGTTGCCGGTGGTATAATTGAGCCGGACGATCTGGGGGATCTTGCGCAGTTCTTTGGCAACCGTATCGTACAGCGAGCTTTTCTCGAGATAGACCCCGATAAAAGCGATCACATCGTAGCCCAGGCTTTTCAGGTCAACCGATAAGCGCTTACCTTTGACGATCTTCAGTTCTTCGAGCTTCTTGATCCGTACATGGATGGTACCGCCCGAAACGAAAAGCTTTTTTCCCAGGTCGGCATAGGAGATCTCCGCGTCTTCCATCATTTCCTGAATGATCTGGAAATCCAATTTGTCAAGATTCAATTTAGAGGACATTTGGCAGTAAGTTTTTTGAAAAAATCAAACAATATTACAAATATATTGATGTTTATCTATATTAACAAATTTTTCATTGAAATATTTGCAATGAATGCTGATTTCTGCCTAATATTGCGTTGTCAAAGCATCGACAACTAGTTCTTCAGTCTGATCGGCATCTGGTACTCCAAACTGTAGACTCCAGACTCCAGACTCCAGACTACACACTGTGGGGTGATGAAATTTTCGGCAGACATGCCCTCTTGTCTCGAGGGTGGGGATCACAGGATAAACGCAGCATAGAGCCATCACGCCTTAGGGCGTGATGACCGGGGTCGACCACCGAACTTTGTACTGCAGCTAACTGCCCCGTGGAGGTTCGATCCCTCCCCCTACAGCTTCCATTCAGCCGCATTTATTTGACTATTAAATATTTGCGGCTTTTTGATTTTAATCTCATGGCGGTTAAGTTGGCGGTAACCGTAAAACTCCACACATTTGAGATTGAGAGGATGTATTCGACTTTTGCACGGTGGCTCGAGGGCACCAAGGGGTTTGGATCCGCTACCCGTTCACATACCGTTCCTTCTTATAACTGTGATAACCGCGGAATTCAGATAAGATAGATAGTGTGCTATCGCCCCTTTAAATGGTGGGAATGTTTCACTGGGCTTAGCGCGCTATCCTGGCAAATAATGCCACACTAACGCCAAATTGGCTATATGTCCTCAAGTGGAGCAGGCCCATCCCAATAGGTCTGGTTGGTTGTGCAGACCACAAAACGTGTCGCTAACCCACCATATGACAGAAGTCAAAAATTTCATATTATTGCGCCGTAATAGACAAATTTCTGACCAATAATCAGTTTACTATGTCTTTACAGATCCTTATAGCCGACGACGACCCGGATGACCTGGAAATGCTGGAAGAAGCGTTGAACGAGGCACTTCCAGGGCTGGTGGTACACAAGGCGGCCGGCGGCAAAGCTGCCGTAAAACTGCTGGGCGCCTATGAAGACAACAGGTTGCCACACTTAATCATTCTGGACTTTAATATGCCCGACCTGAACGGTTCGGAGGTACTGGCCTATATCCAGGGCCAGCGACGCTATGACAACGTTCCAAGGGTGATCTTTAGCACATCTGGTTCTCAGCGGCATGTGTTGGAGGCGATGGGTAAAGGCGCAACTGGGTACTTTGTGAAAGCCAGTACAAAAAAAGACCTCGACGAAGTGACAGCAAAAATGCTTGCCCTGGCTAAACCGGAGTAACAGGCAGAAAAACATCGAATCTTGCACCCTCATCAGGTTTACCCGTAGCACGGATAAAACCACCGTGGATCAGGGCAATGCGTTTACAGATCGCCAGACCGATTCCTGCGCCGCTTTTCGCGGAAGAAGGGTGTAGTCGCTGGAACAACTCGAATATCTTTTCCGCGTACTCCTGCTGAAAACCGGTTCCATTATCAA
>Ga0213876_10001599_pt1 | contig 13923 bp, 5 predicted proteins | sample BarmaccomBMRX_R9_FD_160113 | JGI IMG/M metagenome (GOLD analysis project Ga0213876, IMG submission 160113) | Root-associated microbial communities from Barbacenia macrantha in rupestrian grasslands, the National Park of Serra do Cipo, Brazil - RX_R9 | ecosystem: Host-associated > Plants > Roots...
CCGGTTTTCTGCGGTTCTCCCTGGTATCGATCAATTCTACCGATCGGACAGCCGGCGAAAGCAACAGGGCCCTGCCCGACTGCGACAGGAAAGAAGCCCCGTAATACAATTCCTGCCTGCGCACTGCCCCGGTTTTCAAAGTGAGCATTGCCGCAGCGTCAGCAGGTTTAACAGGGATGGATGTTCGTCCGTTTCGGCATTCAAATAACTTTAGCGGCCCCCGGTTCTCGCTGGCAGCGATCAGCAGGTTGCCTTTTGCGTTGGCCAGTTTTACCAGTCCTTTACCATTGCCCGGCAGGTAAATCCCGCTTTGCAGTATGGACAGCGGAGTGAAATGTCCCTTGCCGTCGCCTTTCAGCAACAGTCCATTGAGCGCATCGTAACGCCCTACGGAAACCTCGGTGCCATAATCGTTGCCGTTGATCAGCACATCGAGATTGCCATCGCCGTCGAGATCATCCACTACCATCCCATTCAGAACAGACAACTGGGCGTCGAAAGGTAATTCCGTAACGGTAAATTTCCCGTGTCCGTCATTCTGCAGGTACACGGAAGAAAAATAATTCGCTTCCACCCGTAACGCATTTTTCCGCTGTGCTTCTGTAAGCACCTGATCGAGGGTGGCGTTGGCATAGGTCTTATAATTCTGGAAGATCGTCCGCATGCTGATCATCTGTTTCACCAGGTCATCGCGCAAGGGCTCGGGGAATTCTTTTTTAGTGCCATCGGCAGCGGGCAGGTACAATGAAGGAATAGCGTCAAGCGTACCATTCTTATCAAAGTCTGCCGCCGTAACCGCTACGGGGTATTTTTCGCTGGCGCGGAAAAAGGAATTGTGTCCCAGGTTACCTACGATATAATCGATATCCCCATCGTTATCAAAATCGCCTGCAGCAATGGTATTCCACCAGCCTTTCTGCTTATCGATACCACTGCCGGCTGTAGCATTGCTGAAAATGCCTTTGTTGTTTTTCAGAATGGTCACCGGCATAAATTCACCCGCCAGCATCAGGTCGGGCCAGCCATCGTTGTCCACATCGGTGAACAGCGCATCGCATACCATTCCGATATTCAGCAGGTCTTTCGCCACTGTGGCGGTCACATCTGTGAATTTAACAGCGCCGGGCTTCGAATCGTTGCGGAAAATAAAACTGGATACCGGCTTCGGATAATTCCAGGGATCCACCCTGCCGGACACGAACAGATCCAGATCGCCGTCCTTGTCGTAATCCACTGCCCGCACACAGAATTTGCTGGTATGATTGAGCGGCAGCGCAGCAGTATCCAGCGTAAAATGTCCTTTGCCGTCATTGAGGAAAAATTTATCCTGGTATACTTCCGTGTTGCGTTCATTTTCATAGCCGCCGCTTGCAGTATAAAGGTCCAGATCGCCATCGCCGTCCGCATCGAACAGGAGCAACCCAAGATCCTCCCAGCGCTTTTTAGCATTGCCATCTGCGGCTATGATCTTGCTCTCCACAAACTTTCCATCCTTCTGCTGCAGAAACGCCACTGCACTGTTCTCAAAGGATCCGCCGCTAATGATATCGTCCAGTCCATTGCCATCGATATCCCCGACCGCCAGTCCCGGACCGTATTCCGAAAATTTATGCGGGATCAGTTTCTGAATATTGAAATCGATAAAATCCCTTTCCTTATGCCGGTAATGAATACCTGCCGCATCTGTTATCTCCGTAAAGAGCCCGGCAGTATTGAATTTTTGATCCTGCGGCGCAGCAAATGACCCGGCGTCTCTCATCCGAAGTTTCAGCAGCTGACCTGCTTTCACATGTGTCAACACCTGCCGCCGTCCACCTGGCCATTGTACCTGCAGACTGTCCAGCTCCGTACTGCCGCCCAAACCGAAATGCGCAATAGGCTGGTCGCTGGAAAGATAGCCGCGGAATGGCGTGTACTCCCAAACCTGCTGTTTTCCATGATCATAAAATATTTTAACCAGCGCTCCGATGCCATTGCGGTTAAGGCTATCGCCTTCGAAAGCGAGCTGGAGCCAGTTCATCTTAAATTTCGGATCATTGTTAGTGGTATTACGCAGCACACTGGCTTCATCGTTGATATTATTTACCACCAGGTCAAGATCGCCGTCATTGTCGAGGTCCACATAAACGGCGCCATTGGAGAAGCTCGGCGCACTCATGCCCCAGTCTTTCGACACATCCGAAAAACGCAGATCGCCATTATTGCGGAATGCATAGTTATGCAGTTTTACTTCAGGGATCTGCGCGAGCAGTTGTTGCTTGGTGGCAACGCTGTAAGACTGGTTCCTGAACCCCACAAAATCGTGATCGGTAACATCTTTGGGAAAACCATTGGTGATGATGATATCCCGGTTACCGTCATTATCGAAATCCGCTACCACCGGCGCCCAGCTCCAGTCCGTCTCGGCAATACCGCTGTAAAACGACATTTCGCTGAATACCGGCGCTCCGATAGAATCATGCTGACCCACACGTGGTCCCCGGTTCAACTGCAGGGTATTACGCACATACTGGTACCCATAACCGAAATAATCGCTGTTCTGGTATGTCTGGTAGCTGTTCGGATTCAGCATCATTTTTTTCCGGTAATTGTCTTCCGGATCCATATCCAATGCCACCACATCCGCCAGTCCATCGTTATTGATATCGATGATATCGTTACCCATCGCATTGGCCGATGTGTGTTTGAAATAACTGGTCATCTGGTTGGTGAACGTGCCATCATGGTTATTGATCCAGAGCAGGTCATTGGAGAGATAGTCATTGGTCACATACACATCCTTCCAGCCGTCGTTGTTGATATCGGCAACCGTTGCGGCATGACCGTATCCTTCAATCGTAATCCCCGCCTGCTTCGACACATCGGTGAATACCGGATGTTTCAACTGCGGGTTCCAGTCGTTGCGGAATAGCTTATCGGTGCTCGGATGACTGCCGTCTTTCATGGCAGGACGAAAACGGTTGGGATAATCTCCTTTTACGATTTCATTATTGACTAGGTACATATCCAGATCGCCGTCATTATCGTAATCGAAGAATGCGGCCTGGGTGGAATGACTGGTGTCTGCCAGCCCGTATTCGGCTGCTTTTTCAGTGAATGTGGGTTTCCCATCCTTGCCATTGCCATTGTTGATATAAAGTAAATTCCTGCGCTTCTCGGGGTCGCGCATCAGGGTGGCACAGACATAGATATCCTGCCAGCCATCGTTGTTGATATCCACCACAGCCACACCGCGGCACCAGCGTCCTTTGCCTTCCACGCCTGCAGATGCGGTGATGTCTTCGAATTTAAGATCGCCTTTGTTCAGGTAAAGTTTATTGGCAACAAGATTGCCGGTGAAATACAGGTCGGGCAGACCGTCGTTATTGAAATCGCCCACGCCTACTCCGCCGCCATTGTACACGTTCTCAAAATCGAGCACATTGATGGAATCGGTTTCTTTGATCAGGTTATTGAAATGTATCCCCGATTCACTGGAAGGGATTGTAACGAACCGGGTAGACACCGAAGAGCAGCCGCATAATAGTGCGATCGCAAGCAGATAGTTGGCAGTTCGGAGCATAGCAGAAAATTGAGGCAGTAACCGGGTTGAAATTTATCGAAAAACAGCGGCGGCATCAAAAAAAAGAAGCAGGTTTTTCGCCTGCTTCTTTTATTAAATTCCAGTTTATCCAGGATCAGTAACCAGGGTTCTGGGTAAGCGTTGGCTTACCACCGGAAGAACTCTGATCGATCTGTGCCTGCGGTATCGGGAAATAAGCGCTGGTCGCTTTAACAGTTACGCCTTTCAGGAATGCACGCAAAGTAGACTCGTAGTTCACATACGCCTGCAGTGTAGCCTGCGTATCGCCCCAGCGTGCGAGGTCGAAGAAACGGTGACCTTCCATGGCCAGTTCCAGTTTCCTTTCAAACTTAACGATCTTGCGCGCTGTGGCCTGATCGGGGAAGCTGGCAATCGTATAGAGGCCGATCACATAATTGGCGGCAGGCGTACCATCGGATTTTTTCACAAATCCGGCGGGATTGGCTGCGCGCTGACGGATCTGGTTCACATAAGCCATTGCCTGCGCCAGCGTACCTGCTTCCACCTCACATTCCGCAGCCATCAGGATCACATCGGCAAAACGGATCAGTGTATAGTTGTTAGCGGTTACGCCTGCAGTCCAGAAAGACTTATCGGTAAGCACACCCTCCTGTGATTTTTTGTAAGTATTCTTGATCGGCGCATACGGACCGGAATAAGCCTGGTCGCGGATCCACTGCTGGCCGGGGTGCGGACCCCAGTCGCGGTAAGGGATTCCCCTGCGGCCTACTGTCCAGTCGAGCCGGGGATCCAGCGGGCGAGTATCGGGAGTGAACGGATCCGAGCTTTGCAGCCCCTCATCATTCTTTACAGTCCTGATCACATTATAACCGCCGGTAGGATAGTTATTGTCTACGCTGATCGGTAATCCGGTAACGGCATCTGTCTGGTAAGAATTCACCAGGTCCTGGGTAGGCTGGTAAAAACCGCAGCATCCGCCCGGGCCGCCGGTATAGGGGAAGTTCAGTACATCGCCCCACCCGCCGTTATCGCCGTTGGCGCCGTCGTTCACAGAATACTGAACGGAGAATACCGCTTCAGGACTGTTCTTGGTATCCGCATCGAAAGAAGCATCGAACCTTGCATTCAATGCATACTTGGTACCGGTTGAAGTTTTACCGTTTGCGATCACTGCAGCGAGTATCGGTTTAGCTCCGGCAAAATCCTTGCGGTACATTTTGGTCTTGGCCAGATAGGCGCCTGCAGCCCATTTGTTGGCGCGTCCTACTTTATTATCAGGAGCAACCTCGAACAGGTTATCATAAGCATACTGGAAATCGGCTTCGATCTTGGGCCAGATATCCGCGGTGTTGGTAGGCTTCAGTTCGGTATTGTTCTCGTCAACATAAGGCACCATGTTCCACATTTTCTTGGCCTCGAAATGATAGTGACCGCGCAGGAAACGGGCTTCTGCAGTGATGCGTTTTACATCGGCCGCAGAGATACCTGTTGCTTTGGCAAGGATACGCAATGTGTTGTTACAACGCGCAACGCCTTCGTACACGGTTTTCCATTTGTTGTTGAAATAGCCGTTGGTAGAAGTTGCCTGGTATTTTTCCATCGGAACGATATCGCCCTGGTCGCCGGCATCGGAACCTTTGTGGGCATCGCCGCCCACTACGCCGCCATAAACCCAGTTGGAACCGGATGCATCCCAGTTGCCGCCGGCGCCATAGCCGTCGAGCAGGGAGTAGGCACCGATAAGCAGGCCCTCAACGCCGGCCTGGTTGGCCAGTACGTTCTCATCGAGCGCGCCCAGTGGTTTCTGCTCCAGGAAGCTTTTGCCGCAGGAAACGATGACCGTTACACCTGCGAGGACCAGAAGTGTATTGAAGATTTTCTTTTTCATACTAGATAGATTTTTGTTTGATTAGAACCCGACGTTTACACCAAACAGGAATTGTTTTTGATTAGGATAGTTACCGTAGTCGATACCGAATGCGGTGTCACCGCCTACGAACTCAGGATCGAGACCGCGGTATTTGGTTACTGTGAACAGGTTTGCGGCCTGTACATATATCCGCAGTTTATCGATACCGGAACGACCCAGTGATTTCTTGCCGAATGTGTAGCCCAGGATCAGGGTCTTCAGCCGCAGGTAAGAACCGTTCTCGATCAGAGAAGAGTTGAACACCTGCTGGTTGCTGAAGTTGGAGCTGTTCTCCACGATCGGCAGTCTTGCATTCTGGTTGGTTGGGGTCCATGCATCATACAATGCAGCTTTTGACTTGGCTCCCTGGAAAGAAGAGAAATAATCTGTCCACCATGAAGTGTAGTTCACCACATCTTTTCCGGCCACGCCATAGAAGAAGGCGCCCAGGTCGAAGCTCTTGTAGGTCAGGTTTACATTCAGACCATAGGTAAAGCTTGGGTTTGGATTACCGATAAAGGTTCTGTCTGCATCGGTGATCTTATTATCGCCATTAATATCGGCATATTTGTAGCGGCCCGGGGCTGCATCCTGCTGGGTAGGAGATTTGCTCACGTCAGATGCGTCTGCAAAGAAGCCGATCACTTTGTATCCATAGAATGCAGATACAGGATGTCCGATGGCATTGCGGGCGAAACTACCCTGCCTGTAACCACCGTCATCGAAGTAATCAACGCCTTCAGCCAGCCCTGTGATCTTGTTGGTATACGTAGTGAAGGTACCGGTCAGATTATATTGCAGGCCATTCTGCATGGTACCGCGATATGTGATACCCAGGTCAACACCCTTGTTCTCCATGGAAGCGATATTCACCGCTGGCGCGCTGGCCGTACCCTGTGTAGTAGAGATCAGCGGTGGTACGAACAACAGGTCTTTTGTTTTCTTGCTGTACAGATCGAGGATGATTTCCAGTCTGCCTTTCATGAATGTTCCATCGAAACCGAGGTTGGCAGTAGTGTTGGTTTCCCATTTACCATTTGGATTACCGATACGCTGCTGCTGGAACCCTTGCAGGGCCGAGTTGCTTGTACCGCCAAGATCATAATAGGATGAGCCGAGTCCGCCGCCGAATGTTGAGAAGGCATTATCAGGATTGATGTTCTGGTTACCCATCTGTCCCCAGCTTGCGCGCAGTTTCAGATCGGTGATCCATTTCACATCTTTCATGAAATCTTCGTTGGAGATCCTCCAGCCTACCGAAGCGGCGGGGAAGATACCATAGCGGTTGGCTTCACCGAATACGGATGAACCGTCACGGCGGATGGTCGCATCTACCAAGTATTTATCGTTGAAAGCATATGCTGCTTTGGCGAAAATAGAGAAGAGTTTACGGCGTGCATACGGGCCGCCATCATTCGTCTGAACGCCCGAACCGGTATTCAGTGAACGGAAGTTTGGATCATCCACAAAATATCCTAAACGTTTTGCATGCATATAACGACCCCATGAATCGATCGCTTCCACACCGGCCAGGGCCGATACGGTATGCTTGTCGTTGAACGTATTTTTGTAGGAGATCTGGTTGGTCCAGGTCCAGCTTCTCGACTGGCTTGAACCTTCATTGTATTCATTGGTGCTGTTGTTCTCGGAGTTCTCATAGGTCTTGAACCCGTACCACCAGTAAGTATTCATATACTGCTCACCGCCGAAGCTGGTGCGTGCAGTGAAATGGCGGAGGAAGTCTACCTCAGCATATACGTTACCGATTATTTTGTAATCGTTGTTGCGGTTGTCTTTGGCGCGTACGCGATAAGCTACCGGGTTCAGGGCGTTACCCAGACCGGCGCCTTTCTGGCCGCCGAAATTGCCGGCGATATCATATACGGGAACAATCGGCTGGATACGATAAGACAATGAGATCTCATTGCCCTCGCTCTGGTTACCGATCTTGATATTGTTGCTGTAAGACAGCTGCATGTTCTCCCCGATCCTGATCTTATCCTTGATATTGAATTCGGAGTTGGCACGGAGGCTGTAGCGCTTATAGAAAGTGGTCATCACCGTTCCTTTCTGATCGAAATAGTTTACGCCCAGGTAGTACCTGCTGCGGTCGCTTCCGCCAGACATGCCGAGGTTATGGTTCATCAGTGGCTGTGCGCTGAACACTTCATTGTACCAGTTAGTGCCCGCTTTATTGGCCGGAACGATCAGGTAAGAGCTGTTCGGATCGGCCAGGTTCAGGAAATATTTGGAAGGATCGGCGGCCGGGTTACCTGCTTTTACCCCGCTCAGCGAACCGGCAAGGAGATAATCAGGAAGTACCGGCGTAGGTCCGTTACCATACTGCGGATGCTGCGGGTTACCGCCAACAAGCTGACCTGAGTTCTTATAGGCCAGCCAGGTCAGGTCTGCATTCCCCTGTGGATCGAGCAGGTCGAAGCCTTTACCGCGGGTCTGCATGCCATAGTAGGCATCATAGGTAACACGAACCTGTCCGGATTTACCTCTTTTGGTAGTGATCACCAGTACGCCGTTACCGGCGCGTGATCCGTACTGAGAGGCTGCGGCGGCATCTTTCAGTACCTGGATGGTTTCGATATCGTTGGAGTTGAGGTCACCCAGGTTGGTGAGCGGAACCCCATCTACTATATATAAAGGACTGTTTCCGGCGGTAATGGAACCAAAACCGCGGATGCGCACACTGGCTCCATCGCCAGGCTGGCCCGAGCTGGTTACGGTAACACCCGATGCCCGGCCCTGCAGCTGTGTTTCAGCACTGCCGGAGGGAACAGATACCAGGTCGGATACTTTAACCACCGAAACGGCACCGGTGATATCTTTTTTACGCTGCGCGGAATAACCGGTTACCAGTACTTCGCTCAGCTGGCTGGTAGCTTCGGAGAGGGAAACGGAAATGTCATTTTTTGAAACAGGCATTTCAACCACCTCATAACCGATAACGGAAAAGACCAGGCTTTGCTTCCCGGCAGGCACTTTGATGCTGTACTGACCATCCGTTCCGGTAATGGTAACGGTGGTAGATCCTTTCACCTGCACGGTGGCGCCCTGTATGGGCTGGTTAGCTTTGGTAGTTACCCTTCCGGTAACGGTGCGCTGCGCAAAAACGGCAAAAGAAAGAGTGAGAAAACATACCAGCAAGGCGCTCCTTGCCAGTAGGTCGGATTTCTTAGGCATAGCAATTTGAATTGATAGTTAGGAATAACTGATACGTTAATAAAAGTATAACACATTGTTAATGGTTCTCAATCCTATTTTAACAATTTCTTGTACTATTTTGACCGATTTGATATGTAAGATTTACACAAACCGGCCGGTTAAGGCTCTTAATTCCTCTATCTCTCACCGGACCGGCCCGTAAACGACCCATTGAGCCGATTATATATAAAACACTAAAACTGATATTCTTATCCGGGTAATCCCCCGGCTTAAAACTAACGGCCGTTCGGAACGAAAACGTTTGCGGGTTGCTGCGGGTTCTGTTATTTTTTTAACCTGCGGCCTGCGGTTTTTTTATGGTAATTTTTTAACCGTTCAGCAGACCAGTTTAATAGGGTTTTACGAGTCGCTTTTTCAGTTATATATTGAAATTTCCTTAATGCAACATTCCCTCTGTAATTGCATTGGAAAACAGGGAAATAGGTTTCCGTGTCCGGTTCCCTGGGCAGATAGGTGCCGTAGTTCATGGCTTGTATTTTTTTGCGGGGGATATGGTGAGTTTTTTACAGTTTTCAATAAGCATCTGCCATGGATCTGCGCTAAAATATTCGGTATAAGGCTTTCACAAACGGGTGAATATTTGTATTTTGTTGGCAGTACCCCGGTACTTTCTAACTATCAGTTGCCTGCCATGCAGAAAAAAGCCCAGATACACAGGGAGATCACTCCCCTGACATCGGCCGATTGCTTCGCTATTTTCTCCCGGACGAAGTCAGGCTTCGACTACCCCCTCCATTATCATGAAGAATTCGAGCTCAACTTCATCAAAAATGCCCGCGGCGCCAAACGGGTAGTAGGTGATCATGTAGAGGAGATCGGCGAGTATGAACTGGTGCTGCTGGGACCCAACCTGCAGCATGCCTGGTTCACCCACAAATGCCAGAGTACCGAGATCACCGAAGTGACCATCCAGTTCCATAAAGACCTGTTCGATGAAAAATTCCTGCGGCGTAACCAGCTCAGCTTTCTCCGAACCATGCTGGAGAACTCGCTGCGGGGTCTTTTGTTCTCGTACGAGACCGCTTCGCTGCTGGCTTACCGTATCATGCGGCTCAACAAGAAAGACGGATTCGATTCGGTATTCGAACTGATGTCCATCCTGAATGAACTGTCCATTTCAAGACATACACGTATCCTCTCGAATTCCACGTTCAACAACAACCAGCATATCGCATACAACAGCCGACGCATCGAAAGGGTAATGGAGTACATGAACGAACATTTTCACAAGCCCATTTCACTTACCGAGGTTTCCGAACTCACCAATATGGCGGAATCGGCATTCAGCCGGTTCTTCAAGGCGCGGACGGGGATGACTTTTATCGATAGTCTTACCGAGATCCGGCTCGGCCATGCCTCCCGTTTACTGATCGATACAACGCAATCCATTTCCGAGATCGCTTACGAAACGGGTTTCAATAATATTTCGAATTTCAACCGCATCTTCAAGAAGAAAAAAGGGTGTACGCCCAAGGAGTTCAAACGGAGTTATTCTGCGGAAGAGCGGCTCTTCTTCTGACCCCGCGTTCCCTGCGGTCCACTGCGATCCCTGCGTTACTGCTTTTGTATCGCAGAGGACGCAAAGGAACGCAGGGAACGCAAGGGAAATCATCTTATGTGTATGAGGAAAATATTTCTAATACTGCTGGTGACCGGTGTTTCGCACGGATATGCGCAGCAAAAGAATTCCGCCCTCTCAGATTCGGCGCTGGTAACGCTGGTGCAGAAACAGACCTTCCGTTATTTCTGGGATTTTGCGCATCCTGTCAGCGGCATGGCGCGTGAAAGAAGCAATGTGGCATACGATTATGGCGATGAAGTGGTAACAACAGGCGGCACCGGCTTCGGTATAATGGCGATCATTGTTGCGGCGGAGCGCGGCTGGATCGCGCGCGACACGGCCGCAAAACACCTGGTAAAGATGCTGCGTTTTCTCGCCAAAGCCGATTCCTATCATGGGGTATTCGCCCATTGGCTGAATGGCGGCACGGGCAAGACCATTCCTTTCAGCCGCAAAGACGATGGCGCCGATCTAGTAGAAACCTCTTATCTCTTCGAAGGGCTGTTATGCGCCCGGCAATATTTCAATGCAGATAACCCTGTTGAATCTGAACTGCGCAACCGCGTAAACTGGCTATGGAGTGAGATCGAATGGAACTGGTTCACCAAAGGCGAAGAAGTACTGTACTGGCACTGGAGCCCGAACAATGGCTGGGCCATGAATTTTCCGGTGCGCGGATTCAACGAGTGCCTGATCATGTATGTGCTGGCCGCTTCGGCAGAGCGTTACCCGGTATCGAAAGAAGTGTACCACCGCGGCTGGGCTCAAAGTAATTTTTTCAGGAACGGGAAAACATTTTATGGCTACACACTCCCGCTTGGTTTCGATTATGGCGGGCCGCTGTTCTTTTCACAATATTCATTTCTCGCACTCGATCCGCGGGGGCTTAAAGACCAGTATGCGGATTACTGGGAGCAGAACCGCAATCATACGCTGATCAACTATTCGTATTCGGTTGCCAATCCCAAACATTTCAAAGGCTATGGCGAAAATGCCTGGGGCCTCACTGCCAGCGATACCTACAACGGCTATGATGCCCATTCTCCAACGAACGACAACGGCACCATTACACCCACTGCGGCTTTATCGGCATTTCCGTATGCGCCGGACAAATCCATGAAAGCGCTCAGGCACTTTTATGACGATCTGGGCGACAGGATCTGGGGCGATTATGGATTTACCGACGCCTATAATGAAACCCGGAACTGGTATGCTCATTCCTATCTTGCAATAGACCAGGGCCCGGAAGTGGTGATGATCGAGAATTACCGCACCGGATTGTTGTGGAAACTGTTTATGAGTTGCCCGGAAATCAAACAGGGGTTGAGGAAGCTGGGATTTCAGAGTCCGGCTTTGCAATAGAAGAGGAACGAAGGGAAAAGAAAAGAAGGGATTTATTTTTTTGTCCGACAATCTGGCTTTATATGAAAAGAATAATTGGTGCGGTATGCTGCGTATTTTTCCTTGCGCAGCAATTAGTTGCTCAGGAGATATTGACCAGTGCCGACAACTTCATCCGTTCACTTTCGGCTGAGCAGAAAACAGCGGCGTTGTACCCGTTCGATACGGAGGAACGGTACAATTTCCAGTATGTGCCGAGAGAGCGTAAGGGCCTGCCGATCGGCGATCTGAATGCCGTACAAAGAAAGGCCGCAATGGATCTGGTACGGACCTGCCTGAGCGAACAGGCTGCCAGAAAAGTGGAAGATATCATCTCGCTCGAGTATGTTCTGAAAGCCATCGAGCACCGGGGGGATGAAGATCATTACCGGGATGCACGAAAATATTATTTTACCATCTTCGGATTGCCCGGTGAGCATACGGTCTGGGGCTGGCGCATCGAAGGCCATCATGTGGCGTTCAACTTTTCTGTAAAGGATAAAAAGCTGCTGTCCGGCACGCCGGGATTCCTGGGCGCCAATCCTGCGGTCATAAAAGAGGGCCCGGAAAAAGGCAAGCAGGTATTGAAAGATGAAACGGACATGGGTTTTGCGATGATCGGTTCTTTATCGCCTGCAAACCGGCAAAAAGCGATACTCAGCGTAACCGCACCTAACGAGATCATTACCACCAACACCCGCAAGGCAATACTCGAGCATCCGGCCGGTGTTTCATACGCCCAGATGAGCGATCGTGAAAAACAGCAGTTGCTGCAGCTGATCAGCCTGTATGTTCATCGCTTTACCAAATCGTTTGCAGAAGATATGCTGAAAGATATCCAGGCCGCCGGTCTGGAGAACCTCAGCTTTGCCTGGGCGGGCACTACTGAGCCCGCAGAAGGAAAAGCGAATTACTATCTCGTTCACGGACCCACCATTATCATTGAGTATGATAACTCGCAGAACAATGCGAACCATGTGCATACCGTTGTGCGCGATCTGAAACATGATTTTGGCGGGGATGCATTGCTCGAGCATTACAGGACCGCACATTAAATCTATCGCCTGCTGATCTCTGTCTTTGCAGTTACGATCTTACCATCGGCTGTAATGCCCGCAATGGTAACGAGGTACCGGGTAGCGGGATCTGCCGTATAGAAACCGACATCGGCCCGTCCTTTATCGTCGGTGACCAGGTCTCCATTCCAGAACAACAGAATGCGGCGGTCGGGGAATTTTGAATTGCGATACTCTTTCAACGAATAATCGGGTTGCTCAAATTCCGCAGGAGATTGATAACCCCGCATTGTAATGATCCTGGTTCCATTGGGTGCATTGTCCCCGATCTCGGTCTGGCTTTTTTTTGTATGGATAAGTAGTGCGCCATTGAAACCGCGGGTACCGAAAAATGCGGCCTGCGGTCCTGATACCACTTCAATAAAATCAATGATCCTGAAATCGAATGTATTGAGATAATGCAGCAGCGGACTTCGCGGCATGGCGCCGTCGGGAACAGGATCGGGTGAGATGGTTACGCCATCGATCAGCAGCAAAGGTTCATCGTCAGGCGAAGGGTGCCTGAACTGGCTTCCGCCGCCGCTTACGGTAAGATAGCCGTCTCGCAATGTAACGCCGCTGATCTTGAACAATGCATTGCCCAGGTTATTAGTGCCACCGTCCTGCAATGTTTTGCTTGTGAGTATACGCGAGAATCCGCTCACCCTTTTATCGCGGTTGAACTCTGCGGGCTTCTTCGCTTTGGAATGAACGATCACTTCCTTCAGCCAGTCCTTCCCCATCACGATCGTATCCTGCAATGAGCGGCGCCTTTGCTCCGCGAAATATTCCCTGATGCCTGTGACCGGGAATTTTTTCTTCAGGTTTTCGGGCGTGCGGAAACGCGGAAAGCGCAGCATGGTATCGAGTACGATCTTCGCGTCTTCGGGGAAACCATGGTTGTCTGTGACCTGCAGGCTGAACCGGGTCTGGTCATAATAAGAGATCAGGGGAAAACAGAAAGCGCCGGCTTCATCGGTGGTGTCTGCGAGCACCATCAGGTTACGGTTTCCGGAGAAAAGCGTAACGGTGCGGCCTGCCAAAGGTTTATCGTTGCGGCTATGCACCCATCCTTTAACGAAGAAAGAACTGTCGATCGCCGCGTAGTCCAGCTGTTGTTTGCTTCCCCTGCTAAACTGTTCGCGCACGGTGCCCTGTTGCAGGATCATCAAAAGATCTGTTTCTTCTTCGGACAGACCGGCAGGCAATTCCATTCCCGGCCGGATAAGGGGAAGTT
>Ga0213876_10001600_pt1 | contig 13920 bp, 13 predicted proteins | sample BarmaccomBMRX_R9_FD_160113 | JGI IMG/M metagenome (GOLD analysis project Ga0213876, IMG submission 160113) | Root-associated microbial communities from Barbacenia macrantha in rupestrian grasslands, the National Park of Serra do Cipo, Brazil - RX_R9 | ecosystem: Host-associated > Plants > Roots...
AGGGGTACCCAGGCGCCGGCGAATCCACTTCCGGCTGCGCCGCGAACTCGACGGCGAGGCGCGGGAGTTCGGCCAGCTGGGGCGCCAAACCCGCGCTCGGCGCGGCCAGGACCACGTCTGGCTGGCCGTCGCGGACGATGTGCGCGAGCTCGCGCTCGCCCGCCTTGGGGTTGATCGGCACGGCTGGAACACCGGCGCTCAACGCGCCGACAACGGCTACACACGTCTCGAGCGAGGGCTCGGCCCAGACGGCGGCGCAGGCGGCGCCGGCGAGTCGTTCGGCCACCGCCGCCGAGGCGCCGGCGAGCTCCGCATAGGTGAGCGCGCGGTCACCGAAGCGGACCGCCTCGCGATCGGGGTTCCGCGCCACGGCGGGTAGCAGCGTCATGCCGGGCGATTGTCCCGCGTCGCCAGTTCCGGCCGCTACCACGATCCAATACCACGATCCGCGGGCATACCCTCGGTGGCTGGTTGCATACGCAAAACAATTGCGTATAATGCGTCGACAGGATGCAGACTTCTCATGCCATCAGATACCTCGGACCCGCCACTTCGAACGAGGGCGGCGGCGCTGACTCACCTGAACCGAACATCCCCGGAATCGAGGTCGTCGACACCGTCAGCGACGGCGCCGGCCCCGATCGCACCGGGCTCGCGGCGGCGCTCGAGCAGATCGCGACGGGTCAGGCTTCGGTGCTGCTGGTGGCGCGCCTGCGCGCCGCCGCCGGCTCACTCCGCGACCTGGTCGGGCTTCTCGAGTGGCTACAGGACTACGGGGCCGATCTCGTAGCCGAGGACATCCGCCTCGACACCCGCACGCCGGCCGGCCGGCGCGTCGTCGCGGCCCTGCGCGAGGTGGCGAGCTGGGAGCATGATCCGGACCCCGGTCGGCCCCGACCAGGCAGACCCGGGTTGCACCGGCTCGCGCCGGAGCTGACCGAGCAGATCGCCGCGCTGCGCTCTTCCGGGCTGACGCTTCAAGGGATCGCCGATCGTCTGAACGCACAAGGCACGGCGACCCCACGCGGTGGCGCCCAATGGCGCCCGTCGAGCGTCCAAGCTGTGCTCGGCTACCGACGGCCGCGGCCGCCAGCGCCCGGGCTTCGACCCCGGCGCGGCCGGCCGCCGGCGCCCGAAGATCCGCCGCCGCCGGGAGGTCCGGCGGCACCGGGAGGTCGGGCGACGTCGGGAGGTCGGCCGGCGTCAGGAGGTGCGCCGCCGCCGGGAGGTCGGCCGGCGTCAGCAGGTGCGCCAGCGTCGGGAGGTACGCCAGCGTCGGGAGGCAGGCCGGCGCCCGAACGTCCGCGCCCGCCGGCACGTCCGCCGACACGCCACCGCCCGTCACGAGGCGGGCGCCCGTGACGGCGATCATCACCCGTTTCGGCGTTCTCGGAGTGTTCCTGCTGATGGTGCCGGAGAGCGCGTGCATCCCGGTGCCGAGCGAAGTGACGTTGCTGTTCTCGGGATTTGCCGTCAGCCAGGGGTGGATGAGCCTGCCGCTGGCGATCCTCGCTGCCACCGCCGGCAACCTCGTCGGCTCGTTGATCGCGTACTGGCTCGGCGCGAGCGGCCTGATGGCGCGCGTGCCGGGGGCCCGCGTCGTCCTGGCTCGCTGGGAGGGACTGCTCGATCGCCACGGGACGCGAGCGGTGTTTCTTGCCCGGTTGTTGCCGCTGGCGCGGACGTTCGTCTCGCTGCCCGCGGGCGCAAGGCGCGTGCCGCTGGGGCGGTTCGTCGTGCTGACGACAGCGGGTTGCTTGATCTGGGCCACGGGCTTCGTCGTGGCGGGCGTTCTTGCCAACACGGCCTGGAACGCGATCGGCTCGGTGGCCGGCAAGGTTCTGCTCGGCCTGGGAATCGCCATCGGCCTGCTTTCGCTGATGCGCCGGCGCGACTGACGCGAGGTGCTGGCAACGCGGATTCGTTCCACGCAAGAGGTGCATCCGGCGGGTGGCTGCGGTGGGTGGCAGGGGGCGCATCGTTCCTGCCGCTATGCGCAAGGAACAATGCACTCGAGACGGTCGCAGCCACAGCTACTTGTCCGGCAGCATCGGCACCGTCAGGCCTGAGTCTTGCCCAACGAGCACGCCTCGCGTGATCGCGCCGCCGCCGAAACGCTCGCGAACGAGGTCCAGCGTCGCGTCCAGCTCGCGCGTGCGGTCGAAGGACAGCGCCAGCTGCACTCCCGCCTCGTCGTCGAGGTTGGCCAACGCCACGCCGATCAGCGTGATCCCGCGGCGCTCGATCAGCGGGCCCGACTGCTCGAGCAGGCCTGTCGCAGTGGCCAGGATCGTGTGCGTGTGCGCGGTCGCCTCGGCCAGCGTGTGCGATCGAGTCGCGCGCGTGAAGTCATCGAAGCGGAGCCGCAGAACGACCGTTCGGCACAGGCGGCGGGCCTTGCGTAAGCGCCGCGTGACCCGATCGACGAGACCGATCAGCGCCGTCGTGAGCTCGTCAGGCGGTCTTCGCCGCCGGCCGAGCGCGCGCTGGGCTCCGATCGATCTCCGACGGCGGCGTACCTCAACCGGACGCGGGTCGTAGCCGCGCGCGAGCGCGTGGAGGTGGCGCCCAGCGGCGCGCCCGAGCATCGAGATCAGCGTCGCTTCCGGGAGCTCCGCCACCTCGCGCACGGTGCTGATCCCGCGCCGGCGAAGCTTGCCCGCGGTGACGCCGCCGACTCCCCATAGCCGCTCAATCGGAAGCGCGTGCAGGAACGCGAGCTCGCGCTCCGGCGGAACCACCAGCAGCCCGTCCGGCTTCGCGACTGCACTCGCCACTTTGGCCAGGAACTTCGTCCGCGCCACGCCCACCGTGATCGGGAGCCCAAGCTCCTCCCGCACGCGCGCGCGGAGCCGGACAGCGATCTGGCGGGGCGAGCCCGAGATGTGCCGTAGCCCCCGGACGTCGAGAAACGCCTCGTCGATCGACAGAGCCTCAACGGTCGGCGCCGTATCCTCGAACACCGCGAACACCGCCTTGCTGGCTTCGCTGTAGGCGGACATGCGCGGCGAGACGACGATCGCCTGCGGGCACAAACGGCGGGCCTCGCGCCCGCCCATGGCGGTGCGGATGCCGAAGGCCTTGGCTTCGTAGCTCGCGGCCAGCACAACGCCGGCGCCGACGATCACCGGACGTCGGCGCAGGCGCGGCGCGTCTCGTTGCTCGACCGAGGCGTAGAACGAATCGAGGTCCGCGTGCAGGATGGCCGCTTCAACTGGCACGAACGTACGTTCGCACTGATGCCGGACGGAAGTTTGGGATCCCGCGCCAGCGGCTAGAGGAGCGTGCGATGAGGAAGGTGGCTGTGGTGCTGACCGCACTGGTGATCGCAGCGCTCGCCGCGAGCGCCGGTTCGGCGTCCGCCGCGAGTGCCGGCTCGTCTCGCGCCACGGGCGTGGCACCGGGCGCGCCGGGCGCGAAGCCAGATTGGGCGCCGGCCGACAAGCACGGCTTTGGGACCTCTCGGACCAGCGCCAGCCGGGTCTGGTACACGCTCGAGGGGGGCGAGCTGACCGAGGTCTACTACCCGCGCCTCGACACCCCGAGCTTCCGCGACCTGCAGTTCGTGGTCAGCGACGGCCGCAGCTTCGTCGAGCGCGAGCGCGACTCGACGATCCAGCGAACCGAGTCGGTCTCCGGCTACCAGCTCATCTACCGACAGGTGAACACCGACGTGCACGGACGCTGGCGGGTGACCAAGACCTACGTTACGGACACCAGGCGGAACAGCGTCGTGCTCGACGTCGGCTTCCGGTCGCTGACAGGCCGCCGGTACTCGTTGTACGTTCTCGCCGACCCCGCCCTGGAGAACGACGGGTCCCATGACACCGGGACGTGCACGCGGGGGACGCTGCTGACCACGGCCAGCGCGTCGGCCAGCGCGATCGTCACCGCCCCCGCGCTCAGAGAGGTTTCGTGTGGCTACAAGGGAACGAGCGACGGCTGGATTGACCTTCAGCGCCACCTCCGGATGCGCTGGCACTACTCCTCGGCTCCGAACGGCAATGTCGTCCAGGTCGGACGCACCGCGCTCGATGGCACCCGTGGCCGCCAGCACCTGACGCTGGCCCTGGGCTTCGGCAGCAACGCCGCCTCAGCGCTTGCCGCCGCGCACCGTTCGCTCGCCACGCCGTGGCCAGTGCTCGCCGTTCGCTACTCGCGCGGCTGGGATGCATATCTCGCAGGTCTGCGGCGTCCGCCGAGAAGTCTCCGCACCGCGTCGGAGCGGCGGGAGTACCTGGTGTCGGCGCTCGTCCTGGCCGCCAGCGAGGACAAGACCTACCGCGGCGCGTTTGTCGCTTCGCCTTCGATGCCCTGGGCGTGGGGAACCGGGCTGCAGACGCCGACAGGTCCCTACCACCTCGTCTGGGCGCGTGACCTGTACGAGATCGCAACCGCGTTGATCGCCGACGGTGACTCAGCCGCCGCGCGCCGCGCGCTCCAGTTCCTGTTCACGCGCCAGCAGAAGCCCGATGGGTCGTTCCCCCAGAACTCCGACGTGACGGGCAAACCCGTGCTCACGAACCTGCAGCTCGACGAGGTCGCGGACCCGATCATCCTCGCTTGGCAGCTCCGCGCCACCGATGCGGCGACATGGCAGCACGTCAAGCGCGCGGCCGACTTCATCGTCACCTTCAAGGACGACCAGGGCCATACCGCGCCGTATACGCCACAGGAGCGCTGGGAGAACCAGGCCGGGTACTCGCCGGCGACGATCGCGGCCGAGATTGCCGGCCTCGTCTGCGCCGCGCAGATCGCGCGGGCGAATGGCGACGCCGCGGACGCCACGCGCTATCTGCAGACCGCCGACGACTGGCAGAAGAAACTGAACGCGTGGACGCTGACCACTACTGGCCCCTACTCCGGTCCGAACGGCCACGTCTACTACCTGCGGCTGACCAAGGACGGCAATCCGAACGCGGGCACGACGTATGACGTCGGCGACAGCGGGCCGCCCGCGATCGATCAGCGTGCCGTCGTCGATCCGAGCTTCCTCGAGCTCGTCCGCTTGGGCATCGTCTCGCCGAACGATCCCAACATCGTCAACACGATCCACGTTGTCGATCAGCAGCTTGGGACGCTCACGCCGACGGGCGAGTTCTGGCACCGCTATACGGGCGACGGCTACGGCGAACAGCGAAATGGCCAGCCGTGGGACACCGGTTTCCCGAAGGGCAGCCAGGCGACGATCGGTCGCATTTGGCCGATCTTCGCGGGCGAGCGAGGCGAGTACGAGCTGGCCGCCGGTCAATCCGCCGCCGGGCGGCTGCGGTCGATGGCCGCGACCGCGAATGACGGCGGGCTACTGCCCGAGCAGGTTTGGGACCATAACCCTCCCGCCGGCCAGCCTGGTTTCCCGCCCGGGCACCCGACGTTTTCGGCCACTCCGCTGGCGTGGACGCACGCGCAGCTCATCCGGCTGGCGTGGTCGATCGTCGCAGGACGGCCGGTGGAGCAGCCGGCGGTGGTCGCGTGCCGGTACGTTCCCTCCTGCCGTTAGCAAGCTCGGGTTGAGGACCGGCCGGCCCTCCGCCCCCGCACGACTCACGTAACGTCTGCCCCCCATGGCGGAGGGCACGCGCACGCTGGAACAGGTTGCGGAGCGGCTCTATGAGCTACCGCTCGAGGAGTTCACAGCGGCGCGCGACGACACCGTCAAACAGCTGCGCGCAGACGGCGATCGCGACGTGGCCGCGGAGGTGAAGCGACTGCGCAAGCCGAACCGCGTGGCCTGGGCGCTGAACCGCGCCCGCCGGCGCGAGCCCGACAAGGTGCAGCGATTGATTGCTGCCGGTGCGCAGCTGCAGCAGGCGCAGCGCCAGCTCGTCTCCGCCGGAGAGCGAGGCTTGCTGCGAAGCGCTGTCGCCGAGGAGCGCGAGCTCGTCGGGGAGGTGGTCGCGCTCGCGGAACGCGAGCTCGCGGAGGGGGGACATCCCGCCACTCCGACGGAACAGCGCAAGCTCTATTCGACGCTCCACGCCGCCGCGGTCGACGCGCAGGTACGGGACGCCCTCGCCGCTGGCCGCCTCCAAGCCGACCACGAGATCGGCGATCTCGGGCTCGCCTCAACCGGTCTCGCTGACGCCGGGCCGGCGCCCGCGGCCGATCGCGGAGATCCCGCGCCAGCGAGCGCCGAGCCAGCGCCGTCCACCAAGCCGGCGGCCGGCAGAGCCAGCGCCGCTGCCGAGCGAAAGGCTCGGCAGGTGGCGAAAAAGGTCGAGCGCGCGAAGGACCGCCGGCGCCGGCTCGATCAGAAGCTGAAGGACTCCGGGCGCGCGCTGGCGCAGGCTGAACGCGAGGCGGCGCAAGCCGCGGCAGCTGTGGAGCGGGCCAACGCGGCGCTGAAGCGCGCTCAGCAAGACTCAACCGACGCCGCCTCGGAGGTCGAGGAGCTCGAGGCCGAGCTGGCTGCTGCGCGAGAAGAAACCGTCAGGTGACGGCGGCGTCCACGGGAGCCCGTTCGCCCGAAAGCGGAAAGCTGCTCAAGAACCGCTGAATCAGGCTGCCATCACCGGCGATGGCGACTGCTCCTGACTCGACTGCCTCGTCAAGTTCGCGCCCGTGCCAGAGGAGCGCGGCGAGCGTGCCGGGCGCGGCGCTGATAGTCGCCTCCGCGCCGGCCGGCTGACGCCGATCGCCGTGTGGCAGAAGCTCCTTCCGGTCAACCTCGAGCGTGCCCTCTGCGACCTGCGCGCGCAGCCTGTCCTCGCCGACTCGGAGGACGAAATCACCGCTTAGATCGCCTGCGGCCGCCGGGTCGAACGTCGTCTTGAGCGCCACCGCGAATGCATCGGTGCTCAGCTCGCCGTAGGTGGCGGGGAAGGGGGCACGACTGCCCCACCGGCCGAGCGCGAGGAGCACGGGCTCGAGTTCGCGTCCGCGCGGCGTCAGCTCGTAGATCTGCGAGGCCGCGGGCGGCGGCAGCTTGCGACGTCGCAGTATTCCCGCACGCTCGAGCTCGCGCAATCGTTGGGCGAGGACGTCGGGGCCGATGTGCGGGAGGCCGATGCGCAGATCCGTGAAGCGCTTCGGCCCGAGCAGGAGCTCGCGCACGACGAGCAGCGCCCACCGTTCGCCGACGACGTCGAGGGCCCGCGCGATCCCGCACGCGTCGGCATAGCTGCGCTTACCGGCCATCAAGAAATTCTATCTCCAACTTGCCCGAACCAATGATATGGTTGGTTTTTCCAATCAGCGACCACGGGGACGGTCGGCGGGGCCGTCTCGCATTACCTAAGGGAGGCAAGCGCCATGAGTACACGCGATCACTATTCGCCCGGCGTGCCGTGCTGGGTCGACACCGCTCAGCCGGACGTCGAGGCGGCGCTCCGCTTCTACGGCGAGGTGTTCGGCTGGGAGTTCGACGGGCCGGGACAGATGCCCGGCGATCCGCCCGGCCGCTACTACGTCGCTCGCGTGCGCGGGCGCGAGGTTGCCGGCATCAGCTCACTGCCGGCCGGCGCCCCAACGAGCCCGGAGTGGAACACCTACGTCGCGGTACAGAGCGCGGATCACGCGGCGGCGGACGCCTCGGCCGGCGGTGGCAGCGTGATCGCGCCGCCGTTCGATGCCCCGCCGGCAGGCCGGATGGCAGTGCTTCAAGATCCTGGCGGCGCCGTGTTCTGTGCCTGGGAGGCCGGTGCCAGGCAGGGCGCACAGCTGGTCAACGAGCCGAGCGCGTGGGCGATGAGCCGCCTCGACACCGCTGACCCGAGTGTGGCGGCGAGCTTCTACGGCGCGGTATTCGGCTGGAGGACCGAGACGTTCACGGCCGGGCAAGCACAGGTGACGCTGTGGCGCCTCCCCGGTTACGTGGGCGGCGAGCCACAGCAACCGGTGGCGCGGGACGTGGTCGCCACGATGATGGCCTCGGAGGACGACGCAGGCGCGCGTTGGAGCGTCGATTTCTGGATCGACGACGCCGAGCGTGCCGCCGCCGCCACCGAACGCTTAGGCGGCCAGGTGCTGAGCGAGCCCCACGACGCGGGTGGGTTCCGCAGCACCGCGCTACGCGACCCGCAGGGAGCGATCTTCAACGTGAGCCAGCTGCTCGTGCCAGGATCCGGGTAACTTCGCAGCGCGGATGACCGGTATCACGGACACAGCAGTCTCAAGATCTGACGTCGCGGTGGCGGGGGGATCGCTAGCGGTCTTCGAGCTGAGTGATTCGGCCCCAGCCCGCGAGGCGCCGGCGGTGCTGGCGGTTCACGGCGTCACCGCGACCAGCCGGGCCTGGCGAGCGGTGGCGCGGGCACTGGCGGACCGCGCACGGCTCATCGCGCCCGATCTCCGAGGCCGCGGCGCCAGCCGGACGCTGCCTGAGCCCTACGGGATCCGGGTTCACGTCGCCGATCTCACCGCCGTGCTCGACCACTTCGACCTCGAACGGACGGTGCTCGTCGGGCACTCGCTGGGCGCCGATCTCGTGGCTCGGGTGGCGGTGGATCACCCGGAACGCGTTGCCGCGGTGGTGCTGATCGACGGTGGCTTGACCATTCCCGGCAGCGAGAACGTCGACCCGCAGGAGTTCGCCGACGCGCTGCTTGGCCCGGCCCTGGCGCGGCTGCGGATGACGTTCCCGTCGCGGGAGGCATATCACGCGTGGTGGCGCGCGCATCCCGCGCTGATCGGCGGCCAGGTCGACGATCAAGACCTGGTTGTCTATGCCGATCACGATCTCGTGGGAGAAGCCCCCGAGCTGCACCCGACCGCCCTCGAGGCCGCGGTTCGTGCCGACGCCGGCGAGCTGCCCGAACGGGCGAACGCCGCTGGACAACTCCAGGTTCCGGCGACGCTGCTCTGCGCCCCGCGCGGTCTCCAGAACGGCCCGGACCCGATGCAGCCGCTCGCGCTCGCACAGGCGTGGGCGGCCGAGGATCCGCAGCGGCGTCAAGCGCGACTTGTGGAGGATGTGAACCACTACACCATCACGCTGTCCGCCCGGGGCGCAACGGCCGTAGCGGGCGCGATAGTCGAAGCTCTCGCCGCCACCGGCGTCCAAAGCCGGTCTTAGGACCAATGGCGCCTTGGAATAGGGCGCCGTCGGGTTCACGATCCCGAGACCCGACGAACCTGGAGCAGCGATGACACAGACACACAGCCCGAGTCAGAGGATCACCGCCGAGGTGACAGCGTGGCCGGGGGTGCGATCCAGCCCCGGTCGGCGCGGCGAATACTCGTTCAGGATCGGCCGCCGGGAGATCGGGCACCTCCATGGCGATCGCGCTGCGCACTTCAGCTTCCCGAAGCCGCTCTGGAGAGACCTGTTCGAGGCTGGGCGGATCACCCACCACCCGGTGTTTCCCGGTCGGGAGGGCATGGGCGCCCGGCGCATCACGAGCGACGCCGACGTCCGTGACGTGATCTCGCTCATGCGCCTCAACTACGAGCGGATGCTCGCTCGCGCGAGCGGGATCGACGAGACTGATGACGCTGGGGTGGAGACCGGCGCGGCTGCCAGCTCGCGCTGATCACACCTGCAGAAACGGGAAAAACTTCCCACACCTGGACCGCTACCGCGGGGTGTGGGGTTTTCCTGTCGCCCAGCGACAGCTTGATCCCGATCGTCGCCGCACGAGCATGGTGAGGTGACATTTTTCCCGTCTAGAGGGCCGGCCGTCTGCCGTCTAGTGGCCCGGCTCCCGTCTAGTGGCCCGGCTCCCGTCTGGTGGCCCGGCTCCCGTCTGGTGGCCCGGCTCCAATCTAGGGGCCCGGCTGCCGTTTAGTGGCCCGGCTGGCCGAACGAGGTGAGGATTGTCCTGGTTGCGCGCCCCCGGGGCGAGAAGGGTGGCGCTTAGGCCTGGCCGGCCAGGCGCGCCGGCGCCACCGCGAGGAACCCGAAGGCGACGAAGCAGAACAGGCCGACGATGCCGATCGCGTGCGCCCAGCCGGCGTCGGCGATCGTCAGCAGCCCGATCCCCACCAGCATCCCGGCGCCGGCGCAACGCGCCGCCAGTCCGGTGGCGGATGCCGCCAGCAAGTCGCGTCCGCCGGCCACCTGCGGCATCTCGGCGCCGGCGACGCCTTCGCCGTGTTCGAGACGGCCGCCGAGCACCAGCCGGAACAGCAGCGCGAGCGATGGGAAGAGGATCGCGCCGCCGGCGAGCACGGCGACGATCACCAGCACCAAGGTGTCGTGCGGGGCTGCGGCCTGCGCGATCGTCAGGTCGCGCAGCAGCAGCGGCTCCTGCGCCAGCGCCCACCCGGCGATGATCGCGGCGACGGCCAGAGCCGCGGTGTACCGGGCCGGCTCGTAGCGCCGGCGCCACACGAGCGCCAGCGTGGCGATCCCGGCCAGAATCGAGACGATCAGCGCCGGCAAGCCGTCGCCTTCCACGAGGCCGTGATAGAGCCGGTGCGCGTCTGAGTGCAGAACCGCGATCCCGCCGATCGCGACGATCCCGGCGAGCACTCCCGCCCCCAGCGCGCGGAGGCGGAACTGGCGCTCGAGGTACTCGTCGCCCGCTCGGACCGCATCGGCAGACAGGTAGACGGCGGCCAGGTAGGCCGAGTTGACGACGGCGATGACGCCGATCAGGATGCCGGTCGGGTTCAGCCAGCTCGAGAACAGGTGACCGGCTGCGTTGCCGAGCGGCACGCGCAGCGACGCGATACCGCCGACAACCGCGCCGAGCGCGAACGGAGTCAGCACGGAGGAGAGCGCGAACAGCGTGTCGATCATCCGCAGCTCGCGCCGGCTCGGTGAGCCCGCGCGCAGCGCGTACGCGGCGCCGCGGAAGACGATCCCGATCCCGGCGATGAACAGCGGGATCGAGAGCGTCGACGCGATCGAGCCGAACGCGGTCGGGTATGCCGTCCAGACCACGGTGAGCACGAACACGAGCCAGACGTGGTTGGCTTCCCAGACCGGCGCCATCGCGTCATGCGTGTGCTGGCGGATGCGCTCGCCGGCCTCGTCGGCGCCGGCGGAGAGCTGCCAGATCCCGGCTCCGAAGTCCGCGCCCCCGAGGACGGTGTAGAGCGCCAGGCCGGCCAACGCGAAGCACAGTGGGATGTCATAGAGGTGCACGACTCAGCTCCCCGCCGACCGCGACCCCGCTACGTCCCCGCCGGTTGTGGTTGCGTGCCCATCGGCTCTCTGGTCTCGAGCGGCGCCGCCGCCAGGCGGCGCAGGATCCACACCACGCCGATCGCCACCGCGACGTACGCCAGCGCAAGGGTCGCGTAGCCGACGGGCAGACCGCCGGCCCCGGTTACGGCCTGCGAGGTCCGCATCACGTGGTAGACGACCCACGGCTGGCGCCCGACCTCGGTTGTCACCCAGCCGCAAATCAGCGCCACCACCGATGCCGGCCCCGCCAGCGCGAGGGCGCCGTAGAACCATCGCGACTCGGGCAGGCGTCGTCGCCGGACCCGGACGACGAGGAAGACGATGCCCAGGAGGGCGAGCAGCGTGCCGATCCCGACCATCGTCTGGAAGGCAAAGCGCACGACGTTCACCGGCGGCCGATCGGAGGCGGGGACGGCGTAGAGCCCCTGCACGGTGGCGTTCCAGCTGTGGTACGCGAGTACCGAGAGCCCGTGCGGGATCGGGATCCCGAACTTGACCTTGCCGTCCGTGTACCAGCCGAGGATGTGCAGCGCCGCGCCCTTCTCGGTCGGTCCGACGCCCTCCAGCGCGGCGAGCTTGGTCGGCTGCAGCCGAGCCACCTCGCGACCGGCCCAATCCCCGACCAGGAGCTGAACCGGCGCCGCCAGCGCCGCAATCGTGAGCGGGATCGTCAGCGCCGTGCGCTCATAGCGCCCCCAGCGGCCGCGCAGACGTCCCACCGCGTAGGCGCCGGCGACGACGAAGCCCATGACTATGTAGCCGGCGACGTACATGTGCACCAGCTCGTGCCACAGGAAGCTGTTGCCGAACAGCGCCGACAGCGGCCGCACGTGCACGACCTTGCCGTTGCTCAGCGCGAACCCGCCGGGATGGTTCATCCACGCGTTGACGGCGATCACCATCAGCGACCCGGTGAAGCCGGAGAGCACGATCGGGATCCCGCTCAGGAGGTGCGCCCGCCGCGACAGGCGATCCCAGCCGTAGATGTAGATCCCGATGAAGATCGCTTCCATGAAGAAGGAGAAGCCCTCGATCGCGAAGCCGAGCCCGAACACCGAGCCGAACGTGGCGGTGAAGTTCGGCCACAGCAAGCCCATCTCGAAGCTGAGGATCGTCCCCGTGATAACGCCGACGGCGAACAGCGCCGCCATCACCTTCGTCCAGCGCCGGGCGAGGGTCAGGTAGAGCTCGTCGCCGCTGCGGTGATATAGCCACTCGACGAACAGGACCATGGCCGGGAACGCGATCCCGAAGCACACGAGCGGGATGTGGACCGCAAACGACAGGGCCTGCATCTGCCGGGCCTCGAGCAGGTAGGTCTGATGAACCGGCGGGAGCGCGGTGGCCATCAATGAGGTCACGGCGGCGGCCATGCCCGAGGTCTTTTACCACGCGCTGAACGCGGGGCCAAATACTCTTTGCCCGGAGCCGAGTCCGGGCGAGCGCCGAGCCGTCGCCAAGCTCGCCTCATGTCGATCAACGCGAGTCGCGAAGCCGAACGGCGTGTCGGCGCCCGAGCTCGTTGGTCGCGCGGAGGAACGCGGTGATCCGCTCGAGCTCATCGATCGTGAATCGTCTGGAGAGCGTCGAGCGCCAATCAGCCGCCATGGGGCCCCAGATACGGTCGGCCGATCTGTAGAAGGCCGGCGTTACCTCCAGTCTGATCCGTCTTCGGTCGCCGGGGTCGGGGACGCGGCGTGCATAGCCCACCCGCTCGAGCCGGTCGATCACCCCGGTGACCGCACCGGCAGTGAGTCCGGCCTCCGTGGCTAGCTCCCCGGCGCCAAGTCCTCGGGCGTTCTCGATGATGTTGAGGCAGCGGAGGTCGGTCTCGCTCACGCCGAGTTGCTCGGCGGCGAGGCTGTCGAAGGCGTCGTCCTGATTTCCGCTCACCCTGAACTCGCGGATGAGATCTTCGATCACTTCGTCTTTCGATCTTCGCCTCATAGGCTCTGCCATAGTCCTTTAGCTGCTAAAGTATTCAGACGCTAAAGCAACGGCAGGCTAGCACGGCAAACCGTACTAAGGAGGAGATCAGATGCCAAGCGACATGCGCCTCGAGCTGATCCAGGTTCCGGTATCCGATATCGACCGAGCCAAGGCGTTCTACGTCGATCAAGTTGGCTTCATCGCCGACCACGACCACCAGGTGAACGAGGAACTTCGGTTCGTGCAGCTGACTCCTCCCGGCTCGACCTGCTCGATCGCGCTCACGTCAGGCGCCCACCATATGTCGCCCGGGTCGATCGAAGGGCTACAGATGGTGGTCGACGACGCGCAGGCGAGCCGCGACGAGTTGGCCGCACGCGGAATCGAGGTCAGTGAGGTTCAGGTCTTCCCGTGGGGGAGCTTCGTCTTCTTCAACGACCCTGACGGGAACGGCTGGGCGCTCCAGGCGATCTCCCGCCGCAGCGAGTCGGGGTGAGGGCTGGCCGTCAGCCTACGTAGGCGGCTCGCCGGAGCGCGACGCGGAAGCTATTGTCAGCGCCCGCGATGATTCGCCGCCACGCAATGTCCTTGCGCGCCGCGCTTGGCGTGCTCGCTGTCGTCGTGTGCATGAACGCGAGCGTTGCAGGTGCCCGAGCCGGATCTGCCAATGCTGGTCTTGCGGGGGCGTCACCCGCGAATCCGATCGCAAGTCTTCCGTGGGGCGTCTACACCGGGCGGCAGAACAACAACGTCTACCCGATCTGGCAGCGAACGGCGGGACCGACCAAGCAGCCGCTCGCCAAAATCGCGCTGGAGCCGACCGTGTCGTGGTTCGGCGCCTGGCAGGCTGACACCAGCGCCGCGGCGTCAGTCCGCGAGTACATCGCGAGCACCACCCAGGGCAACCCTAATGTCCTCGC
>Ga0213876_10001601_pt1 | contig 13903 bp, 12 predicted proteins | sample BarmaccomBMRX_R9_FD_160113 | JGI IMG/M metagenome (GOLD analysis project Ga0213876, IMG submission 160113) | Root-associated microbial communities from Barbacenia macrantha in rupestrian grasslands, the National Park of Serra do Cipo, Brazil - RX_R9 | ecosystem: Host-associated > Plants > Roots...
CGGGTTGGCCTCGATGTCCGCCGGTGCGATTTCCCGGTACACCGCCCCCATCGGCGGGGTCTGCAGACTGGGGCCTCCGATCACGACGTCCGCCGCCGCGGAACCCATCCGTGGGCCGAACGGCGATTGCGCGGAGTCAGCGTCGGCGGGTCCGGTCGGGATCAGCGAAGCCAACCCCCGGCCGAGGCCGCCCTTCCTGCGTGACGGCTGCGTCATGGTCGTCCCTTCGCGGATGGTGATTGATCGCGCTCGGCGAGCTCTCGGCTTGCGTCCAGGTAACTCATCGCTCCCCGCGAACCCGGATCGTAGTCAATGATGGTCATGCTGTAACCCGGCGCTTCGGACACTTTCACGCTGCGCGGAATCACCGTGCGCAGCACCTTGCTGCCAAAGTAGCGGCGCACCTCCTCCGCCACTTGATCGGCGAGCTTGGTCCGGCCGTCATACATGGTGAGGATCACCGTGGTGACGTCCAGTCGGGGATTCAAGTGAGCCTTCACCATCTCGATATTGCGCATGAGTTGTGACACGCCCTCAAGGGCGTAGTACTCGCACTGGATCGGGATCATCACCTCCGGCGCGGCGACGAGCGCGTTGATGGTGAGCAACCCCAGCGACGGCGGGCAGTCGATGAAGACATAGTCGAAGTCGAAGTCGTCGAGTTCGGCGAGGGCGGTCCGCAGCCGGTTCTCCCGGGCGACCATGCTGACCAACTCGATCTCGGCGCCGGCCAAGTCGATGGTTGCCGGCACGCAGAACAACCGGTCGCTATGGGGGCTGTGGCGCAGGGCCGCCTGCAGCGTAACCTCGCCGAGCAAAATCTCGTAGGAGGACGGCGTTCCGGATGGGCGGTCGGTGATGCCGAGCGCGGTGCTGGCGTTGCCTTGGGGATCGAGATCAATGACGAGCGTTTTGAGTCCCTGCACGGCGAGCGCTGCGGCGAGGTTGACCGCCGTAGTCGTCTTGCCCACACCACCCTTCTGGTTCGCGATGGTGAACAAGCGCCGGTGTGGGGGGCGGTGCAACGGTTCGTGGGTGGTGTGCAGCACCCGCATCGCGCGCTCCGCGGCGGCGCCGATGGGGGTGTCGAAGTCGTCCGTTGTTTCACGTGAAACATCGGTCGATTGGCCGGGCGCCGGTACGGTGACCGACGGCTCTTGAATCATGCCCGACGGGGCCGCGGCTGGGTCTGGACCGCAGTCCGCGCTCATGACGTTCCCCCCTTGCCTGGCCGGCCCGCTGTGGGCCGCGTCGACTTGGCGCGTCGCGCCAGGACCACGGTTGCGGGCGGACGCAGATAGTTCACGCCACATGTGATCACCCTGACATCCACAGCGCCCGACGCGGCCATCACACGCCGGTGCTCCTGGACTTCCTCGGGAGCGCGCTCGCCTTTGATCGCCAACATTCGGCCGCCGGGCCGCAGCAGCGCCATACTCCATGTCGTCACCTTGTCCAGGGGTGCGACCGCCCGCGATACAGCTGCGTCGCTTTCGCCGATCTGCTCCTGTGTCCCGGGCTCCTCGGCGCGCCCCCGCACTACCCGCGCCGCCAAACCCAGATCCGTCACCGCCTGGCCCAGAAATTCGCTGCGGCGCAGCAAGGGCTCGAGCAGAACGATCCGCAGATCCGGTCGCGCGATGGCCAACGGAATGCCGGGCAACCCCGCGCCGCTTCCGATGTCCACCACCCGCTCGCCCGGATCCAGTAGTTCACCGATCACCGCCGAGTTGAGTAGATGTCGTTCCCAGATCCGGTCCACTTCACGCGGCCCGAGCAGGCCGCGTTCGACACCGACTGTGGCCAGGAGTCCGGCGTAGTAGAGGGCCAATTCAAGACGTGCTCCGAACACCGCTTTGGCGGCCTCGGATAGGGCGTCCGACGGCGCTGCAGACTCGCAGGGGCCGACATGTTTCACGTGAAACATTCCTCTGGTCTTCTCGGGTTCGGTACCTGGCGCCGCTGCGAACTACACGGCTGTAACTCGAATGGTCAGTCGCGCAACACGACGACGTGGCGTGACGGTTCGACGCCCTCGCTCTCGCTATGCACGCCGGGCACCGCCGCAACGGCGTCGTGCACGATCTTTCGCTCGAAGGGTGTCATCGCCGCGAGCTCCTCACGGTCGCCATTCTCTAGGACTCGGTGCGCTACCTTGTCGCCCAGCGCGGCCAACTCCTCCCGGCGTCGGCGTCGCCAACTCGCGATGTCGAGCATCAGCCGGCTGCGCACACCCGTCTTCTGGTGGACGGCCAATCGGGTGAGTTCTTGCAGAGCGTCGAGCACTTCCCCACCGCGACCGACCAACTTGGTCAGGTCGTCACTCCCGTCGATACTCACCACCGCGCGGTCACCCTCGACATCCAGATCGATGTCGCCGTCGAAGTCCAGTAGATCCAACAGCTCTTCCAAATAGTCGCCGGCGATCTCCCCTTCGGCGACCAACCGGTCCTCGAAGTCGTCGGATCCGTTACCCGTCGCCTCTACTGAAATGTCCTCGGTCGACTGTTCGGCGTCGAGTTCCGTGTCGAAGTCGCGCTCGGTTGTCTCCGCGTCCGTCATGGCTATCTCTCTTCCCTCGTCTCTTCTTGGTCTAAGGACGCCCGTGGCCATTGGTCTGGGGCCGCCCGTGGCCCGGCGGCCGTCAGCGTTTGCGTTTCCTCGGTCGAGCACCCGGCCGTGGCGTGCGATTCCCGGGACCGTTGTTGCGGGTTGCCGGATTCGTCCGGTCCTTCGCCGCCGCCGGTTTTGTCTCGCGAACCGGGCCGTCGGCATCCGTCTCGGCGTCGGCGGGCTCTCCGTCGCCTTCGCCTTCCACCGGAGCGCCGTTGTCGCTCGCCGGCGTCGCCTTGGTCTGGCGCTTGGGTTTGGCTCCCGGCGCCGGGGCGTGGGCCGCTCGCCGTTGGATGGCCTCCTGCTTTTTGGCCTCGTCCTCTTTCTCGATCATCCCGAACACGTAGTGCTGCTGGCCGAAGGTCCAGATGTTGTTCGAGAACCAGTACAGGATGATCGCCAGCGGAAGAAACGGACCACCGACAACCACGCCGAGCGGGAACACGTACAACGCGAGTTTGTTCATCATCGCGGTCTGCGGATTTGCGGCCGCCTCCGGACTCTGCCGCGCAACGGAGGCACGGCTGTTGAAGTAGGTCGCGATGCCGGCCAGGACCATCACCGGCACGCAGACCGCAATCACCGCCGGGCGGCTGAAATCGGTGAACGCCTCCAACCCCCCACGCTGGGTCATCGACGCCCCGATCGGCGCACCGAACAGGTTGGCGTCCAGGAAGTGCTGCACCTCGCCCGGGCTGAACACATAGTTCCCAACCATGCGGTTCTGCTCCACCGACAGGTGTGGCTGGCCAATCCCGCCCTGGGTTCTGTTGAACGAGCGCAACACGTGATAGAGCCCGAGGAACACCGGGATCTGCGCGAGCATCGGCAAGCAACCCAGGATCGGATTGAAGCCGTGCTCACGTTGTAGCTTCTGCATCTCCAGCGCCATGCGCTGACGGTCCTTGCCGTACTTTTTCTGCAGCGCCTTAATCTGCGGCTGCAACTCCTGCATCTGACGCGTGGTGCGGATCTGCCGGACAAACGGCTTGTACAGCAGGGCGCGCAGGGTGAACACGAGAAACATCACCGACAGCGCCCACGCGAAGAAGTTCGATGGCCCAAGCGCAAACGCAAACAGCTTGTACCAAAGCCACATGATCCACGACACGGGGTAGTAGAAGATGTCGAGGCTGAAGAAATCGAAGTTAAACAAGCAACTCACTCTCCCCTTGCGCCGCGGCGCTCCTGGCATCGCCGGCCCGGCACACGCGGCCGTCCGGCGAGCGGTCGGGTATCGGATCCCATCCTCCCCGATGCCACGGTCCGCACTTGGCGAGCCGGACCACGGCCAACCCACTCCCCCGCACCAAGCCATATTCGGTCAGTGCTTCGACGGCGTACTGGCTGCAGGTCGGAACGAAGCGGCAGCTGGCCGGTCGCAACGGCGAAACCATGTGCCGGTACAGCTGGATCAGGTACACCAGGCCGCGGACCACCGGCCCGCCCGCGCGGCGACCAAGCGCCCTGGACCCCCGTGCGAACGACCTCACCGCTGCCTGCCCGCCAGCTCGAAGGCGCGGCGTAACCCGGTTCGCAGCTGCTGATCCAACCATGCCGACGACACGTTGCGGCTGCTCGGCAACGCACGGATCACGACTTGATCGGCGGGATCCAGGTCGGTCAGCATCGTTCGCGCGACATGGCGGAGCCGACGGGCGATCCGATGGCGTTGCACCGCAGAGCCGACCCGCTTGGCGATGATCAGCCCCACGCGGGGCCCGTTAATGTCCTCGGCGCACCCCCGCCGGACATGCACAACGACATCGGGCTGTACGGTGCGCATCCCGTATCGCACGGTCGCGTCGAACTCGGCGGACCGCCTCATGCGGTTGCGTGCGGGTAGCACCGCTAGAAGACCTGTGCTTGCGATCAGGCAGTTATTGCGCGGCGGCCCTTACGGCGCCGGTTGGACACGATGGACCGCCCAGCCCGGGTGCGCATCCGCAAACGGAAGCCATGCACGCGGGCTCGGCGCCGGTTGTTCGGCTGGAAGGTCCGCTTGCCCTTGGCCACGGCATTCTCCTCGTCATCTCAAAATCAAGTCCGAGCCGCCCCGCCATCCAACCTGGCAACCGAGTCACTCGGATGTCAGCCAAAGGACGGTACCGCTACTGCCCGGCGCGGTCTCCAAGCGGATAACCTGGTTCGCAGCCGTATCGCCAACTTTCGGGCGACTGTTTGAGGGTACTGACGCGCGTTCGCCGGGTCAAACCTGGCCTGCCCCAACGACACAGTCGTGACGCGATCTCCACATCCGCCGTCCCCAAACACCGTCCGTGGCTATCCGACACAAATCTAAAAACCACCCATCCGAATGCCCCTGAAACTGTTGGCAGCCGAACAGAAAACTGTTAGCTTCGGGCAGTGCCGTTCGGATTGGGGACGGCGGCAGACAATGAAGCGAGGATGGCTGATCGACTAGCTGTCTAGACGACCCCTGGCGGATCGTCTTCAGCGCGGAGATCGCGAGCCACGGCCGGCCGGTTGTGGCACGCTTAATAAACTGTCTTTCCACAGTTGTGGATAACCATGTGGACAGTTGATTGTCGCCACAGGTGATAGTTATACCTCGATGTCGGGACCAGGGAGATGCGTCGTTGACCGATGATCCCGGTTCAGGTTTCACCACGGTATGGAACGCCGTCGTCTCCGAACTCAATGGCGAACCCGGCGCCGACGGTATGGCTCTGAGCCGGACCAGCCTCGCGACTCCCCTGACTCCTCAGCAACGGGCTTGGCTCAACCTGGTCCAGCCCCTGACGATCGTCGAGGGCTTTGCTCTGCTGTCGGTACCGAGCAGCTTTGTCCAAAACGAGATCGAACGGCATCTGCGCGAGCCCATTACCGACGCGCTGAGCCGCCGCCTCGGCCAGCAGATCCAACTCGGGGTGCGTATCGCCCCACCCGCCGGCGACCAAGACGGTGATACCGCCGGGCCAGACGCCGAAGAGCTCGGCCTGGAAACGGATGAGGAAGACGAAGACGGTGAGGCCCTCGCCAACCAAAATTGGCCGACCTACTTCACCGAACGTCCGCACAAGAGCGAATCGGGCGGCGCGGCCGGAACCAGCCTCAACCGGCGCTACACGTTCGACACCTTCGTCATCGGCGCCTCCAACCGGTTTGCCCACGCCGCCGCCCTGGCGATCGCCGAAGCCCCGGCCCGTGCCTATAACCCGCTTTTCATCTGGGGTGAGTCGGGCCTGGGCAAAACACACCTGCTGCACGCCGCCGGCAACTACACACAGCGACTGTTCCCGGGGATGCGGGTCAAGTACGTCTCTACCGAGGAATTCACCAACGATTTCATCAACTCGCTGCGCGACGACCGCAGGGTCGCGTTCAAGCGCAGCTACCGCGACGTCGACGTGCTGCTGGTCGACGACATCCAGTTCATCGAAGGCAAGGAAGGCATCCAGGAGGAGTTCTTCCACACCTTCAACACGCTGCATAACGCCAATAAGCAGATCGTCATCTCGTCTGACCGGCCGCCGAAACAGCTCGCCACCCTTGAAGATCGGCTGCGCACACGGTTCGAGTGGGGACTGATCACCGACGTCCAGCCTCCAGAGCTGGAGACCCGCATCGCCATCCTGCGGAAGAAAGCACAGATGGAACGGCTCGCGGTACCCGACGACGTCCTCGAGCTCATCGCCAGCAGCATCGAACGCAACATTCGCGAACTCGAGGGTGCCCTGATCCGGGTCACCGCGTTCGCGTCGTTGAACAAGACACCGATCGACAAGGCCCTAGCCGAAATCGTTCTGCGGGACCTCATCGCCGACGCCAGCAATATGCAAATCAGCGCGGCGACCATCATGGCTGCCACCGCCGAATACTTCGACACCACTGTCGAAGAGCTGCGTGGCCCAGGCAAGACACGGGCACTTGCTCAGTCACGCCAGATTGCGATGTACCTTTGCCGCGAACTCACCGATCTGTCACTACCCAAAATCGGCCAGGCGTTCGGCCGCGACCACACGACTGTGATGTACGCCGAACGCAAGATCCGCTCCGAGATGGCCGAACGCCGCGAGATCTTCGACAACGTCAAGGAACTCACCACCCGGATCCGGCAGCGCTCAAAACGCTGACAACCGAAAACTTTTCAAAAAACTTCTCACCCGCGCGTCACAGTGGTCACACGTCGGCGATGTGTGCGCCGTTGTGCACAATGCCTGCACAAACCCCGGCGCTATGCGGAATTACGTGCACACCCACGCGTCATCCCCACCCGGCCCAACACAGAGCACACAGCCGTCCACGCCGTCATCCACAGCCCACCCGGCCCGCCATCAGCACCACAGCCCGGTTGTCCACAGAATGCACACCCCTTAATACTGTTACTGAGATCTCTTCGTTATTTCTTCTTTGAAGTACAGGTCTGGGGACGTCGTGCCGCATGGGGGGTCCGCAGCCCCGCCCGCGCCGTTCTGTCACAGTGCGCGATTACCTTTCAAGTTGACGTCAGAAGCTTTACGGTTGTTCTTCGACTGCCGTTGCGGGGCGGCCGACTGAACTTGAACTCCTGGTTAGGTGAAGGGACGCAATGGACGCGGCGACGACACGAGCTGGCCTCACCGACTTGAAGTTCCGTCTAGTGCGAGAGTCCTTCGCCGACGCGGTGTCGTGGGTGGCCAAGAATCTGCCCACCCGGCCCGCAGTGCCGGTGCTGTCGGGTGTCCTGTTGACCGGCTCGGATGACGGCCTGACCATCTCCGGATTCGACTACGAGGTTTCCGCCGAGGCTCAGGTCGCTGCCGAAATAGCTTGTCCTGGAAGCGTTTTGGTGTCTGGCAGGTTGTTGTCTGACATTACCCGCGCGTTGCCGGATAAACCCGTGGATCTTGCTGTGGATGGCAATCGAGTGGCGTTGACCTGCGGGAGTGCCAGATTTTCGTTGCCGACCCTTGCCGTTGAGGATTACCCGACGTTGCCGACGCTGCCCGAAGAGACCGGGTCATTACCCGCGGATTTGTTCGCCGAGGCGATCGGCCAGGTTGCCATCGCCGCCGGCCGCGACGACACCCTGCCGATGCTGACCGGTATCCGGGTGGAGATCGCTGGTGAGACGGTGGTTTTGGCGGCCACCGACAGGTTTCGGTTGGCGGTTCGCGAGTTGACCTGGTCCGCCGCGTCACCCGACATTGAGGCGTCCGTACTGGTCCCGGCCAAGACGTTGGCCGAAGCGGCAAAGGCCGGTGCCGATGGTTCTGAGGTTCGGTTGTCCCTGGGGGCGGGCACAGGAGTCGGCAAGGACGGACTGCTGGGCATCAGGGGTAACGGGAAGTGCAGCACCACCCGGCTCTTGGACGCGGAATTCCCGAAGTTCCGTCAACTGCTACCGGCCGAACACACGGCGGTGGCCACGATCAACGTCGCCGAGTTGACCGAAGCGATCAAGTTGGTCGCGCTGGTAGCCGACCGGGGTGCGCAGGTGCGCATGGAATTCGGCGATAACATGTTGCGGCTTTCCGCCGGCGCCGACGACGTGGGCCGGGCCGAAGAGGACCTCCCGGTCGACTATGCCGGCGAGCCGCTGACCATTGCGTTCAACCCGACGTATCTGACCGACGGGCTGAGTTCGGTGCACTCGGAGCGAGTGTCGTTCGGTTTCACTACTCCGGGCAAGCCCGCGTTGCTGCGCCCGGCGTCCGACGATGACAGCCACACCACGGGTGGCGGGCCGTTCCCGTCGCTGGCCACCGACTACGTGTATTTGCTGATGCCAGTTCGGCTTCCTGGGTAGGTGCCGGAATAGGTGCACGTCCGGCATTTGGCACTGCGTGACTTTCGGTCCTGGGAGCACGCCGACCTCGAACTGCATCCAGGCCGGACGGTGTTTATCGCACCGAACGGTTTTGGGAAGACGAACCTTGTTGAGGCCCTGTGGTATTCGGCTACCTTGGGCTCGCACCGGGTGGGCACCGACGCAACATTGATCCGCTCCGGCGCCGAACGGGCGGTGGTCTCGACAATCGTCGTGAACGACAGCAGGGAATGCGCGATCGACCTGGAGATCGCCGCAGGCCGAGCCAACAAGGCCCGCCTGAACCGCTCCCCCGTCCGAAGCACGCGTGAGGTGGTCGGGGTGCTGCGCGCGGTGTTATTCGCTCCGGAAGATCTGGCATTGGTTCGTGGGGATCCGGCGGACCGCCGCCGCTACCTGGACGACCTGGCCACTGTGCGGCGGCCGAGGGTAGCCGGAGTGCGCGCCGACTACGACAGGGTGCTGCGCCAGCGCACGGCGCTATTGAAGTCCTTGGCCGGTGCACGATACCGCGGCGATCGCGCCGCGTTGGACACACTCGACGTGTGGGACAGCCGGTTGGCCCAACACGGTGCCGAATTGATTTCTGCCCGAATCGATTTGGTCAATCAACTGAGTCCCGAGGTGGAGAAGGCCTACCAGCTCCTGGCGCCGGGATCACGGGCGGCCTCGATCCGGTACCGCGCCAGCATGGACGGGCTGAATACCGCCGACGCCGACTTCGACTTCCTGGAAACCAGTCTGTTGGCCGCGTTGGCGGCCCGCAGGGACGCCGAGCTGGAACGGGGTGTCTGCCTGGTCGGCCCGCACCGCGACGACCTTGAGTTGCGACTGGGTGACCAGGTCGCGAAAGGCTTTGCCAGTCATGGGGAATCGTGGTCGCTCGCGATAGCACTGCGGTTGGCGGCTTACGAATTGTTGCGCGCGGACGGCGACGAACCGGTGCTGTTGCTCGACGACGTGTTCGCCGAACTCGATGCCGCGCGCCGGCGCGCGTTGGCGGCAGTGGCGCAGTCGGCCGAGCAGGTATTGGTGACGGCGGCAGTACTGGAAGACATCCCGTCTGACTGGGACGCTAGGCGGGTGGGGATAGCGATGCGTGACGGTGATTCCGGACGGGTGTCGGTGTTGCAACCATGACAGAGGCCAACGACCAGCCCGAACTGACGGGCATCGACTTGGTGCGGCGCACTCTCGAAGAAGCCCGTGCTGCTGCCCGCGCGCAAGGAAAAGACGCCGGACGTGGTCGGGCGGCATCCTCGGTGCCGCGCCGCGTCGCCGGCCGACGTCGCAGCTGGTCGGGCCCCGGTCCTGACCCGCGCGATCCGCAACCGCTGGGCAGGGCGGTCCGCGATCTGGCGAAAAGACGCGGGTGGTCCGCGCAGGTTGCGGAGGGCACCGTGCTCGGCCAGTGGTCGACGGTGGTCGGCCAGCAGATCGCCGAGCATGCCACGCCCACGGCGCTGAGCGGGGGTGTGCTGAGTGTGACGGCGGAGTCCACGGCGTGGGCCACACAACTGCGGGTGATGCAGGCACAACTGTTGGCCAAGATCGCGGCCGCCGTCGGCAACGGTGTCGTGACATCGTTGAAAATCACGGGGCCGGTAGCGCCGTCCTGGCGAAAGGGGCCGCGGCACATCGCGGGCAGGGGGCCGCGCGACACCTACGGGTAGGGAACTCAGCAGCCCCCGACAGCGTCGTACCCTCGTCGAACCGCGTCATGTGACGGCCGCCTCAGAGCCGCCAGGAAAGGACATTGGCGCGTGGCAAACGTCATGACGCAACCGGAAGGAAGATATCGTGCGCACGGCGCGATCAGATAGGCGGAAACGCGCCTAGAAAATCGGTGCGGACACCCCTTCGCGGTAGAGTGGAGCGGTGCGACCGTCGCGGTGATCGAACCGCTCGCACCCAACCCCAAGGAGAGCACTCGGATCGTGGCTGCCGCGAAGAATAAGTCCAAAGACGGGTACGGCGCCGACGCCATCACAGTTCTCAAAGGTTTGGAGGCAGTCCGGAAGCGCCCGGGCATGTACATCGGGTCCACCGGCGAGCGTGGTCTGCACCACCTCATCTGGGAGGTTGTGGACAATTCCGTCGATGAGGCGATGGCCGGCTACGCGAGCCAGGTCGACGTGCGGCTACTCGACGACCGCAGTGTCGAGGTCGCCGACAACGGACGCGGCATTCCCGTCGCGCAACACGCCACCGGCGCCCCCACCGTCGACGTCGTCATGACCCAACTGCACGCCGGCGGCAAATTTGGTGGCGAGAACAGCGGCTACACCGTCAGCGGAGGTCTGCACGGTGTTGGTGTGTCGGTGGTGAACGCGTTGTCCACCCGGCTCGAGGTCGACATCAAACGCGACGGACACGAGTGGTCGCAGTTCTACGACCACGCCGTGCCGGGCACCCTCAAGCAGGGTGCGGCCACCAAGAAGACGGGAACCACCATCCGGTTCTGGGCCGATCCCGACATCTTTGAGACCACCGAGTACGACTTCGAGACCGTGGCGCGCCGGCTGCAGGAGATGGCATTTCTGAACAAAGGTCTGACGATCAACCTCACCGATGAACGAGTGACGCAGGACGAGGTCGTCGACGAGGTGGTCAGCGACACCGCTGAGGCGCCCAAGTCCGCCGAGGAGAAGGCTGCGGAATCGGTTGGGCCGCAAAAGGTCAAGCACCGCACCTTCCACTATCCGGGCGGTTTGGTCGACTTCGTCAAGCACATCAACCGCACCAAGAGTCCGATCCAGCAGAGCGTCATCGACTTCGACGGCAAGGGCACCGGCCACGAAGTCGAAATCGCGATGCAGTGGAACGGCGGATATTCGGAGTCGGTGCACACCTTTGCCAACACCATCAACACCCATGAGGGCGGTACCCACGAAGAAGGCTTCCGCAGCGCGCTGACGTCCGTGGTGAACAAGTACGCCAAAGACAAGAAGCTGCTGAAGGACAAAGACCCCAACCTGACCGGCGACGACATCCGGGAAGGCTTGGCCGCGGTCATCTCGGTCAAGGTGAGCGAACCGCAGTTCGAGGGTCAGACCAAGACGAAGCTGGGCAACACCGAGGTCAAGTCCTTCGTGCAGAAGGTCTGTAACGAACAGCTCACCCATTGGTTCGAGGCCAACCCCTCGGAAGCCAAAACTGTTGTGAACAAGGCGGTGTCGTCCGCGCAGGCGCGGATCGCGGCGCGCAAGGCACGAGAGTTGGTGCGGCGCAAGAGCGCAACCGATCTCGGCGGGCTCCCGGGTAAGCTGGCCGACTGCCGATCCACCGATCCCCGGAAGTCGGAACTGTATGTGGTGGAAGGTGACTCCGCCGGCGGCTCGGCCAAGAGCGGCCGCGATTCGATGTTTCAGGCCATCTTGCCGTTGCGCGGCAAGATCATCAACGTGGAGAAGGCCCGAATCGACCGGGTGCTGAAAAACACCGAAGTCCAGGCGATCATCACCGCACTCGGAACCGGGATCCACGACGAATTCGACATCACCAAGCTGCGCTATCACAAGATCGTGCTGATGGCCGACGCCGATGTGGACGGACAGCACATCTCGACGCTGCTGTTGACGCTGCTGTTCCGGTTCATGCGGCCGCTGATCGAGAACGGCCACGTGTTCTTGGCTCAGCCACCGCTGTACAAGTTGAAGTGGCAGCGCAGCGAACCGGAGTTCGCCTACTCCGATCGTGAACGCGACGGCCTGCTCGAGGCTGGGCAAAAGACCGGCAAGAAGATCAACAAGGAAGACGGCATCCAGCGCTACAAGGGTCTGGGTGAGATGGACGCCAAAGAATTGTGGGAAACCACGATGGACCCATCGGTCCGGGTGCTGCGCCAAGTCACATTGGACGACGCGGCGGCCGCCGACGAATTGTTCTCCATCCTGATGGGCGAGGACGTCGACGCCCGCCGCAGCTTTATCACTCGTAACGCCAAGGACGTTCGCTTCTTGGACGTCTGACGACGTCCGACGACCCGAGGAATACATGACTGACACCACGCTGCCGCCGGGCGACGAGGCCGGCGACCGGATCGAACCCGTCGACATCCAGCAGGAGATGCAGCGTAGCTACATCGACTACGCGATGAGCGTCATCGTCGGCCGCGCGCTGCCCGAGGTACGCGACGGTCTCAAGCCGGTGCACCGCCGGGTGCTGTACGCGATGTACGACTCCGGATTCCGGCCGGACCGCAGCCACGCCAAGTCGGCGCGGTCGGTCGCCGAGACGATGGGTAACTACCACCCGCACGGCGACGCGTCGATCTACGACACCCTGGTGCGGATGGCGCAGCCGTGGTCGCTGCGGTACCCGCTTGTCGACGGGCAGGGCAACTTCGGCTCGCCGGGCAACGACCCGCCCGCGGCGATGAGGTACTGCGTCACCGGGGATGCATTGCTGCGCTTGCCCTTTGGGCAGTCGGTGCGGATAGGCGACGTGGTAACCGGTGCCCGGCCGAACTCGGACAACGAGATCGACCTGAAGGTTCTTGACCGGCACGGCAACCCAGTTGTAGCGGACCGGCTGTTCCATTCGGGCGAGCATCAGACATTCAAGGTGCGCACCGCCGAAGGCTACGAGGTGACCGGCACGGCGAACCACCCATTGCTATGCCTCGTCGATGTCGGCGGCGTGCCGACACTGCTGTGGAAGCTGATCGAAGAGATCCGGCCCAACGACTGTGTGGCGCTGCAACGGACCCCGCCAGTGGAATTTGGTCCTGGGGACTGGCACCGCGTGATGGAAGCCCTGGATGAACTGAAGAAGACACGGCTTGCCGATCTGTGCGGGCAGCATGCGACAGAAAAGGCTGTGCCCGCATGGCTGTGGCACGCACCCGCCGCGGTCAAACGCGCTTTCCTGCAAGCGTTGTTCGAATGCGACGCCTCCTGCTCGCAATTGCCGCGCAACACGATTGAGATCTCGTACTCCACCCGGAGCCGACAGTTGGCTGTCGACGTGCAACAGATGCTGCTCGAATTCGGTGTGTTGTCCCGGCGCCACCGGCATGCCACGGGTGAGCACAAAGTTGTCATCACCGACCGCGCCCAGGCCGAAACGTTCGGGGCGCGAGTCGGTTTCGGCGGGGCTAAACAGGCAAAGCTCGCGACGATTCTAGCCGCGATGCCCACGTGCGCCGGCGTGGACGGGGACCACGTGCCCGGTCTGGCCCGTTTCATCCGCGCGCAATCGGGTGGCTCGTGGGCCGACCGAGAGTGGCTCAACCGTCACAACGTCGATCACATCCAACGTTGGCGCACCGGTGGTGCGGAGATCCTGTCGCACATCGCGGACCCAGACGTCCGCGAGATCGCCACGGAGCTCACCGACGGCCGGTTCTATTACGCCCGCGTCGCGTCGGTGACCGAGGCCGGCGTGCAGCCGGTTTACAGCTTGCGGGTCGACACGGAAGATCACGCCTTTCTCACCAATGGTTTCGTCAGCCATAACACCGAAGCGCGCCTGACCCCGCTGGCGATGGAAATGCTGCGCGAAATCGACGAGGAG
>Ga0213876_10001602_pt1 | contig 13897 bp, 15 predicted proteins | sample BarmaccomBMRX_R9_FD_160113 | JGI IMG/M metagenome (GOLD analysis project Ga0213876, IMG submission 160113) | Root-associated microbial communities from Barbacenia macrantha in rupestrian grasslands, the National Park of Serra do Cipo, Brazil - RX_R9 | ecosystem: Host-associated > Plants > Roots...
GAGATCCTCGGACCAGGGAATGATGTCGATCTTCTCGCCCTGCAGCTCCTGGACGACCGCCTGGACGCGCGAGCCCTTCATGCCGACGCAGGCGCCGACCGGGTCGATCGAGCTGTCATAGCTGATGACGCCGATCTTGGCGCGGCTGCCGGGGTCGCGCGCCGCCGCCTTGATCTCGATGATGCCGTCGTAAATCTCCGGCACTTCCTGCGCGAACAGCTTCTTCATGAAGTCCGGGTGGGCGCGGGAGAGGAAGATCTGCGGGCCGCGGCTCTCGCGGGCGACCTTGAGGATGAGGCTGCGGACGCGGTCGCCGACGCGGACCACCTCGCGCGGGATCTGCTGGTCGCGGCGGATGACGCCTTCGGCACGGCCGAGATCCACCACCACGTGGCCGAACTCGACGCGCTTGACGACGCCGGTGATGATCTCGCCGACGCGATCCTTGAACTCCTCATACTGGCGCTCGCGCTCGGCGTCGCGGACCTTCTGGAAGATGACCTGCTTGGCGGCCTGGGCGGCGATGCGGCCGAACTCGATCGGCGGCAGCGGATCGACGATGAAGTCGCCCAGCCCGGCGCCCTTCTGGAGCTTCTGGGCGTCCTCGAGGCTGACCTGCTTGAAATAATCGTCGACCTGCTCGACCACCTCGACGACCCGCCACAGGCGAAGGTCGCCGCTGTTCGGGTCGAGCTTGGCGCGGATGTCGTTCTCGGCGCCGTAGCGGGCGCGGGCGGCGCGCTGGATGGCGTCCTCCATCGCCTCGATGACGATGCCCTTGTCGATCAGCTTCTCGCGCGCGACGGCGTCGGCGATGGCGATGAGCTCCGCCTTGTTCGCGGAGGCGACGGGAGCGGTGGTGGCCATGGTCAGTCTTCCTCAGTCTCTGTCGTGTCGTGGGTTTCGAAAATCTCGTCGGCGCCCTCGGCGGAGAGCGGCGCGGTCGCGCCGATGAGGCGGTCCGTCATCACCAGCTTGGCGGAGTGGATCGCGGCGAATGGCAGTCCGACCGGCCCCTGGCCCGGCACGTCCACCAGCACCGTCTCCCCCTCGGTGCCGAGCAGCGCGCCGCTATATTGCTTGCGACCGTTCAGCGGCTCCGCGAGCGCGATCCGCGCCTCGTGATCCTTCCAGTCGTCGAAATCCGAGAGGCGGGTCAGCGGTCTGTCGATGCCCGGCGAGCTCACCTCCAGCCGATAGGCATGATCGATGGGGTCGGCGTCGTCGAGCAGGTCGGACAGGCGCCGCGAGAGGCGCGCGCAATCGTCGAGCGTCAGCTGGCGCGTCTTCGGATCCTCGGCCATCACCTGCAGCGTCGGGTCCGACTTGCCGCCGATCAGCTTGACGCGCACCAGCGCGAGCCCTTCGGCCTCCGCCGCGGGCGCAATCAATTTCGTCAGCTCGGCGATGTCCGCCACGCACGCCTTCCCAAAAGCAAAACCCCTCCGCGCCGGCCCCGGACCCCGGGACCAGCCTCAACGTCTCACGATGTCGAGGAGGTGAGGCGCATATAGGTCGCGCAGCCGCGGCGAGCAAGCGCGGATTGCGGCCGGAGCCCGGCTCAAGGAGAATTCAGGCCTCCTCCTCGACCTTTCGGAGCGCCCGCTCGAGCGCTCCGCAGCTTGCGAGCAGATCGGCATCCACGGCCATCGCGCGCAGGGCGCGGCCGACGACGAACACCTCCCTGGCGTGCTCGTTCACCGTCGCCCGGCCATAACCGACGCGCAGATCGAAGGCGCGTCGCACCTCGCACCACCCGGCGCGGCAGCGCAACAGGCGCGATCGTTCGCCGAAGCGGAAGCCCCGCTCGATGCCGTAGGCGCTGAGCTGGGCAGGGGTGTCGAAGACGCCGTCGTAGCTGATCGCGAGCAGGTTCCAATCTTTCCCCGCCCCGCGCGAAATCGCCCCGAGCCGAGTGATCGCCAGCGAACATTTCGACGGATTCATGCATCGCGTGTAGAAGAAGGCGATCACGCTTCTGCGCGCCCGGAGGAGGGATATGAGCTCCAAAGGCCTGCCGGATTGGTCTTCGACGCGGGCCCGCAGCAACGCGCGCTCATCGAGGTCGAACGCGGCGTGTGCGCTATCGAGCCCAGGTCGCGGAAGCGGGCCGCCACAGCAACGGGGAGGAGGGTCCGTCACGAGGGCCAGCGTCGCCTCTATTTCCTCGCCGGCTGTCCTGGTCTCGCCCACGCCGAGGGTTACGCGTTCGTCCCGAATGCGGATTCGCTCGGCAGCGACGCGCAGGAGGCCGCGCAGATCGTGATCCGCTGGTACGAAACGGCGCGCCGCCCGGGCAGCGCCGGCGAGCACCACCGGGCTCAGGCTGGTGCGCAGCTCCTCGGCGATGTGCGGCCGCAAGTCCCTGGCTTCGGGATGCCGCTCCATCCCGGCGAGAAGATGGCCGCGAAGTTGCTCGGCATCGCCGCTGGAGAGGCCACGAAAATGCGGTGCGTCATGCCGTAGGGCAGCCACAGCGCCGCCGGGGCCCCCGGCGGCGCGCCTGAGGATCCGCTCCGCGTCGGCGAGCATGCCCTAGCCCTCGCCGAAGACCTTCGAGAATCGACCGATGGAGGATTTGAGGGCACCCGACCTGGTGGTCGCGCGCAGCTTTTTCACGGCCGTCGCGAAACGGCGAGTCACCACCTTCTCGGCGACGGCGGGCGTATGAGTGATCGCGGATACCGCCGCCGCGCGAAGCTTGTCGTCCTCATTCTCGTCCAGCACCAGCTTGCGCGCGACCTTCGCGAATCGGGGCGGCGAGATATTCTTGAGATTGACGGCGGCGATGTGCCGGAGCGCGGTCTTTTCGTCCTTATTGGCGGCGAGCCGTTCGAAGAGCGGCGCCGATTTGACATCGGTGGCGAGAGCCCGGAGGGCCTCCTCGCGAACCTGACCCTTCGCCTCCGTGGCGAGCGTCCGGAAAATCGGCAGCGCGCTACCGTGGTCATCGCGCGCAAGGAGCTGTACCGCTTTCGCCGCGGGGACCAGCGCATCGCCGACCTTCTGGAGACCATCGCTGAGGAGTTTGAGCGCGTGCGGGTCCGCCGTCAGCGTGAGCCGCTCGAGGGCGGCGGTCCGCACCTCGACATCCTCGTCGGTCGCGAGCGTGCGCAGCAGGTCGATATACTCCGCATGGAAAGGACCGAAACGGGCTGCCCGGAACTCGGCCGAGCCGAGCTGCCTCAGCGCAGCAAGCCGAGCCACCGCCCCGACGCTCTTGTCGGCGGCGATGTCGAGCAGGGCTCGGACGCTAGTCTCGAACGTCTCCCGATCGAGCGGCAGGGATGCGATCATCTGGCAGATCTTCACATCGTCGCGGCCATCGGACGCGACATATTGCGCGACGGCTTCGGGCGTGACGGGCGGAGGAGCGGCCGCCTCCTCCGTCTGGAGCTGTTGAAGATATTGCTGACGAAGGGCTTCAATATCCATTTTCGATTCCTCGCCGCTCATTTCTGGAACGGCACGTCGTCATAGGCAAATGCCTGGTGTGCCGCGGCGACCGTGCCGAGATAGTCGATCATGTCCCGACACTTGGGACTGAGACCCGGCGCCGCTGTCATCGGCGACGCCGCAAGGGTACCGCCCGGCGCGGTCGTCGGCCGCGGCGCCGCCAGAGGGCCGCACCATGGCCATAGCGCGTCGTTGAGCCGGTGCCCGGGCGGGAAGCCGGCTGCGGGGGTGAACGAGCGCGGATCGGCGGGATCGTGCAGCTTGGCCGCCCACTGCCACTTCGCCCACAGGCGATCCACGTTGCAGTGGAGGAGAAAGAAGACGGGGTCACGCGGGGCCGTCGGCGGCGAGGTGATCCAGCCGCTCCCGTGGCTCATGTGCGCGCTGCCGTGCGGATTGCCCTGCATGTTGCGAAAGGTAGAATAGCTGGCGTGGAGGGAGCCGCCCGTGTTCAGCGTCTGGGCCTCGCTGAACAGCGCCGGAACGGTCGTCGGCCCGACGCCCCGACCGCGCTGGATCCCCGCCGCGCCGAATGCCACCCAGCCCAGTAGCGGGTGGCCGGCGCTGAACTGAACCCGATTGAGCGAGTCGGGAAGGCCGATGAAGGCGCGGCTGAACAAGTTCGGCGCAGCTTTGTCGAATCGCCAGTAGGGAAGGCTCACGCTGGCGTCGATCGCCTGTAGCTCGCGCTCGAAGTCCAGCAGGTAAGCGCGGTGCCAGGGAAGGAAACCGGGGCCGCCGTGCGCCTCCAGATCCGGCGGGCCTCCCACATGCATGTCGCGGAAGCTGGTATAGCGGCCAGTACCAGATCCGTTCAGGGTAGCAAGCGCACTGAGGAATCGATCGCGCTCGGCGGCGGTCAGGTCGTCCGCGTTCTTCCGCACCCGAACCATCAGCGCTTGGCTGCCCAAGAGCTGATTGCCGGCCGCGGCCCGAACCTCGAGCACGACGTCGCCGTAACTCGCGCTCGCCTTTGGATAAAGCCCGCCCACCCAAACTGAGACGGGCGCGCCGTTCGCCGGTAAATTGAGATTGATGCTGGGCGTACCGAGATGAGTGAGCGTAGTTGCGAAAGCAAGAGCGCCACCGCCTGCGCTAGATTTTGCCGAGACCGTCACCGGTACGTTACTCGCACCAGCCGGCGCTCCCGCGAGCGTCAACTTAACTTCGACAGGACGCCAAGTAACGAATGCCCGCCCCTGCGAGTCGTAACTCGGAAACTTGACGCTGACGTTCACCATGATTCCCCCATCGACGTTAGTCTATTCCTCCATTCTCCGCGAAGCAACCGTGAAGCGCTCCCAAAAACCATCAGCGCGCGCGGTCCGGGCGCAATCTTCAACTCGGCGCGCAGCCTCCCGACACGACCATTACTGCGTCCTGACCCGAAGCCGCGGATGCCCGTCCCCCGGCTTCAGGACCTCGCGCCACAGAGACACGCCTTCCCGACACGGCAAGCCCATGTCACGCGGTGCGCAAACGCCCCTCCTCGTCCACCGGGTCCTCGCCGACGGCGGCGTGCCAGGCCTTGCGGAGGCCGTATTGGACCGCCCAGCCGAGCGCATAGGTGGCGACGATCGGGGCGAGGACCTTGACGGCGCCTTCCACGACGGTGCCGACGATCGCGCCCTTGATGCCGCTGTCGCCGTCGCGGCGATCGATGGCGGCGCCGATCAGGGCGCCCAACAGGTTGCTCATTCGGAATGCTCCTTCCGCGCGGGACAGCGCGCGCGGCGGCCTCGGGTTCCGCGTCAGGCGGCGGCGCGGAGCAGGCCGAGGGCGCGGAAGCTGGTCCAGGCGGCGCCGGCGACGATCACATGGTCGTGGATGCAGATGTCGAGCGCGCGCGCGGCGTCGGCGATCCGCCGCGTCGCCTCGACATCGTCGCGGCTCGGCGTCGGATCCCCCGAGGGATGATTGTGGACCAGGATCAGGGCCGTCGCGCCGACCTCCACGGCGCGCCGCATGATCGCCCGCGGCAGGACGCGGGTGGCGTTCACCGATCCCTCCGGCTCGGTGACGTCGCAGAGCAGCCGGTTCGCCGAATTCAGGTAGAGGATGCGCAGCCGCTCGGTGGGCAGGTGCGCCATGTCGAAGGTCAGGTAGGTGAGGAGCGCCTGCGAATCGCCGAGGATCGGCCCGGCGAGAGCGTCGCAGCGCAGCGCGTGCAGCATCGCCTCGCGGATCGTGCAGAGGTGGCGGACTGCCGCGGTCTCTGCGCCGAGGACCCTCGCCTGCGCAGCCGGCTCGGCCGCGAGAACCCCCCCGAGCGAGCCGAAGGCGCCGATCAGCCGATCGGCCGAGCGGCGGGCATTCGAACCGAACGGTCGGAGAAGGTCGACCAGGATCTGTCTGCACCGAAACGAGCCAGCCGCCGCCGGTGATTCCAGGTCCCGGCCGCGATCAGCGTCAGCATCGGATAGCTCCACGCCGCGATCAGGAAGGCATAGCCCCACCGGATCAGCGAAGGATCCGCCATCTTCACCACATGGCCCGTCGTGCCGAGCAAATGAAAAGCCGTCAGCCATAGCGGCCAGAACCTCTCTGCCTTGAGGGCGACGGCGAGCAGGCCGATAAGCACGGCGATATCCACGGCGAAGACACCGGCTTCGACGCTGCTCCACCACGTCCCAGACGCATTCTGTGCGACCTTCGTGAGGAGGACGCCCGCGACATAGATCGTGGCGGCCGCTCGCTCAGGCCCTCCCCCCTTCCACCAGGCATAGCCGCAGCAGAGCACGAGAAGGATTCGGAAATACCAGTTGGTGTAGTGCATAAGCCTTCGAAACGCCCCCCCGGGCCCGGCGTCAATGGTGCCCGGGCCTCCTCCATCAGGCGACCGCCTTGAGATGCGGCTCCAGCGCGCCGGTCTGCGGCGGCGTCTTCTGGTCGTCGCCGGTCGCCAGCGTGCGCAATCCGATCTGGATCTTGGTCGCGTTGAGCCGCCGGTGCGCCTCGACGATGTCCGCGCGGGCCTTCGCCAGCGCCGCGAAGGCGGAGGCGGACACCTCGAACGCGTCCTGTCCCACGATCGCGGACAGATTGGCCTCGGAACGTGCAGTGACGAGGGTGCCGTTGAACTCGGCGGCCTTGGCAAGGGCCGCGTCGATCGCATCTTCGGCCGCCCACAGGCTCTCAGCAACCTTCATGACCGCTTCTCGACGTTGCTTCAGCATAAGCTCTCCTGCCGCGGGGCAGCGACGCCCGCGGTGCTCGCGTTTCCAAAATTGCGTCGGCCCTAATGCCTGGTCAGACGAACCAGCGCTTCCACGCCGGAAACCAGTCCTCCGAATGCGACGGCGACACCGATGGCGATCGCCACGATCCAGACCAGCCGCATCAGCCAACCCAGGTCACTGGGCCTGTTGTTGCCGATCGGGAGCGGAAGCGTGGGAGCCCCTCCCGGCCGGACGAAGGAGAAGCCTGCCTGCTGCTCCCGCATCGTATCGCCGGACAACCCGATAAACCGCTGTGGTCCGCTCTCGATCGGCGGCCCCATCATCGCCGGATCGAGCGGCGGCGCAACGTCCGGCGATTGGTATACCAACGGTTGGATAGGTGGCGCGGAAGAGGCGGGAGGCGGCGCGGGGCTCGCGGAGCGGGCTTCGTGCTCGGCCAGGAGGCGCGCGGCGGTCCGGCGGTCGCCGACGCCGAGCGTCCGCATCGCCGCCTTGATATGCTGATCGACCGAACCCGGCTCGATGCCGAGAAGCGGCGCGATCTCCTTCGACGTCTTGTGGGCATAGACGTGGCGCAGGCAGATGCGCTGCTGCTCGGTCAGCCTGTCGAGACGCTGGAGGGTCATGGCGCTTCCGTTTATCACCGAGGACCGCCTCGCGCACAATGGTTTCGCGCGGATTCGGCGCGGACCGTGCCCGATCGGCACCGCTGCCGGCGAATCGCGCGCTTCCGCCGGGGCAACCATGATTCGGGATGATCGTTACGGGGCGGAGACGGCTTGCCGCTGCCGGCCGCAGTCAGGAATAGGGGCTTTATGACGATCGAACGCATGATTGCCGTCACTCTCGCCGCCGCGGCCGCGGCGCCCGCAGCGGCCCAGGACGCAGGCGCCGCCGCGCCGGCCGCAACGCCGGACGGCCGTGGCGACCGCATCGTGACGATCGGCGGGGGTGTGCAGACGCTCCCGCGCTATCCCGGGGCGCGGGAGCGGCAGATCAGCTTCCTCCCCCGCTTCCTGCTCGACCGGCCGACCGGCCCGATGCGCTTCCGCGCGCCCGACCAGGGCACCGGCTTCGGTCTGCTCGGCCGCGATAGCGCGGTCGATTTCGGCCCCGCGGTCCAGCTCCGGCTCAGCCGCCGCAGCGGCCGCGACGTCCCGGCCGCCGTCCCCGGCGTGGGGTTCACGGTGGAGGCCGGCGGGTTCGTCCAGGCGATGCTCGGCGAATCGTTCCGCGTGCGCGCCGAGGGCCGGAAGGGCATCGGCGGGCACAAGGGCGCGGTGCTCGATCTCAGCGCCGACGCGATCGTGCGCGACCGGAGCGACACGACCCTCTTCTCGATCGGTCCCCGGCTGCGGCTTTCCGACGCCCGCTACCAGCGCGCCTATTTCGGCGTCACGTCACCCGCCGCCGCGGCGACCGGCCTGCCGGTCTACACCCCCCATGGCGGCATCCACGCCGTCGGCCTGGCGTCGGGCCTGACGCGCAAGCTCGGCGGGCCATGGGGAGTCTATGCCTATGCCGGCTACGACCGGCTGATCGACCAGGCGGGGCGGTCGCCGCTGGTGCGGCGGTACGGGCGGCGCGACGAATTGTCGGGCGGCGTCGCGCTCACCTACAGCTTCCGGATGCATCTCGGCTTCTGAGGCGCTAGCGGGCTGCTGCGACCCACCTCTCGTCAGGAATACAGACATGCGCGCGCTCCGCACCGCCGTCCTTCCCGCCCTCGCCCTGCTCGGCTGCAGCGCCGGCGATTCGGCGCCCACCGCCGCCGCGGCGAGCGCCGACGGGTCCCAGCCGCGAACTTCGCTCGGCGACGCGCCGTTCGCGGTCGAGCCCCTCGCGAGCTTCGACAATCCCTGGGCGATCGCCTTTCTCCCGGACGGCGGGGCTTTGGTGACCGAGAAGGGCGGGCGGCTGAAATTCTGGCGCGCGGGCCAGCCCGCAGCGGACGTCGCGGGCTTGCCGCCGGTCGCGGCACGCGGCCAGGGCGGGCTGCTCGACGTCGCCGCGTCGCCGCGATTTGCCGCCGACCGGCTGATCTACCTCACTTATGCCGAGCCGCAGGCGAACGGCAGCGGCCTCGCTCTCGCCCGCGCCCGGCTCGCCGCCGACGGTGGCGGCCTCCGCCTCGACGGCCTTGAGGTGCTGTGGCGCGACCCGCAGGGCGGACGCGGCGGCCAGTTCGGCGCGGTCATCGCGTTCGCGCCGGACGGCCGCACGCTCTTCCTGAGCTCCGGGGAGCGGCAGCGCTTCACGCCGGCGCAGGACCCGAGCCAGCCCCTCGGCAAGATCCTGCACCTCACGCTCGACGGCAAGCCGGCGCCGGGCAATCCGTGGGCGGGGAAGACCGGGGCGGCAACGGTGACGGTCACCGATCCGCCGGAAAACACGGAGGTCGCCAAGACCGCGCCGGGACGCGTCGTGGCCCTTCCCGGGCCGAACCTGACGCCGGCGGAGACCTGGTCGACCGGTCACCGCAACCCTTACGGCCTCGCGTTCGCGCCCGACGGCCGCCTCTGGGCCGAGGAAATGGGTCCGCGCGGCGGCGACGAGCTCAATCTCATCGAGCCGGGGAAGAATTACGGCTGGCCGCTGGTCAGCCAGGGCGACAATTACGACGGCACGCCGATCCCGCGCCATCCGACCCGCCCGGACCTGCGGCCGCCGGTCTTGTGGTGGAACCCGGCCATCTCGCCCGGCGGCATGACCTTCTATACGGGCAAGCTGTTCCCGCAATGGAAGGGCAACGCCTTCATCGCGGCGCTCTCCGGCAAGGGCCTGATCCGCATCGTCGTCGCCGGGGCCACCGCGCGCAAGGCGGAGATGTGGGACTTCGGCGCGCGGCTGCGCGACGTCGCCGAGGGTCCCGACGGGGCGCTCTACGTGCTGGAGGACGGTGAGCGGGGCTCGGGCGGACGGTTGCTCAGGCTGGTTCCGAAGCGATAGCCGCCGGGATTATCCACAGCCGCGTTGCCGGACCCCTTCGCATCCGCGCCGCCGCGACCTAGTCTCCGCGCCATGGAGCCCGCCGAATCCCTCTTCGAGGACTCGCCCCGCGTCGCGGAGGCGGACCGGCTGACGCTCGACATCGACGGCTGGGAAGGGCCGCTCGACCTGCTGCTGACCCTGGCGCGGTCGCAGAAGGTGGACCTCGCCAGGATCTCGATCCTCGCGCTGGTCGAGCAATATCTCGCCTTCATCGCCGACGCGAAGAAGCTGAAGCTCGAGATCGCCGCCGACTATCTCGTCATGGCGGCGTGGCTCGCCTACCTCAAATCCTGCCTGCTGCTGCCCAAGGACCCGGAACAGGACCCGAGCCCCGAGGAGCTGGCGCTCAGGCTTCAGCTGCGCCTGCAGCGGCTCTCGGCGATGCGCGAAGCGGGCGCCCGGCTGATCGGGCGCGACCGGATCGGCCGCGACGTCTTCCTGCGCGGCGCGCCGGAAGGGCTGCGGACGATCCGCCGCGCCGCCTGGCAGGCGGACCTGTACGACCTCATCGCCGCCTACGGCGCGGTCCGCGCGCGCACCGAGCCCGCGGTCCATATCGTCGCGCGGCGGCCGGTGATGACGCTCGAGGAAGCGCTGCTGAGGGTCGAGCGGCTGCTCGGCGCGCGGCTCGATTGGACCACGCTGGAAAGCTTCCTGCCCGAGACGCAGGACGGCGAATATCGCCGCTCCGCCCTCGCCTCCTCCTTCGTCGCGACGCTGGAGCTCGCCCGCAAGGGCCGGCTGGAGCTCGACCAGAAGGCGCCCTTCGCGCCGCTCTACATCCGCGCCGCATGATCGAGCCGGACGACGCCGTGCGGGCCGTCGAGGCTGCGCTCTTCGCCGCCGCCGAGCCGCTGACGGCGGCCGACCTCGCCGAGCATGTCGGGCTCGGGGTCGACGTGCCGGCGGCGCTGGCGCGGCTGGTCGACGATTATGCGGGGCGCGGCGTCAACCTGGTCGAGCGGGGCGGGCGCTGGCATTTCCAGACCGCGCCCGACCTCGCCCACATCCTCAGGCGCGAGCGCGAGGAGCCGCGGCGGCTGTCGCGGGCGGCGGTCGAGACGCTGGCGATCATCGCCTATCACGAGCCGGTCAGCCGCGCCGACATCGAGGCGATCCGCGGCGTCCAGATCTCCAGGGGCACGCTCGATGTGCTGATGGAGGCGGGCTGGGTCCGCCCCGCCGGCCGGCGCGAGGTCCCCGGCCGCCCCCTCACCTACGCCACCACCCCGGCTTTCCTCGCCCATTTCGGCCTCGAGAGCCGGCGGGACCTGCCCGGTATCGAGGACCTCAAGGCCGCCGGCCTCCTCGACCCGATCGAGGCGGCGCTCGCCGACATGGGACAGCTCGAACTGGAATCTGACGGCGAGGACGCCTAGGTAGGCCCTCACTGTACTGGAGAATTGCAATGGGCGGCCTCAGCATCTGGCATTGGCTTATCATGGGGATCGTGCTGCTCCTCCTGTTCGGGAAGGGGCGTTTTTCCGACATGATGGGCGACGTCGCGAAGGGGCTGAAGAGCTTCAAGAAAGGCATTTCCGAAGAGGACGAGGCGCACAATGCCGCGCGTCCGGCCGAGCCGCCGCGGCGGCTCCAGGACGGCGGCACGATCGAGGTGCCGCCGGTCGACCGCCCCCGCGCCGCGGACCCGGCGTCGCCGCCGGCGGACCGCCGCGAGCCCTGATCCCGCGCCGGCCTCGCCAGCGGGCATAATATCATGTTCGACATCGCTCCGTCCGAGCTGCTGCTGCTGGCGGTGGTGGCGCTCATCTTCATCGGCCCGAAGGACCTGCCGAAGGTGATGCGCGTCGTCGGCCGCTGGATCGGCAAGGCGCGCGCGATGGCGAGCCATTTCCGCTCCGGGATCGACGAGATGATCCGCCAGTCCGAGCTCGAGGAGCTGGAGAAGAAGTGGAAGGCGGAGAACGAGCGGATCATGCGCGAGCATCCGCTGGCGGCGCCGTTCGACCCGTTCGACGCCAGTCCCGCCGCGGCCCACCCGCCGCTCGCGGATGCGGTCGCCGAGGGCGTCGCTCTCGCCGCACCGGCGCAGCCGATGCCGGTCGAGAGTCCGGTGCCCGATCCGCACGCGCCGGGCAGCGACCCGGAGGCCCCGGAGCTGCCGCTGCCGCCGGGCGAGCGGGCGGCGCGCGACCTGCCCTGAGCCGCCGGTGCGGATCCTCCTCGCCGCTCTCGCCGCCCTCCTTTTCGCCGCACCCGCTGTCGCCGCGACCACGCCCGGGGGGCTGCCGGCCGGGGTGAAGCCGCTCTCCTATGCGCTCTCGCTGCGCCCCGATGCGCCGCACATGCGCTTCGCCGGCACCGTCCGCGCCGTCGTCGCGACGGCGGCGCCGGTTCGGACCCTCGTCCTCAACGCCGCCGGGATGACGATCACGCGGGCGACGGTCGACGGGCGCAGGGCACGGGCGCGGCTGCTCGCGGGGGTGGAGCGGCTGGTGCTGACGCCCGGCGCGCCGCTCGGCAAGGGCCGCCACCGCGTGGAGATCGCCTATCGGGGGAAGCTCAATACAGCCACATCCGGCTTCTTCGCGATGGATTCGGTGGGCGCGGACGGACCGCACCGGACGCTGATGACGAACTTCGAGCCGACCGGCGCACGTTGGCTGATGCCGTGCTGGGACGAGCCGGACCTCAAGGCCGTCTTGAGCCTCGATATCGTCGTTCCTGCCGCCCAGATCGCCGTCTCGAACATGCCGGAAGCGAGGATGCAGGCGCTGCCCGGCGGCCTCAAGCGCGTGTGGTTCGAGCCCTCGCCGCGGATGGCGAGCTATCTCTTCTTCGTCGCGGCGGGCGATTTCGAGCGGCTGTCGCGCACGGTCGCCGGGGTCGACCTCGGCGTCGTCACGCTGAAGGGCAATGCCGAGCGCTGCCGCTACGCCCTCGACGCGGCGGCGGCCCTGCTGCCTTTCTACAACGATTATTTCGGAATGCCGTATCCGCTCCCCAAGCTCGACCTGGTCGTGGCGCCCGGCACCATTTCGGGCATCGCCATGGAGAATTGGGGGGCGATCGCCTATTCGCAGAACACCGTCTTCGTCGACACACGCCTGTCGACCAACGAGGACCGCCAGGGGGCGTTCAACACGGTCGCCCACGAAATGGCCCACCAATGGTTCGGCAACCTCGTCACCATGCGCTGGTGGGACGATCTCTGGCTGAACGAAGGCTTCGCCTCCTGGATGGAGGTGAAGGCGATGGAGACCTTCCACCCGGACTGGCGGCCGTGGGTGATGGTCGGCGCGGTCGATCGCGAGGCCGCGATGCGGGAGGACGCCAAGACGTCGAGCCATCCCGTCGTCCAGCCGATCGCCACCGTCGGCCAGTCGGAGGAGACGTTCGACTCGATCACCTACAAGAAGGGCCAGGCGACGGTGCAGCTGATCGAGCGCTACACCGGCGCCGATGCCTTCCGCGACGGCCTCAGGCGCTACATGAAGGCGCATGCCTACGGCAATGCGGTGAGCGGCGATTTCTGGACGGCGATCGAGACCGCTTCGGGCAAGCCGGTGCGCGGCATCGCCGAAGGCTACACCCGCACCACCGGCGTCCCGCTGGTCGAGGCCGGCCCCGCCGCGGCCGGCGGCATCGTGCTGCGCCAGGGGCGGTTCTCCGAGGACGGCAAGGCGCGGCCGCTGACCCTCGCCGTTCCCGTCGCCCTCCGCGCCGTCGGCGCCGGCGACGAGCGCATCGAGACGGTGCGCGGCGCATCGGCGCGTCGCTTTGCAGCGGACGGCGGCCCGCCCTGGATCGTCAACGCCCGCCAGCGCACCTATGTGCGCACGCGCTATGCGCCGGCGGAGCTCCAGGCGCTGCTCGACGCGATACCGCGGCTCGACGCCGACGACCAGCTCGGCCTCCTCTTTGACGGATGGGCGCTCGCGGCGGCCGGCTACCAGCCCGTCGATCCGTTCCTGGAGACGCTCCGCCGCCTTCCGGCCGATGCCGAGCCCGGCGTGTGGCGCCAGGCGATCGAGACGCTCGAAGAGATCGACCTTCTCCACGACGATGGCCCGGCCCGCACGGCCTACCGCCGCCGCGTGCTGGCGCTGCTGCGTCCGCTTTACGCCCGCGCCGGGTGGGACGAGCGGCCGGGCGAATCGTTCAACATGCCGCTCACCCGCGGGCTGCTGTTGCGGCTGATGGCGCGGTTCGGGGATCCCGAAGTCCGGGCGGAGGCGATGCGGCGCTACATCCGCTTCCTCGCCAACCCCGAGTCGGTCGCCCCGAATCTGCGCGAGGCGCTCTTGCGA
>Ga0213876_10001603_pt1 | contig 13888 bp, 14 predicted proteins | sample BarmaccomBMRX_R9_FD_160113 | JGI IMG/M metagenome (GOLD analysis project Ga0213876, IMG submission 160113) | Root-associated microbial communities from Barbacenia macrantha in rupestrian grasslands, the National Park of Serra do Cipo, Brazil - RX_R9 | ecosystem: Host-associated > Plants > Roots...
GTCCGCGCCGGGCGCTCGCGACGCCGGCCTGATCACTCGAGCGATCGAGGCTGCGAACTCGATCCAGTCACTGCGAAACTCCGCCAGGACGCGGCGACCTGCCGGCGTGATCGCGTAGTAGCGCCGTGGCCGCTGCCCAGCCTCGTCTCGCCACTCACTGATGACGAGGCCGCTGTCGCGGAGCCGATTGAGCAGTGGGTAGACGGTGCCGTCACTCGTGAGCAGGCTGCCCTCCTCGGAGAGATCGCGAACCAGCTCCAGGCCGAACCTCGGTCGATCTTCGAGCAGGGCGAGCACGCAAGGGCCGAGTACGCCGCGGCGTAGCTCGGTCATCCCCTTCGACCCACCCATGCCAGACATGATGTCTTGTCTCGCAAGACACCACAACATGTTTCCGATCCCGGGCGCGTGGTCCGGAATTATCGTGCGCACCGTGGAGGACCTGGTTCCGCGCTTGGCTCGTGAAGTAGCCGCTGAGACCGCGAACTCCGCGCCCTCGGTGCTGACAAGGTCACCGATGACCCGGTCACGGCGTCGGCCCCGGCGCTTGACGCTATGGCGAGGGACGCCGCGCCCCCTTTACACGGGGCGTGAGGTGGAACTCCCGGGGTTCCGGCCGGCGAAGGAGTTCGCCAGCTCGCGGTCGATCCAGCGCCCGATCACCTCGACGACGTAGGCGCGCTCGTCGCGGTCGAGGCGTTGCCCCTTGGCGATGCCGTGCCACCTCTCCAGGCAGCTGCGGCAGCAGGTCGCCGTGGCGTGCTGGGCCACGAAGACCGGGTGGTTGCGGTAGGGGGTTTGCCGGCCGTCGTTGGGAGGCTCGGCCGGCGCCAGCCGCGCGGCGACGATCTCCCCGGCATGAGCCCGCATCGTCTGCGGACCGCGCAGCTCAGCCGTGGCCCGCTCGCGCCCGACCAGGTGGAACCGCCGCCCGAAAGGTCGCGCGCTCGCGCGGTCGATCCGTTCATCGATCTCGGCGAGGTCGGCCACGCCCCCAGACTAGGCAGGGCACCGTGACCGACGAGGACAAGTGCCTACTTGCCCTTCCAGACCGGCGCGCGCTTCTCGGCGAAGGCAGTGGCGCCCTCCCGAGCGTCCTCCGAGCCGAAGACCGCGGGCAGCAGCTTGGCCTGCTCCGTCCAGAACTCCTCCTCGCTCCACTCCACGCTGCTGGCGACGATCTGTTTCGTGGCGGCGAGGGCGAGGGGGCCGTTGATAGATATGGCCGCGGCGAGTTCGAGTGCGACGTCGAGGGCCTTGCCCGGATCGGCGAGCCGGTTCACCACGCCGTACCCGTGTGCCTGCTCGGCGGTGATCGGGTCACCGGTCAGGGAGAGCTCCATCGCGATGTTGTACGGGATCTTGCGGGGCAGGCGCAGCAGGCCGCCGGCACCCGCGACGAGGCTCCGCTTGACCTCCGGGATCCCGAACTTCGCGTCGCGGCTCGCGACCACCATGTCGCAGGTGAGCGCCAGCTCGAAGCCGCCGGCCAGCGCCCAGCCCTCGACGGCGGCGATGAGCGGCGTCTTCGGCGGCGACTGGGTGAGGCCACCGAAGCCGCGACCCGGGAGCGCCGGGTTCTCGCCGCGGAGAAAGCCCTTGAGGTCCATGCCGGCGCAGAAGGTGCCGCCGGCGCCGGTCAGGATGCCGACTCGCAGGCCGGGGTCGCTGTCGAGCTCGTCGATGGCGGCCGCGACACCTTTGGCAAGCGCTTCGTTGACGGCGTTCTTCGCCTCAGGCCGGTTCAACGTGATGATCAGGACGTTGTCGCGGGTTTCGGTCAGGACCTCGCTCACGGTGCTCCTCAGGTCTCAGTCGCGGTGTCGATACACCGTAGTGGGGACGTCTTCGGCTGGATAGACTCGACCCGAGGCTGACGCTCGTGTCAGCAATCTGACCGAGTGGATTGCCCATGCCGATCGGGATCACCGAGGAACACGAAGCCCTCCGCGCGGCGGCGCGCGACTTGCTGTCGCGCCACGCGTCACGGGAGACGATGCGCGCGGACGCTGAGGCCGAGACGGTTGCCCTTCCGGCGTACTGGAAGGAAGCCGCAGCTCTGGGCTGGACCGGCTTGCATGCGCCAGAGGCGGTCGGCGGCTCCGGCTTCGACCTGCCGGAGATCGTCGTGGTCGTCGAGGAGCTCGGCCGGTCGGTGGCACCGGGGCCGTTCGTGCCGACGGCACACGCCGTCGCAGTGCTCGTTGCCGCCCGGGCAACAGATCTGTTGCCGGGCCTCGTCGACGGTTCGGTTGCCGCGACGGTCGCCGTTGGCGCGTCGCCATTGACGGCGTCCGTCACCAGTGGCGGCATCGCGATCTCAGGTACGGCGCGACCGGTCCTCGCCGCGGGTTACGGCGGCCTGCTGCTCCTGCCCGCCGAGCTCGACGGCGAGCGACGATGGTGCGCCGTCGACGAGTCCGCAGTGACGGTCACGCCGATCGACAGCCTCGATCCCGGCCGGCGACTGGGCGAGGTGACGGTCGACACCACCATCGCTGGCGACCAGCTGCTCGACGTATCAGACCAGCAGGTCCGTTCACTCGGAGCGGTCCTCTACTCGGCCGAGGCTGCCGGCCTGGCCGGCTGGTGTCTCGACGAGTCGGTGCGTCATGCCAAGGAGCGCGTGCAGTTCGGCCGCCCGATCGGGACCTTCCAGGCGATCAAGCACAAGTGCGCCGACCTGCTCATCCTGGTCGAGCAGATGCGTGCGCTGGCGTGGGACGCGGCGCGCGGGGAGCACGATGCGCCGGACACGCAGCTCGCTATCGCGGCGGCGGCGGCGATGACGCTGGACGGTGCGGTCAAGGCGGCCGAGGAGTGCATCCAGATCCTCGGTGGCATCGGCTTCACCTGGGAGTACGACGCGCACTTCTACCTGCGTCGTGCGCTGTCCGTCCGGCAGCTCCTCGGTCCGGCAGCGTCCTGGCGCGCCGCCGCGGCAGCGATGGCGAAGCAGGGCGTCCGGCGCAAGCAGAACTTCGAGCTGCCCGACAGCGCCGAGCGCTACCGCGCTGAGGTGCGGGAGTTCCTGTCCAGCATCGAAGGCATGTCACCGGACGAGCGGCGCAAGCCGATCGTCGACGCCGGCTACCTGCTGCCACACTGGCCGAAGCCGTGGGGCCGCGAGGCGGACGCCGTCGAGCAACTGGTGATCGACGCCGAGTTCCGCGCCGCGAAGGTGCGACGGCCGAACCTCGCGATCGGCGCGTGGGCGGCGCCCACGATCATCGAGCACGGCACCGAGGAGCAGATCCAGCGATGGGTGCCGAAGACGATGTACGGCGAGCTCAGCTGGTGCCAGCTGTTCAGCGAGCCCGGTGCCGGATCGGACCTCGCATCGCTGACGACGAGGGCGGAGGCCACCGAAGGCGGCTGGCTGATCACGGGTCAGAAGGTCTGGACGACGATGGCGCGGGAGGCCGACTTCGGCATCCTGCTCGCCCGCACGTCGCCGGGCGTCGGCGCTGAGCGTCACCACGGCATCAGCTACTTCATCCTCGACATGAAGACACCAGGCATCGACATCCGCCCGCTGCGCGAGCTGACAGGTCAGGCGATGTTCAACGAGGTGTTCTTCGACAAGGTCTTCGTCCCCACCGACTGCCTGATCGGCCAGGTCGACGACGGCTGGCGGCTGGCTCGGACCACGCTTGTCAACGAACGCGTGGCCATGGCGACCGGGTCGTCATTCGGTGCCGGCGTCGAGGGTGTCCTGCGGTCGGTCGGTGATCGCGAGCTCGACCCCGTCGCGATGGACCGGATCGGTGCCTTCGTCGCAGAGGCGCAGTCGCTGTCGCTGCTCGGCGTGCGGGCGATGTTGAAAGCGCTCGGCGGCACCGACAAAGGTTCGGAGTCGAGCCTGCGGAAGCTCGTCGTTGCCGAACACGACCAGCGCGTGCAGGAGTTCGGCATCGAACTGCTCGGTGCGGAGGGCGCGACCGTCGCCGGGGATGCCCTCGGCTGGACGCTGGGTTACCTCTCGACTCGCTGCCTCACCATCGCCGGCGGCACCAGCGAGGTCCAGCGCAACGTGATCGGAGAGCGGATCCTGGGCCTGCCCCGCGACGCGTAGCGATGTTGTCCTACGCAGACGTCGCCATAGCCACGTGTGCTTCGGACAACTCGGCTTAGTGGAGGAGCGCGTTCAGCCGGGCGGCCTGGCGCGTCAGGTGGTCGCGCTCGGCGAGGTTGGTGGCGGCGCGGGCGGCCTCGGCGTACAGGTGGGCAGCGCTGTTGACCTCGCCCGCCCGCTCGCGAAGGTAGGCCTGCACTGCAGTGCGTCGCGGCACGGTCAGCTCGACCTGCTCGAGTGCGACCAGGCCGGCCTGGGCGCCGTCGGCTTCTCCCACCGCGACGGCACGGTTGAGGCGTACGACGGGGCTGTCCGTGATCCGAAGGAGCTCGTCGTACCACTCCACGATCTGGACCCAGTCGGTCTGTGACGCCTGCTGCGCGTCGGCGTGCAGCGCGGCTATCGCGGCCTGTGCCTGGTACTCGCCGAGCCGGTCGCGGGCGAGCGCCGTCTGCAAGATCGCGACCCCCTCGGCGATGGCCTCGGTGTCCCACTGCGTACGGTCCTGCTGAGCCAGCGGCACGAGTGATCCCGACGGTGTCGTCCGCGCGGCCCGCCTGGCGTGGTGCAGCAGCATCAGCGCCAACAGGCCGGACACCTCCGGCTCGTCGGTCATCGCGGCGAGCTGCCGCGCCAGCCGGATCGCCTCCTCTGCCAGATCGATCTCTCCGCTGTAGCCCTCGTTGAAGACCAGGTAGAGCACTCGCAGGACCGTTGCCAGGTCGCCTGGCGTGTCGAGGCGGACGTCGGAGATGGTCCGCTTGGCGCGGCTGATCCGCTGGGCCATCGTCGCCTCGGGCACGAGGTACGCCTCGGCGATCTGCCTGGTCGTCAAGCCCCCGACGGCGCGAAGCGTCAGCGCGACCGCTGCGGGCGGTGACAGTGACGGGTGCGCGCACAGGAAGTAGAGGTCCAGCGTGTCGCCGGTGTCGTCGGTCGGGCCAGGCGGTGGTTCGGAAGCAATCCGGATCTCGCGCGCGTGACGCGCGCCGTCCGACCGGGCCGTGTCCAGGAACTTGCGCCAGGCAGTCGTGATCAACCATGCCTTCGGGTCCCGCGGCGCATCGTCCGGCCACGTCGTCAAGGCGCGGACGAGTGCGTCCTGCACGGCGTCCTCGGCCGTCGCGAAGTCGACTCCGCGGCGGACGAGGACCGCCGTCACTGCGGGGATCAGCTCCCGCAGCAGGACATCGTTCACTCCGTGACGGTGGGCGGCTCGGTCAGGACCGGCCGAAGCTCGAGCCACTCGTAGATCGGGTCGCCACCCGGGCCTGGCGCCGCTGAGAGCTCGCCGGCCAGCTCGAGTGCGCGTTCGTAGGAGTCCACGTCGATCACCATCCAGCCGGCAATCAGGTCCTTGGTCTCCGCGAACGGCCCGTCGGTCACCGGAGGCCGGCCCGGTCCGTCGTAGCGCACGAATGTGCCTTCCTGGGCGGCCGCCAGGCCCTCCACGAACTCGCCGGTGCTCTCGAGCTTGGCCGCGAAGTCGCGCATGTACTGGAAGTGAGCCTCGACCTCCTCCGGCTTCCACTGGTCCAGGGTGCCGAAGTCGACGTACGGCGTCGGGCCGCCGCGGTAGTGCTTGAGCAACAGGTACTTGGCCATCACATTTCTCCTCGTGTCCGCGCGACCATTGTTGTCGCGTTCGAACCAGAGACGGTGCTGCTCTCGGGTTCTCGACATCGATCGGGAAGAAATCTTGTGCGACTTGCGGGCTCGCGGCCCAAGCCGACTATGACGCTGGCGCGGCGAGGACCGACCAGCGTTGGTAACGGCGATCGCACGCCTCGACCCAGTCGGCGCGGGGCTCGACCCGCCGTCCGACCTTCGCCCAACGCGTCGCGTCGCCGATCTTGTCGAGGCCGGCGCCGACCCGGGCGTGCCAGGCAGCGCCGTACGCCGCACCCTCGGCGATGGCGGACACGTCGACCGGCAGGTTGGTCCCGTCCGCGAGCGCCTGCATCCATGCCTCGTCGTACCCACCGCCGCCGCTCGCGACGATCCGTGTCGGCGGCGTGCCGCTCGACTCGATGACGCGGCGCGCGACGAACGCCGTCGACTCGTATGCCGCCCGCATGAGTGCAGCGTTGCCCTGTCCGAGGTCGAGGTCGTGCAGCGAGGCCCGGACCGTCGGGTCGTTGATCGGAGTCCGCTCGCCTCGGATGTAGGGGACCCAGATCGGTACGGCGCCGGGCGAAACCGCAGGACCCTCACCGGCCGTGCCGATCGCCCGGCGCACCCAGTTGACGAACATCCCGCCGGCGTTGCTGGCGCCGGCGACCATCTGATGGCGGCCTAACGGATGGGGGAGGGTCCAGTAACCGGGGATCTTGACGCGATCGGCCACGGTGCACCAGACGATCAGCGTTGTGCCGCAGATGACCAGGACGTCACCGGGAGTGTTCGCGCCGGCGACTGTGCCCTCGGCCCAGGCGTCGGCGGCGCCCGCGATCTGGATGGCGCCGCGGACTCGCCCGACCTCGGTGTGGGCGGCGCCGATCGCCGGCAGCTGGTCGACGGAGATTCCGATCGCACCGAGTGCCTCGGCGTCCCACGCCTGTCCGTTGAACAGCGGCGCCAGGGCCCACGCGGTGCCCTCGTCGACCACCGGCGTGCCACCGATCGCAGCCGCAGCGACGGCGGGCGCCGTCCAGTAGCCGTGTGCGTCCGGTGCCTGCTTGGCGGTCCATTCGAGCATCGCCCGGAACTCGCCGGAGTTCAGTGGGTCAGACGTCGCGTCGGCGGCCCGGCCCCGGTGGTCGCCGTACAGCAGGCCGGGCGTCTGCGGCATCCCGGCCGCATCGACGGCGGTGAAGTTCGGCATGAGCGACGCGATCGCGACGGCCGCGAAGTCGCTGACGCCGAGCTCGTCGAGGGCGCGCCGCGGGCCATCGACCCACGCCTTGCGGGCGTCGTGCTCGAAGACGTCCGGCGTCGGGCTGTAGGCGTCATGGGGGATCCGCGCGCGGGCAACGACCTCGCCGCCACCGTCGACCGCGAGCGCCTTGACCGAGGTGGTTCCGATGTCGATGCCGACCGTGATGTCGCTGGGCACCCGGGCTCCCGTCGTACTGGTTCGACAGACCTGACACGCGCGTCAGGGTTAACCGATATTCTCATTGATTGTGACCGACCGACCCAGAGCATTTGTGATCGCGCCGATGCGCGGCGAAGGACTCGAGCTCCTCGAGTCGATCTGCGACATCACGTACGAGCCGTGGATCGACCAACAACCGGTGAAGATGTACGGCGCGGAGGAGCTCGCCGCACGGATCGCCGACCTCGGTGCAACTGTGCTCGTCTGCGAGTCCGACGAGGTCAAGGGGCCGGTCATGGACCAGCCGCTGAAGGTGATCGGGTGCACGCGGGGCGATCCGGTCAACGTCGACCTCGCGGCAGCGACTGAGAAGGGCATCCCGGTGCTCAAGGCCCCGGGTCGCAACGCCGACGCGGTCGCCGAGATCACGGTCGGGCTGCTGTTCGCGGTGACGCGGTGGATCGCGTTTGCCGACCGCGAGGTGCGGGCCGGCCAGATGTACCGCGACGGCATGCTGCCTTACCTCCGCTTCCGGGCGTGGGAGCTCAAGGGGCAGACGATCGGTCTCGTCGGGTACGGCGCGATCGGGCGCGCGGTGGCGTGGCGCTGCGAGGGGCTCGGAATGCGAGTCATCTCCTTTGACCCGTACGCCGCGGATGCCACCCACTCGCTCGAGGATCTGCTCGCCGAGGCGGATGTGGTCTCGATGCACGCGCCGGTCACCGATGAGACCCGAGGCATGATCGGCGCCGAGCAATTCGCGGCGATGAAGCCCGGCGTCGTGTACCTGAACGCGGCACGTGCGGCACTGCATGACACCGACGCACTGGTCGCGGCGCTGCAGTCAGGCCACGTGGGAGCGGCTGGCCTTGACCACTTCGACCACGAGTGGCTGGACGCCACCCATCCGCTGGCGTCGATGGACAACGTCGTCCTCACGCCGCACATTGGGGGAGCGACGTACAACACGGAGAGCAACCACGCGTCACTGATCGCCCATGACATCGCGAAGGTGCTGGCGGGCGAGCGGCCAGAGCGCTGCGCGAACCCGGAGGTGTTCGGATCATGACCGAGGCAGTGATCGTCGACGCGATCCGCACCCCGATCGGCAAGCGGAAGGGAAAGCTCGCGGGATGGCACCCGACTGACCTGCTCGCGCACGTGCTGAACGGGCTGGTCGAGCGCAACGGGATCGACCCGGCGCTGGTCGACGACGTCATCGGTGGTTGTGTCACGCAGAGCGGCGAGCAGAGCACGAACGTCACCCGCAACGCGTGGGTGGCGGCGGGCCTCCCGCACTCTGTGCCGGCGACGTCGGTCGACCGGCAATGCGGCTCGTCGCAGCAGGCGGTGCACTTCGCGGCCCAGGGAGTCATGGCCGGGGCCTATGACCTGGTGATCGCGTGTGGCGTCGAATCGATGTCTCGCGCGCCGATGGCGTCGAACGCGCGCGGCGGCACCGGGCCGTTCTCCCAGCAGTTCCTGGCGGCCTGCGACGGTCAGCTCAAGATGCAGTTCGAGGTCGCGCAGAAGATCGCGAACGACTTCGGCATCACGCGCGCCGAGATGGACCAGTTCGCTCTCGAGTCGCACCGGCGCGCGTCGGAAGCGGCGAAGAGCGGAGCCTTCGACCGCGAGATCCTGCCGATTCATCTTCGCGACGAGGAGGGCAACCTCACCGACGAGCTGATGACGGCGGACGAGGGCATCCGGCACGACGCGTCGTTGGAGAAGATGGCGTCGCTCGCGAGCGCGCACTTCCAGCCCGAGCTCGCCCCTGACATCACTGCCGGCAACTCGTCGCAGATGAACGACGCGGCTGCCGGGATGCTGATCGCGTCGCGGGAGACCGCGGAGAAGCTCGGGTTGCGGCCGCGTGCGGCGTTCCGGCACTTCGCGGTCGGCGGCGACGACGCCGTGTGGGTCCTCACCGCCCCCAACCCGGTCACTCGCAAGCTGTTCGCGAAGACCGGGCTCTCGGTCGACGACCTCGATGCGATCGAGGTCAACGAAGCGTTCGCGTCGATCGCGATGGCCTGGGAGCGGGAGTTCAAGCCCGAGTCGGCGAAGCTGAACCCGCGCGGCGGCGCGATCGCGATCGGCCATCCACTCGGCGCTTCGGGTGTCCGGCTGATGACCACGATGCTGCACTACCTCGAGGACACCGGCGGCCGACTCGGCCTGCAGACCATGTGCGAGGGCGGCGGCCAGGCCAACGTGACGGTGATCGAGCGCCTGGGCGACTAGCCCCACCACCCCATCCCGAACGATGTGACGGCGTTATCGCCATGGCGATAGCTCCGCCGCTTCGTCCGGCCGGGCGAGAGTCGTGGACCGTCCCATGACGCTGATGGGGGATCCAAGACGAAAGAAGGTCTTCATCTCCCCATCGACTCGGTCCTAGGTCCGTTGCTGCGCCGAATCGTGCGACGTCTCGGGAGTCGCGGAGCGTGTGCGAGAGTGCGGCCATGCCTGATGAGTTCCCGATCACCGTCGCGGCGGGCTCGCTCCGGGGCGATGTGACGGCAGCCGTCGTACTGCCGCACAAGTGGACCGACGGCGGTGTGGCGGTGGATGCCGACTTCACCGGCGGCCACCTGCTTCACCTCGCCGCGGCCGGCTGCGTGCTCAATGACATCTACCGGGAGGCGTCGAACCTCGGCATCGCCATCGACGGCGTCAAGGTTGAAGCGTCGGGCGGGTTCGATTCGGAGACCTCGCAATCCACCGGCATCACCTATTCGGTAGAGCTCGATTCTCCCGAGCAGCCTGACCGCCTGATGGGCCTGCTACGGCTCGTCGACGACATCGCCGAGATCCCGCGCGCCATCCGCGCTGGAGCAGAGGTCTCACGCGGCTGAGCGGACTCCCACGAGCTGCTGAGCCGCGAGATCCATTTGTGTATTACTGCCGCGTATTGCACCAAGCCCAGTCAGGGATCGGTACGAACGGGGGAATTCATGCGTCGACCTCACATGTCAACGGGAGCCTGGATCTTCGCCAGCGTGGTGGCCGCGGCGATCATCGCACCGGCAGGCGTCTATGCCGCCGCCAGCCAAACCGTCGCCATCGGCAACGCTGCTAACAGTGCCACCGCAACTGTGAACAGCATCGGGCAGCTGCAGACCAATCCGACTGGTCCGAAGAACATCGTGCACTTCTCTGGCACGGTGTTCAGCGGCGCCTGCGGTCCGCTTTATCAGCCGCCGGCCGGCAAAGGCATCGTCCTGACCGAGGTCTCGGTCGATATCGGTACTGGGGCGCCCGGCGCCGAGAGCTACGGCGGCCTGACGGATGCGAGCTGCCAGGGTCCCTACGACATCTTTGACACCATCGGGGGCTACGAGATCCAGTCGCGCACCTACCCGGTGGGCTTGCCAATGGCGGGTGTGGGCTACAACAACCTCGTGGGAAACGGCTACGTCTTCGTCACGGGTGTCGGCTACCTCATCCCCGCGGCACAGGTCCCCGCCGCCGCCCACGGCATGATCACGCCGAAGCGGTGGAGGGCCTACATGGACTCGAGAGCAGGCAAGTAATAACCGGCGAGATGAAGCGGCGTTGCTATCGCCATGGCGATAACGATGTCACATCGTTCGCGGGGGGTAGGGGTCAACTCTCGAACTTGATGCGCAGGCGCATTGATACCTCGTCGCCGAGCTCGATCGCTTCCTTCTTACGTACGGCGGCCTTGATCGGCACGAGGTACTCGCCCTCGCGGGGGAACAGTGATGTCGTGAACTCCGTGTCACCGATCTCGCAGGTTGCCGGGATGCAGCCCCAGCCGTAGGTCGCCATCTGCGACACCGCCTCGATCTCGGCGGACTGCGGGTCGGGCACGATCACGAAGTGCCATGGCGCCGGTCCGCGCCACCAGATCACCTCTCCGCTGAACTCCAGGTCCACGCGGTCAGCCTAGGAGCCGAGGACGAGGACCAGCACAGCGATCGCGACGACCGCGATGGCGGTTGGTACCACGTACTCGTACCACTGCTTGCCGGGGCCGAGGGCGCGGTACGTCGTCGAGATCCCCAGGCTCGCGAGGAGCAGCGCGACGGCTACTCCCGCGACGACAATCACCGCCTAATTGTCGCCCGACATCTTCTTCATCGCTTCCTCGCCCTCGGCCATCGACTTCACGGCCTCCGGATCACGCGCGAACGCCGCGCTGCCGGCGATGAAGCCGTCGATGTCCTGACCCTTCAGCGCCGCGATGTCGCGCAGGTCCGGCGGGATGTACCGCTCGAAGCCTTCTCCGGTCAGTACGTCGAGGATCGCGTCGGCGCAGTCCTCCGGCGGGTAGAACTCACCGTCGTACGCCGGAGCCTCGTTGCCCGGCACGTCGCCCCAGATCGGTGTCTCGATCGGGCCCGGCTGGATCGCGTGCACGCGGATCGGCTCGTCGTACAGGTCAACGGCCATGACCTCGCTGAAGCCGTTCAGGGCGAACTTCGAACCGGCGTAGGCCGCCTCGCGCGGCGGCGCCACCCGGCCCGCCAGGCTGGCGACGTTGACGATGGCACCCGTGCCGCGCTCACGCATCAGCGGCAGCAACGCGAGCGTCATCTTGACCGGCGAGAAGTAGTTGAGGTGCATCGTGTCGACGACCTCTTCGAAGGTCAGCCGGTTGATGTGCTTGCGCTTCGGCGCCCCCGCGTTGTTGATCAGCGCGTCGATGCCGTCGAACCGCTTCCAGGCCTCGAGGGCCACCGCCTCGGCGCGATCGAGATCGGTCAGGTCGGCGGCCCACACCTCGACGTCCGGCGCGCCGGCGGCACGCGTCTCCTCGGCCACCTGGTCGAGCAGCTCCTGCCGGCGAGCAACCAGGCCGACCCGCGCCCCCGCCTTGCCGAAGGCCCGAGCGGTGGCGGCGCCGATGCCGGTCGATGCGCCGGTCACCAGGACTGCGGCGTTCTTGAGCTCCATGGCAGGTCCTCCTATTTGCGCGGCAGCTTGATGGCGCGGTCCGCGATGATGTTCTTCTGCACCTGCGTCGTGCCGGCGCCGATCGAGGTGTATCGCTGGTAGCTGTACAGCCGCGACCACTGGCCTTTGTCCACGGCGTCCGGGCCCCCTCGGGCGAGCAGCGCGGACGGACCGAGCAGATCGACCTGCAGCTCCGCCAAGGTCTGGGCGAGATGGCTCCACTGGAGCTTGGCGATCTGCACCTCCGGCCAGCCCTTCTCGCCCTTGAGCACCTTCGACAGCGCTCGGACGTTCAGCAACCGGGTGAGCTCGATCTGGGTGTAGGCCCGCGCGAGCCGGTCACGCAGGTCGGGATCGGCGAGGGCGCCTGGATTCAGCGACCGGGATCGCTCCACCACCGTGTCGAGATCAGCCTTCATCGTGATCGACAGGCCAGCCGTACCGACGCGTTCACTGGTCAACGTGCCCATCGCGACGAGCCAGCCCTCTCCCTCGTTGCCGAGGCGGTACTTCACGGGGCATCGGGCCTGGTCGAAGGTCACGAGACAGAAGGAGTTCTCGCCGACGATGTCGGTGATCGGCGTCGCCGTGATGCCCGGCGCCTCCATGTCGACGATCAGCGCTGTGATGCCTTCGTGCTTCGCACCGCGCTCGATGGCGGTCGGGTCGGTTCGGACGAGGAACAGCCCCCACTTGGCGAGGTGTGCCGTCGTACACCAGATCTTCTGGCCGTCGAGCACGTAGTCCTCGCCGTCCTGGATGGCGAGCAGACGGAGGTTGGCGAGGTCGGAGCCCGCCTCGGGTTCGGTGAAACCCTGGCACCAGTGGTCCTCGGCATAGAGGATCGAGTTCAGCCAGAGGTCCTTCTGCTCCTGCGTGCCCCACCTGATGATCATCGGGCCGATCTGCCACACGCCGTTGGCGTTGTAGATGCCTGGCGCCTTCGACTTCGCCATCTCCTGCGAGTAGATGACGTTCTGCATCAGCGTCGCATCACGGCCGCCGAGCTCCGTCGGCCAGTTGATCGCGGCCCAGCCTGCCTTCGCCATCCGCAGCTGCCAGGCTTTGCGGCGCTCGTACATGTTCTTGATGCCTTCGGCGTCGAAGGACTCCTCGGCCTCGAAGTCGGCGAGGTTGGTGTCGAGCCACTCGCGCAGCTCGTTGCGGAAGGCCTCATCCTCCGGCGCGTCGGCAAAGTCCATGGAAGGAAATTTAGTCGTTCGCGGCGAATCTCCTTCACCTGACCCTGACATTTGTGTCAGGGAACTCGAACACGAAATGATGGGTCCGTGGACTTCGACTTCAACGAGGACCAGCGCGCACTTCGCGATGCGGTCCGAGACGCGCTTTCCGGCCTGGTTTCGGTCGAAACGCTCCAATCGATGACCGATGCGGGCGGTGAGATGCCGGACGAGCTGTGGCGTCGAATCGCGGACCTCGGGTGGCCGGGACTGCTGATACCGGAGGAGTACGGCGGCCTCGGGCTCGGTCTCGTGGACATGGTCGTCGTCCTGGAGGAGATGGGGAAGGTCCCGCTGCCGGGTCCGTTCTTCTCCTCGGCGGTGCTCGCGACGCTTGCCGCCGTCCGGCTCGGCGCGACCGACCTGCTGTCCGACCTCGCATCGGGCGACAAGCGCGGCACCGTCGCGATCGAGGAGACCGCGGTCAGTGGTGATCCGCTGGATGCCGTAGCGACCGTCGCTGCCCCGGACGGCGACGGTTGGCGGCTGGACGGGCTCAAGCCCGTGGTGGCGGACGGCGCGACCGCGGACTGGATCATCGTGATCGCGCGCGAGGCGTCGGGTGACCTCGGCGCCTACCTCGTGGCGTCACCCGGCGCAGTCGCCGTG
>Ga0213876_10001604_pt1 | contig 13888 bp, 12 predicted proteins | sample BarmaccomBMRX_R9_FD_160113 | JGI IMG/M metagenome (GOLD analysis project Ga0213876, IMG submission 160113) | Root-associated microbial communities from Barbacenia macrantha in rupestrian grasslands, the National Park of Serra do Cipo, Brazil - RX_R9 | ecosystem: Host-associated > Plants > Roots...
CCATCCGGATAATAGACGCAGGCGGAGAGCAAAACGGCCGATCCCAGGATGGCGGCCGGCGCAAGCCGTAGGCGCATGGAAGACCTCATAAAGCAGGTTACCCGTCCAATATACGAGAACGCGAGAGCCAATGCTTTGGTGGCAACAGGTTTTCGCGATGACGAATTCGCAATCTGCCTGGCTTGACCGGGCCGCAGGCGGAGGGCTGTTGTGAAGGCATGCTTGCCCGGGATGACTGCCTGAAGCTGGACGCCGATGATCCGCTGGCCTTCGCGCGGACGCGGTTTCGCCTGCCGGAGGGGATCATCTATCTCGACGGCAATTCGCTGGGCACTCTGCCCGTGACGACTGCGGCGCGGCTGGCGGCTGTGATCGAAGGGGAGTGGGGACGCGGGCTCATCCAGAGCTGGAACAAGGCGGACTGGATCGGCCTGCCGTCGCGGGTGGCGAAACGCATCGCACCGTTGATCGGCGCTGGCGAGGACGAGGTGATCGCTGCGGACTCCACCTCCGTCAATCTGTTCAAGCTGGCATCGGCCGCGCTCAAACATCAGGCGCCGCGGCGCGTGATCCTTACCGAGCGAGAGAACTTCCCAACCGACCAGTATGTGCTGCAGGGGCTGGAGGCGCTGTTCGATGGCGCGATCAAGTTGAAGACATTGCCGCGCGAGGCCCTGCTCTCATCGCTGGACGATTCCGTTGCGCTGCTGGCACTGACGCACACGGACTATAAGACCGGCGCGATCCACGACATGGCGGCTATAAGCGCCGCGGCTCGCAAGGTCGGCGCGCTGACGCTCTGGGATCTGAGCCACAGCGCGGGTGCGATGGAACTGGCGCTAAATCGCGACGGTGCCGATCTCGCCATTGGCTGCGGCTACAAATATCTGAATGGCGGGCCCGGCGCGCCGGCGTACCTCTCTGTCGCGCGGCATCTGCAGGACAAGCTGGTGCAGCCTTTGAGCGGCTGGATGGGACATGCTGCGCCCTTCGATTTCTCCGACCGCTATCGTCCCGCGGACGGAATGCTCCGCTTCCTCTCTGGCACCCCGGTCGTTCTGGGCATGGCGGCGCTGGACGAGGGATTGAAGACGTTCGATGGCGTCTCCATGCGCGAGGTGCAGGCGAAGGCGAGCGCACTGGGCGATTTGTTCCTGTCGCTGGTCGAGGCGCAATGCGATGGTGAATTCGAGATTGCCTGTTCGCGTGATGGTACAAGGCGCGGCAGCCAGGTTTCACTACGGCATCCCGACGGTTACGCCATCATGCAGGCGTTGATTGAAGGCGGTGTGATCGGCGATTTTCGTAGCCCCGATGTGATGCGCTTCGGCTTTGCGCCTCTGTATACGCGCTATGTGGACGTGTTTGACGCTGTGGAAAAGCTCGCTGGTATCATGGAGCGCGGCCTCTGGCGCGAGCAACGCTTTTCCATCCGCGCCGCGGTGACGTGACCGTCAAAGGTTCCTGTGTTTTCAAAAATTCACTTCTATTCGTCATCGCCCGCTTCATGCGGGCGACCCAATTTTAAATGGGCACCCGGATCGCGCGAAGTAAAGCGCGCGACCGGGTGATGACGAAAATTGTATTTTCAATGCAGGCGAGCGCTGGCTAATGCTGGTACGCGCCGATGTTGATCTTGCCGCGGCTGACGCGGCGATAGCCGGCGAAATCGTACTTGCCGGTTATGCCCGCGCCGAGCACGGCACCGGCATTTCGCGCTGGCGATGATGCGCCGATATCGAGATCAGGCGGCTCGCCCAAGCTCACAAATTCCGGATCGGCAAACAGCCCGTGCGAGTCCAGCCCGGTGGCGTCGCGATAGATGTCAAAGCCACGATAGGTCTTCTTCTGCCACGTCCATTCGCCTTTATCCGCCCCGTCGGGTGAGAAATACAAATTGTAGTCGAGCGCCGCCGGATCGGGACTGCTGTCGGTGAAATCGTTGACGAACAGGTTCTGCGGCCCGGCGTAGAGGATGTTGTTCTCAAACACATTGTTCGTGGCATTGAACTGAATCTGGAACTCGCCGCTGCCGGTTTTCTTCGTGTCGTTGGCATAGAGCGTGTTGTTGACGATCACACAATGGTCGGTGCCGCCGCGCTTGGCCGCGTAGCCGCCGATGGAGATGCCGGCGCTGTTGCCCTCGTAAACGATATTGTTCCGCGCAGTAACGAAGCTGGAGGTGCGGCCTTGATGCTCGCTCGCCAGCTCGATTCCCAGATCGACATGATGGATCAGGTTCTGCTCGACGATGATGTTGGTGCCGCCATCGATATAGATCCCATCGGCCGCATACTGCTTGCCGTAATCCGGGTTGCCGTAGGAGGTGATGTTGTAGACGATGTTGCCGCGGATGACTCCGTCGCGCGCCTGATCGTATGTCGGATCTGGCGAGACCTTCTCGAAACCGATGGCGCCGATCCCGATATTGTCGTCGTCGTGCACGAGATTGTTCAGTACGGCGAAGTTCTTCACGTTGCCGTTGAGCGACAGCGTCTCGCTGCAGCCGGTGTGCAGATCGGACAGCTCATTGCCGGCGATGGCGATTTCCTCGATTGCGGCCGGCGCCCTGCTGCCGTACACCGTCAGCCCGAATGCGTTGGAGCCGCACTGGTTCGGATTCGTCTTGGCCGTCGTGGCGATGTCATGGATGCGGTTGTTGACGATCTGCAATTCCTTGCCGGCGCCGAAGACGTAGACGCCAATAGGCACCTTGTTGCGACTGTTGGTCTGATAGTTGCGCAGTTCGAAGCCGCTGACGATAAGGTTGCTGACATTGTCGAAAGTAAACAGCCCCCATTGCCCGCCGGGGATATCCAGGCCTGTTCCATCCAGCACGGCGGTCTCGCCGGGGTAATTCTGGAAGGTTATAAAACCCTGCGCGGCATTGCCGGAGCGGTGCAGCTGCACATGCTCATTGTAGGCGCCCTGCCGCACCAGCACGGTATCGCCAGCCGAAGCGGTATCGGCCGCGTGCTGAATGGTGGCCCACGGCGCATCGATGCTGCCTGATGCGTGATCATCGCCGTCCGGCGCAACATAGTAGGTTGAGCCGGCCGGAGCTTGCGGCAACAGCGTCACGGCGGCAGTAGCACTCGCGGCGGGATCGGCTTTGGCGACGGCCGTCACAGTGACAAGGGCAGGCGAGGGCAGTTTTGCAGGCGGCGTGTAAAGTCCAGATGCTGTGATCGTTCCGTAGGCGCTGTTACCGCCGATGGCATTGTCAACCTCCCAGATCACATCGGTGTTGCCATTCCCGGAAACCTGCGCGGTGAATTGCAGCGTGTTCGGCGCAACCAGTTGCGTATAGCCGGGCGAAATCGAAACGGTCACCGCCGCATGAGTCGTACCGGCAATCGACACAACGCCGAGAAGTATAAGACAAGACACCTTGCCGATCATTGCGATTCGCCCCTAGCCGAAGGTGAAAGAATACGCCTGCACGCCGGGATCAAGAAATTCGATGGTGAACGTGTGGTCACTCACAGGGCCACTTTGCCGGATCAGCTGGTAAAGGCGCTGGCCCGTGATTTTGCCGTTGCCTGACGCATCGGTGTCCATTCCGTGGGCCGCGCCTGGCGCCGCCCCATCCAGCGTAACGCGGAAGCGGATAGCGGATTTGCCGTCGAACGCGCCAAGCACAAGATGCAGGTCGCGGGCGTGAAAGCGGAAGGTGATTTTCCCGCCGGGCTTATCCAGCACTGCGGACTGCGGGCCGACGCTCCATTGGCCATCCAGTCCCCAATGGTTGCGAGCCAATGATTGCGGCGTGCGATAATCGGCGCTGCGATCTTGCGCCGCTGCTCCACCCGCGAAATTTGCGGCGCGCCCGTATCCAATATAGGTCTCGGGCGATTGCACATCGCTGATGTCCGCTGCCGCCGCGGCGCCTTTCGCGTCCGGGTTGACGATACCGGCAGGCACGCGTGTACGGCCTGCTTCCGCGAGCAGCTGCTGGATGATGCGCTCCGACGCATCGTATTCGCCTTCGCCGAAATGATGCGCGCGGATGCGGCCCTTTGCATCGATGAAATAATGCGCCGGCCAATATTCGTTGTTGAAGGCGCGCCAAATCGCAAGATTGCTGTCCAGCGCGACCGGATATGTGACGTGCAGATCATGCACCGCGCGGCGCACATTGTCCGGATCGCGCTCGAAGGCGAACTCTGGAGCATGGACGCCGATCACCACCAGCCCGTGATCTTTGTACTTGTCCGCCCAAGCACGAACGTAGGGCAGCGCGCGCAGGCAGTTGATGCAGGAGTAGGTCCAGAAGTCGACCAGCACGACCTTGCCGCGCAACGATTGCGGCGTTAGCGGCGGCGAGTTCAGCCAGCCTGTCGCGCCGGCGAGCGACGGCAATTGTCCTTCGACAGGCAGGGTGCTGCCGGCCACGGCGACGGTTTTGGTGTTGTTCGCAGGCCGGACCTTGTCGATCAGCGCCTGCTCGAAATGCGACGTGTTGGCAAGCGATAGGCGCGTGAGCAGCCCGGTATCCAGACCGAGTGCAATCGCCGCAACGCCGACCAGCACGGCGACGCCGAGCGCGCGCCTTATCCATTCTCCAGCGCCGAGCGAGCGCTTCATCGCCGCAAAGACCCGTCCGCCGATCAGCAGCGCGGCCGCCAACGACGTGGCCGCGCCCAGCGCATAGGCCAGCAGAAGCAGGGTGGTGTTGGCGCTGGCGCCGTTCAGCGCGGCGCCGGTCAGCACCGGGCCGAGGATCGGCCCGGCGCACGGTGCCCACAGCAGTCCGGTTGCCATGCCCAACAGCAGTGATGACCAAACGCCGCTGCCTCGTCCTTGTGAGAGCCTGTCGCCCAGCGCCACCAGCGGTCGCGTCAGGCGATCCGCCAGCGAACGCGACAGCAAGGTGATGCCGAAGAACGTCAGCAACACCAGCGCCGCGATGCGGCCGTACTGGTTGGCGTGCACGGCCCAGCCGCCGCCCACTGCGGCCAAGGTTGCGACCAACGCGAAGGTCAGTGCCATGCCGATGAGCAGCGGCAAACCGCTCTTCACGAAAGGCTCGTCCGATTTCGCGAACACGAACGGCAGCACCGGCAGGATGCATGGGCTGAGGATGGTAAGGACACCGCCGAGATAGGAGAGAATGAGCAGGGTCACGAATATCGCTCCACGAAATATGCGCGCGGCCGGTTCGACAGCGGGACTACGGCAGAAATATAGGTCCGGATCGGACTATTGCTCACAATCTCTACAGCTTCACCATGATGTGACGCGGCACCGTATAATCCTCCAGCGCGTAGGTGCTGAGATCCTTGCCGTAGCCGGATTGCTTCAATCCGCCGTGCGGCATCTCGTTGGTCAGCATGAAGTGGCAGTTGATCCAGGTGCAGCCATAACGCAGCCGCGCGGCCGCCTGCATGCCGCGCGAGATGTCCTTCGTCCACACCGAGGAGGCCAGACCGTAGTCAGAATCGTTGGCCCAGGCGATGGCCTGTTCCACATCGGAGAAGCGGGTGACAGAGATCACCGGGCCGAACACTTCGCGGCGCACGATTTCATCCGCCTGCTCGGCGCCGGCCACGACGGTCGGCTGGTAGTAGAAGCCATCGCCCTGCGGCTGTGATCCGCCGGCGGCGATCTGGACATGCTTCGTGTCTTTGGCGCGTTCGACGAAGCCGGCCACGCGCTCGCGCTGCCGTTCCGAGATCAGCGGCCCGATTTCGTTTTCGCTGTCATCGGCCTGATTGAATTTGAGCGATGAGGCTGCGGAAGAAAGGTCTGCCACCAGATTGTCGTACAGGCGATCGCTGGCATAGATCCGGCAGGCGGCTGTGCAATCCTGCCCCGCGTTGTAAAAGCCGAAGGTGCGTAGGCCGCTGACAACTTCGTCCAGTTCGGCGTCGTCGAACACAATCACCGGCGCCTTGCCGCCTAGCTCCAAATGCGTACGCTTCAAGGTGGCCTGTGCGGCGGCGAGCACCTTGCGGCCGGTGCCGACATCGCCGGTAAGCGAAATCATCGCCACCTGCGGATGGTTGATGAGCCGGTTGCCGACGGTTGCGCCACGTCCGGTGACGATGTTGGCGACGCCTTCCGGCAAGTGTTCGGCGAGCGTCTGCGCCAGCTTGAGCGCCGTGAGCGGCGTTTGCTCGCTCGGCTTCAGCACGATGGTGTTCCCGGCGGCGAGTGCCGGAGCCAGCTTCCACGCCGCCATCATCAGCGGATAGTTCCACGGCGCGATGGAGGCGATGACGCCGACCGGATCGCGCCGCACCATCGAAGTGTGACCGGCGAGGTATTCGCCCGCCAGCGGGCCATGCATGGTGCGCACCGCGCCGGCGAAGAACCGGAAGCAATCGACGACAGAGGGGATTTCGTCCGCCAGCACCAGATGGCGCGGCTTGCCGCAATTCAGAGATTCCAGATTGGCATAGGTTTCCGCATCACGTTCGATGGAGTCGGCGATCTTGAGCAGCGCCGCGCTGCGTTCGGCCGGCGTGGTGCGCGACCACGATTCGAACGCACGCGCGGCTGCGTCCACGGCCGCATCCACCTGCGCGTCCGACGCTTCCGGCACTTCGCCGATGAGCTGCCCATTGCGCGGATCGACGACGCGCTCGCCCGCGCCTTGCCCGGCTTCAAATTTCCCACCGATGAATAGCTCGATGCGCATGATGTCCTCCCCGCGCATCTTAGGTTGACCTATTTGCGCAGCGCGGTCCAGAAATGATGAGGAGGGAGGACATCGTATGGCAAAACCGCTTAATAAGTTCGCTCTGTTCCTATGGATACTTGCCTTTGCATTTCTGGTGGCGGATGTACCCGCTACGTTAGCGCTGCGAGATATGATTCTGAGAACAAGCTATCCCGCCGGAGTCGCGCAGGCCTCGGCGGTTTCATGGCTGAACGTCTGGTCGCAAATCAGATCAGCTGCCATTTCGTCGGCGCAATTAGCTGCCTTTGGTGTGGTAATTGAATTGCTAGACCGCATACGTTGGAATGCTTTGCCGCCTGAGTTGCGTGTTCGCGGTCGCGGCTTTCTTTGGAATTTGAGAAACTGGCCTCATTCTGTCGAAGACAGTCGCAACTAACATGCAATTGACGGATTTGCGCGACGCGGTCCAGAAATAGCGCGAGCGCGAAATGGGGCAGGGGATGGACGCGACACGCAACGATGCCGACAGCGCGCAGCTCGCCGCTCTAGGCTACACCGCCAAGTTCGACCGCTCGATGAGCGTGTGGCAGAATTTCGCGCTGGGCTTCACCTATTTGTCGCCGGTGGTCGGCGTCTATTCGGTGTTCTATCTCGGGCTTTCGACCGGCGGGCCGCCAATGTTCTGGTCGTACTTCCTGGCCGGCGCCGGACAGTTTCTCGTCTGCCTTATCTTCGGCGAGGTGGTGTCGCAATTCCCGATTTCCGGCGGGCTCTATCCGTGGGCGCGGCGGCTGGTGGGCAAGCGCTGGGCGTGGATGGCAGGCTGGATTTACGGCTGGGCGCTGTTCACAACGGTGGCTGCGGTGGCGGTCGGCGCGGGTCCGTTTCTCGCCGGCCTGCTCGGCTTCGCGGTGACGCCGGCGATCACCACGGCGGTGGCGCTGGCAATGGTTATGGTGTCGACGCTCGTCAATCTTGCCGGAACCAAGCTGCTTGCGCGCGTGGCGATGTTTGGTTTCGTCTGCGAGATCGCGGGTGCCATTCTGGTCGGCGGATACCTGCTGCTGTTCCATCGCCATCAACCGCTGTCGGTTGTCGTCGACACCTTCAACATTGGCGCGCCGGGTGCTTACTGGCCGTTCTTCTTCGCCGCCGCCGTGACCGGCCTTTTCACCTGCTATGGCTTCGAGGCTTGCGGCGACGTGGCGGAGGAAACGCCGAACCCCGGCCTCTCCATTCCGCGCGCCATGCGCATGACGATCTATGTCGGGATGTCCGCGGCCGCGTTCGTTTGTCTGGCGCTCATTTTGGCGCAGCCGGATATCGCTGCCGTGATCGCCGGCCGGAACACGACGCCGGTGGAGACCGTGCTGCTTACCGTGTTCGGCCCCATTGGCGCCAAGCTGGTGGTCGCGGTGGTGATGGTCTCCTTCATGTCCTGCATTCTCTCGCTTCAGGCGGCAACATCGCGCCTGGTGTTCGCGTACGCGCGTGACCGGATGATCGCCGCCAGCGACTATCTTTCCGTCATCTCGCCGCATACTCATGTGCCGGTGCGCGCGCTGGTGCTGTCTGGCATCATTGCGGGTGCGATCGTCTGCCTCGGATACTTCTTCACGAATGCCGTTTCGACCATCGTGAACTCTGCGATCATCGGCATTTATGTCGCCTTTCAGATGATCGTGCTGGGCGCACTTATCGCACGCGCGCGCGGGTGGATACCGGCGGGACAATTCCGGCTCGGCCCCTGGGCATGGCCCGTGAATATCATCGCGCTTGCGTATGGCGTTGGCGCGCTCGTCGATCTGTTGTGGCCGCGCACGCCGGCAGCGCCGTGGTATATCAATTACGCCATGAGCGCGACGTGGCTCGCCATTGCGGGGATTGGTGCGTTGTACATGCTGCTGGCGCGCCCCTACGATGCGGGCACCGCGCCCGCGGGCGACGCCTGGAAACTCGCCGGCGTTTGATAAGTATTGGAGAATTAGATTGGTGCGCCCGCAGATCGTTGCGTTTGTCTGCGCCTTTTCGTTTGCCGGGGCGCCGGTCCTGGCCGGCCCGCCGTACTTGTCAGACGATCCTGAACCAACCGATTTTGAGCACTACGAGATTTATGCTTTTGCCAATGGCGGAGTGGGCGACAACGGCAGCGGCGGCGAAGCAGGTCTCGATTTCAACTACGGCGCAACACCCGATCTGCAGCTCACGGCCGTGTTGCCCGTGGGCTACGCGCGGCCAAACGGAGCGCCCGCTGCCACGCATCTTGGAAACATCGAGTTCGCAGCGAAGTACCGGGTCCTGCATCAGAGCGAGATGGGCTGGGATGTTTCGGTCTTTCCACGTCTGTTCCTTCCGGCGGGATCATCCCAGGTGGGAGAGCGCCATGTGTCGTTCCTCCTGCCGGTCTGGTTCGGAAAGGATTGGGGCGAGAAGTGGTCAACCTTCGGAGGAGGTGGCTGCGTTCTCAATCAGGGAGGCGACTCCCGCAACTTCTGTCTCGCGGGCTGGGCGATAACCTATGCGCTTTTACCGGAGCTGGAGCTTGGAGCGGAAGTCTTCCACCAGACCGCGGATGTGAAGGGCGGCCGCGCGGCCACAATTATCGGTGGTGGCGTGAAATACGACCTAAGCGACAATTATCATCTGCTGGGCTATATCGGGCCCACCGTGCAGAACGCTGCCGAAAACAACAGATACACCTGGTATGCGTCGGCCCTGATCACGTTCTGACCACTGGAACCGCCGCCTGGCGCTCTCTGTTCCAACTAGTCGGGATTCTTGCCTTCGGGAGCGTTCTCAAGAACCTTCCCGCTCATGGCGTCGACACCGACCTCATATGCGGTCCCATGGCTTTGGACATCGAAGGAGTAACGCAGCCCGCTGCCGCCCTTTTCTTTCTCCAGTTCCCGGTCCGTGATTTTTCCGGGGCGCGCTTTCAACGCGATTGCCGATGCCTGCTGCATGCTAATTTTCGCGTCTTTTTCCATCTCGCTACCGCTGTATGCGATCGCGTCTGACGTAGCGATCACCACGGTCGTAGCGAATGCTGCAATACCGGCAAGAACGAGTTTTTTCATTTATCGGCTCCGTAAAATCTTTCTGCGCAATTTGGCTATCGGGCTATTGAGGCGACACTTTGACGACACAGAGGCGTATGGCTTAAGCGACAGCAGATAATCCACCGCAAGACGGGCAAAATGGCAGGTACGTTGGTATGAGCCAATCATCTCTTGATAGTTACAGGGACGCGCACGCGGCGCTGAGCAAGGTGCCTGCTGTCACGCTCGGGTTCTGGATCGTCAAAATTCTCGCGACAACGCTCGGCGAGACCGGTGGCGATACCGTCACCATGACGTGGCTTGGCGAAACGACGCCGGAAGCCAGCCAATCGGCGTGGCATCCCGGCTATCTTATCGGCACGGCGATTTTCGGCGTACTGCTGATCGGGCTGGTGTGGGTGCAGATCAGGGCGCGCAAGTTCAATGCCTGGCTTTACTGGGCGACGATCGTGGCTTCGACCACCGCCGGCACGACACTTGCCGACTTCGCCACACGTTCGCTGGGCATCGGATATCCCGGCGGATCGCTGCTGCTGCTTGCCTGCGTTCTGGTTTCGCTCTTCGCCTGGTACCGGGCTCTCGGCACCGTTGACGTAAATTCCGTGTCGGGTCCGCGCGAGGAAACCTTCTACTGGATCACGATTACCTTCTCGCAAACATTGGGGACAGCGCTCGGCGATTGGATCGCCGACGCGGGGCTGGGCTACTCCGGCGGTGCGCTGGTGTTCGGCGCGGCTCTCGCCGTGCTCGCTGCCCTCTATTTCACAACCAGTATATCGCGCGTTGGCTTGTTCTGGGCCGCCTTCATTCTCACGCGGCCGCTCGGCGCCACGGTTGGCGATTTCCTGGACAAGCCGTTCGCGGCCGGTGGCCTTGCAATGAGCCGGCCACTGGCGAGCGCGGTGCTGACGGTTTTGATTGTGGGCTGCATCCTGTTGCTGCCGCAGCGGCCTGGCGGGCATCCCGGCGCTGGTGAGCCGGCCTAAATTCGTGGCAAATATCGACTCATCGCTGCGCCCGAACGGGGCGCTGAACGGGAGGAATTCCATGAACGTATCGAATCGACTGTTGCTTGTGGCAGGTGGCGCCGCTGCCGCGCTGATCGCCATTCCGGCGATCGCCAGTCACGGCAAGGCCGGCCTGTGGAACGTTACAATCACCACCAACATGGGTGGTTCTGCCATGCCGGACATGTCGAAGCTGCCGCCGGAAGCGCAAGCCGCAATGCGCGCGCATGGCGTCACCATGAACGGCAACACGATGTCGGTTCAGCACTGCATGACGCAGGCCGAGGTGGACTCAAACGGTCCACCGCCGATGCACAACCAGAAAGAATGCACGATGAGCAACATGAAGGCGGGCGGCCAGTCGTTCTCTGCTGACATGACCTGCCACGGGCAGATGAACGGTACCGGCCACGTCGAATTCACCTACGACTCGGCCGATCATTACACCGGCAAGACGACGATGGTGGGAACCATGCAGGGACATCCCGTCAACACGTCGACGACGTTCGAGGGGCGCTGGACCTCGGCGGATTGTAAAGGCGTCACGCACTGAAGACAACGAGCGGCGATATCGAAGGGCATGCAGCATCGCTCGAGAGGATGCTGCATGCTGCGGATCTCGTTGTCGTATTTACTGGCGCCGGGATTTCTACCGAATCCGGCATTCCGGATTTCCGTTCGCCTGGCGGCATCTGGACGAAGTTCGCCCCGATAGACTTCCATGACTTCGTGCATTCCGCCAAAATGCGCCGCGAGGCGTGGCGCCGGCGCTTCGCGATGGAAGATACCTTCGGCGCGGCGCAACCCAACGCGGGCCATCTCGCCATCGCGCATCTGATCGCCACCGGCAAGGCAACCCAGGTCATCACCCAGAACATCGACGGGCTACACCAACTTTCTGGCGTACCGGCGGATCGGGTGATCGAGCTGCACGGCAACACCCGCTATGCGAAATGCCTCGATTGCAACGCGCGCTCAGAGTTGCAAACCATCCGCGCGCATTTCGAAATGCACGGCGATGCGCCGAACTGCGCCAATTGCGGCGGACTCCTGAAAACCGCCACCATCTCGTTCGGCCAAGCCATGCCGGAAGAGGAAATGGTCCGGGCCGAAGCCGCCACGCTGGCCTGCGATCTGTTTTTAGTGCTCGGCTCGTCGCTGGTTGTCTATCCGGCGGCAGGCTTTCCGCTGCTCGCCAAACGCCATGGCGCCAAACTTGTCATCGTCAACCGCGAGCCGACAGAGCAGGATTCGATCGCCGATCTCGTCATCCACGCCGGCATCGGCGAGACGATGCAGGCCGCTACCCCAACCCTCGGTCGATCACAGGAAGGTGTTTAGCGTTTGGCCGCGGCCGACTTCTCCTCGAACCTGATATCATCGAGCGCAAAGTCATTGCCGCCTTCCTGGACCGTGAAATCGATAAGGGAAATCGTGGCGCTGGTGTTCGCGCCAGAGTTCCACCGCACCGTTTTTTTGTGCCAGCCTTCGTACGACTTCATTTTTCGCGGCGAACCGATGGGCTCTTCGTTGATAAACACCTGGAGAAGAGACGCCCGCAGTCCGTGCAAATGCGGATCCACCGACGTACCCCAATAACTGAAGGCATAGTTGGCGTCCGGAACCACTTGGACGGTCTCCGACCAGACAATTTTTCCGTCGTTCGGCGAACCGTCGACGATCATCATTTGGCCGGTGCCGGTCGTGTGATCGCCAAAGTCGATCCAGTTCCCCACGCAGACCTTTGCGGGGCTGCGCGAGATCATGAAGACGCCGAACGGGCCGCAGAACCTCACATGAGCGTATTCGCTCGTGAAGCCTTTCTGTCCATGTTCAAAATCGCCATTGACGATTGTGGAAGCCGCGGCCGAACTCGCAAAGCCAGCGATTATCGCTGCAATCATCACCCGTAGAGACGTTTTCATGGTAACACTCCCCGAGCAGATCAGGGTGCCGATGCTGCTCCCAATGGGGAAAAAGGACAACACCGCCAGATTATGCCTGCCAGATGCGGCCGAGCGCCTCGATGAAGTTGCGCCCCAGTACTTTCTCGGCCACCCGTTCGGAATAGCCGCGCTTGAGCAGCGCATCGGCGATCACTTCGCAGCGGCGCGGTGTGTTCAGTCCGACGACATACATCGGCCGGTCTTCTCCCGGTGCGGCGACGCCCTTCTTCTTGCGCTCCTCCACCATCTTCTGGAACTCGGCCAAGCCCTTTGGCGAGGTGTCCCACGGCGAGAGCGAAGAGTCGCTGCCGATGCCGACATGATCTTCACCGCAGACATTCAGCGCGTGCGTCATGTGCGCCATGTAATCGTCGAGCGTGGGCTGCTTGGGGCTCGGCGTGAGGTAGGGCAGGTCGTAGATTCCAACCACGCCACCCTTGTCGGCGACGGCGCGGAGCAATGTATCGGATTTGTTGCGCGGGTGCTCGTAGATGGCGGAGCAGCCGGCATGGGTGATCAGCACGGGCTTGGTGGATACTTTTAGCACATCGATCGATGTGGCCGAATTGGAATGACTGATATCCACCGCCACGCCCTGCTTGTTCATCATGTCGACGGCCTTGCGGCCAAGTTCGGTCAGGCCGGACGGCGGATCGGCCAGCACGCCAGAGCCGAAAGGCGAGGCTTTGTTGTAGGACAACTGCATCACGCGCACGCCAAGATTGCGGAACAACTCGATACGCTCGGGCTTGTCCTCCAGCATGGCAACCGCTTCGAAGGACAGAAGGATGCCGAACCGCTGCATCGCCTTGGCGCGCGCGAAATCGGCGTACTCGCGGATCTGCATGAAATATTGCGGCTGCAGCTCAATGAGGTGCTGAAACCAGGCGATCTCCCCCACCGCATCCTCAAAGCTGGCGTCCAGGCCGCCGAGCGACGTCTTGACCGCCGTGACGCCGGAGGCCCGCACGAGATGCAATGTCTCCTCCGGTAGAGGAAGCGTGTCGGACAGGGGCGGCGCGCAGTTGGCGTCGAACACCAGCGCTCGTGCGTACAGGGCACGCACCGTGGCTGGAACATTCACCGGGTCTTCGGTTTGCGCACGCGCGGCTTTCGGAAGAACTGCCGCTGCCGCCAGCGCGGCACCGGTGGATATCGCCTCTCGCCGATTCATGTCATCCCCCTTTTTGTCGAAGGGACACGGTTAGGCGGGACGCGTCAAGATTGTCGTGACGTCAGGAAACCGTTGCC
>Ga0213876_10001605_pt1 | contig 13879 bp, 11 predicted proteins | sample BarmaccomBMRX_R9_FD_160113 | JGI IMG/M metagenome (GOLD analysis project Ga0213876, IMG submission 160113) | Root-associated microbial communities from Barbacenia macrantha in rupestrian grasslands, the National Park of Serra do Cipo, Brazil - RX_R9 | ecosystem: Host-associated > Plants > Roots...
GATGATCTTGTCGCCGCGCAGATAGCTCTCGGCCGCCGGCGCAGGGCCGATGAGGTAAGCCTCGTCCGCAAGGCGCGTGTGAGGCGCCTTGGCATCGACCGAAGAATACACCGCGATGGTCCGCAAGCCCATGCGTCTTGCCGTGCGGATCACGCGGCAGGCGATCTCGCCCCGGTTGGCGATGAGAAGTGAAGGGAGCATGGGTTCTTCCTTCAAAAGCCTGCCGCACACCGAGCAAGGCTACCGCGCCCGTAAGACAAAGCTCAAGGGGCGTTTCCGCCTTAAGGGCGTCGCTCGCGCACGATGGGTGCTCACATCCGGAACACGCCGAACTTCGTCTCCTCGATTGGAGCGTTGAGGCAAGCCGAGAGCGCGAGGGAAAGGACGGTGCGGGTTTCCGAAGGCAGAATGATACCGTCGTCCCAAAGGCGCGCGGTCGCGTAATAAGGCGAGCCTTCTTCCTCGTATCGGGCACGGATCGGCGCCTTGAACTCGGCCTCTTCCGCGGCGCTCCATTTTTTGCCTTCCGCCTCGATATTGTCGCGGCGCACGGTCGCGAGCACGCTGGCCGCTTGCTCGCCTCCCATCACCGAGATGCGCGCGTTGGGCCACATGAAGAGGAAGCGCGGCTGATAGGCGCGCCCGCACATGCCATAATTTCCGGCTCCGTATGAGCCGCCGACGATCAAGGTGAGCTTCGGCACGCGCGCCGTGGCGACGGCGGTGACGAGCTTGGCGCCATCCTTCGCGATGCCGCCGGCCTCGTATTCGCGTCCGACCATGAACCCTGAGATGTTCTGGAGGAAAACAAGCGGCACGCGCCTTTGGCAACAGAGCTCGATGAAATGGGCACCCTTGAGCGCGCTCTCGGAAAACAAGATGCCGGCATTGGCGAGGATGCCGACCGGCACGCCGTTGAGCCTCGCAAAGCCGGTGAGAAGCGTCTGTCCGTAGAGTGCTTTGAACTCGTCGAATTCCGAGCCGTCCACGAGGCGGGCCAGGAGTTCGCGGGGATCGTATTGCTTCTTGAGGTCGGTTGGCACGATCGCCTCGAGCTCGGCCGGCGCCCACAGGGGCTCGCGGGGTTCCGAAAGAGAAATGTCGATCCTCTTTTGCGTGTTGAGATTGGCGACGATGCGTCGGCAGATCGCGAGCGCATGGGCGTCGTCGACCGCGTAATGGTCGGCGACACCGGACCGGCGGGCGTGCACATCGGCGCCGCCGAGCTCTTCGGCGGAGACCACCTCGCCGGTCGCGGCCTTCACCAGGGGAGGCCCCGCGAGGAAGATCGTGCCTTGCTTGCGCACGATGATGGTCTCATCGGACATCGCCGGCACGTAAGCGCCGCCCGCGGTGCATGAACCCATCACCACCGCGATTTGCGGAACTCCGAGCGCCGACATGTTGGCTTGGTTGAAGAAGATGCGCCCGAAATGCTCGCGATCCGGGAAGACTTCCGTCTGGTGCGGCAGGTTGGCCCCACCGGAATCGACGAGATAGACACAAGGGAGGCGGTTCTCCCGGGCGATCTCCTGCGCCCGCAGATGCTTCTTCACGGTCAGCGGGAAGTAGGTGCCGCCCTTGATCGTCGAATCGTTGCAGACGATCATCACCTCGCGCCCCTCGACGCGACCGACGCCGCAGATGATCCCGGCCGCGTGGATGTCGTCGCCGTACATGGCGTTCGCGGCCAAAAGGCCGATCTCGAGAAAAGGCGAGCCTGGGTCGAGAAGCCGCATCACGCGCTCGCGGGGCAAAAGCTTGCCGCGCGATTTGTGCCGCTCGCGCGCTCGCGCAGGCCCGCCTTCGGCAGCGGCGGCGCGGCGCGCGCGAAGCTCGGCAACGAGCTTTGCCCACTCGGCCGCGTTCTCGGCGAGAGCGGGCGACGTTGCCTCGAGCTTCGGTTTGAGAATGCTCAACGCTTGCGCCTCCGTTCGGGTGAACGAAGGCGCAAGATGACGCGGGCACCGCGAATTGGGAAGGGACGAAGCCGAATTGCTCGCAACGACACCGCTAATGCCATCGGCGCGGAGGCGGTTCATCCCCCGTTGAAGCAAGATGCAAATGCAAAAGGCGTGGGTGGCCGGATCGGATCACCACGGTTGCCTCACTCGTGCCGCTCCATCGCCGAGTCGAGCTTGGTGTCGCGCATCGTCGAGTAGATCACGAGCGAGAAGAGGATGCACGCGGTCAGGTACCAGTAGAACCAGGTCTCGTGGCCCATCGATTTGAATTGCAGCGCGATGAGAGGCGCCGTGCCGCCGAAGATCGAGACGGTGAGCGAATAGGGAAGCCCGACGCCGGTCGCGCGAATACGCGTCGGGAAGAGCTCGGCCTTCACGATGGCGTTGATCGAGGTGTAGCCGGCGACGATGACCCAAGCGAACGAGATGAGGCACCAGGCCGCGTAGGCGCTTTTCGTCGCCTGGATGCCCGCCAAAAGCGCGTAGGTGAAAACCACACCGCACACGCCGAACCACGTGAGCACCGGCCGGCGTCCGATGTGATCGGAGACGAAACCGTAGATCGGTTGCAGCAACATGGCGAAGATGAGGGAGCCGGCGACGACCACGGTCGTGGTATCGGCGTCGAGGCCCACGGAGAGCTTGAGGAAGGTCTGCATGTAGACGGTGAAGGTGTAGAAGGCGCAGGTTCCCCCGAGCGTGAGCCCGACGACGAGAAGCACCTCGCGCGGATGTGCCATAAGCGCCTGCAACGAATTCGTCGCCGGAGTTCTCTTCCTCGCTTCCTCGAAAGCCGGCGTCTCCTGAAGCTCGGACCGCATGATCGCGGCCACGATCGCGAGAAGCGCGCCGATGACGAACGGGATGCGCCAGCCCCAATCCTTGATTTCGGCTTCCGTCAGGAAGAGCTTCTGCAGGACGAGGAGCACGAGGATGGCGGCTAATTGGCCTCCGATCAGCGTCACGTATTGGAAGCTCGAATAGAAGCCGCGACGCTTCGGATCGGCGATTTCGCTGAGATATGTGGCGCTCGTCCCGTATTCGCCGCCGAGGCTCAGACCCTGGACGATGCGCGCGAAGCCGAGAAGCAGGGGTGCCGCGGCGCCGATGGACGCATAGGTCGGCAACACGGCGATCATGAGTGAGCCGAAGCACATCAGAAGCACCGACGCCATCAACGCGCCGCGCCTTCCGTAACGGTCGGCGAGGAAGCCGAAGAGCCAGCCGCCGAGCGGGCGCACGACGAAGCCCGCCCAAAAGAAAAAGGCGGCGTCACGCTGCTGTATGACGGGGTCGGAGCCGGGGAAGAAGGCGGGGGCGAAATAGAGCTGAAAGGCCGCGTAGACGTAGAAGTCGTACCATTCGACGAGATTGCCGATCGAGCCGATGAAGATCGCCTTCACCCGGCGCCGCATATCCGCGTAGTCGATCGGCTCGGATACGGCTCCGGGAACCGCGCCACTCACAATATCCGTCATTGCCCCGGCCCTCCCCAGGCCTTTTTCTTTTGTGGTCTCCGAGATGAGGTTTAGGCCATGCCGGCGCTGCCAGCAATGCGCGCTGCTCCGGGCTTGTCTGCAACATGCTGTCCTGATCAGCCGACGCGGTGCTTCGCTTCGGCCCAAAGCGCCTCGAGTTCATCGAGGCTCATCGCCTTCATGGCGCGCCCGAATGCTGCAGCTTCTTGCTCCATGGCGCGAAACCTGCGCTCGAATTTAGCGTTCGCGCCGCGTGCCGCGGCCTCGGGATCCACACCGAGGCGGCGCGCGAGATTGGCGACCGTGAAAAGGAGATCCCCGACCTCATCGAGGACGGCAGCCTGATCCCCCGATGCCAGGGCCGCCTCGCATTCGCCGACCTCTTCACGCAGCTTTGCGAGAATGGGCTCCGGCGTCGTCCAATCGAAGCCGACGCGCGCGGCGCGCGATTGCAGCTTCTCGGCACGCGTGAGCGCCGGCAAGGCAAGCGCGATGTCATCGAGGATGCTTTCGGGCTGTTTTGTTTTTTTGCGCGCCTTCTCTTCGCTCTTGATCCGTTCCCAAGCGGCGTTGACCTCGTCGAGCCTGGCTCCCCGCGTGTCGCCGAACACGTGCGGATGACGTCGGATGAGCTTTTCGGTGATCGCCTCGACGACGTCGCCGAAATCGAACAATGCGGCTTCGCGACCCATCTGCGCATGGAACACGACCTGGAGAAGCAGGTCGCCGAGCTCTTCGCGCAATTCTCCCATATCCCGTCTCGCGATGGCGTCCGCGACCTCATACGCCTCCTCGATCGTATAGGGCGCGATCGACGCAAAGCTCTGCGCCACGTCCCACGGGCAGCCGCTGTTCTTGTCGCGCAGCGCCGCCATGATCGCGAGCAGCATCGCGATGTCTCGGGAGGGCGCATAGGCGCTCACCTCCTCTCGGCGCGCAGACATCGCCTCGTCGTCCGCATCGGGGCTCGATGCGACCTCATTCGCCATGTCGAGACTTCCTTCCGTTCAGCCGATCGAGCGCGCCCCCCACAGATGATGAAAGGCCATGCCTTTGGCAGTAACCCCGGCGCGATCGCGGCTCAAGGCCATCGCCTCCAGCAAAGCGCGCCCTCATGGCCGCTGCCGACTGGGCATGCCTTGCCAGCCCATCCGGTCTTTGGCACAAGCCGCCCCGAAGCATCGAGGATGGCGCGACATGCAAAATCAGAAGGAAGAAACGCGCGCGTCCCAGAAAAATTCGCGGATTCTCGTCAAGCTTTCCGGAGAAGCTCTGGCCGGGGAAGGGGCCTTCGGCCTCGATCCGCCGACCGTTGCGCGGATCGCGCGTGATCTCGGCGCCGTGCATGGCGGCGGCCATCAGGTGGCTGTGGTCGTCGGGGGCGGCAATTTCTTTCGTGGCGTCAAGGGGCTGGAGCAGGGGATCGACCGCGCACGAGGCGATTCGATCGGCATGCTCGCGACATTGATGAACGCGCTCGCGCTGGAAGGAGCGCTCGAATCGCTCGGCTTTTCGGCGCGCACCCAATCGGCGGTGCCCGCGCCGTCGATCTGTGAATCCTATTCGCGCCAGCAGGCGGGCGATCACTTGAGCCGCGGCCGCATCGTCGTGCTCGGTGGGGGCACCGGCAATCCGTACTTCACGACGGATACGGCCGCCGTCTTGCGCGCCGCCGAGCTTTCCTGCGAGCTCGTGGTCAAGGCAACGCAGGTCGACGGCGTCTACTCGGCCGACCCGAGGATCGATCCCCAGGCGACGCGCTTCGACGAGCTCAGCCACGCCGAGGCTATCGCGCGCGATCTCAAGATCATGGACACGGCCGCTTTCGCCCTTGCCCGCGAGGCGCGGTTGTCGATAATCGTGGCGGCGCTTTCGGGCGAGCATGCCATCGCGGACGCGCTTTGCGGGCGGCGTCCTTCGACGCGGGTGACGCCTTGAGGCGAATACCTGACGGGTCAGCCGCCGACGCCAATGCTGACGATGCCAATGCTGACGACGCCAATGCTGAAAGGACAGGAACGCCATGCCGACCCCACCTCTCGACATTGCCGAGCTGAAACGTCGCATGCAGGGCGCGACGCAATCCTTCCGCCATGAGCTCGGCGGATTGCGGACGGGACGCGCTTCGGCGAGCTTGATCGAGCCGGTGACGGTGGAAGCCTATGGCTCACATATGCCCATCAACCAGGTGGCCACGATCAGCGTGCCCGAGCCGCGCCTCCTGTCCGTGCAGGTCTGGGACAAATCGATGGTCGGGGCGGTCGACAAGGCGATCCGCAGCGCCAATCTCGGATTGAGCCCCACGGTCGAGGGGCAGGTCCTGCGCATCCGCATCCCCGAGCTCAACGAGCAGCGTCGCAAGGAAATGGTCAAGATCGCGCATAAATACGCCGAGGAGGCGCGCATCGCCGTTCGCCACGTGCGCCATGAAGGCATGGACCACATCAAGAAGCTCGAAAAGGAAAAGGCGATCGCCGAGGACGACGTGACGCGCGAGCGCGATCAGGTGCAGAAGGCGACGGATCAGGTGATCGCGGAGATCGACGCGGTTCTCGCCGCGAAGGAAAAGGAGATCATGCAGGTGTGATTGCCAGTCGCCGGGACCGGCCTCGTTTGGCGGCAATCCGATCTCCGAAGGTCATGGATCGTGAAGGATTTCTCAGCAGATTGGGATCGCGCTATGCGGGAGGCGCTTCTCTTGGGGAAGCGCCCACAATCTCGCGTGACGCAACGTCGTCGTTGAGGGGCTTGCGGTGAAGAGAGACCGGACTGCCATGCGAGGCGACGTTGCCTGCGAAGAAGCGCCCGACGTCCCGCGCCATGTCGCGATCATCATGGACGGCAACGGGCGTTGGGCGGCAAAACGGGGCTTGCCCCGTCTTGAAGGGCATCGCCGCGGCGTCGAGGCGTTGCGGCGCACCGTGCGCGCCGCGATCGAGCTCGATATCCGCTTTCTCACCATCTACAGCTTCTCCTCCGAGAACTGGCGCCGTCCGGCGCAGGAGATCGGCGATCTCTTCGGCCTGTTGCGCATCTTCGTTCGCCGCGACCTTGCCGACCTGCACGCGCGTTCCGTGCGGGTACTTTTCATCGGCTCACGCGAAGGCTTGCCGCCGGACATCGCAGGCTTGCTTGCCGAGGCCGAAAACCTGACCCGCGACAACAAGGGGCTCACCCTCGTGGTCGCCTTCAATTACGGCGCCCGGCAGGAAATCCTCGCGGCCGCGCGTGCGGTCGCAGAGGCGGCACTTCGAAGGAGGATCGAGCCGGGCATGATCGACGAGAAGGCTTTTGAGGCGTTTCTCGAGACGGCCGACATTCCCGACCCCGATCTTCTGATCCGAACCTCGGGCGAGCAGCGCTTGTCGAATTTCCTGTTGTGGCAAGCGGCCTATGCCGAGCTCGTTTTCATGCCTGTGCTGTGGCCCGACTTCGATCGCGCCGCGCTCGAAGGGGCGCTTCTCGAGTTCAAGCGACGCGACCGACGTTTCGGGGGCCTCGCAGCGCCGGCTCCCTCGTTGAAGGAACGCGCTTGAGGGACTTGCGGCCTTCCCTTGCGGCTCGCTTCGCCGACAACGAGCTCCTTTCACGAGTTGCCTCCGCATTCGGCCTCGCTCTTCTGGCGCTCGGCGCCACTTTCATCGGTGGCCTCGTCTTTGCTCTGTTCTGGGCCACCGCCGCCGTCTTTTTCTTCGCCGAATTCCTCAAAATGATCGGCTATCGACCGCTTGCAGTGGGCGCGGCCATCGGTGCGATCGGTTTGACCGCCGCAACGATCGGGATCGAGCGGTCCGCGCTGCTTGCCGGGGGCGCCGCGCTTCTCGTCGCCGCGCCCGTGATCGCGGCACGGGCAGAAAAGCGGGATATGGGCCTCGTCGCCGCCCTGGGCCTTGCCTACGCGGCATGCGTCGTGCTGCCGGTCGTCGTCTTGCGCTCGCTACCGGTCCACGGGTTCGGCGTGACGATTTGGCTTTATGCGCTCGTCTGGGCGACGGATATCGGCGCTTTTTTCGTCGGCCGCGCGCTTGGCGGCCCGAAGCTGTGGCCGCGCATCAGCCCGAAGAAGACCTGGTCGGGCTTCGTGGGAGGAACATTTGCGGGGATTGTCGCCGCCATGCTCGCCCGTGCCCTCGGCGCATCCGTGCCGCTGTCACTACCTGCGGCCCTTGGGTTGGGCCTTGCGGCTAGCCTCAGCGTACATGTCGGCGACCTCGTCGAATCCGCATTGAAGCGAAGGTACAGCATCAAAGATTCGAGCCAACTCATCCCCGGGCATGGAGGTTTCATGGATCGTCTCGACGGTTTCGCGCTCGCCTCCCTCGTCGTCATGGGGGGGCTCGAGATTTGGGGCTGAATAAGATCCGACGGCTAAAACCCGCCTTTCGATGCTTCGCGAATGGCCTAGGCCGGAATTTCTCACCCGCCCTCATTCACCATGTGCGCAGCCATCCTTTTTTGCGACTTGCGGGAGCCGCATAGGCCTGCGATCTATGCTCAATAATTCGTTAAAGGCGTCTTCGAAATCGGCTTGCGGGCGATAACGGGTTTGAGCGTGATCTTGCCATATTCGAGCAACACCAGGGACGTAAGATGAGTTTTCTCTCCATCGGGCCGGCGCTGATGCACATCCTCGTCTTCAATGTCATCCCCTTCCTTTTCGTGCTCGGAATCGTCGTATTCGTGCATGAATTCGGCCATTTCATCGTCGGCCGTCTCTGTGGAGTGGGGGTTTGGACGTTCTCAATGGGCTTCGGGCCCGAGCTTCTCGGCTTCAAAGACCGCAAGGGCACAAGGTGGCGCATCGCGGCGATTCCTCTCGGCGGTTACGTCAAGTTCTATGGCGACCAGAATGCGGCGGGTCTCCCGGACGATGCAGCACTCGCGAAGATGTCTCCGGAAATGCGGCGGCAGAGCCTTCCGGCTCAGCCCGTATGGGCGCGCGCGCTCATCGTTGCGGCAGGGCCAGCCGCGAACTTCCTCTTGGCCATCGCCATCTTCTCGGCGACGGCGTATTTCTACGGCCGGCAAACGCTCACGCCGCGCATCGAGCGGGTGGAGCCCGCAAGCGCGGCCGCTGCGGCCGGCTTCCAGCCCGGCGACGTCGTGTTGCAGATCGACGGGCAACCGATCCCCGGCTTTTCCGAGCTGCAGCAAGTGGTGAGCACGCATCCGGGAAAGAGCCTGACGTTTCTGGTCGAGCGCGATGGCGGGGAGGTCACGCTCTCCGCGACACCCGTGCTCACCGACGTGAAGACGCCCTTCGGGCGCCAGAACATCGGGCTTCTCGGCGTGCGGCCCTCGACCGACCCAAGCGACCTTCATTACACCTACCCGTCGCTTCTCGGCGCCGTCGGGAGCGGAATTTCCGATACGTTCGGCTTCGTCGAGAAGACGCTGAGCTATGTCGGCGGGATGCTGATGGGCCGCGAATCGGCTTCGCAACTCTCGGGTCCGCTCGGAATCGGTCAGGCCGTCGGTGTCGTGGCGAGCTGGGGTCTCGTGCCGCTGTTCAATTTCGTCGCCTGGATGTCCGTTTCGGTGGGTCTCATCAATCTTTTTCCGATCCCGCTTCTCGACGGCGGGCATCTGCTGTTCTTCGCGATCGAAGGTTCCCGCGGACGGCCCTTGAGCGAAAGGGCGCAGGAGATGGGCTTTCGCATGGGTCTTGCCTTCGTCGTGGCCTTGATGCTCTTCGTCACCGTGAACGATATCTGGCGAATCGCGACGTCCTGACCCGCATCCAACGAGCCTGGTGAAGCGCCGGCGCCGCGCGCCTCGCGCTCATTGCAAAAAACCTGGTGCATGGGTGCCGGACCGTCGGCTCTCGCCAAAAAGGCGCCTGGCGGATTGTTTTCCCCCATCAATCATCGCCAAAACGAGCTTCTGAGGGCTTGTTCGCCTCGCTTGCGAGGCTCCGCGCGAACCTCGTTTTTCCGAGAGTGGCCTTGTGGTCACGCCCTCGCGATAAATATCCCCTTAACGCTGCGAAGCGATTGCGCTGGCTTGGAAACCCGATAGAAGTGCAGTGGAAGAGAATCCCGGGGAGCGGGTGTGCTTCTTTGTCGAGAGCGGTGGCGGACGATGTTTGATTGGACTTCCCTTCGGCTTCCGGCGTTTCGGGTGGCCGCGATTGCGACGGCCGTGCTTATTGGGGTGATGCCGGCTTTCGCGCAACAGGTGATCGTTCGCGGCAACGCCAATGTCGATCCGGATCAGGTCAAGGGCTATGTCACCCGCGACGGCAATCTCCTCGATCCGGCGGCCGCGAAAGCGGAACTCGACAAGGCAGGCTTCTTTCCGGGCTCGACCGTCACCCGTCAGGGAACCAACCTCGTCGTCACCATCAACGCCAAAGGCCAGATCTCTCGCGTCGTCTTCGAGGGCAACAATAAGCTCAAGACCGACACGCTCGAAACGACGGTGCTGTCGAAGTCGCGGGGCCCTTACAGCGAATCTGTCGTCCAAGCCGATGTTCAGCGCGTAAAGGATCTCTATCGCCAACAGGGTCGCGGGCACGCCGATGTATCGGTGCGGGTGGTCGATCTCCCGAATGGCAAGGTCGACGTGGTCTTCACGATCAAGGAAAACGAGAAGACAGGCGTCAAGGAGATCAAGTTCGAAGGCAACCACGCCGTCTCGAATTGGCGACTGAAGAACATCATGACGACGACGGAGTCGAATTGGCTCAGCTTTTTCAAGACCTCCGACATCTACGACCCTGACCGTGTGGCGGCCGATCTGGAGCAGATTCGCCGATACTACCTCAAGAATGGCTATGCCGATTTCCGGGTCGTCTCGTCCGACGCCGTCTTTGATGAGGCACGCGGCGGTTATGTGCTCACGGTGGTGCTCGACGAGGGGCCGCAGTATCGTGTCGGGGAGGTGAACGTCGAATCGCATATCCCTGGCGTCGAACCCGACCAGCTTCGTTCCGCCGTGCGTACCACGACCGGCAGCGTCTACAATGCCGAACTCGTCGAGAAGACGGTGCAAGGGATCACCGGCCTTTTGGGCGCGCGCGGCTATGCGTTCGGTCAGGCTCGCCCCGTCGGCACACGCGACCCGGCGACGCGCACCGTCAACCTGGGCTACATCGCCGAGGAAGGGCCGCGGGTCTTCATCGAGCGTATCGATATCAAAGGAAACACGCGCACGCATGACGATGTGGTGCGCCGCGAGATCGATCTCAGCGAAGGCGACGCCTACAACAAGGTTCTGATGGATCGCGCCGAGCGGCGTCTCAACAATCTCGGCTACTTCAAGACGGTGAAAGTGACGACCGAGCCGGGCTCGACGCCCGATCGCATCATCGTGGTCGTCGACGTGGAAGATCAGCCGACCGGCTCGTTCTCGATTTCCGGGGGCTATTCGACCACGGACGGCATCATCGGCGAAGTCTCGGTGACCGAGACCAATTTTCTCGGCCGCGGATATTATGTGAAGCTCGGCGGCTCGCTCGGCCAGCGCTCGAACGGTGTCGAGTTCTCGTTCACCGATCCGTATTTCCTTGGACAGAGACTGGCCGCCGGTTTCGATCTCTTCACCAAGTTCCAGGACAATACGCGCTACGCCCTTTACACCTCGCGCACCACGGGCGGCCAGCTCCGCGTCGGCTTCCCGCTCACGGAGGAATGGACATTCGTCACGCGCTACGCGCTCTTTGCGACGGACATCGTCATCCCGAACAAGACGACCCAGCCCTTCAATGACTGCTCGGTCCCGATTCCCGGAATCACACCGCTCAATCCTGATGGAACGGTCAATCTCCTGGGATGTACCGCCAATGGCGAAGCCTCGATTGCTTTGAAGGAATCGAAAGGAACGACGATCACGTCAGCGCCGGGCTACACGCTCGATTACAATACTCTCGACAACGTCAAAGACCCGCATGGTGGTATATTCGCCGAGCTCAAGCAGGACTTCGCCGGCGCCGGTGGCGATTCGAAATATGTGCGCACGACCGGCGTCGCCAAATATTATTACGAAGTCTTCGAAGACGTCGTGGGCCTCCTGAAGCTCCAAGGCGGTTATCTCTGGGGATTCGGCGGCGAGAAGCTGAGGATCACCGACAACTTCAATCTCGGACCTGAACTGGTGCGCGGCTTTGCGCCCTCGGGCATCGGACCGCGCGACCTCAACGGCGACTTCAAGGATAATCCGCTCGGCGGCACCACCTATTACGGCGCGTCTCTCGAATTCCAGTTTCCGATTTGGGGCGTGCCCCGTGAAATCGGCATCAAGGGCGCCGTATTTGCCGATGCCGGCACCTTGTTCGGCTACAAAGGGCAGAAATTCTTCCCCGGCTTCTACGGTGGAACGCTCGCCAACCCCGTCAACTGTAATCCGGCGAGCGGCTCATTCGCAGCGACCAACAACTTCATCGTCAGCGAATGCGTGAATGTGCATGATTCGAGCATCATTCGCTCGTCGGTCGGCAGCTCGCTGATCTGGAACTCGCCGCTTGGGCCTATCCGCTTTGATCTCGCCTATGCGTTGACGAAGGACAAGTTTGACCGCCTGCAAGTCTTCCGCTTCTCCGGCGGTGGGGCGTTCTGAACAAGTCCAAGACCTCACTCGAGGCGTTCGGCGCCTCGAGCGTTCGGCGAGAGCACCGTGCCTGATCCCGTTTTTTTCGAGCCGGCTGCCGACCTGACGCTCGCCAAGGTGGCGGCGCTGGTGGGTGCGCCGCTCAAACCTGAATACGGTGACAAGTTCGTGCGCGGCTTGGCCGCCGTGGACCGGGCCAAGGACGACGAGCTGACGTTTCTTGAAAATCCGCACTACCTCGAGGCGCTGTCGCGTTCGCGGGCTCTGGCTTGCCTCGTTGCCGAGAAGAACGCCGCACGCGTTCCCGAGGCGGTCGTGGCGCTCGTCGTGAAGGATCCCTATCGTTCCTTCGCGCGCGTCGCCGGCGCCATGTTTCCGACAGCGCTTCGTCTTACTTCAATCTGCGGCACGCAAGGCGTGTCGCCTTCCTCCCACGTCGATGCGACGGCGAGGCTCGAGGCCGGCGTGATCGTCGATCCGGGAGCGGTCGTTGGACCGGGTGCCGAGATCGGATCGGGGACATTGATCGCCGCAAATGCGGTAATCGGTCCCTCCGTTCGCATCGGCCGGGATTGCTCGGTGGGTCCGGGCGCGTCGGTGACGCACGCGCTCATCGGCAATCGCGTCATCCTGCATGCGGGCGTGCGCGTGGGCCAGGACGGTTTCGGCTTCGCGATGGGTCCGCAAGGGCACGCCAAGGTGCCGCAAATCGGCCGCGTCATCATCCAGGACGATGTGGAGATCGGCGCGAACACCGCAATTGATCGCGGCGCCAATCGGGACACGATGATCGGGGAGGGCACGAAGATCGATAATCTCGTGCAGATTGCACACAATGTGGTGATCGGGCGACACTGCGTGATCGCCGGTCAGGTCGGCATTTCGGGAAGTGTCACGCTCGAGGATTTCGTGGTGCTCGCCGGGCATGTCGGTGTTGTCGGACATTTGCGGATCGGGGCAGGCGCGCAAATCGCAGGCGCGAGCAACATCAAGGACAACGTGCCGGCGGGCGCGCGCTGGGGCGGCACGCCCGCAAAGCCGATCAGGGAATGGTTTCGCGAGATGCAGGTCCTCGCCATATCGGCCAAACGATGGAAACATGGAGAGCGCGAAGGCCTTGGCGCGACCAGCGAAAAAGGTGAGGGCCGGACGCGTGGTGCCGGTTCGGGGAAGGTTTGAACGATGGGCGACACGACGACCTCCCTCGACACGGCGGAAATCCTCGAGATTCTCACCTATCTGCCGCACCGCTATCCCTTCCTCCTCGTCGATCGGATCATCGAGATGAAGGGCGACGAGAGCTGCATCGGAATCAAGAACGTCACGTATAACGAGCCGCAATTCGCGGGCCATTTTCCCGGTCGACCCATCATGCCCGGCGTGTTGCTCATCGAAGGCATGGCGCAGACGGCGGGCGCCCTCTGCGCCCGCACCGTGACGCCGCGGCCGAAGGCCGTCTATTTCATGACCATCGACAAAGCCAAGTTCCGCAAGCCCGTCATTCCCGGCGACGTCGTCGAATATCACATGACGAAGCTCAAGAACCGCCTCAACATGTGGTGGTTCCGTGGCGAGGCGAAGGTTTCGGGCGCGCTGGTGGCGCAGGCCGAGGTCGCGGCGATGCTGGTCCGTGATTGAGTGATCCGCGTGCGTAGGCACGCCCTCGAAGAACATCAGCATCGGATCGAAGAATACTTATGAGCGCGCCGTTTCCCTCAGCAGGTCGCCGGCTTTCCCGATGACCTTGATCCATCAGACCGCGATCATCGAGGACGGCGCATCGCTCGGCGCGGATGTGCGGATCGGCCCTTATTGCTTCATCGGCTCGAAGGTGGTTCTCGGGGACGGGTGCGAGCTTTTGAGCCATGCGGTGATCGCAGGCAACACGAG
>Ga0213876_10001606_pt1 | contig 13871 bp, 10 predicted proteins | sample BarmaccomBMRX_R9_FD_160113 | JGI IMG/M metagenome (GOLD analysis project Ga0213876, IMG submission 160113) | Root-associated microbial communities from Barbacenia macrantha in rupestrian grasslands, the National Park of Serra do Cipo, Brazil - RX_R9 | ecosystem: Host-associated > Plants > Roots...
CTTTTACAGGCGTACTGTTTTCCCTCTTGAGCGCTTTGTATGGAAGCGCAATATTGCTAAAGGTTTTGAATCCGGCTCTTCGCTGCACATGTGCTCGCTTCTGCCCAAAAGTACACTTGATAAAGTGATACGATATTATAAACCAAAAACCTGGCTTGATGTGGGATGTGGTACAGGCAGCAGTTTAAAATATGTAAAAAAGAAAGGTATAGAAATAATGGGGTTGGAAAATTCTTCGCTGGCGATCAAGGCTTCAAAACTGGGCAACCAAATAAAAAAATGTGATCTTACCATACCGCTTGATCTTGATAGAAATTTTGATGTAGTTTGGTGTTATGAAGTAGCGGAACATTTGCCTGAAGAAAAGGCGGATATATTAGCAGATACATTGGTTAAACATGGTAATATAATTGTTTTATCTGCAGCAACCCGCGGCCAGGGCGGTGATGGACACATAAATGAACAGCCTCATACATATTGGATTGAAAAAATGGCTAACCGGGGTTTCATTGTTGATAAAGAAATAACTGAAGAAATTCATGCACTTAATGAGCTTTATTCATGTAATGTTCATTGCTTTAAAAAGTTGTTGTTATAAAGTTGCCGCACCAGTTTTCAATATGTTTTTGCTTAAATAATTTGGGTGCTCTCGGGCTTGGAGCAAGTCTTACCTCTTTAAATAAATATTGCTCCGATACATCCATTCTTAAAATATATTTTTTATGTTCATCAGTTGATAAAGGAATAAAACAATATATTCTTGATTTATTAAATGATCAGAATTATAACGGAGCGTTTGAATTTATTGACTTTGATGCACAAAAAGAGTTCGGAAAATACAGGTCGCTGCAAAATGACTGGACCACTTACGGGCGTTTATTAATGCCGGATCTGATCAAAGAAAACAAAGCTCTTTACCTTGATACAGATTTAATAATAGAAACAGATGTATTGGATATTTTAAAAACAGATATGCAGGATTTTGCAATTGCCGCTGTACCAACAAGTGCCCTATTATATGCGCTTGAACATGCGTTTTTCTGTGACATTTTGCATTTAAATCCGACCCTGACAGTTTTTAATGCCGGGGTTTTATTAATGAATATTGAATTATGGAAACAAAATAATATAAAACATAAACTGTTGGAGATTGGCAATACATATCCGAATGAATTATTATCGGCAGACCAGGCCTTATTAAATGCTTTTTTTGCTGGCAATTTTTTTCAGCTTCCCGCAAAATATAACGTTCACTGGTATGCTGCAAGCATTCCTGCTGCTGTTGCTGATGACGCAATTTTTCATTTTGTAGGCTCTCCGAAGCCATGGGATGTTTTCGGAAAATATTTGCACTCGGGCTATGCCAGATGGAAAGAATTTGATGTACTGCACTGGAGTCGTCATATTTTAAAAACTAATAAAAAAGCTCAGCTAAAAAGAACCTGGTCAATAAGAGGGTCTTACGTCAAAAGACTTTTAAAGAAAGCATAGAAATAAAATGAAAATCCTTCACATAGTTCCTTCCTATAAGCCCGCTTACATATATGGCGGAACGATCGAATCGGTTGCGAGGCTCTGTGAAGGATTGGCAAATGCGGGTGAAGAGGTTAAAGTATTTACTACTACAGCAAATGGTAAAGAGGAACTGGATATTACACCTAATACTGAATATGACGTGGATGGTGTTAGTGTAGTATATTTCAAAAGAATATTTAAAGACCCTGTTTATATTTCTCCTGCTCTTTGGAAACGGTTATATAAAGAATGTGACCGGTACGATGTGGTTCACATTCATTCCTGGTGGAACTTTTTAGTAATAGTTGCTGCCTTTATTTGTAAACGAAAAAAAGTAAAAACGATTATATCGCCACATGGTATGATGAGCGATTATATATTACACAACTCAAATACTTTTTTTAAATCGATTAGTCATTTAAGTATAGGTAAGCGCTTGTTAACCTACTCGGCTTTTCATGCTACTTCAGATGCCGAAGTTGAAGAGTGTGTTAAGTTAATACCCGGCTGGAAGGGTTTTATGATTCCAAACATTGTTTGGCTGCCCCAACTGGAAATAAAGAAACCCGCACTTCCTGAGTTTACTATTATTTTTTTATCGCGGATTCATCCTAAAAAAGGAATTGAACTGCTGATGGAAGCTATAAGTGCCATGCATGTAAAACCGGTACTTAAAATAGCTGGCATAGGAGAAGATAAGTACATTGATAAATTAAAGCAAAAAGCAAAGGACTTAAATATAGCTAATAATGTAAAATGGGAAGGATGGCAGGACAGGGACCAAAAATTCAAAGCATTTATGAGTGCCGATTTATTTGCTTTAACCTCTTATAACGAAAATTTTGGAAATGTAGTTATTGAAGCTTTACATGCAGGAACGCCGGTTTTAATTTCTGATAAAACGGGCCTTTATTCGTTTATAAAAAAATATAATCTTGGCTGGATTTGTAAAACCACTGTTGAAGATATTAAACTGAAATTGCAGGAAGCAATTAGCAATACTGCGCAAAGAAAATGGATAAGTAGCTGTGCTTCCCTGGTAATAAATGATTTTTTTACAGAAGAAAAGTTGATCCCGGAATATATTAAACATTATCAGCAATAGCTTTCTTTTTCTTATCATATCTCATTACAAAGATCGTCATCATCCCGAGAATTATAACATATGTAAGCGTATCAAAACTTGTATGTGCGTTGAAGTTTTGAAAATAGCTCCATTTATAATAATTACTCAACGCAATCATATCAATTCTAAAAATATTTATTGCGAATATTATGGCTGCGCCGATAGTAATCCACTTTAGTTTATACTTCAGGCGTATACGATGCGCTATAATGAATCCTAACCATAAACTTATAGCACCAATTCCTAAACATCCCCATGCAATAGTTACCCCTTTACTTCCTGCTATTGTGATGTTGGCATTACCTAACTGATGCACTGAATAGCCGGAAATCTTCAGCAAAAAAGCCGATGTTTTTGAAACGAAAATTGTAAGCCACCCGGGAAAATTCGCATAACTGCCAAAAAAAGAAAAGTATAATTTTCCACCCGGTGTTGTAAAACCAACATATAAATAGAACCCATACTTTAGTACAAAATACAATACAAGGAAAATGATAATATTAAAATCGGGTTTGCTCTTTAAATTTAATCTTCCTCTATGCATAACCTTCATTAAACTAATTTAACGAACTCACTAATTCCTAACCAGGCACTAAGCGCCATAAAAGTATATTTCGCAAACTAAATATAATTTTGTACGTATATAACTCAATATTTTCTTTAGATTTTCGTTAGAACAAAATATATCAGCTTAGCAGCTCAGTTTGATAGTTTTAAGGGCCTGATGATAAATTAAATGACAAAAAAAAATCTCAATCCGGAAAAATCACTATGTTTATAACATCATTACCTAATCAAGGGATTGAATTTTTATCCGTAATCCAAAACTGACTATGCAATTTCAGAATCTAAAAAATTTCAGGCTGCCTTCAAATTTTCGCGGCCGTTCAGCCTGGTACGTGCAAACCTGGTGGCTCGTTCAAATGCTTTTTTTCAAAACATCACCACAATTTATGTATGGTTGGAGAAGGTTTTTGTTAAGATGTTTTGGCGCCGAAATAGGGAAAAAAGTAATGATAAGGCCATCCGCCCATATTCAATTTCCATGGAAGTTGCACATAGGTGAGTACAGTTGGGTTGGCGATAGTGTTGTTTTGTATAATCTTGACCATATTTATATAGGAAGCCATTCAGTTGTTTCACAACGATCTTATTTGTGCACGGGAAGCCATCATCATCTTTCTGAAAACTTTTCCATTTATATAAAGCCGGTAACAATTGAAAATCAATGCTGGCTGGCTGCAGATGTATTTGTGGCGCCCGGCGTAACTATCGGAGAGGGTACAGTGGTTGGCTCCCGCTCTTCCGTATTCAAACCATTGCCTTCCGGTAAAATTTGTTTTGGAACACCTGCGGTTGTTATTAAAGACAGGATTAAAGGTGATGCGGATGAATTACAAATTATTTTTGCGCCTTCATTCGAGCCTAAGCCTATCGAACTTTGGTCAGATTATTCAGGATCAAAAGCTCTATTTAGCGATATTTGATAAAGACATAAACTTATAATTTTTAAAAGGCTCGCTTAGCGAGCCTTTTTTATAAAGAAAATCCTTTACGGATAATAAAATAACAAACTTTTTACCTGCAAATTTCAGGTTTAACTACCTTGTGCCTTATTCCAATATCCAGGCTATGAAAATAAAACTTCAGGTTTTTAACAGCTGTTCTAAGACCTTACAAAGCAAGATTTTTTACTACTGTTTTATATGCTTCTTAATGGTCAATTTCACCGTTGATGCACAGGTCAACAATACCGGGGCATTGTATATAGCGGGTAACGCCGGTATGTATACCGATTTTACAAATGCAGCATCATCTTCTTATCAAAATGATGGCAATTTGTATATAACCGGTGATTTTGTAAATAACCAGCCCTCAATGGCAGAAGGCACAGGCACCACGCAGTTCACCGGCACAAGTCTTCAAAAAATCAGGGGAGTTCAATCATCTGTGTTTCACCACGTATATCTGAATAATGTAAATGGCGTACAAATGCAAAGAAATACTACGATGGGTGGAACTATTTCTACCGTAGCAGGAAGTCTTTATTTTAACGGGTATGCATTAACGATGGGCGGAAAAATAAATACCGCATATACCAATACCAGCGCATTTAATGTAACATCTTCATCAGACTTGAATATTACCGGCCCGGCGGGAACGGGCAATCCATTGTATTTTGCTCCATCAGGCAATACTTTACACAATCTTACAATAACATCCGGTGCAACCGGTATGTTGGGCAATGCATTGAATATTACTGCCGGAAGCGCTTTTGGAACTGTTACAAGCGACGGAACTTTTAATGCAAATAATTTTCTTACTATAAAATCCGATGCGAATGGTACTGCAAGGATTGCTCAATCTTCCGGTACTATTACAAATTTTGTAACTGTTGAGAGGTATATACCTCCGCGCAGAGCCTGGCGATTTATGAGTGTACCTGTTGTAAATGATACTTTGCACATACGAACTGCCTGGCAGGAAGGTGTAAATAATCCCAGCTTAAGTGTACGTTATGATCCGCATCCGGGATATGGCACCCATATAACCGGCGATAATAATACTTCAAACGGGTTTGATTATAATACCACCTATAATGCTTCCCTTAAAGTATGGGTGCAGGCAACAAACAGTTGGAGTAGCTATGCTCCATCAACATTATACACATTAATTAATGATTATAATGGTTATTGTCTTTTTGTGCGTGGAAGCCGAGCAGTAGACCTTTCGCAAGCTACTAACGCAATACCTGATGCAACCATTCTGCGGGTTACCGGTAATATTAATAATGGTTCATGGGCAAAACCTTATGCGGGTGTTAAGCTAAACGATTTATTATTGGTAGGTAATCCTTATGCGTCTTCTATCGATATAGCATCAATGCTTAATGCATCTTCAGGAATATATAGTAATAAGTTTTGGGTTTGGGATCCTGCACTTTCGGGTAGTTATGGAGTTGGCGGCTATGTTGTATATAACAATGGAATTATGGCTCCGTTAACTCAAAATTATCCTGCACCTACTACAATTATCCAGGCAGAACAGGCATTTTTGGTACAGTCAAATAATGTAGGCGCTACTATCAACTTAAAACAAGCTGATAAAACCTCCAGCGAGACAGGTATTTTTGCACGAAACAGTGCGCCTGCACATCCGGCTGTTTATGTAAATCTGGTCGTTCCATCAAATAATTCATTTGTAGTGGAAGATGGTGTTGCAACAGGGTTTGGAAATCGTTTTTCAGCCAACGTTGATACTGATGATGCTATGAAACTTTGGAATTTCTATGAAAACATTGCTTTGATAAGAAATGGAACGCCGTTATCTATAGAAATGAGGCCTATGCCTGTTATAACTGACACCTTATTTTATAAAATGTATTTAAGACAACAGCCTTATGCGCTACAGGTATTTGCGCAGGATGCTGAAAAAATTAAGACAAAAGCTTGGTTAGTTGATAAATATCTCCATACAGAAACTGCGTTGGATCTATACGATACTACGATATATAATTTTACACCGAATCCGGATACTAATAGTTATCGTAATCGCTTTATGATAGTATTCAGGATTAAATTAAATGGTGATCCCGTGCCTGTAAGTAAAAGTGTTGACCAGTTAAATCCCGACGAAACAGGAAGTGCAAATAGTATTGCTTCCTCAACAGGTTATATAACAGTATATCCAAATCCTGTTACAGGTAAAAGCTTTATCCTTAACCTGAATGATTTACCTGCAGGTAATTATAATCTCAATTTTTATTCATTAAAAGGTGCGTTATTATTTACTAAACAGGTTGATCACAAAAAGACTAATAGTAACTATACAATTAATCTGCCTTCAAACATTTCAGCCGGCGCGTTTACCCTGCAACTTGTAAATAAAACCGGTACTATAACTAAATCAATCTCTTTAATAATAGCCAGGCAATAAATAAGGTGTGGTTATTAACTATACCTGCAACCTCCTGCTTATCGGTTTTCAACCGGCTGCTGATTTGATTTTTACGGCAATAATATTTATCTTTTGCCGTTCAACATATTTTAAATACTTAACGTATATTAATATATTATCAGGCTTTTGCAAAAGACATTTAAATTGCAAATAATATCAGCAATAAAAACCTGGACAATTGATATGATAAGAAAACCTATAATGCAGATGGTAATTGCGGCGGTGTTGATTTTAGGACTAACTACTCATATAAAAGCTCAGGGAGGCGGCCCTCCTGATGGTGATCCGGGAGATGACCCGGATAAAGTACCATTAGATCCCGGGTCATGGGTTTTAGTTGCAGCAGGCACAGGTTACGGACTTAAAAAGTTGCGGGATGCGCGGCGGTTTAACCAGAAAAACGGGCCAAACGCAACCGCTCAATATATTAGTAAACAAGAAACTCATAACAATGAGTAATATTTCTTAATTGACCAATTCGACCGCTTGAAACATTTGATTTTTTCGTTTTGTTGCGTTGTAATGACTATAAACGCCTGTTACTCACAAGCTGAATGGTTTGTTAGTGCAGGTATCGGACCTATTAATTATGTGGGTGATTTGCGGGATAAAAGATTTACAACAACCGGTATGAAATTGAATGGTTCGGTTGATTTGACGTATTCCACGCCTTATATATCCGGAACATTTTCATTAACGGCGGGCAAAATCGGAGCTACAGATGCTCAAAATGGGCCTAAGTGGAAATATCGGAATTTAAGTTTTCAATCTATGCTTTATGAAGCGGCAGTTCGCGGAGAACTTAATTTTAAAGATATTACTCAGCCTGAAAACGCTTTTAATAATGAGAATCCTGATAAATTTACACCGTACATATTTGCAGGAGTTGCCCTTTTTCACTATAATCCTTATACGTTTGACCAATCGGGTAAAAAAGTTTATCTTCAACCACTTGGCACAGAGGGGGAAACCACCCCATACTCCTTATGGCAATTTGCAATACCTTTTGGCATTGGTGTAAAGTATGCGCTTAATAGTACAACGCTTATTAGTGCAGAGTTTAATGTAAGAAAAACATTTACAGATTACATAGATGATGTTAGCCACTTTCATTACCTTGATACAGTAGCATTAGCAGCATCACATGGCCAGGAAGCGGCCTCTCTGTCCTATAGAGCAGACGAAATTCCCAACAATCTTTATAATTTTTATGACGGGTACAGAGGAAATCCTCATAAAAAAGATGGATATTATTCTGTAATGGTAAAAATTTCATTTCAACTTTTTACCAGCAGCCCCAAGTTTTACTACGGTTATTAATAAAGGCAAGGCTCTTTAATAGCCACAATCTCGGGGCTAATTCTTATTATTAACAATAAGGAACGTTTAAGTGGATATTTCGTTCTTATTATCTAATACGCCATTTGAATGTAAAATTGACACAATATATTTGTACAGTCCATAACCTATAAATGTTGGCCCCTTAGCAGGTAATGTATGTATCGACAACTGACATTATATAAAATTGCTTTTTTAAATATTCTTTTAACGGCATTAGTGTTTGTATTGCCTGATCCTGTTTTCCAAACTCCCGTAAAAATTGGAGTTTGCATTATGAACGTTGGTTTTCTTGCGCTTGCTTTACACAACCTGCCTGCTTTTTTAAAACGCAATGATAGCAGATTATTAATAGGAAGAAAAAGAACACTCATTGTATTAAGCTGTAGTGTTTACATTTTTATTATTGCTTTTTCATTCTATTTTCGTTCCGGTAACAGGCAATTATTTATTGTTTATCTACTGTGGACGATTGCAATGTCTGTTTTATATCTGTTTGCAAATCCTATCTCAGTTTTTTTGCACAAAATTTTTAAAAAAAGGCGAAGGGTTGCTGTTGTAGGTTATGATGATACAGCTCATAAACTTGTAGAAAAACTTAAAAGAAAAAGTAACAGTCATTTTATAAATCACTTGGATAATGGTGGCTTTGTGGCCAATTCAACCGATATAAGAGTATTATCAGAGTACCTGGAATATGCTAAACAAAATAACATAAACGAGTTATATATTTCAATGCCCGATTATGAAGAAGATAATATTAGTGTGCTTACAGAAGAAGCAGAAAAGCATTGCATCCGTGTAAATTTTATAGCTCCTCAAAAAGACCTTGCTTCCGGTTTTTACCATGTTTCTTATATTGGTGGCCTGCCCGTATTACAAAGGTTTCGTGAACCTTTGAAACGTTTGCATAAGCAAATTATAAAAAGAATTTTTGATTTGTTTGTGAGCTCAATGGTTATCATTTTTATACTTTCATGGTTAATACCACTGGTAAGTATATTAATAAAGCTTGAAAGTAAAGGACCTGTTTTTTTTAAGCAATTGCGTACAGGAAGGGAAAATAATGCTTTTATGTGCTTAAAGTTCAGAAGCATGTATGCTAATAACGAATCTGACATTTTACAGGCTTCAAAAAACGATAAAAGAATTACAAAGGTGGGATCTTTTTTGCGAAAGACCAGCCTTGATGAGTTTCCCCAGTTCTTAAATGTATTTATGGGGGATATGAGTATTGTAGGACCAAGACCACACATGCTGCATCATACTCAACAATATAGTGGTAAGGTAAATCACTATATGGTAAGATTATACCTGAAGCCGGGCTTAACAGGCTGGGCACAGGTAAATGGGTATAGAGGCGAAATAAAAAATATTGAGCTAATGAAGAACAGGGTGGAGCATGATATATGGTATATGGAAAACTGGAGCTTGCTGTTTGATATAAAAATTATGTTTTTAACATTACGAAACATTTTAAAGGGAGAAGAAAATGCTTATTAACAGCACAATGTCAATTACTCACTTATATATTTGCAGCTTAAAAATTACCAGTAGTCTTTCCAAAATCAGTGCTATTATAATCTGAAAAATTCACTACTTAAAAACCATTTGATGAAGATCAATTTCCGTGCTTTCTTATTATTATTCATAATCCCAGGTTTCGTAACATGTTTCACATCCTGTAATACTTATAAAAATGTTGCCTATTTTCAGGATTTTGCGGATACTGCAAAGCCTGTTCTCGTCAAAACCGTTCCCTTTTCTTCACCCGTTATACAAACAGACGACATACTATCTGTTACCATACAAACCATAGATAATGATGTTACTAATATGCTTAATAGTAACAGCAGCTTAAATAACTCAACTACTGCAATGCCTGTTGTGGGTAGCAGCAGTGCCAGTACGCCACAAGGCATAAACGGTTATTTGGTTGATAAAGATGGGAACATTGAAGTGCCCTTTGTAGGCAAAGTACATGTTGCAGGATTAACAACAGCTGAAGCAAAAAATCTGATATCCGGTGAAGTAAATAAATACTTTAATGATGCAATCGTAAATGTGCGGTACGCAAATTTTAAAATCACTGTTATTGGTGAAGTTTTAAAGCCTTCAACATATGTTATACCTAATGAAAAGATAAACATTTTTGATGCATTGGCTTTGGCAGGAGATATGACAATCTATGGACAGAGAGAAAATGTTCTTTTGGTTCGCGATACATTAAATGATAAAAGGCTCGTTAGGCTTAATCTTAATAACAAAGATATAATTAGCTCTCCCTATTTCTATCTGCAATCAAATGATATTGTATATGTGCAGCCGAATAAGCAAAAAGTAGCTGCAACCGATGCTTATCGTAATCGCCTGTTTGCACTTGTTGCTGCCGTGCTTACTGTGGTGATTGTATCAGTTAATAAACTTGGTAAATAATTAATAACCAGAAGCGAGATTATGGATAATAGTAATAATACAAACGGAGTAAGACCTTTAAAAAAAGACGAAGAATTTGACATAAAAAAAATTCTGCATAAATTTTTAGTGCAGTGGAAATTTTATGTGGCAAGTTTGATAGTTATTGCATTTCTGACATTCATGTTTATCAGGTATTCAACACCTTTATATAAAGTGCATGCGCAGGTTTTAATTGAAGATAACAGCAGTAAAGGCGGTTCTTCATCGTCATCATCATCTTTCGCCCAAACAAATATGCTTCAAGATTTCAGCGGTCTGTTTGATCTTCAAAATAATGTTTATAACGAAATGTCAATCCTGCAATCAATAGACTTGCTGGAAAAAACAATTAATAACCTGCATTTAAACATTGCATATTATAAGAAAGGTGATATCAGGGATATAGAAATGTTTAATAAAAGCCCGTTCAGAGTTGATTTCACCCCAACTTCAGATTCAATACTTTTAACTGAATTTGAACTGAGTTTTCCAGACAGTGGTCGTTCAGCAAAATATTCAATAAAAACAGCAGACAATTCCTTTAAGGCTACTGCGAATTTTGATGATACAATTCAGTCGCCTGTTGGCAAAATTTGCCTTGTTCGTACCGGGTTCCCGTTTACTGATAATGTTTACAGCTTTACGGTAACTTCCGTTGCTGCAACTATTGCAGACATTCAAAAAAATATGGTTATTTCTATTCCTGATGATCAAACCACTGTTATCCAGGTAGATTATAATACTAATGTGCCAAGAAAGGGAGAATCTGTGGTGGGACAATTGATTAATGAATACCTGAAAAGAAACCTGACCGAAAAAAATGAAATATCAGACAGTACAATTGCATTCATTAATAGCCGGATAGGATTGGTTTCAGGTGATCTTTCAGGTATTGAAACCGATATAGAGCATTTTAAACAACAAAATAATTTAGCCGATATCAATGCGCAGTCTCAACTGCTCGTTCAAAATAGCTCCGTTTACTATCAAAAATTGAATGAGGTGGAAGTGCAGCTGAATGTTGTTAAAACAATGCTTGATTACTTGGCTGATGAAAAAAATACAAACAGACCGGTTCCTGCCTTGCTGACGGCAGACCCAACTTTCCTTGCCTTAATGCAGCAATATAACTCACTTGTATTGCAACGCGAGAGGCTGGCGCTGACAGTAAAGGAAAATAATCCAATTGCTTCTAATATCAATACCCAAATTAAAAATGTTAGAAGCGATTTGGTGAAGAGTTTGCAAAGCCAGCAAAAAGCCTTGCAGATAAGTGAGAACAAACTGGCAGAACAAAACAAACAGGCAGCGGGTGCCATACAAAATGTTCCTGTTCAAGAAAGACAATATGTTGATTTATCAAGAGAGAAAGATATTAAACAGGCTTTGTATTTATACTTGCTTCAGAAAAAAGAGGAAACCGCAATTACACGTGCCTCTAACCTGCCAAATGCAAGTATAATAGAGGTACCAAGATCAGAATATCTCCCTTACTTCCCAAACAAATTACTTATCTGCTCTGCAGCAATTTTGCTTGCATTTATTTTGCCAACAGGTTGGATTATTGTAAAGCAATTGCTTTCTAATAAGATTGTTAACAGGGAAGATATTACTAACCAAACAACAGTGCCTATAATAGCGGAAATTGGCCATTATGATAAAGAAGGCGTGCTCAACATGCAAGAGGGCACCCGCACACCGGTTGCAGAACAGTTTAGGGTTTTTCGTACCAATATGGATTTTATTGTAAAACAAAAAACCTGCCCTGTTATATTAATAACTTCAACGATTTCAGGTGAAGGAAAATCTTTTATCAGTTCGGGCTTAGCTGCAGTTTATGCATATAGCGGCAAAAAAATACTGTTGATGGAAATGGATCTTCGCAAACCGAAACTTTCATCAATGTTAGGCGTTTCAAATGAAACAGGCTTTACTTCCTATATTATCGGTAACAGGCCTGCAATGGAATATATAAAACCACTTAAAGGATTACCAAACGTTTTTCTTTTAAGCTCAGGATTAATACCGCCAAATCCTCCGGAATTAATGATGACTGAAAGAATGGATGATTTCTTTACTGAAGTTAAGGATCAATTCGATACTATTATTATGGATACTGCACCAATTGGTGCAGTTACCGATGCACAAATCCTCGCAAAGTATTCTGATGTGAATTTGTATGTAATGCGCCAGGAGTACAGTTTTAAAAATAGCGTGGAATTTTTAAATGAACTTTTGGAAGCAGACAGGATAAGCAAAATGTATCTTGTTGTGAATGACGTTAAAAAGAGTACGAGCTACAGATACGGTTACGGATATGGTTATGGCTATGGTTATGGGTATGTGGATAATGGTAAAAAGGGATTATTTGCGAAGAAGTCTAAATCGAGAAAAAGACAACCAGTGCGGTAAATACCTGAAACGAATATAGAGAGTTAAAAAATTTTCATGCCTAAGGGTTTAAAAAATTGTTTGAAAGCGGCTTTTTACATGCTTATGTCTTTTTTGCCATTAAGCTGGATTTCCATTACACACGTTTCAAGCAATGTGAAATATGATGACTCTAATTTTAAACTTTTCCATTTATCACTTGTGCCATTATTAATGGCATGTTTATATAGTTCTTACAGACTTAAGGTTGCGGCATTTGTAAAAAAGTACAGACTTTTAATTGGCAGTTTTCTTCTATTAATGATTATGAATTTTATATCTACCGGTGTAAATGAAACCGTTTCGCCGCTGGCTGCCATGTATATAGTGAAAAACCTTATCTACTTTACTTTTTTTATTCTTTTTGCAGGAATGTGCTTAATGCTGTTTGAATTAGATGAAAAAATCAAAATTATAAGTAGCGGCGCGTTTTTATCTGTTTGTGTATTTATAGTGGTTACAACCTTTACTTATAAAGATGGAATCTATATAGTTGAGCTGGTTAAAAATTTTGCTACCGGAAATATAATGGGATTACGTTATGGATTGTTTAAAAACCTATACAATGGCGGAGCACTTGAAAGGGATTCTGATTTTGCAACTGCATTAATAAATACTATAACCGGCTCCTTCATTTTTGCCCATTTCCTTGCACTTTACGCATACTATAATTCACCTTCGCGTTTTTATAAAATCTTAAATATTATTACACTTATATTTTCATTCTTCTTTGTTATTTCAAGTATAAGCAGGTCCAATATCATAGCAATTGTATTTGGATATTTTTGTTATTGGGGCCTTGAAATAGTGTTCAATAAAAACATGAAAATTGTTTTTTCGTTGTTGGGCGGATTTATAGTATTAACCTTGATAACTATTTTAATATTGTCAAGCAGCGGAGCGCAGCAGGCTCTTTCCGGTACTTCGGCTATGTACCAGCAAAGATTTGGTGATTTAGATGAGAATGTAAGATGGCAAATGAACAGCCAGGCATTACAAATCGTTTTTTCAAATCCTAAATCTCTGTTTTTCGGGTTAGGCTCAGGAG
>Ga0213876_10001607_pt1 | contig 13870 bp, 11 predicted proteins | sample BarmaccomBMRX_R9_FD_160113 | JGI IMG/M metagenome (GOLD analysis project Ga0213876, IMG submission 160113) | Root-associated microbial communities from Barbacenia macrantha in rupestrian grasslands, the National Park of Serra do Cipo, Brazil - RX_R9 | ecosystem: Host-associated > Plants > Roots...
TTCGCGAACACCAATCCGGTTACAACGCTGTAAAGGAAGAAATCATACCACTCAATCGAGGTGCCGATCGTGCTGGCAATCACAGCCCGAACAAGCATCGAGCGGCGTTCGCTATCACTGAGTTCGTCTCTGACGGTGGTACTCATTTCTTTCTCCTTCGTGACACTGCATTGAAAGAACAAGATACAATTCGCGCGGGGTCAAATTCTGCTGAGCGCAGACAAAGGGCCACACACAGAAGAACGGTCATGATCGTAACGGGGGGGTACATGATTGGATTCTGATCGCCGATCCAATTTGGATCGGAGAAAGATATTGTAGCTGGAGGAGGCCGTGAGCGTCAATGGCGGGTCGGCGTGGCGTGACACAGCTTTTGGTAGGGCGAGACTCTCGAACGCCCAAACCGCGTTGTGCCTGACATATGATTCATTATGCTGCTGCATGAAAGTCCTGCTGTTCGACACCTTTGGCACGCTCGTGGATTGGCGAACTAGCCTGATTGCTGCTCTGACCGAGTTCGGTCGTCAGAAAGGGCGGCCGTTTCCGGTTGATGAGCTCGTCGATCGTTGGCGCTCTGCTTATGAGCCGATGATGGCTCGCGTGCGCTCGGGCAAACTGCCTTGGACTGATCTCGACGCTCTCCATCGCATGGCCCTGACGGAATTGCTCCCTGACTTTCAGCTCTCGGATTTAACGGCAGCTGAGATCGATCAGCTCGCGTTCGGCTGGCATCAATTGTCACCTTGGCCCGACTCCGTTCAGGGTCTCACCCTGCTAAGACGAAGATTCATTCTGGCGCCGCTCTCAAATGGCAATTTTTCGTTGCTCGTCGATTTAGCGAAGTTTGCGGGTTTGCCGTGGGACGCAGTTCTGGGTTCGGATCTGTTCAAGCATTACAAACCGGATCCGGAAACGTATTTGGGCGCTTGCGAGCTGTTCAAGGCATCACCAGCCGAAGTAATGCTGGTGGCGGCCCATAACTACGATTTAAAGGCCGCGCAGAGTCACGGCTTAAAGACTGCATTCGTGGCGCGCCCGACGGAATACGGCCCACACCAGTCAAAAGACTTCGGCGCCGAAGGCGCTTGGGATTTTGTGGCGCGTGACATGATCGAGTTGGCGGGCCTGCTGAAGTGTTGAAGGGAGGGCGGGGGGAGCACCGGTGGGTGTGTGGAGGAGCTGTCCAGATGATTGTGGGCCAGCGAGCTGGGACGGATAGGACCTATGGGACTCATAGGACCTATATGAAGTCGCGTTTGCGCACCTGCGCCGGACGTTATTTGAGAGCAGTCTCGCTGCCTCAGACATATAAGTCGTATAGGTCCTATTGGTCCTATACGGAGGCCCGACCACAGCGTGCTATTTGGTCTTTGCGCGGGAGTCTCGCCCCACCAAACCCGTCTACTTCCTCTTAAATGGCCCATGGACCAACCGTCGTTCCAGCAGCCAAAGAACGAAGGCGACGATCGCGTAGATGAAGAACTGATACAGATACACAAAAAGAGTAGGGGGTAGCATCGAGCGATAACACTACAGCGTTAGCTCCCAAGTTAAACTACAACCTTCTTTTTCTTCTTCCTGCTCGCATTTTTTCTGCAATTTGATATCCGGTTGGCGTCTACCAGCGTGTATATGGCGAAAATCCCTCATCCTATCCGGCTGACAGGGTTAGTCCTATCAGCAGTCATTATTACCCTCGGTACGGTCCGGGCGCAGAAAGCTCCGGCAACCCCGGCGGGGACTCCCGACGAGAAGTCGATCACGAGCAGTGGAAACCTGCCGTCGCCAACTTGGCTATTCAAGGCGATTAGCGCCGCGCTACCCGAGTTCGACTGGAAAACAAAGGTCCGAGAGTTAACCTCAGACCCAAATTTCGAGAAGTCGGATTACCCGGATGATCTCTCGAAGATCTCTAACCTGGGTGTACGCCTCGCCACCGCCTTTGTGGCAATTATGGCACAGGATTACGAGAGCGTGGAAAAAGCCGCTAAAGTAAGTACGGAATTATCCTCCGACTTCAGCGTCTCCTCCGACATCAAAGCCAAGGCCGAAGAAGCCCAGGATGCGGCAAAAGCCGGAAAATGGGACGAAGTGAACACGAAGCTCGACCTGATCGCTCAAGATGTCGCCAAAGAATTAAAGTCAGGATCTCATAAGGAAGAGGCGACTATGTCTTTTGCTACCGGTTGGTTAACCGGGCTGAACATCATGACTAGCGCGGTATCGGAAAACTATAACGAACAGGCGGCGCTACTGATCCGCCAAGGTCCGTTACCCGGTCTGCTGGTGAGTCAGCTAAAGTCCGTAAGCCAGAACTACAAGTCGAATAACGACGGCAAAGATCACTCGAACTACAAAACGATTACCGACGGGGTCACCGAAATCGCTGAGGCCGTAAGGAAGGATCAATCCAAGCCACTGTCCAAAGAAGAAGTAGCGTCTCTCCGGGATAAGACCGGGCAATTAATAAAGAGCATCGAGACCTTATCCTGACCTGCTCGTCGCCATTTTCCAATTTCCGATTCGTTAGATCCCGGACCAGCAGCAAGAGTGTGAGTGGTCCGGGAGGGAATTGGAATTTGTATTTTTGGGCGCCTGCGTTTCGGAGCAGGCCGCTGGTAACGTGGGATGGACGAATCGAAACAGACAGCGTAAGCGGGGAGCTTGAAACGAATCTACGATGAGCGGGGATCTAGCCGGTACCGTTAAGGCAGCGCCTGACGCGCGCTTGTTTCCTAAGAACGTACTGGGAGACGAACGCACCGCAAAAATCATCAAGCTGTTCGGTAGCTTATTTGCCCTTGGCCGGGGGGCAACCGATGAAGTTCAACAAGGGATATCGGAATACCTGCATTTCAGCTACCAAGAGGATATCGCGACTGCACTCGAGGCCGCTGTCGAACAATATCGGGATTCTCCTACGCAATTCGAAGAAGCGATGCAGGCGCTTCGAACTTCTTGGGACGTCGCGGCTAAGGCGTTCTTTGCCGTTAAAGTCTGCGAGATTTTAAAAAGGGTAGATCTAGGTTGGTCCAGACGCCTGCGCTCGATCGGTCAGAACCTTGGTTTACCAGACGTCGCCTTGACCTTTGTCCGAGCAGTCGTCGACCCGGATTTTGCTCAGACCCTGCCCCCGGTGAGCCGGCCAGTTCAATTTCGTTTGGGACCGGCCGATTCTCCAAATTGCTTCTCCACTGAAGATCTGCCTGACCTTTTATACGTCACCTATTGGCAAAACGACTTTTACGTTTCGGCCGGGCGAACCGGTTCCTCGCTCGATGGAAAACCGGTGCCGGCGAATTTCGCTTTTCGCTTTGATTTGCTGAGCGAGCTGCGGTTTGGCCGTTTCCGGCTTCTATACCGGCAGCTGCAACTGCTTCAACGCTGGTTTTCCCAAGGAACCACTGGAGTACCAAGGTTTTGCTTAAAGAAAGAAGGGCGTCTTGTGCTTCGGCGGCCTTCCGAGGAAGCAACAGATAAAACCTGCACTTTAAGACCGACTTGGCTCGCAGTTGTGCAGGCTGGTGTTGAAAGAAAGGTCGGGTGGCGGGACACGCTCGAAATCGATGGAGTCACCAGCCAAGCGAGCGAAATCGCCGAGGTGATTCTAGCGCTGTCCGGAGCTGGTGACACCAAGGGCAAGAGAACCGCATCATCCTGTTTGCTGGAGATGGATAATGTGGGCTGCAACTTTGGCAAGATGCGCGGCCTGCGAGAGATTTCGTGCTTGGCTGCCGGGGGACAGATGGTTGCGGTTATGGGACCCAGCGGGTGCGGAAAATCGACGCTATTAGGAACCATGATCGGTTCGGTGCCGCTCACTGCCGGCGTGATGAAAATGAACGGAGTCGACCTATCGCGCTTGGTCAAAGAAAATCCTCGCCTGCTCGGATATGTGCCTCAGGATAATATCACTTTCGCTACACTTACCGTCTCCGAAAACCTCCGTTATGGAGCGCGGCTCCGGCTCAGCCGACCGAATAAATCGGTGGTCGATGATTGTGTAACCAATGTCCTTGAAGAGATCGACCTGAAGGATCGAGAAGCCGTCATTGTCGGCGATGAGGACACAAAGACTTTGAGCGGCGGGCAAAGGAAGAGAGTCAGTCTGGGCCTTGAGCTGCTTACGCCGAAGTCGCTTCTTTTGCTGGATGAACCTACTTCGGGTCTGTCTTCAGGCGATTCAGAGCGAATTTTGCGGATTCTCCGCGCCCGAGCAGACGCTGGCGCCTTGGTTTTTGTGGTGATCCACCAACCAAGTGCTGAGCTCTTCAGACTCTTTGATCGGTTGCTGCTGTTGGACCGCGGAGGCGTCGCTGCTTTCTACGGCGATCCAGTAAATGCTCGCGCCTACCTGGAAAAAGTGGCGCCTGTCCCGACCGCAGCCGAGGCCGACGAGTTTGATCCAGGCAGTTTGTTGGCGGCGTTAGAAGCGCCCGCCAGACAAGTGGACGGGCGGACAGAAGAACACCGGATGTTTGATCCGGAGTATTGGAAAGCCCGCTGGGACGCATTTCGGCGAAAGCACCTTTCTCCCGTTCCAACGCCGGAGCTCACTCGATCGCCGGCGGACGAACCCTTGCAGGGCTGGCTCGTCCGCCAGGTGCAGATTCTGTTTGAGCGTTCACTGAGATGCAAACTCCGTGATCATCTCGGTTTGGGTATCTCCTTAGTCACGGCCATTTTTCTAGGTCTGGTAGTTGGAAAAATCCTTAGCTCCAATCCGATACTAAAGAGCAATAACCTGTTCGTATCGTTTCCATTCCTTTCCTCGATCGTCGCTCTGTTTATCGGGATGTCCTCGAGTATCACAGAAGTGCTACGGGAACGGCCGATTCTACGTCGCGAAAAGCTCTTAAAGGTGAACCTGACACTGTGGCTCGCTTCGAAGTTCGCCACTCTGGTGCTGACCGACTTTATCCCGATCTTTTTGTACAGCGTGATCAGCATGTATCTGCTCCAAGTGCCGGAGTCGCTGTGGACTTACTTGTTTTATCTTTGGCTGATCTCAGCGGTTGGGGTTGCTCTCGGGTTAGCCATTTCCAGCGTTCCAAATATCAAAGAAGCCGCCGCGACAAACGCGCTGCCGCTTATACTCGTGCCGCAGTTGATCCTGGCGGGGGCAGAGCCGTTCAAGTTTGGTGACTTACAACCTTTGGTCTTGTTCCCGTCGCAGGTTGCCGAGGCTAAAGTCGAGACCGCCAAGGCCACTGGGATAATTTATCAGAAATCTTACACCGCTGACGGTAAAACGAAGGAGAAGCACTTCGTCAAAACGGTACCGGAGGTAGCGGCGTTGATGCCGTCTCGATGGGCCTACGAAGGGTTGATATCCCTATACACGAATCATTCTCGTTGGATCGCCGCCGAGCAGGTAGAATTCGTTTACCGAGCTTGGAAGAACGCGGCTACCACCGCCGAGAATACGGTTGCTAAGACCGATGCAGCCAAAGAAATCATCCATTCGATCAGTGGTCTTCTGAGCGATCTCAGCCGCCGGAGCAATGAGATGTCGGCCAAATATCAGACCCAATTCACCGACCAGATCTTTGGCAACAATAAGCCGTTAGGAATTTGGGATCGCCCTCATGAGACCTTGTTAGTACGATTCAAAACCATTCCGTTGACCAGTGTCCTGATCCCAACTGAATGGTACAATGCTGCGGTCTTGGCGCTGATGGCGCTTTTGACTCTGTTGGTTTCGCGGCTCCTACTCAGTAGTTGGGCGCAGGCGTTTGTGCCAGCCCTGTTTGGATCGATATCAGATCGGATTTCTCAGGTTCGAAAGAGACTATGGAGCCGAGCGAGATAAAACCATGTCCCAGATAAAATCTTCTGGCCAAAATCTCTTTTTCCTGGTTGCCGGCGATTCGACCGCAGCGGCCCTTACCGCGCTCGAGCTGGCTCGGCAAGGCATTCCGGCTAAGTTAGTCGCTGCACCAGGCTCTACTGCCGCGGGAATCGCCATCTCCTTTGGTATCCCCCTCGATCCTGCCTCGTTTTCTTTGTTCCTGGGACGGGTCGGTTTAGCGGACACAACGCATTTGATCCTCTTTCCGACCGATCTATGTGAGCTCGCGCTTTGGCTGGCTGCGGCGCAGGACGCAGTTGAGACCAAAGGCCGGCGAACGCCCCTCGGCGTGTTCGCCGCGGCTCCCAATGCCGAAAGTCTCGCTGCGGTTCGACGCGGCGTCGTGGTGATTGAGCCTCAGCCTTCTTTCTTTGTTCAGTTCTTTTCTACCGACGAGGACGTTGCCCGGGATTTCGTGTTTCAATTTTTTGGGAACAAAGCCAGGGGCTCGGACGGAGCCGATGGGTTCTTAATCGTTGGTTCCAATCCCTTAGCGGAAGCAATTGCGCTGAAGATCGCAAAGCTAGGCGGCTTGCTCGATGGGTCCAAAACCAAGTTGGATTGGATCGTTACCCGGGAAACGGCGCAGAGAATCGATCTTCGGTATCCGGCACTAAAAGAAATCTGCATTCTGAATTTCCACTCGCCGGAGGTAGAGCCTCTGACGATGATCGAGTCGTTTGCTGAACCGACTCGGGCTCTAATTTTAGCGGAAGGATCAAGAGGTTTGGAGGAGTGCTCCACTATCGGTCAACGAGGTGTGCTCAAGCATTTCGCTGGGACTTTCGTGCCTCACAGCCGGGCCGACCGCTTAAATAGAGTGTTCCGTAAACATTTTGCGTGGGGAGCGAATGCCGGTTACGTGCGTTTCTTTGGGGACTATTCAGTCATTGCGTCGCTAGCCAGGTTCACCGAGATGGGACGATTTCGCTTACCGCGTTCTATCCATGAGCGCTACTGTGAAGCCCGGATGGGGGAGGGAGAATTGCCTGTGGATAATACGAGTCTGAAGCCTTGGCATGCCATCGATGAAGATCTGCGGCAATCGAACCGGGAACGAGCTGACCATGTATTCTACGTGCTGGGACGTTTGGGCTATCTGGTCGAGGAAGGTCGTAACGATATCCCGTCATCGGTCTCTTTCAGTAAAGAGGTCTTGGAGCAACTGGCTCGGCTGGAGCATATGCGCTGGACGGCTGAGCGTCGGTTAGCTTGGTGGTCCTTTGGAGCGATCCGAGACAATACCTTACGTCGTCATCCTTTGCTGGTTCCTTACGAGGCGTTGGAAGAGGGCGAGAAAGAGAAAGATCGACAAACTATGCGCGATATACCAGAGGTTCTGCGCCGAGCCGGCCTGGTAGCAAGATCCGGAGATCAAACCGGCATGCCGCCGCCCTTGCCCCATTAATCAGGGATTGTGACTGCAAAACTCATGAGAAGTACTGCAAATAACCGTGGCCGAAGTCTCCTGGCGATTGCGCTACTGGCACTGTTAGTAACTGCTCGCGCCGGCGAGAATCTTGGTCCCGCGCCCTGGACAAAAGATCATGCGGACAGCGGTGAGCAGCGCCCGCCTCCTTGGATGCCGGATGACCCAGGCGGCAACAAGTTTGGGATTGATCCCATGCAGCTCTTGCAGAGCAAAGATATCAAAGAAGAATTGAAATTGACCGATGATCAGAGCCAGCAATTGGCTAGTCTGGCCCATCAGTACCAACAAGAAATCAAGAAAGAGATCGGGAACATCGATCTGAGCGGGTTGAGCGACGACGAGCGGACCAAAAAAGAGGCAGAGCTGAGACAAACTTTGACCAAACTGATGGAGTCGGAACGTCAGGGAGTAGAAAAGATCTTGAACGCTGATCAACTAGACGCATTCAAGCGCATCATGCTGAAAGTGAACGGAGCGGAGGCGTAAGCCGGTAAGGATGAGCTCCTCTCATCCGGGAACCTCCCGCACTTTCTTCGCAACACCCCGGACGAGCAGGAGCTCGTCCCTACCGTTTTCGCATTACTGACCCTTCTATGTCATCAATTCGTTATTCCTTCATATTAACCGTCTGTGCCAGTTGCTCGATTTCGCTGGTGTGCGCCGCCGACGACAACGCCAATAATTCTCCCAAACCCGACACAACTGCGGAGATTACGTCCAAGGTTTCTTTGGTGCATCTGGGCAGTATCGATACCTTCACTATTACCGAACAAGGAACGTTGGCGGGCCGGTTCTTGCTGAGCGCGTTGGATAGCAAGAATCTCAGCTTTGCCAAGAAGGCCAAGGAGATCTATGAAACGATTATCCCGACGGAACACTATGGGGGCGAGTACACCGCCTTGGAATGGTTCTGCGATTATCTTCTCGGGAACGAAGAAAGCCGCAAACAGCAACTCGGGGATCGTTACCACAACAGCTTTTTTGAATTCTTCAGCGCAAACGATTTTGCCAACTTGAAGGAGTACCTCACTCGAAAATATAAGCTAAAGAAGTTAGCCGACTCGGGCACGGAGGCCGGCAGGGACAGGATCGCTTTTCTGGAGGACTTCATCCTTTTCAACAACCCACGCCGGGAAGAATGGGAAAAAACGAGCAAGATAATTGAGGCGCTCAAGATTCAGCCGGGGACTACGATCGCCGATGTGGGTTGTGGACCGGGGTACTATACCTTCAAGTTTTCCGAGTTAGTGGGCGCGAGCGGCAAGGTCATCGCGATTGATACGGTCCAGGAACATCTCAACTACGTAAAGAACCTTGCTACGAAGTTCGATATAACGAACGTCGAAACGCTTAAGGACCGGGAGGATTCAGCGGGCGTCCGCGCCAACAGCGCAGATATGGTCTTTATGTGCTCTTTGTATCACATCATCTACACGACTCTGACGGAGGAAGTAAAAGACCGATTTGTTAACAGCTTGAAGACGGCGCTAAAACCCGATGGGCGGCTGATTATCGTCGATAACGCGGTTGTGACTCAGGGAACCCTGCCTTATCACGGACCACACATCGCCAAAGAGCTAATTATCGGCCAGCTCTATTATTACGGATTCGATTTGGCTGAGCAATACCAGTTTATTCCGCAACGCTATGTGCTGGTCTTTAAGAAGCGAACAGACCAGATAGCGAATACGAAATAGCTGGTAGGGCGAGGCTCCGAAAGGCCGCAGGTGTTATCGGAGATTTCCGATGACTACCTAACCAACCAAATGCAATACGCCGAAAGACGCGCCGAGCCGAGGTTACGCGCGGGGGGTCACGGCTCGGCGGGCGCATAGGCGTAATTGCGTTGTGGGTCTGATTGAGATGAGTCGCTTTGCTGAGACCGTTTTGTCATTTGGGAGCCTCGCCCTACCAATTGCCTCTCCGCTTTGACCCCACACCTCATAGGCATCCTGGCTGCACTCGGTTCCGCCGCTTCTTGGGCGGTTGGGACTCTGCTATTTAAGGGGATCGGCCAGGAGTTCTCGCCGATGGCTATGACCTTTATTAAAAGCTTCTTGGGCCTCTTGCTCTTGGCCGGCGTGCTCTTCTTTGCTGGTTGGCAACCAGTTCAGTCTTTTCCTCTCGGCTGGCTTTCGCTCAGTGGGCTCCTTGGCATTTCTCTCGGAGACACGTTCTTCTTCGCGGCGCTGCGCCGTTTGCCCGCGCATCAATTAATTATTCTCATGCTGCTGGCGCCGGTCGTGACGTTATTGATGGCTCTTTGCTTTCTGGGAGAACGGCCTGCCATCGTCAGCTGGATAGGAATCATCCTCGTTTTGGGCGGAGTTGCCCTTACTTTTAAAGACAAGATCGAGACTGATAACGAAGCGCACCAACGCGGATTAGGATTGCTTTTCGGAGTCATGTCGGTCCTGTCGATGGCTGGTTCCATCATCGTTGCCAAAATTGGCCTTCAAGATGTGTCGGCCTTGGAAGGGACTTTTCTCCGACTCTTCTTCGGCTTTGCCGGAATGCTGGTGGTAGGCCTGGCAAGAAGAGAGGTTAAGAGTTGGCTGGTTCCGCTGCGTCAAGCAGGCCTGGGAGGGCGTTTTCTTTTGGCAGTTATTGTCGTGACCTTCGGCGGATTCTGGCTCTCACTTGATGCCATTAAACGATTGGATGTTTCGATCGCGAATACATTGCTTGCCACTGAACCGATTTTTGCATTGCCGCTTGCGGTCGTTTGGCTCCGCGAACAAGCCACCCGTGCTGCCGTCACCGGAGCTATCGTTGCGTTGTGCGGCGCTGGCATTCTGGCTTTTAACGGGTAGGGGCCGGGTGGGAGTAGTGGAGCAGTAACGAGGGCGAGGCGGTGGGCTTCGCTCACGAACGGGACTTATAGGACCAATGGGACCTATAGGTCGACTTCTCATATTAGTCTTATAGGTCCCATAACTCCTGTCTGGCAGCGAAGCTCAGCTTGTCGCCGCTTTAGCAGCCGGCCCCGCCGATACGCTCCGACACCTCATTCCCGGCTTGACCTCGGTTCCAGAAACGAATGAAATGCCCCTGAAAAAAATCTGCAAGTTTCGCCGGATTCGGCATCTAACCCTTATGAATATCGTCGGACAATTTCCGAATATCTCTGACGCGTTGATGGATCGTGCGTTAAGCAGAGTCGCTGACTTCAATCGGTTCCGAGAGGAAGGCTTAATTTGTCGAAGCGGTGACTTTTTTCCCTCCGTCCATTACCCGCCGATTACGATGTACGACGAAGTGGATGAAAATAGGCTGTTCGAGGATTATTCATTGCCTGCCGATGGAAAATTGGACGTGTACGCACACATCCCGTTCTGCAAGCAGCGCTGCATCTTCTGCCATTACCCGGTGATGCTCGGTAAAAAGGAAGCGGAGATGGATCAGTATCTGGGCGCCATGGAGAAAGAGATGGATATTTATATGCGGCGTCTAGGGGTCGATCGGATCAAGGCTCGATCCATTCTCGTCGGTGGCGGGACGCCCTCCTATCTTAGCCCGGCACAACTGAAGCGGTTTCTGGATTTCTTTACCAAACGTCTCGATATGTCGGAGTGCGATCAATTTAACTGGGACGTTGATCCTTCCACCTTGGTCGGTCCGGTCGGCCTGGAACGGCTGAAGATCCTCCGGGATTACGGCTCGGATCGTTTGACGCTCGGGATCCAATCACTGGACCAGCGCGTCTTGGAGATAATGAATCGGCCGCATGACAAGGCGGTGGCCTTGGAAGCGATCCGGAACTCCCAGGAACATGGGTATCAGGTCAACATAGAATTCATTTTTGGTCACCCGGGTGAGACTCTCGAGAATTGGGTAGACGTGATGCGAGAGGCGGTAACCCTGGGTACCGAAGAGATCCAGCTCTATCGGCTGAAGGTAGAAGCTTACGGCGATTATCAGGGCCCGATTAAAACCTATCTTAATAAACGTCCGAATGAAGCTGTTCCTCACGAGGAGCAGATCATTATGAAGCAGCTGGCCATCGATATCCTGGCTGAAAATGGATACCACGAGAATCTGCGGCGTGTTTATACCAAAGAGCGGCAACATTTCTCCTGCTATGCGGAAAACCAATGCTGCAAACTATATGATGAGGTCGGCTTTGGTTTGACCGCTTTCAGCAGCTTGCGGGATCGCTTCGTCCTGAACAGTCAGACCTTTGGTGAGTACTACCAACATATTGAGGAAGGTAGAATGCCGCTGAACCGCGGCCTGAAGCGGGATAGAGATCAACAGTTGCGCTGGGCGATTGTGTTACCGATTAAGAATCGGGACGTGTACAAAAGCACTTTCACGGCGGCGACCAATGGGGAGTCTATTGAAAACGTCTTTCGGCCAAAGATCGAACGGCTCAAGGCGTACGGCCTATTGCGAGAAGATGAGGTCAGTCTCGGGCTAACCCAATTGGGAACATTCTTCGCCGACGAAGTTGCCCAACAATTTCATTCAGATGATTACATTCCATATCCGCGTGCGGAATACGCGGACGGTCCACTCAATCCCTATCTAGACACAGATCCTTACACAGCGACCGACAAGCCGGCCTTAGCAGTTTCCTAACCTATATCTTGAAGAGTAGAATCAACGGCGATGTTTAATGACACGGTAGCGTTTGCAGGGCAGTCTGGAATCGGTCGTCAACAGGTAGATGCCGCGGAACTCAGCGACCCGGACTTATTTTGGGATCGAGATGCCATTATTCGTTGGCTGCGGGTCAGAGGGGCGGAGCAGGAGTCACTGTTCGCTGCTGCTCGATCTGCCCGCGAACGGGTCTATGGCCGCGGTGTCGTCGTCCGGGGTTTGATTGAGGTCACGAATCTCTGTCGGGTGAACTGTGAATTCTGCCCAATGCGGCGAGACAATACGAAACACAACACGATTTTCCAGCTTACCCCCGAGCAGATACTGGAGGTGGTGGCCGAGATTAAATCGGCCGGTATTAATATCGTCTTTTTCCAAGCCGGTGAAGTCGGGAAGACCACCCGATTAGTTGGTGATCTGATCCCGGAGGTCTACGCACGGTTTGATAGTCCCGTTGAGGTTTTACTTTGTCTTGGCAACAAGACCGACGCGGAATTCGATTTTCTCAAAAAGCAGGGCGCAACCAGTTACATCTTGAAGCATGAGACCAGCGATCCTGAGCTGAATGAACGGATGCGGCATTCGTCGTTCGAGGACAGAGTGCGCTGTTTGCGGACGCTAGTGCAAATGGGTTTCAAGGTTGGAACCGGGGCGATTGTTGGGTTGCCGGGTCAATCAGTGGAGAGTCTGGCCGCCGATCTGGAACTGGCCCGGGATATTGGCGCCCACATGGTGAGCGGCTCTCCCTTTATTCCGGCTCCGGATACGCCGTTAGCCGGGTCTCCGGGCGGCGACGTAGAGTTGACCCTCAATTTTATCGCGATCGCCCGTCTCATGAATCCTGCGTGGCTGATACCCAGCGTTAGCGCTTTGGAGCGTCGACAGGGTGGAGGCCAGCTCAACGGCCTCGCCGCCGGTGCGAATGTCTTAACCGTCAATTTCACGCCTCCAGTCGAACAAGAAAAATATCTGATTTATGGTAAGGACCGGTACGTGGTTCGAAACGACCACGTAACCGAGATCGTCCGTCAAGCCGGGCTGGAACGGACGCAATCGGTGTTTGCCGCTTAAACGGTTACGCCCTCTTTGGTAGGGCGAGGCTCCTGAACGACCCGAAAATTTGAGCGGAGCTACTGACGTTCGTAGTCCCACCGCTCCGCTAGATCCATTCGCGTGCCGAGCCGTGGTTCTGCCGCGCTGGGAATCTCCGGTTTGGGTTCGAAGTGGACCACCCATTATTCAAGCGAAGCGTTTCACCCTGTTTACAGGATAGACCGCAGCTCCGACTTCGCCGATGGACGATCAGTACAGATATCGGCGGACGCAGGCTAAGTCGGACAAATCGGCGAGCGTATGGGTCTAGCTGAACGTTGAGACTAAAGCAGACCTGCGCATCCGTTGAGATCATAGCGAACGTTCGGGAGCCTCGCCCTACCAAAATGGGCTAGCCCACGCCCGGCTCACCCCCCGTGCAAAAATACATCCGCTGAGATTGACGGTCGCGAATATGGCCTGTATAGCGTGAGTCATCTCTGGAATGATGGTTCGACTCCCCTAAGATCGTGAATGCCAAATCGAAGGAGTCGGCGGGGCCAGAGGTGAGGTGTTAAAGATGAAAAAGGCACTTTTGCTCTGCTGTTTGCTGCTGGGGGCGAAGTGGGTTTTGGCGGGAGAAACCGAGACCATTCAAGGGCCGACCCCGATTACTGCTAGCGCGACGCCCGATCCGACTTGGACCTTTGAAACAACGGCAAGCTACAGCGCCGGCGCCCGCATCATGAAAGCGGGGTCTTTCGGCTCCCAGGCGGAAGTCGAATACGAGCTGCAGGCGTATAAGGACATCAAGTTATTTAAGAACTATTTTCTGCAACTGGGGTTCGATCTGGAGCGATTCAATTTTTCACGATCGAACAGCTTTTTTCCCTACGCGATGACCAGTCTGGCCGGCGAATTGGTCTTTGCCTACTGGGATGGAGACGATTTCT
>Ga0213876_10001608_pt1 | contig 13867 bp, 15 predicted proteins | sample BarmaccomBMRX_R9_FD_160113 | JGI IMG/M metagenome (GOLD analysis project Ga0213876, IMG submission 160113) | Root-associated microbial communities from Barbacenia macrantha in rupestrian grasslands, the National Park of Serra do Cipo, Brazil - RX_R9 | ecosystem: Host-associated > Plants > Roots...
ATGAGGATTCCACCCGGTGCGCAAGGCGGCAAGACATCGCGACTCAAAGGGAAGGGCCTGCCGCTCAAGTCGGGAACGGGCGATCTCCTGGTGCGCCTCAACATCCAGATTCCGCAAGACGACAAGGAACTCGAGGCGCTGATGCGCAAGCGCCGCGAGGCCCGCGCCGGACAGACGACCTGAAGGCATCGGCCGTCACTCGAGGTCATCCGGTTCCGGTTCAGCGCTCGCGCAAGGCGTATCCGATGCGCTTTCCCCTTGCGCTTGCCATCGCCTCCTCGCACCCTATGGTCCGATCGAGAAATGGAGCGCGACATGACCTACGAGTCGATCATCGTCGAAACGCAGATGCTCGCGAGCGGCGACAAGGTGGGAGTGATCAAGCTCAACCGTCCTCAAGTGCTCAACGCCCTGAACTTCGACCTCGTGCGCGAGACCAATGACGCGCTCGACCGGTTCGAGGCCGATCCGCAACTCGGCTGCACGATCATCACCGGATCCGACAAGGCGTTCGCGGCGGGCGCCGACATCAAGGAGATGCAAGGCAAATCCTTCCCCGAGACGTATCTCGAGGACTTCATCACCTCCTGGGATCGCGTGGCCTCGCGCCGCAAGCCGATCATCGCGGCCGTCGCCGGTTTTGCGCTCGGCGGCGGCTGCGAGCTCGCCATGATGTGCGACATCATCATCGCGGCCGACACCGCCAAATTCGGCCAGCCGGAGATCAAGCTCGGCGTCATGCCCGGTTCGGGGGGCACGCAAAGGCTTGCGCGTGCGATCGGCAAAGCCAAGGCCATGGAGCTCGTGCTCACCGGAAGAACCATGGACGCAGCCGAGGCGGAACGCTCCGGCCTTGTGTCGCGCGTGGTGCCGGCCGCCGATCTCATGACCGAGGCCATGAAGGCCGCGGAAACGATCGCCAACCTTTCCCTGCCGATCGTGATGATGGCGAAGGAGAGCGTCAATCGCGCCTTCGAGACCACGCTCGCCGAAGGCATTCGCTTCGAGCGGCGTGTCTTTCATGCAATGTTCGCGACCAAGGATCAGAAGGAAGGAATGGCGGCCTTCATCGCCAAGCGCCCACCGGCCTTCAGCGATTCGTGAGGATGTTCGGCGCCCCGTGATCAGGGCGCGATGATCGATATCGCGGCGCGGGCGCGCGCGTCCAAAGCCTTCATGTCCCGATCGTAATTGCGCCAGGCGACGCGGCTCTTCAGCTTCGTGTGCGTGGCGAGCCGCCGCGCGGCCGCCACCGAACCCGTGCCGAAGCCCCAGCGTGGCCCGCTGTCGACGAAGCCCATCGTGGGTGAGGGCACTTCGCCCGTGATCGGATAATTCGCCTCCGCCAGATAGGAGCGCACACGCACGCAATAATCGATCGAGCGTGGCGAGAACCGCGTCTCGCCATGGCCGGCGCGATATTTCATCACGGCCGTGCAGAGGTCGCCATTCGCGAGCCGCCAGGCGCCCGCAAGATAAGCGACCCCGAGCGCGATGTTGGTGTGGGGCTCGCGCAGCTCCTCGAGCGAGCCGGTGAAACCGAGAAGTCGCGCCGTGGACGGACGCACCTGCATCAGGCCGATCTCGCCGACCGGGCCTGTGACATTCGGATTGTATCCGCTCTCCGTGCGGACCACCGCCTCGGCGATCTCGGGTGGAATTCCGGCCCGTTCGGCCGCTTTTCTCACAAGGTCGCGGTAGAGCGAACGGCCTTGGCGATAATGGACCGGGAAACCCGCCGCGGCGAGGCCCTCGGACGCCCTGTCCATTTCCTGCAAAGGTGGCGGGTCGGCAAAAAGCGCCGCGGAGTCGAGCAGAATGAGTGCCGCGGCGAAGGTGAAAGTTGCGAGAGGCGGGCCCGGCCTCAAGGTTCCACGTGATCTAAGCCGGTCGATGTCGTCGGCGAGGTTGCGGAAGAGCCCCTCGCGAAATGCGGCAATGCGGCGAAAATCGCGTGTGCCGAGAAGAGATCGAGATCGGGCGCAACGCTCGCCTGCGGGGAAGCCGCGCTCGGTTTCGCATCACGCGAGAAATTCGACGGACGCACGGGAGGCAAGGGCGCTTGCGGATCGAGCTCGTCCTGCGAAGCCGCGACGCTTTGGCTTTGCGCGTCATTCGACCCGGGGAATGGCAGCTTCGCCAAGATGCGCTGATAGAAGGATCCGTCCTGACCCGCGCTCGCCTCGGTCGGCGACGCGAAGGCTGCAAGGGTCGCGTGCGCACCGGTCGAGGGCGTTGTGTCGCGTCCCACCGCGCTCGATGCGCCGGCGGAACGGCTGGAATTCGCCACGATGACCGTGAGCCCCGCCGCGGCGGGTGCGCTCGGCGTCGTCGCCGCGGCGGCGTTGGAGCCGCTGCTCGCGGCAGCCGAAGCGACGGAAGCGGGGGACGCCTTCGCCTGGGCCGGTGTCGAGGTCGCGACCACGGTCGATGCCGTGCTCGGCGAGCCGACATCCTTTACGGCAGCCGCGATCGAATCCTCATCGAAGCCTCGCGCGCGCACTGCGACTTTGGTGAGCCCGCCCTTGGCGTCGAAAAGCTCGACGGTCGGTCCCTCGGCGATGGCTTCCGGACGGCTGGTCTCGAACGTCTTGAAACGGAATGCCGGATTTTGCCCGCCATCATCATAGGCGAGCTTGACGGCCGGTGTTCCCTTGCCCACGAGCTCGGCGATCTTCGCATTGTCCTCGGCTTGCTTCGCCGCGACCTGCTTCGTGAGACCCGGATCGGAATCCGCGCCGCATCCCGGCGCTTCCCCGTTGCGTGCCACTCGATCGAACGTGTAGTGGCCGTTGCAGACGCCGACTTTCGGCTCCTCCTTGGTGATCTCGAAGCGATCGGCGCCTTCCTTCAGCTCGCGCCAGAACGGCATGTTCGGGTCGAGCCGATGGCGGGCGAGATTGGCCGGCGTGAACCGGAAGGGGAACGCTTCCATCTGCACGGCTTTCTGGCCGCCCGAATGCGCTTCCCGCACGAGCGCGTAGATCTCCTCGATCTGCTGATCCGTCATGGAATAGCAGCCGGCCGACGAGCAATCGCCGTGCACCATGAGGTAGGAGCCCGTGCCGCCATGGGCCCGATCATAGGCGTTCGGGTAGCCCATGTCGTAGGACAGATGATAGTTCGAGTTGGGATTCATCTGGGCGGGCGTGATGGCGTAATAGCCTTCGGGCGCCTGCCGGTCCCCCTCCTTGCGCTTCGGGCCGAGCTGACCGGACCAGCGGCACATCGGGAAGGTCTTCAACAGTGCGAAGTGGCCACTCGTGTCCTTCTTCCAGACCTCGAATTCGGCCTCCTGCTTATAGGTGCGGATGAGGACCGGATCCTCCTTATGCATGCCCTTTTCCTGCATGGAAGCGACGATCTCTTGCGTCAGGGGCACCCAGTGGCGTGCGTTCGAGGCACGAAATTCCGGGTCGTTGCAGGCGCCAAGGAGCCCGAGCGCGGCGGCCGCGATAAGGAAACGAAGGGGGTTACGAGACATCATTCCATCCCACAACGACACGTCAGTGAACCTATCCGGCCACAATGCGGCCGGAGCTGGGCAAGGCCAGCCCCATCAGACCCAGTAACCTTTAAAGGCCTTTAGCGGGGACGCCGAAAGCTACGCCGATATGGTGTAGGCGATGTTAACCCGCTTCAGAGCCGCCGTCCAATCGCCAGGAACTTTTCGGCGCGCTCGGCTCGGATGGCGGCCGGATCCCTGCCGCCGAGTTCGGTGAGCTGGACGGCGAGCGCTTCCCCGGCCGCAACGACGGCGGAATGCGGATCCCGATGGGCCCCCCCGAGCGGCTCCGGCACGATGGCGTCGATGACGCCCAGTCGCAAAAGATCCTGGGCCGTGATGCGCATGCTAGTGGCGGCTTCCTCGGCGCGCGCGCTGTCCCGCCACAGTATCGAGGCGGCGCCCTCGGGCGAGATGACGCTGTAGATCGCGTGCTCGAGCATCAAGGTGCGGTTCGCCGTGGCGAGCGCCACCGCCCCGCCCGAGCCGCCTTCACCGATGACCAAAGCGATGTTCGGCGCGCCGAGCGCAAGGCAGGCATCGGTGGAACGGGCGATCGCTTCCGCCTGTCCGCGCTCCTCCGCATCGATGCCCGGAAAGGCGCCGGCCGTGTCGATGAACGCCAGCACCGGAAGCGAGAAGCGGTCGGCAAGCTCCATCAGTCTCACCGCCTTGCGGTAGCCTTCAGGACGCGCCATGCCGAAATTGTGCTTGAGGCGCGAATCGGTCGTCGAGCCTTTCTCCTGGCCGATGAGGCAGATGGACTCGCCCCGGAAGCGCCCGAGCCCACAGACGACGGCTTCGTCCTCGCCGAATTTGCGGTCGCCGGCGAGAGGCGTGAAGTCCTCGATGAGCCCCTTGACGAAATCGAGGCAATGGGGCCGCTGCGGATGGCGCGCCACCTGCATCTTCTGCCAAGGCGACAACTGCGCATACACCTCGCGCAAGGTCTCGCTGGCTCTCATCTCGAGCCTGTCGATCTCCTCGCCGGAATCGCCGTTTTTCGTCGTCGTTTCGCCGGAGCGCAGCTCGTCGATTCTCGCCTCGAGCTCGGCCACCGGCTTTTCGAAATCGAGATACGCCCGCATCAGGCTCCAAGGTGGGTTTCGCGGCCGAGCGCGCGTTTGAGGTCGTCCGGGCGCGGACAGAAGCCGGAACGACAGCCGCAAGTCAAGGCGGCAAGGCCCCGGTGGGCGCCAGCGTCGGAACGGGACGCGCCTTGCGGGCTCGCTGATTCGACACCGGCAGGGCGCGATAAACCTGCTTCACCGCCTCGATCAGATGAATGCCCGCGAAGGGCAGCGACAGCGCATGTCCGGCCCGCTCGAAAGCAACGGCGGAGCGCAGGATCAGCGCGCGGTTCAGCGGCGGCACGAACAAGGCTTCGGTCGTGACTTCGGGCGTGAAGAGCGACTCGCGCAAGAGCCCGGTGAGCTGGGCGCGGCTGAAGGGCTGTCCCTGTCCGAAGGGCGTGGTGTCGAGCCGCGCCCAAAGTCCGCGTCGATTGGGCGCGATGACGATGATGCGTCCGCCGGGTTTCAGCGTCTGCCAGATCTCGGAGAGAAGCTCCTTCGGGCTTCCCGACGCTTCGAGCGCATGCACGATGATCACCCGATCGAGCGATGCATCGCTCAAGGGCAGCAGCAGGGGATCGATGAGAGCGGACGACGAAGGCCCCTGGCGAGGCCAGATGGCGACGCCCTGCGTCGCGGGCATGAGCGCGACGGCGCGCTCGGCCTCTTCGCGGAAGATGGGGAGATAGGCGCTGGCATAGCCGACACCCGCAAGCGCAAAGCCTCGCAAATCGGGCCAGATGAAACGAAGACGCGCGGACAGGATGCGCCGCGCCACCTGGCCGAGTGGGCTCGAATAGAAGGCTTGCAGCTGGATGACGTCGAGCGCCATGGGCGTTCAGCTTCCTTCGTGACGCTTGAACCTTTGGGCCACCCGCCTGCTCTACCTTAACCAGAGCCTGTTTCGAAAAAGTGATTTCCACCTTCTCGCATCAGCCTGCAGAAGCATTGCCGTCTTCATTGCCGCCTTTGCCGATTGTCGCTGGCCGCGGCGGCTGGTGTGCGATTCGTGCACGCTTCCTATCACATCGAGTATGAAAATTGCGCTCATCCCTTGCGGAAGCGTTCACGAACCTCTTCGTTTGAGGCTATGGCTTCTCGAGGGAGCGACGGCCGGATCAGGGATTTCGGAGGCAAATCATGTCGATTCCACACCGTTTCGCACGTCAGCGCTCCTGCGCCCTAGCGGTCGCAAAGTTTCTCGCCGTTTCGTTTCTCATGATCTTTGGCCTGGAGAGCGCCATGACGCATGCCGCCACCACTTCGTTCACAGTGACCTCGCCGGGGCTCGAGGATGGTGCGCTTCTCCCGCGCCGTCACGCCGGCTCCGGCGACTGCGGCGGCGAGAATGTCTCACCCGCTCTCGCCTGGGCGGGTGTCCCTGAGGGCACAAAGAGCTTCGCCATCGTGGTCTACGATCCCGACGGCGGAAAAGGCCTCGGCTCGGTGCATTTCGTCGCTTACGACATTTCCGACAAGGACCGCGGCTTTGCCGAAGGCTTCGGTTCCGGCGCTTCGGGCGGCTTCGTCGGCGGCACGAACACGAGGGGCGTGAACAGCTATTCCGGCCCTTGTCCTCCATCTGGCGATCAGCCCCATCACTATGTTTTCAGCGTCTATGCACTCGATCTCGCGTCGGGGACGCTTGCGGCCGGCCTCACGCGCGACGCCTTTTTTCAAGCGGTGCGCGGGCATGTGCTCGCGGCGTCGAGCATCGTCTTGCGCTATGCGAGGTGAGCGATGCGTTCGATATCCACTGCGGTAAGCGGTCTATAAATGCACTCGGAACGACTCGAGCTTGGTATGGAGAGCTGCCGCCTTAACATTTACCTCGGCCAGTTCATCGATCAGAAGATTGGCGAGCGGCGTTGTTTTGCTCGAAGCTGGCACACCTAAATTTTCAATGACGAATTCGATCGATTTCATTGTTTCGAAGAATCTTTTGTGCAAAACGGGCTCATGATGAGCAATTCGATTCCTGGATTGGTATATATTCTCAAGTTTTTCCGCCACACGGGACCTAGTGATGGTTTTATTAGGAAACGTCCTCTTCAGGGAAGTTTTCCAAAGCGTTTGTTCGTAATCAGAACTGTATAGGCGTTTCCAAAAATACAGAGTTAGCTCCGCAACGACTTTCCCTTCCGTAACGACTATATGTTGCCGCCTCGCTTGGGCGCGCATGAGATGGCTGGGATGATCGGGTCTGCCTTTTGGCAATGCCAAGGTTTCCAGCGCGGCCTTTTGAGCCTGAGAAAGCTTGGAATATTCAGCGCGCCTTGCACTATCGAGCGCCTTTCGGACATGGTCCTGCTCCGGAAGTCTCCATTGAAAAGGGTTTGGCGGCTCGAGAAGCCATCTGGGCACGCCAAAAAATTGGCCCAGATTTTCGCAAATCGCGTTTCGGAGCGCAATTTCAATGCAAGCTGTCAGATTCATCAAGGTTGCGCCCAAACGAAGGGTATCTTGATGAAGCTCGATTGCCGTTCGTATGGAGCCCGTCAATTTCGTGAGAACGCCAAGCCGCTCTGGTGAGAGCAAGACAGTGAGCGTTGGCATATCCGCATCCAGGATCGGCATTGACTAAAACCTACAAAACATTACTTTTAGAGATGAAAGGTCGGGACTAGATTGGCAGTTTCCCATGGGAGGACGAATCCCCGGCTTCTCAAAAAAAGGGCGCCCCTGGGGGGCGCCCTTTTGCTTGCCGCATATCACTGCTCATTCCCTCACACCACTACCATAATGTCACCCAGGCAAGGGATGACCCGGCATCAGATCGTAAGGATGTTTCCATCCGGGCAAGGCTTTGATGCGCTCGCGCCAGGCGTCGATCGCTGGATGCGTCGCCTTGAAGTCGAAACCCGTCTCTTCGACGGGGTAGAAGACATAACCCGCCATGGAGATGTCCGCGATCGTCGGCTTATCGCCGAGCAGGAAGGGCGTTTTGGACAGATGCTTGTCCGCGATCGCGAAAGCCCTTTCGGCGCGCGCCTTGAGAAAATCGAGCACCGCGGGCTCGGTGTCTTTCATAAAGGTCCGCAGAAAACGGTAGACCGACAGGTATCCGGTGAATTTGTGGTTGTCGAACAGGAGCCAGCGCCAGCACTCGGCCCGCTCATCCTCGTCGCGCGGCCCGAATTTGCCGGTCTTGCGCGCCAGGAGATCGAGGATCACGCCCGATTGGCTCATACGCTTGCCATCGGCTTCGAGAACGGGCGCTTCTCCGAGCTCGTTGATCTCGCTGCGATAACGTTCGCCCCGTGTTTCGCCTTTGAAGAAGTCGACGAACACCGGCTCCCAGGGAACGCCGGTGAGGGACAGCATCAAGGCGACCTTGTAGCAGTTGCCGGATTGCGCGAAGCAATGAAGCCGATACATGGACGTGTCTTCCTGTTCGTGATCCCACAAAGAGATCTTGTCGTGCGAACAGTTCCCATTTTTGCGCATCGTGCTCAAGGAGGAGGTGAGGTGAATTCGACGGAAGGTGGCTCCGCGCATGGCTGAAACGGAGTGGTTGAGCATCGGCGCCGGCGATGCCGCAAGGCGCATCGCAGTCCTGTCACGCGAAGGCAAAGGGGCGCCCGTCGTCTGGCTTGGCGGCTTCAAATCGGACATGGCTTCGACCAAGGCCGCTTATCTCGACGCATGGGCAACACGCGGAGACCGGCCGTTCTTGCGCTTCGATTACTCGGGCCATGGCGTATCGGAGGGGCGTTTCGAGGACGGCACGATCGGCCGCTGGCTCGAGGAATCGCTCGCCGTCATCCGGGAGTATGCGAAAACGCGGCCGCTCCTTGTCGGCTCGTCGATGGGCGGGTGGCTCGCCTTGCTCGCCGCGCGCCGCCTCGCGAAGGAAAGCCCGCAGTTCGCGCCCTTGGGCCTCGTGCTGATCGCGCCGGCCGTCGATTTCACCGAAGAGCTCATGTGGAAGGAGCTTTCCGCGGAGGCGCGCCGCGAGATCGAAGAAAAAGGCGTGTATCTGCGCCCCTCCGCCTATTCGCCCGACCCCTACCCGATCACACGAAACCTGATCGAAGAGGGGAAACATCACCTCCTCCTCGGCGGCACGATCCAGACCGGATGCCCGGTCCATGTCCTGCAGGGCATGCGGGACCCCGACGTCCCCTGGCGACACGCCTTGACCCTCATGGAGCATCTTTCGTGGGATGAGAGCGTCATCACCTTGATCAAGGACGGCGATCATCGCCTGTCGCGCGAGGAGGATCTGGCCCGGCTCGTCGCGGCGATCGAGGGCTTCGATCCGAGCTGAGCTTCCGGTTGACGGGTCGCCTGCGAGCTTGCGAATTGGCCTTTCCTGTCGTAACCGAACTTCATGGCTCAGAACCGGGATATGTCCGTTCCCGCCTCGGGTGACACCGGTGGTGGATTGTTCACGGTCATCAGCGTCGCGGTGCTCGTGGGCACCGAGGTCATGGGCGCCGCGCTCGCCGCCGGATGGGCGCTGGCCGGCCTCATCGAGCTCGGACCCACCCTCACCTACGCGATGATGGCGATTTTCGCCGCCGGAGGCATCGCGCTCCTCGTCATGTTCGTGCGCAGCGCCCTGCGCGTCGAATTCGCCAACCGAAGGCGCTGATCTCAGCCTCCCCCGCATCCATGCTGAGCCGCAGGCATATGTTGCAGGCGATGGCGGCGTCCGCGCTCGCCGGCGCGGACGCGAAGGCGAATCCCGCCGCGCTCGAGTTCGGTCCTCCCCAGCCATTTTCCCATGACGCGCTGAAGGAGCGCGCCAAGGCGCTCGCCGCGCAACCTTATGATCCGCCGCCTCGGCCCAATCCCGACATCGTGCAGAAGCTCGATTACGATGCCCATGGCAAGCTGCGCTTCCGTTACGATTATGCGCTCTGGGGTGATGGGGGAGGGGCTTATCCCGTCACCTTCCAGCATGTCGGGAAATATTTCCCGAAGACGGTGCGCATGTACGCCGTTAGCAACGGCGAGGCGCGGGAGATTCTCTACCGCCCTGAGTACTTCACCATACCGCCGACGAGCCCGGCCGCCGCCTTGCCGAAGGATGCTTCGGCGTTCGCCGGCTTGTGGGTGATGGAGGCGCGCGACGGCCCCGACTGGAAGTTGCTCGAGCCCTGGGTCACCTTCCTCGGCGCCTCCTATTTCCGCGCGGTGGGCGAACTCGGCCAGGTCGGCATGTCGGCGCGCGGCGCCGCCATCACGCCGGGCGGTCCGGGACCGGAGGAATTTCCCGATTTTATCGCTCACTGGATCGAGCCTGCCGCGACCGATGACGACCCCGTCATCCTTCACTCGCTTCTCGATTCGCCGAGCCTTGCCGGTGCCTACCGCTTCGCCTTGCATCGCACGAAAGGCGTGGTGATGGATATCGAGGCCGACCTCCATCCACGCGCCTCGATCGAGCGTCTCGGCATCGCGCCGCTCACCTCCATGTTCTGGTATTCGCAAACTGCGAAGCCGACCGCGATCGACTGGCGCCCCGCCGTCCACGATTCCGACGGGCTCGCGCTCTGGACGCGCGCCGGCGAGCACATCTGGCGTCCGCTGAACAACCCGCCGCGCACGACGCTCTCGAGCTTCCTCGATGAAAACCCGCGTGGCTTCGGTCTTCTGCAGCGCGACCGCATCTTCGACCATTATCAGGACGGCGTGAAATACGAGAAGCGTCCCTCGACCTGGGTGGAACCGCTCGACGATTGGGGACAAGGCGCCGTGCAGCTCCTCGAATTTCCCACCGACGACGAGATCCACGACAACATCGTGGCGAGCTGGGTGCCGAAGACGCCGACGACGGCCGGACAGCATCTCTCCTTCACCTACCGCCTCTACTGGCTCGCCGACGAGCCCTTCCCTTCACCGCTGGCGCGCGTCGTCGCGACGAGGCTCGGGCGCGGCGGACAGCCCGGCCAGCCGCGTCCGAAGGGCGTGCGGAAATTCCTGATCGAGTTCGAAGGCGCGCCTTTGCGCGACCTGCCCTATGGCGTGAAACCCGAGCCTGTGGTGACCGCTTCACGCGGCACCTTCGGCCCTTACCAGTTCACCGAGCCGGTGCCGGACGATGTTCCCGGCCATTGGCGCACCCAGTTCGACCTCATCGTCGAAGGGCAAGACCCCGTGGAATTGCGTTGCTACCTCAAGCTCAACGAGAAGACGCTCTCGGAAACCTGGGCTTATCAGTACTACCCGTTCTGAAAGGGCGAGTAGCGAATGGCGAGTGGCAAGTAGCGAGTAGCCAGCTTCGGTCCCGCGCTTTTCACTATCTCGCTACTCGCTATTCGCTATTCCCCTCCGCCGCATCGCCGCGTCGAGCGTATTCGAAAGCAGGCAGGCGATGGTCATGGGTCCCACGCCTCCGGGGACCGGTGTGATCGCGCCAGCGACTTTCGCGGCTTCCGCATAGGCGACATCGCCGACGAGCCTGGTGCGGCCCTCGCCCGCCGATGGGTTCGGCACGCGGTTGATGCCGACATCGATGACGATGGCATCGGGCTTCACCCAATCGCCACGGATCATTTTCGGCTTGCCGACGGCCGCGACCAGAATATCGGCGCGCCGGCAGACGCCCGGGAGATCGCGTGTGCGCGAATGCGCGATCGTCACTGTCGCGCTCTCGGCCAAAAGCAATTGCGCCACCGGCTTGCCGACGAGGATGGAACGCCCGACCACCACCGCCTCGGCCCCTGCGATGTCCGGCTTCACGCTGCGCACGAGCTCGAGGCAACCGAGCGGCGTGCACGGCGCGAGCGCCGGCGCGCCGGCGAGCAGAAGCCCGGCATTCATCGGATGCAAGCCGTCCACGTCCTTCCTCGGATCGATCGCTTCGATGATGTGCGTGGCATCGATGTGTCGCGGCAGCGGCAATTGCACGAGGATGCCGTCGACTTCGTCATCGGCGTTGAGACGCTCGACGAGCGCAAGGAGCTCCTTCTCGCTCGTCGCGGCCGGAAGCTTGTGCTCGAAGGAGCGCATCCCCGCCTCGATCGTCTGGCGCGCCTTGTTCGCCACATAGACGCGGCTCGCCGGATCGTCGCCGACGAGCACCACGGCAAGGCCGGGCGTCGCGTCGTGGCGTTCCTTCAGCGCCACGACGCGCGCCGCGATCTTGGCCCTCAGCGCCTCGGCGATCGCCTTGCCGTCGATGACGCGAGCGCTCATGCGGTGTCCTTCGTCGAATGAGGTCTGTGGCAATGCGCCCGCAGCGCGGCGGCGAGCCTTCGAGGGCCGGCTTTGACGTCGACGAGGTCGCGCGAGGCACGTGGTGCCAGCGCCATCATGAGGCGCAGCTGATCGGCGGCAACCATGCGGCTCAGAGGACGTTGGGGTAGACGTAATAGGCGATGAAGCGCTCGATGAAATAGATGATCAGGAGCACGATGATCGGCGAGATGTCGACACCGCCCATGTTCGGCAGGCGTTCGCGGATCGGGCGAAGCACGGGTTCGGTGAGCCGCGTCAGCGTGTCCCAAACCGTGCGAACGAGATCATTGCGGATGTTGAGAACATTGAAGGCCACGAGCCAGCTCAGCACCGCGGTGGCGATGATGATGAACCAGTAGATGTCGAGAATGGCGAGAATGACGTCGAGAATGGCGCGCATGGACACGAGCTCTTGCGGCACGGATCCTGAAACCCGGGCCCGGTGAAGGTCGCGCCTTTTAGCCTGCGCGCGAATTCTCGGCAATTGCGAACCGGCAAAGCGTCGACCTGGTGATCCCGGCCCGGCATGTTATGTCTTCGGCGATACGAGGAGATCATCGATGCGCGTGCAACTTGGTCTTGCGGCCCTGGTCATCGGCGCGGGGCTTTCGGCGGGTCTTGCCCAGCAAGACGGCAGCCAGCGAGGCGAGGGAGAGCTTCTCACGGGCTCGGCCGCGTATGGGGACTGGGCGACGGACCGGCCGGGGCTTCGGCGCAAGATCACGCCGGCCGACCTGCCCGCGCCTTTTGCCACAAGGCCTGCCGCCAACGGCCCCTCGGTGACGCGCGCCCCGCAAGGCGCAAAGCCGAAAGTGCCTGCGGGATTTTCGGTCGAGCCTTTCGTCACCGGGCTTTCCGGCCCGCGCCTCATGCGCGTCGCGCCGAACGGCGATATCTTCGTCGCCGAAACCTATGCGGGGAGGGTACGCGTCATCCGCGCCGCCGCTGGCGCCGCGAAACCTGAGAAGGTTGAGGTGTTCGCGCAAGGTCTCGATGAGCCCTTCGGCATCGCCTTCTACCCGCCGGGCCCCGACCCGAAATGGGTCTATGTGGCGGACACGAATGCCGTGTTGCGCTTTCCCTACGCGAATGGCGACCTTGCGGCGGCCGGCGAGCCGGAAGTGATCGTCAAGAGCTTGCCGACCGGCGGCCACACCACCCGCGATGTGATCTTCTCGGCGGATGGCAGCAAGATGTATGTCTCGGTCGGCTCGGCCTCGAACGATGCCGACAATTTGCGTGGCGAGGCCGCGGAGGAAAAAACCTTCATCGCGAACCACCCCCTCGGCGCCACCTGGGGACGCGAAGAAAATCGTGCCGACGTGCTCGTCTTCGATCCGCAGGGCCGATCGGGCCACATCTTCGCGACAGGATTGCGCAACTGCGTCGGCCTCGCCATCCACCCTCAGACGAAGGATCTGTGGTGCTCGACAAACGAGCGCGATGGGTTCGGCGACGATTTGCCGCCCGATTACGTGACGCGGGTGAAGGAAGGGAGCTTCTTCGGCTGGCCCTGGTACTATATCGGCTCGCATGCGGACCCGCGTCACAAGGATGAACGGCCCGAACTTGCCGAGAAGGTGAGCCTCCCGGACGTGCTCCTCCAGCCCCATTCCGCCCCGCTCGCGATGACGTTCTACGAGCACCCGAAGGGCGGCTCGGGCGGTTTTCCGCACGAATATGATGGAGATGCCTTCGTGGCGCTGCACGGCTCCTGGAATCGCTCGAAGCGAACCGGGTACAAGGTCGTGAGGATCAAGCTCAACCAAGGCGTGCCGAGCGGCGAGTACCAGGATTTCCTCACGGGCTTCGTCACGGGCGACGCGAATGTCTGGGGGCGGCCGGTCGGCGTCGCCGTCGCGCATGACGGCGCGTTGATCGTCAGCGAGGACGCGAACGGCACTTTGTGGCGGATCACGGGGAAGGGCGGGGACTGATCCTTCGCCGGATCAGGTGATTTTCACGAGCACTTTGCCCTTCGCCTCCCGCCGTGCCAGCACGCCGAGCGCTTCCGCCGTCTCGGCGAGCGGGAAAATGCCGTGCACATGGGCGGAAAGCTTGCCCTTCTTCGTCCAGGCAAAGATCCGATCCATGTTGGCGC
>Ga0213876_10001609_pt1 | contig 13863 bp, 6 predicted proteins | sample BarmaccomBMRX_R9_FD_160113 | JGI IMG/M metagenome (GOLD analysis project Ga0213876, IMG submission 160113) | Root-associated microbial communities from Barbacenia macrantha in rupestrian grasslands, the National Park of Serra do Cipo, Brazil - RX_R9 | ecosystem: Host-associated > Plants > Roots...
ACGTAGGGCCGGCTATCCAGCCGGCCCAACAAAATACGTCGCGGCGGGCGGTGCCCGCCGCATCATTGTTTCCTGCGGCCGGCTGAGAGCCGGCCCTACGTCTCTTGTTCAATTCCCGTGCGTCCACTCCTCCTCGGACGCCGGCGTTTCGAGGAGGTGGCGGAAGAACCTTGTCAAAACGTAGGGCCGGCTCTCCAGCCGGCCCAACAAAATACGTCGCGGCGGGCGGTGCCCGCCGCATCATTGTTTCCTGCGGCCGGCTGAGAGCCGGCCCTACATTTTTCTGACTAATCCCCTCGCGTCCACTCCTCCTCGGACACCAACGTGCGCTTTTCGCGATCGACGGCGACGATGAACGCGCCGGCGGCGCCGGTGTGGCGGCGGCGCGAGTACGAGATCGGCTGCGTCAGGCCGGTCGAGAACTGGTGCAGATCTTCGAGCGTCGCGATGAGCTTCTCGCGCGTCACATCGCGGCCGGCGCGTTTCAGCGCCTCCACGAAAACCTTCACCGCGGCGTAAGGCGCGATCTGCGCGGCGAGATGATCGGTCGGCAACTGATGCCGCATCACGAACGCGCGCAGCTCGTTCGTTCCCTCTTCCGACCAATCGGCCGGCAACGTCGGCACCGCGACCGCGGCGTCGTTGCCGTACTCGGTCAAGCCGTTCGGCGGCGTGCCGGCGATGAAGAGGCGCGGGTGCCAATCGCCTTTCTGCAGATCGCGCACGACGGCATCGGCGTCGGCGCCGATGACAAAGAGCAGGTCGTCATCCTTCTTCGTTGCGGTGCGCGTCCAATGCAGCGCGGTCGCGCGTTCTTCGAGCGCCGTTGCAGCGGCGCGGGCGGCGGGACTCTCGCCGCGGATGACGTGATAGTCGTGCGCGCGGTCGCCGGCGCGGCGCACGAGCGCGAGCGTCTGGCTCTCGAGGTCGGAGAAGAGAAAGAACGATGACGGCGCGGCGCCGAGAGAGGAGTCGAACGGCAGCGGCGTGACGAGCGGGATGCGTTCGTCGTCGACGAATGCCGGCACATCCTCTCCCGCCCCGGCGAGCGACGCGCAGACGACGGCGAAGACGTTCCCGCCGAGGTCGCGGGCCGGAGTCTTCGTGGAATCGATGACTTGCAGTTTCAGCGTGCGGCCGTGGATACCGCCCGCGGCGTTGACGTCGGCAAAGTAGGCGTCGATCACCGCGCGCGTGCGTTCGCCGGTCGCCGCATGCGCGCCGCTGAGCGGCACGACGGTGGCGACGGTCAGCTGTTCGTCGGCGCGGCCGGGCTGCGGCTCGTCGCCGAGGCGGTGGAGATAGGCGAGGAGGTCGGCGAGGTCTTCGTCGGCGATCTTGTAGCGCGGCATCACCGGCGAGAGCTCGTTGTCGCCGGCGTCATGGCCGGTGCGGATCGCGCGCGCGAGCGAGGCGTCGTCGTACGCGCCACGACGGCGCTCGGAGGTGACGAAATACTTGGCGAGCACCGAAGCGCGGATGTCCGCCGGCACGATCGTCCCTTCCGCCACGCCCTTCCCTTCCGCGCCGTGGCAATTGCCGCAGGGCAACGCGCTGGCCGTGATCTCGTTTGCGAGGATCGGACGTCCCGACGCGCTCTCGCCGCTGCGGAAGATCTGCCGTCCGCGACGTTCGGCCGGCGTCAGCGCGCAAAGGTTCACGGCCAACGCGAGCGACAGCATCGCCAGCGCGGTTTTCATCGCACTTCCTCGAACATCGCGTCGAGCTGCTTCGCGCCGGGCATCCCGTAGAAGCGCTTCCAGGAATGCGTCGCGTCATTGCCGATGATCGTCAGCGGCGCGTGATCCTGCGGCCGTCCCGGCGGTGCGCCGAGCGCGGCGAGCAATCGGTCGATCGACGGACGGTCGCCGGTGACGAGCGTCCAATCGCCGCCTCCGTCGCCGCTGCGAAACCGTCGACTCCAGGCGGCGAGCTTGCGCGGAGTGTCGGTCTCCGGATCGATGCTGACGGAGATCAGATGCACGCCGCGGTCGCTGCGCTTCTGCAGATCGGCGAACAACGCGCCGGACACCGGACAGATCGTGCTGCAGTTCGTGAACACGAAGTTGATCGCGACGGTGCGGCCCTGCACCAGGTCGGAGTAGAAGTGCACGCGCCGGCCGTCCTGGGTCACGACTTCGACGTCCGGCACGCGCGGCTGGTACGCCGCGACGGTGCTCAGCACGAGCGCGAGGGCGAGCATCATTGCGCCACCGCCTCGAAGATGAGCGGCCGGGTTTGATTGACTTTCAGGCCGAGGGCTTTGGATTCGAGAAAGACGTAGTAGATGCCCGGCTGCGGAGGCGCGAAGTGCACGCGATACGTCCCATCCTCGGCCGGCTCGGCCTTGAAACGCTCCTGCCACGCGCCCGAGGTACCGAACGCCACCGCGCGAACGTCGCGCACGCCGGTCAGCGGCGTGGGCTGTGTCGAGTCGGTCAGGCGGAAGCGCATCTCCAGCTCGTTGCCGGCGACGATCGGCTTCTTGTCCAGGATCGGATGGACGGCGATCTCGCGCGCGGCGAGCTTCTTCGGCGCATCGGGATTCGCCTTCACGGCAAGGTCGAAGCAGTGGATCACGCGCGGCGAATCGAGGAAGAAAGCCACGTCGTAGTGGCCCGCCTCGGGGATCTTCGTCCGGATCGTGAAGTCGCCCGGCTCCGATTCGCGGAGGCTGCGATCGAGCACGAGCGCCGCTTTCGGCGAACGCTTCGCCGCGGCGAAGTTGCCCATCGGCGCGGCCATGCCTTCCATGTAGTAGTAGACGAGGCGATCGGCGGGATTGGCGACGATCACCGCCTTCGGCTCCGGCGACGGCACGATCGCCGCCGCGAAGCCGACGCTGTCGACGGCGCCAGGCGGAATCTGTCCGGCCGGGAACGAAGCGATGTGGCCGTTCGCGTCGCTGCCGAGCGTCGACAGCGGCAGGAGCTTCACGCTGTCCGAGCCGGCGGCGCGGATGTACGCGTAGTCGTCGGTGAATGCGATCTGGTCGGGATGCGTGCCGATGTCGGTGAGCGTCGCGATGATGGCGTTCGTCGAGGAGTCGAGCACGAGAACCTGGTTCGCATCGGGGTTCGTCACGAAGCCCCATCGCCCGCCCGGCGCGAACGCGATCGTGCCGAGGCCGGGCTTCGCTTCGATGCGGCGGCGCAGCTTCGCCGCCTTCGCATCGATCACGCTGATCGAGCCGTCCTGTTCGTCGATCACATACAACGCGTCGCTGAGTGATGACGTGGCGACGCCGCTGGGCGACGGCCCGGTCACGAGCTCGCCGGTCTTTGCGCGCGTAGCAAGATCGACGATCGAGACATTGCCGCTGCCGCCGTTCGTGATGAGCAGCTGTTCTCCGTTCGGCGCGATCGCGAGTTGATGAGGCGACAGGCCGGTGCTGAGGCGCGCGACGACTTCCAGCGATTGCGCGTCGATGGCGCTCAGCGACGGCTCGTTCGCCTTGCGGTTCTCATGCGTCACCCACAGCCGCCCGTTCGCATCGAACAGCACGCGCGCGGGGCGGAACGGCGTCTCGACGTTCTTGATCACTTCCCACGACTCGGTGTCGATCACCGCGACGCGGTTCACGAGCGGCATCGTCACGAAGAGGCGGTGCTGATCGGGCGAAAGAGCCCAGTCGACGCCCGGGCTGTCGAGCGTCACGGCCGTCAGCAGCTTGCTCCCGCCGAAGCCGAGCAGCGGATCGATCACGGCGACCGACGCTTCGGCGTTGAGCGTGAGGATCGTGTAGGAGTTCAGATCGACGACCGGCCGGGCGCGGAGACTGCCGCTGAGGAATGACTGGATCTTCTCCTTGCACTGGCTGCCGGCCTTCTGTTCGTGCACGTCGATCCAGGCCGAGGGGCGGACGCCGTTGAGATGGCGGCCGTCGGAGCCGCGGACGCGGAAGCGCAACGGCACGGCGCGATCGGCGACCGCGTCGCCGGTGACCATCTCCACCGAGACGCCGTCGAGCTGCACTTTCTGCGGAACGGCGGCGGGCTGTGCGCCCGCCGCCGAAAACGTCATCAGGATGAGAAGGGAGGTACCGAGGTTACGGGCTGACACGCAGGATCCCCCACAGACCGCCGTCGACACCGAAGGACTGCTGCGTGCGGAACAGATAGTCGCCGCCGACCTTGAACAGGCTGCCTGCGCCATGCTCGAGCAGGATGTCGAAGTGGCTCGACGGACCGATGCCCATGAACGCGCCCATGAATTCCGAGAACGAGTTCGCGCCGATCACATGCGAGTCGCTGACGTACGGCTCCTCGCGCCACACGTGGCCGTGCAGGGCGAAGACGTTGTCCCGCGCGTGGCCGCCGGCGTTGAGCACGCGGAAGCGCGTCGCGAGTCCGTTCTTCGCGTTGAAGACCGGCGTCTCCGGATTGCCGCCGACCTGCGCGTTGCTGTACGCGTTCGTGAAGTCGATGAGGCGCGTCTGCTCCAGCGGTTTGTTCGGCGCGTAGTTGAAGCGCTTCCACATCGGCTCGGTGCGGTAGTTGAACGCCTTCTGTCCCGAGTCTTCCGGATCTTCCGATTCCGCGGTCAGCTCGACCGGGCCGTTCTTTTCGCCGTAGCGCATGTTGATGTCCGTCTGGAACTGCAGGACGAACTCCTGGAACTGCTTCTCGCCTACAGTCACGACCGCCGCGGCGCGCATCTTCGGATTCTCCGACCACGTCGACGACGCCGGCTCGATGATCAGCGAGCCGATCGCGCCCTTGTGCGCCTGCTTGATCGGATCGGCGGGCATCAGGTTCGCCGCGCCGAACTCGATCGGCACCGGCACGAGCGCACCCGTCGAATCGGGCTCCAGGCCGCCGGCGTACCACTGGTACTCCACCTTGTCGCCCGGCGCCGCCGTCTGCGTCGGATTGAACCCGACGTTGTAGCCGTCGCTGTCCGTCACGTCGTAGTAGACGAGCTGCGGATGCAGACCCACGTTCGGCGAGGGAACGATCTGGTTGTTGTTGAAGCGGCGGACGATCATCGGCAGCGTGTTGTAACCATCGAGATCGATCGGCTCCTTCGGCAGGAAGTTGTAGAGCGTGAGGTTGATGCAGTCGCCCGACTTCGCCCGGAGCACGAGCGGCTCGATCGGCACGTCCGGCAGGAGCTTGCCCGTCGTGAGGTCGAGATCGGTCGTGCGCACGTACAGGATCGCGGTCGGGTCGTGGAGCCGGCCGCCCATGTTCGTGCGCGAGTTGTAGACGAGCGTGCCGTCCGGCAGCGCCACGTCCGCCCGCACCGCGGCCACGGAGAACGCCTGGCGCGGCGCGCCGCGCGGGCAGATGCCGAGGATCTGGGCTGGCTCTTTCACGACGGCGCGGCCTTCGGCGTTGCTCGGCAGCGTGCGCAGCTGAGGCCGCGGGCCCTTGTAGGCGCGCATGATTCCCCAGATGCCGTTCCACGTGTCGTCCGTGGCCCGGCCGGCCGTGTAGAGGAAGTCGCCCCACTTGCCTTCGGCCGTCTTGGGCAGCGCCGGGATGATGAACTCGAAGTGCTCGGAGATGCCCATCATCTGGGAGTTGCGCCAGCCGGAGTCGGTGACGGACGGCTCGAACAGCCACTTCACGCCGTTGACCGAGAAGTTGTGCCCTTCTTCATGCGCGCCGACGAGCACGCGGATCTGCACGCGATCGCCTTCGTACGCCTCGAGGAGGGGCGTGAACGGATCGCCCGGCTGAATTTCCTTCGTCAGCGGCGGATAGAAGCTCGGCTGGACGTTGAAGTTCGGATCGTCGCGCGTGACGTTGGAGCGGAAAGAGAATGCGAGATCGCCCGCCTGCCCGCTGGCCTGCTTGTTCGTGAGCGGATTGCGCACGCGCATCGCCAGCGGCTCGTTGCGATAGTTCACGACCATCGTGCCGACGTCGGCTGCGGAGACCGCTTCCGGACACGGCGGGCGCTGATCGCCGGGGCAGACTTCGGGCGGCTCGAGAAGGTACGGCAACCCGGCCTCGACACGGCCCGGCGGATTGATCACGAACTTCGGATTGGGGAACTTCGTGGCTTCCGCCTGGTAGGCGAGCTGAAAGTCGGCGAACTCGATGAGGAACTCGCGGAACGCGCGCTTGGAGTCGGGCGTGAGGATGTCCGCGCGCCAGCTCGTCGGGCCGCCGTCGAAGCGGCCGCCGAACGGGCTGCCGGTCACCGGATCGAGCCACACGGCGTTCTGCTGCTCGACGACGAGACCGGCGTAGAGACCGGCCTGCTGATGCGTCGACGGTCCGAAGTGATCGTGGGTGAAGACGGTGCGCAGCGTGCGGTCGACGCCGGCGTTGTTCAGCACCTCGTCTGCGTACCAGCGCTGCACGGTCGTCTGCGCGCCTTTGACGTCGAAGAACGGATGGGCCTTCGCCGTGAGAAGCTGGCGCGAGCCGTTCGTGAGGAGCAGGCCGCCGCCGGCGTTGATCGCGTCGATGCGCTCGATCACTTCATCCGGCGAGAAGCTCCCGTCTTCATAGTTGTAGCCGTTGCCCGCGCCGTCCGACGAGGTCACGTCGAACTTCACGAGGTGGATGTGCTGGCCGACGATGTCCGTCGGCGTGCGCACCTGGAAGTCGTCCTGCTCAAAGTTCCCCGGCACGAGGTTCGTCAGCTGGAACGTGATGCAGTCCCGGCTGTTCGCGCGGAAGAAGAGCGGCTCCGGCGCGCGCGTGCCTTCCAGCGTCGGCTTCACGTCGTCCCACAACGCGCTGATACGCTGCTGGAAAAAGTGCCAGCCGGCCTTGTTGAATTTGACGTCGAGCTGAAAGTCGGCGGACTTGTAGAGCCGCGGGTTGCCCGTCGGCTCGCCTTTGTCCGTGATGCACGGATCGGCGTACGGCGCGCCCGGCTGCGGCGGCAGGCCGTTCGTGATGAAACTCGAGACGGTGCCTTCCGGCGTGAACGTCGTGTGCTCGCGTTTGGAGTGGAACTTCATCGCCGATTTCTCGACGTCCGTTCCCAGCTCCGGCACTTCCTTCCCATTCACCTTGATCAGCGTCTTGCTGAAATCGAGACGGTTGTGCACTTCGGTGAAAACGCCGGTGGTGATGATGTGCCGGGGCAGGCCGCCGTCGTCGATCGTGTCGAGCGGCGGATGCGGCGGGCGATGGCCGGCGAGTCCGGGGACGAAGAACGGATACCCCGGGTTGCCGTCGCCGTCGACGACCACGTTGCCATCGACGATGTACGCCTTCGCCTCCGGCAGCGGAGCCATGGCGATCGTCGGCAACGGCACGACCGCGGGGATCGGCGTGCCGGCCATGATCTCGCCGTCCGGCAACGCGCGCGACTTCGGCTTCGGCCGGCCCTTCTCATCGAGGGGCGTGCCGAGCTCCAACACGTCGTGCACGCGCCACATCGCCCACATGCCCTGCGCAAAGTGCGGGTAGAAGTGGCAGTGGAAGATCGAGTCGCCGACGGTCAGGTTCCGGTTGCCGCTGCCGTCGTAAACCATCTCCAGCGTGAACGCGGCGCCCGGCCCGATGGCCTGGCTGTCGAGATACGACGAGTCGTCTTCGTCGGGCGTGTGCAGCCACTGATGTGCGTGCTGGTGATGGATGTGATGCTCTTTCGAGCCGGCGTGCACGATGCGGAACTTCACGTGATCGCGCAGGTAGCTGTGGTAGACGTTCGACGGATCGTCGGGAAAGAACGCGACGGTCGCCTTCGGCTGGACCGTGAAGCAGCCCTCGTCCGCATCCTTGATCTGCTGCTTCGTGCACGGCGCGTTCGCCGGCACGTCGACGACCATCGCCGGATCACCGACGGCCCACGCGGAGAGGAAGAACTCCTCGTACTTGCACTCGGTGCAGCCGGCCATCGGCCCCACGCCGAGGCGGTTGGCAAGGATCTCGGCGCCGATGCCGCCCGTGCCGTAGTTGATGGCGAATCCGTCGCGCACGCTTTGCAGCGTGTGGGACAGGATCTTGTCGTTGAATTGCGGGAACGCCTGCACCGCGCCGATCTCGTCGTGGTAGATCGTCACGATCTCCCGGAACGGCTGCATGCGATCGCGCTCGATCTCGACCGGCGGATACGTGCCGGCGGGAAGGCGGCCGGCGTCCGGCCCGGTGATCATCGCCGTGAGGTCGGAGTGCACGATCTCGTTGCGGAAGAGCATCGCCAGGATCGGCGTGCCGTCGCGCGGATCGGGCGCCTGGTAGAACGCGCCGTAGTCGATGATCGGATAGCCGTCCCCGACGCGCGAGGCGATCACGAGCTTCATGTCGACGGCGTCGACCTGGCTGCGGTACCACTCCGAGTTGCGCGGCTCGACGCATACCGCGCCGAAGAGGCCGGAGTTGATCGACCCGCCGTCGCCTTCCCCACCCGTCGTCGCCGCGCCGCTGTACATCATGTAGGCGCCTTCATGCTCTGCGTAGATCGTGTACGTCGTCGACTGGTTCGGCGCCACGAGTCCGCTCGGGGTGTTCACCCCCACGTTCGAACCGTCCGACTGGATGCCGTTCAGGAGCTGCATGCCGACGACGTGCACCGAGGCGGTGCGCGTCGACGGCTGCTCGTCATCGACGGGCGACGTCGCGAGCAGATTCTCGAAGTCGATGCGCAGGCAGTCGCCCACGTTCATCCGCAGCACGAGCGGCCGCGGCCGTTTGCCATCGCGCAGGCGCACGTTGCCGGCGACGAGCGGCTTGGCGTTGTTCTTCGGGACGACGTCGCGGCGCAGCGCGTACATCATGCCCTGCGGCTGCACCGCGCCGAGCCGGTTCCAGAAGAAGGGTTGATCGAAGGCTACGACGTCCGCGCGGATCAATCGCTCGCAATTGACCGGTACCGGCGGCAAGCGTTGCGCGAACGCGGGAAGGGCAAGCAGCAGGAACATCGCTGATGCCGAGAGAGCGGGCTTGAGTCTCGACCACAAACGATGGATTTTCATGAATCCAACGATCGGTCCGGACCGGCCTCGCGCGCATCGGACGTAGGGCCCGTTCGCACCGGCACAAAGGATCGCGACAACGGCACAAATGTGCCCTCAAAACGTAGGGCCGGCTCTCCAGCCGGCCCAATGCAATGCGTCGCGGCGGGCCGCTGGCCCGCCGCATCATTACTTTACTGCGGCCGGCTGGAGAGCCGGGCCTACGTTTTAGTTGTGCTGCGTGTGCGGCTTGCGGCGCCCTTCGTCGTACGCATAGCGCATCAGCTCCAGGCGATTCGTGACGGAGAGCTTGTCGAAGATCGACGTGAGGTGATGACGCACCGTTGTATGCGTAATCGACAGCCGTTCGGCGATGACTTTGTTCTGTAGCCCTTCGCTGACCAGTTGCACGATCTCGCGCTCTCTTCGCGTGAGCGCCTCGCGCCGATCGGGCGCCTCGATGGGAAACATACTCGCCACCGCAGAGCGCTCCATCCACGCGCCGCCCGCGAGCACGGCGCGGATCGCGCGCAGAAAGACGTCCGCCGGCCGATTTTTCAGCACGACGCCGGCCGCCCCCTGGCGCATCGCCACGCCGAGCGCGCTCGGATCTTCATTGGAGGTGACGATCAATACCGGACAAGGACTTGCGGCGGCGAGCAGGAGGTCGAGCCGCTCCATGCGCGTGAGGCGCGTGGTGTCGAGATCGAGGTCCATGACCACAATATCCGCCCCTGGCGCGAGCCTCCGCAGCGCCTCGGGTTGTAACAAGCATTCGTCGGCGACCGTGAGACCGCCATTCGTGACTACGCAACCGAGGGCCGTTCGAACGAGGGACTGATCGCCGGAAACGAGGACTCGGGAAGACGCACTTCTCTCAACAATGCTCTCCCTCATGATGGGCGGCCGTCCTTCATGATAGATGCCACTTTTGAAGGTCTGTTCTTGTTTTGGACACATTGGAAACGGAGTCGATGCGATTTCTTTCCATGAGCCGTTTTTCTCTGCCGTAATGCGCTTCCGAGCCAGCGAGTTTTGTACGCTAGCGGACATAAGAACGTCGCAATTCTCTCCACGGATGTCCACAATTCCTCACGCGATGATGGCCAATCGTTCGAAGGACAAATTTCTCTCGCTCATCGTTATTACAACGATTGACCCGGATCTGCCGTGGCGCTATGGAGCCGCTTCGGCAGCGAGGGCGTGAACCCGCACTTCGCCCCCACCCCGCGGTGCCGTGCGGTAAGCTGACGTCCTTGCCGAGACGAGGTCTGCTTGCAGTCCTGTTGTGGGTCGCGACGAGTGTGTTCGCGTCCGAGGATTGGGTTGCGCGCGGGGAACGGGAGGGCGAGTGGAAGCCGGCCGACGTGCGCGCGTCCTGGCAGACGCTCGGGCGTCGCGGCTACGACGGCGTCGTCACGTTCCGCGGCACGGTGACGCTCGACGACCGCGCGCGACTCGCCGCAAGCGAAAACGACCTCGGTCTCCTCCTCGGGCCTCCCGTCTACGGCGGCTACGAAGTCTTCGCCAACGGCCGGCTCCTCGGCAGCTCCCGCGGTTGGTCCGACGCGCTCCCTTTCGCCTACGCCGAGGTGTTGCGCGTGCCGAAGGAAGCGGTGGTGAATGGCGCGGTGCCGCTCGAGCTGCGCGTGCGCCGCATCGGCTGGATCTCCGACCGCGACTCGGACGGCGCGCCGATCGGCGAAGTGCTCGCCGTCGGCAGCTATCGGGCGCTCGCCGATCGGGTGCGCGTCCGCTGGATGGAACGGCTGCAGAGTGAGCTGCCAATCGTCCTCCTCGCGGCGATCTTCGCGCTGACGGCGTTTCGCCATCTATTGCTGTTCATCCGCCGCCGTGCGCAGATCGAGCATCTCTGGTTCGGACTCATCGCCGCGACGTTTTCGATCAACACGTTCGCCAGCACGTTCTGGATCTACGAGCTGACTTACGACCGCGGCATCGCGACGCGCCTCAGCGACATCACCGGCCATCTCGCCGCGGCGTGCGCGATCCAGTTCCTCTGGACGTTCTTCTATCGCCCGATCTTTCCGCCGCTGCGCGCGTATCAGCTATCGCACATCGGGCTCGCGGCGTTCGTCGCGCTGTGGCCCGATCTGCGGCCGGTGATCCTAAGCAGCACCATCCGCTGGATCTGGCTCCTGCCCCTGCTCGTGATCGCCGGCGTGCTGATCGTGCGCGAGATGCGTCGCGGCGATGCCGAGGCGCGGACGATCGCGGTCGGCGGCGTGCTGATGATCGCCATCGAGTCCATCGAGATCGCCCGCCAGGTCCTCGGCATCCAACTCCCGTTCGACTTTTCGCTCGCTGCCTTCGGCTTCGGCGCGGCGGTGGCGGCGATGAGCCTCGCGCTTTCTTATCGCTTTCGCCGCGTGCACACGGAGCTCGACCGGCTCCGCTCGCAGCTGGAAGACGAGGTCGAGGAACGGACGCACGATCTCGCGCAGGCGCGCGACGCGGCGCTGGCCGCCGATCGGGCGAAGAGCGAGTTCCTGGCGAACATCAGCCACGAGATCCGCACGCCGATGAACGGCGTGGTCGGGATGGCCGAGCTGCTGTCGTACACGCCGCTGACGGCGGAGCAACGCTCGCACGTGGAGGCGATCCGCGTCAGCGGCCGATCGCTCCTCACGCTGCTCAACGACGTGATCGACTTCTCGCGGCTCGAGTCGCAGCGGCTGACCGTGGAACGCGTGCCGTTCCGTCTGCGCAGCGTCGTGGACGAATGCGTGCAGATCATGGCGCCGCTCGCGAATGGCAAAGGTATCGCGCTGACTTCCACGATCGCGGAGGGAACGGCGGAGGCGATTGCGGGCGATCCGAATCGCACGCGCCAGGTGCTGCTGAATCTGATCAGCAACGCGATCAAATTCACGACGCGCGGCAGCGTGGAAGTCGGTCTGCGCTCGCGCGCACTCGAGGACGGACGCATCGAGGCCGAGCTCTCCGTGACCGATACCGGCACCGGCATCGAGCAGGAAGATCTCGGACGGCTCTTCGTCGCGTTCCAACAGCTCGACGGATCCTCCAGCCGCTTGTACGGCGGCGCCGGCCTCGGGCTCGCCATCAGCAAACGGCTGACGGAGTTGATGGACGGCGCGATCGGCGTCGACTCGATCCCCGGCCGCGGCTCGACGTTCCGCTTCACCGTCGTCGGCGCACTCGCGTCCGCGCCGCCCGATGCGGCGCCTTCCCGGTCGAGCATGCGTCCGCATCGGCCGCTGCGCATCCTCCTGGCCGAAGACGAAGCCATCAACCGCATCGTCCTCCTCGGCATGCTCGAGCACCGCGGCTATCACGCCGATGCCGTCACCAGCGGCGAAGAGGCGCTGCGCGCGCTGGCCGAGACGCCTTACGACGTGATCTTCATGGACATCCAGATGCCCGGAATGGACGGTCTCGACGTGACGCGCCGCATCCGCAAGACGGCGACGCGCCAACCGCACATCATCGCGCTGACCGCGCACGCGCTCGCCGGCGACCGCGAACGCTGCCTCGCTGCAGGGATGAACGACTACCTCAGCAAACCGATCGACATGGGGCAGCTGGAAGCCGCGCTGGAACGCGTGGGGACGCTGCTCGCGGCTCGCTAACGGCGCGAAGAGCAGCCGGGACGCACGCTGGGCGAGAGCAACGGCACCTGTTTCATCGCCGCCGTCGTCGGCGCCGCTTCGTCGCCGTCGGCGCTGCTTCGCCTTCGGCTCGCCGCACCTTCTGCGCGAAGCTGGACCACTGGCGGAACTGGTCCACGTGGCGGCCGGACGAAAGCGCGTAGAGCTCGAGCAGCGCGAGCGCGTCGTTGAACGGCTCGCGGTAGACGAAGCGGAACATCGCCCGCCGTTCGTTGGGCGGCTCGAGCAGGCGCCACAGCGTCTCCAGCGCCTGTTCGATCTGGTGGCGCGTTCCGGCGGCGAGCGCCATCCGCGCGCAGAGCGGCTGGATGAGATCGCGGATGAAGATGATCACCTCGCCGATCCGCATCTTCCCGTCGCGCCGTTTCTCCTCGGCCTCGAGCTCGTCCACGGCCCACGGCAGGAAGAGCACCGACAGCAGCACCGCATCGGAGATCTTCCGCCCGGCCGCGACGGTGCGGTCGAGCACTTCGAGCATTTTCCAGAAGTACGGCGCGCGGTCGTCGACGATCGCGCGGTGCACTTCGGGCAGCAGCGGCTCGAGCAGCTTCGTCTCGACGAGCAGGCGGAACGCGCCGCGCGACCAGCCACGCCGCAGCAGCTCGAGGATCTCCTCCGAGACGCGAGGCGGAGACGCCTTCAGGATCTCGTTGCGATGGCGAAGGATCCCGTCGTACGTCTCGGTCTCGATGGCAAAGCCGAGGCGGGAGGCGAATTCTACGGCTCGCATCATGCGGACCGGGTCTTCGCGGAACCGCACGTCAGGATCGCCGATCACGCGGACCTTCTTCAGGCGCAGATCTTCGAGCCCGCCGATGTAGTCGATCACCGAGAAGTCGGCGATGTTGTAGAAGAGCGCGTTGATGGTGAAGTCGCGGCGCCGCGCGTCCTGCAGCGGCGAGCCGAACGTGTTGTCGTCGGTGATGAGGAGGTCTTCGGTTTCCCCTTCGTCGACCGGCGCGCCTCGCTCCGGCTCGCGCCGGAACGTGGCCACTTCGACCACCTGATCCTGAAAGATGATGTGCACGAGGCGGAAGCGCCGGCCGATGATGCGGCTGTTGCGGAAGAGGCGACGGATCTCCATCGGATGGGCGTCCGTCGCGATGTCGAAGTCCTTCGGCGTGCGCGTCATCAGGAGGTCGCGGACGCTGCCGCCGCAGAGATATGCGCGGTAGCCGCTGCGATGCAGACGGTAGAGGACTTTGAGCACGTTCTCCGGGATGGCCCGCCGGGAAATGGGGTGCTCGCTGCGGTCGATGACCACACCGGGCTCGCCCGTCATCAACTCCGCGGGCGCCTGGTCGTCGGCCGGGAGCTCCGGGTCGGAGTGCTCGATCTCAGGATTCATGG
>Ga0213876_10001610_pt1 | contig 13860 bp, 8 predicted proteins | sample BarmaccomBMRX_R9_FD_160113 | JGI IMG/M metagenome (GOLD analysis project Ga0213876, IMG submission 160113) | Root-associated microbial communities from Barbacenia macrantha in rupestrian grasslands, the National Park of Serra do Cipo, Brazil - RX_R9 | ecosystem: Host-associated > Plants > Roots...
CCCCGCCCCGAACTCATCCGCCGGATCAATCTCCACCTCCGGCATCGGCTCAAACTTCGACTCGTCAAACGCCGGCATCTCCGGCTCCCCCGCCCCCAACTCCCTCAACAACCCCCGCGCCCTCTCCAACCCCCAATGATAAGCAAACGGCGGCCCATCACACCACGCCAACCTATAAGCCTTATCCGCCGCCCCCACTGCTTTTTCTACGTTCCCCTCATCCCGCTCCACCTCCGCCAACACACAACACGCATCCGCATGAACCAACGGATACGGCCCCCGCTCCGCCGCCTCCCACACATCCTCCAACAACTCCCGCGCCGCCCCCAACTCCCCCTGCCGCCGCCTCAACTCCGCCAGCGCCACGAGCGCGGGCAGTTCTTCTTCAACCAGATTCACCTTCCGCGCGCGGGTAAGCGCATGGTGCAACCGTTCGTCGGCGGTGGCGAGATCATTCAATCCTAATGCCGCCGCGCCTTGCGCTCGCGACGCGCGGATGAAGTCACGCTCAAGACTATACACATGAGCTAACTCCCACGCGCGGTTAGCGAACGATAGCGCACCCGCAAACTCGCCGAGCCATAGCTCCCTCTGCGCTAAATATTTATTCCCCTGACCTATAGCAGTGTCATAAGATTGTGCTACAAACATTCGCAGCGCTCGATGTAAGGCAATCTTGGATTCGTCCATAATTCCTCGCGTCGCCAGTGTCGAGCCAAGCCAATACAAACTGATCGCTTCCTGAAAACGATTATCCTGCTCGCGTGTGATGACCAGAGCGCGCCGCGCTCCGGCCTCCGACTCGCGCAGCGCACCCGACAGTTGCAACGTGTATGACAGGTTGCACAAACCAACACTGAGGTTGCCGTCATCTTTCTCCTCCGAACGAATGATGTTATGACGGCGAAACAGCGCGGCTGCGCGTCCCGGCTGTCCGCTGAATTGATATCCCTGCGCCAGCGAATTCAGTGTGAAAGCTTGCCCATCTGGATGGCTCCGGCGTGGTAATTGCTCTAATCCATCGGGAAAGAGCATCTCCAAAAGTTCGACGCGCTGCCTGCCGGCACTCAGACGCCAGAGTGTGGCTTCACTCAATCGCTTGTAAAAGAATCCTCCGGCTTCATCATAACGTCCCAGTCCGATTAGCGTGTTGTATAGTTCGATGGCGGGCGTGAGGTCTTCGAGGCTATTGACTTTGAGATAATCGTCAATCATCGGCACTGCTCCAAAATGCGTGTGCAGGCTCGTATAGACGCCACGCCGGGCGTCGTCGCCTAAGCCGCTCCAAACAACTCCGCGCACGAGCGGGTGCAAGTCGTAGCGGTTGGCGCGCTTGTCCCAGCCGAGCAGCCCCCGGTCTTCCAGCTCGGTCAGCACCCCGTCCAACTCACGTTCGTCGGCGCACGGCTTTCCTTCGCCTATCAACAACGCGGCCAGCGTGTCGTAGCTCGCAGGCATCCTGAAGGCGGCGACGGTGTGCAGCACTTGTCGCGCTCGCTCGTCCAGCCCGTGCAGGGCATACGCCAGCACGTGCGACTTCGCCTGCACGAGCGGTAGACCGAAGGGGTTGAAATCGGGATGGTCTCGTCGCCAAGTGTCGAAATCGCCGGGAGCAGGGCGGTAACGCGCTACCTCACCGGCTAAAGCCTGGATAAGTAACGGGTGGTTGCCGACGCGATTGAAAAGGGGTGACAGCGAATCACGCGCACCCTTCACCCCGAACGCACGCCACAGGTTGAGCGCGTCGTCATTGATCAATCCACGCAGGAAAACCGCGCCGCAGCTGCCGAGTGATTCGCCCGTCACTGTCTGTAAATCGGCGGGGTAGAGGCGCGTGCTGACGAGGATGCGGGAGGCGCGGACGTTCGAGAGTTTGCGGAGGAAGGAGCCGGCGCGGGGGTCGGCGGTCTTGCGGAGGCGGTGCTCGCCGGTGAAGGACTGCGCGGCGCTCGGGGGCAGGCCGTAGGCGTTGGCGACGAAGTTCGCCGTCTGCCTGTCGTAATCGTCGTCGCTGAGGTGCGCGGCGTCCATGCGGGCGTAGGCGATGAGGATGCGTTCGAGGCCGTCGAGGACGAGGAGGAAGGGCTCGCGGTCGAGGGCATGGAGGAGTTGGGTTTCGCGGTCGGGGGCGGGGATTTGTTGGACTTCGGCGAGGGGGCGGCGCGTGGTGTAGGCGAGGGCGCGGGTGACGAAGTTCTCGAAGGTGGCGTCGGACTCGTAGAAGCTCCACCACAGGCGGCCGGCGAGCGGGGTCATCTCCTGCGGGGCGATGTCGTTGAACCACTTCCACGTCAAAGCGCTCTTGCCCATGCCGCCGACGGCGACGACGTTGAGGATGCGCGCCTTGTAAACGTCGGAGTCGGGTTTGGCAACCCAGTCGGTGAGGAGGTTGAGTTCGGGCTGGCGGCCGACGAGGCGGTGAGTTTGGAGGAGCGTGTAGGGGTGGGCGATAAAGGGCTCGGGCGGCTCGGGGATGTCGCTGACGTAGTGGAATTTGGTGAGATCGGGCTCGCGGTATTCGACCAGGGATTGGATGACCAGTGCGCGCAGGTCGGCCGGTGACTTGAAGGAGGCGACGACGCGCTCTTTGCCCATGCGCTTCTTCAACTCGGCCAGCTTCACCTTGCGCCGGGCCGCTTCGGCCGGATCGCTCGTGTCCTCTTCCATGTCCGCGGCCGTGAGCGGGTGCGTCTTGTCCATCAGGAAGATGAGGCGCGGGATGCCGCGCTCGACTGCGCGGTTATATTCCATTTCGGTGATACAGATTTGCTCCGGGTTATTCGCCTCGGGCACGTGGCCGTAGCGGTAGGCGAAAACGCCTAGGTAGATGGCCGCGCCGTCCACCATTGCCAGCGACACCTCGGCCGCGGTCGTGTCGCCCGCGCTCAGGTGCTCCATCAACACGGGATGCATCCCCATCCGCAGGCAGGCGTCGAGCACTTGCTTGCGGTGCTCGGGCAGGTCGAGCGCGGTGCTGCTGACCATGACGACGGGGCGGTCTTTGGAAGTTTCGGGCACGTGAGGCGTCTCCTGTCAACGAAATGTCCGGACGTGCGGGCGAATTCTATCACCGCCCGGCGGCGGAGTGAGCGCGAGTTTTCGGCGGCTTGACAATCGAGTGTCGCGGGCTAGAATAGGGCTTCGCCTTCGCGGAGATGTGGCCGAGTGGCTGAAGGCGGCGGTTTGCTAAACCGTTATAGGTCAAAAGCCTATCGCAGGTTCGAATCCTGCCATCTCCGCCAGACTTTGAACGATGAACGCGGAACGCTGAACGATGAACTGAAAGGCGGGCGCTCTTCAGTTCATCGTTCAGCGTTCCGCGTTCATACTTTATGCCCATGACCGTCCGCGTCCGCTTCGCACCTTCGCCCACGGGTTACCTGCACATCGGCTCGGCGCGCACCGCGCTCTTCAACTGGCTCTACGCGCGCGGGCAGGGCGGGAAGTTTCTGCTCCGCATCGAGGACACGGACTTGCAGCGCTCGACCGACGAGTCCACGCGCTCCATCCTCGAAGGCTTGCAGTGGCTCGGGATCGCCGACTACGACGAGGAGATCGTCTTCCAGTCGCGCAACGCCGACCAGCACCGCGCCGCCGCGCTACGCCTCATCCGGGAGGGCAAGGCCTACCGCGACTTCACGCCGAAGGGCGAGCGTGCGGACGCGAACGTCAAGCAGGAGATCGCCGAGCGCGCGCGCACCGCCGCCGAAGGCCCCGGCACAGACCACCGCGCGAACCCTTTCAGGGACTTGCCGCCCGAAGAGTCCGAGCGCAGGGCCGCGGCCGAAGAGCCCTTCGCCGTCCGCCTCAAAGTCTCCCCGGAGGGGCGGACGCGCTTCGTGGACGCGGTCTACGGCGAGCAGGAGCGCGCGCACTCCGAGATCGAAGACCTCGTGCTGCTCCGCTCGGGCGACCTCTCGCCGCTCTACAACCTCTCGGTCGTCGTGGACGACATCGAGATGGGCATTACGCACGTCATCCGCGGCCAGGATCATCTGACGAACACGCACAAGCAGGTGCTCATCTACGAGGCGCTCGGCGCGCGTGTGCCGACCTTCGCGCACCTGCCCCTCATCCTCGCGCCGAACAAGGCCAAGCTCTCGAAGCGCAAGCACGGCGAGGTCGTTTCCTTGACGACCTACCGCGACCGCGGCTTCATCCCCGCGGCCTTCCGCAACTACCTCGCGCTCCTCGGCTGGTCGCCCGGCGAGGAGAACAGGGAGATCATGTCGCTCGAAGAGCTGGTCTCGCTCTTCTCGCTCGAAGGCGTGCACCGCTCGAACGCCGTCTTCAACTTCAGCGATACAGACCCGCGCCAGTGGACGGATCAGAAGGCGCTCTGGATGAACGCCGAGTACGTCCGCACGATGCCTTTGGAAGAGCTTCTGCCGATGGTCAAGGCGGAGCTTGAGTCGTCCGGGCTCTGGCGCGCGGAGTACGAAGGCGCGCGGGCCGAATGGTTCGCGCGCACGGTCGAACTCATCCGGCAGCGCTTCATCACGCTCAAGGATTTTTCGGGCCAGGGGCGCGCCTACTTCGCCGACGAGTTCGAGTACGACCCGGCGGCCGTCGCGAAGAATTTGAAGAAGGACTCGGCGCTGCGCGAGCTGCTGCCGGGCCTGGCCGAGCGCGTCGAGGCGGTCGAGCCCTGGACTCTGGAGGGGACGGAGAAGGCGCTCCGCGACTTCGCCGAGGAGAAGGGCGTGAAGGCCGGGCTCCTCATCAACGCCTCGCGCACGGCGCTGACGGGGCAGTCGGTCGGCCCCTCGATGTTTGAGGTCTTCGACGTGATCGGCCGCGACGCCGCCGCCCGGCGACTGCGCGCCGCCGCCGACCTCGTCTGAAGACCCTGACAGTCACTCTTGAATTTCCGAGAGGTGTTTCCGCAATGATTAAGAGACTGCTCTTCAACGCGACTTTCGTCCTCGCGCTGGCCGCGACGGCGCCCGCGCAGAACTCGAACACGAGCCCGGCCGCGCGCCGCGCCGCCCCCGCCAAGTCAAACGCGACGCGGCCGGCACAGGAGGCCGCGCCGGCGCAAACGCCCCCCGCCCCCACGCGCACACGCCGCGCCGCGCAGGCGCCGGGCGATGCCGCCGAGGCGCGCGCCGTCCGCGACGCCTTCGACTCGCTCGTGGACGGCATCCGCCGCGCAGACGCCGCGGCCGTCGCCAAGCTCTACTGGAACTCGCCGCAGCTCACCCTCTTCAACAACAACGGGACGGTGACCAAATCCTGGGAGCAGGCGCGCAGCAACCGCGAGAGCCTCTACGCGAAGGTCTCGGACGTGAAGCTCGACGTGCGCGACGTGCGGGTCAAAACGCTCGGCCCGTCGGGCGCCCTCGTCACCTGCCTCTGGGAGCAGACGCAGACGGCCGACGGCCAGCCCGAGCACGCCACGGGGCGCCTGACCATCGTCTACCAGAAGGTCGGGGCGGAGTGGAAGATCGTCCACACGCACACCTCGCCCGACCGGCCCGAGCCCTCGCGGCTCCTCCCGTCCGAGCGCACGACGCCTTCGGACGCGCCCGCGCGGCCGGCCCCGACCAGGCCCTGAAGCCTCAGGGCGGAAATCATCCGAAAACGCAGAGAAGGCGTGACCCGTTCGCCATAACGGGTCACGCCTTCTCCCTTTTAGCACTTCCGGCAGTGTGTCTGTGGGCCTTCGGCGGCCTGCACAGGAGAGTCAGCCGTCGCTGAGATGCGGCCAGCGTCAGCGCCACAACAACGTGCGGTATTATACATAAGCCGGCGCGAAAAGGCGAAAATTTTTTATGCGGCGGCTAGACAGCAAAGGTCGTTTTAAGTATAGTTTCCCCGCTTGAGGTACCTCAATTTCAAAGTAATTCAGGAGAACGATCCATGCGTAAGACTTTAGCACTTCTGGCGTTGGCTGGCGTCGCGAGCCTCTCGGCATGCGGCGGCGGTGACAACACCAACAACACGAACGGCAACACGAACGCCAACGCCGCCAACGCCAACGTCACCATTAGCAACGCCAACGTCACCATCCAGACCAACGGCAACGCTAACACCAGCAACACCAGCTCCAGCAACACCAGCTCCAGCAACACCAGCGCTGGCAACATGAACGGTTCGAACATGAACATGAACAAGAACTCGAACATGTCGAACTCGAACGCCAGCAACAGCAACACCAAGACTGGCAACACGAACAACCGTAACTAGGTTTTCGCCAGTTCGTGTCGAAAAAGTTCGAAGGCGCGTAGTCGCGACTGCGCGCCTTCAGCTTTTGCGGGCGCAGACGGACGGAAGCCCCGCGGGCCGTTATGAGCAACGGCCCGCGGGGCTTCACGCGTTGAGACCTCAAAGGCTTTCGCCGGGCGTTAAAAGTCGCCTTAAAAAGCCAGAAGCCCTGTCCCGGCACTCCCCCAAATGCCTGGGACAAGGCTCTTAGCTTACCGATGCGCGGTGGGCGTTCCCCCGAAACCCGCCGCGCAACCCCTTGATGTGGAAGATAGTAAGGGGAAACGTTCGCGCGCGTTTCCCCGAACCATCACTTTTTTGTTGCCCGCTCACTCGCCCGCGTCGGCGGAGGGGTGCGAACCCTCGACGCCGGCCAGCAGTTGCGGCTGCTGCCCGACCTCGGAGAAGGTGCAGGCGACCAGCACCCGCCGCTTCTCGACCAGCACGACGATGTGGCCGGCGAGCTTGCCGGCCGTGAAGTCGCACTCGCGCTGGTTCTCCTTCTCCTGCGGCAGCATCGCCACCTTCAGCGTCACGCCCTGCGCGGACTCGTCCAGACCCAGCACGTCCGAGGCGAAGTGCTCGAAGAATTCGCGCTTGAGAAACTCCTGCCCGGCCTCGTTCAAATCCTCCGGGAACTCGCCGATGGTGGCGACGACGCCCGGCCCGTCCGGCGTCTCGACGCGCCTGACGCGGATCGGGACTTTCGCCTCGACGGCCGGCTCGGCCGCGGCGGGCGCCTCCTGCCGCTTCTGCTGCCGCGGCGCGGCACCTGCGACCGCGTGCGCGACCAGCAAGAGCGTCAGCAGCGCGACCGCCTCGAAAGCGCGGCGATAAAGAAACGAATCAGGGCGTCGTGTACGACCCGCTGCATGTTTCCGAAACGACATCATCGACTTTCCCCCTTTGTGTCCGGCGGGGGTTGCAACGGGAGTGCCGCAGGCCCGGGCGCGACCGTCCCGTAATAAAAACTTCATCGCATAAAAATAAAGGTCTGGCCGAAGGCGACGGGACACAACAGGAAAGTAAGGCAGGCGGCGAAGAATGTGCGGCGGAGTGGATTCATCGTTTACGCTCGGTCATAGCGGTGGAGTTGGTGTGTCGCCTAAATGAGAGAAGCCGCCTTGTCGGCGGCTTCCCCGTTTCTGCCTACGGCTCGGTGGACTGTGTGGATTAGCCTCTCTGAACTTCGTCTGCCTGCGGAGTCTTGCTCCGTAAACTACGCTTCAGGGATTGACAGTCGTAGGCTCGCTACTGCGGTGTGGTGCTAATCCCTGTTCAGGAGACTCCAGCCACCTCACTGTGATTTGAATTCATATATTTTCGGATCACCTCCTTTCCAGTGTTGAGGCGATGATAGACGAGCCCCCCGCCGAGCGTCAACGATTATTTTCCGAGGCCCCCCTCGGCAGCCCGCGCGAAGGCCGGGCGCCCTCCGACGTAGGTCGCGTGCGCGTGCTCGACGCCGAAGAAGTAGGCCAGCTCGCGGTAGTCGGCGCAGTCTTGGACGACGAAGTCAGCGCGCCTGCCCGCTTCGAGCGTGCCCAGCTCGTCACCCCGGTTCAGGCTGTGGGCGGCGTTGACGGTCGCGGCCGTGAGCCCTTCGGCGGGCGTCATCTTCATGTGCGTCGAGGCGAGCGAGAGGATCATCGTCATCGAGGGCGTCGGCGAGGAGCCCGGGTTGAAGTCGGTGGCGAGGACGACCGCGAGCCCCGCGTCGATCATCGCCCGCGCCGCCGGGTAGCGCGCAGAGCCGAGCGCGTAGACCGAGCCGGGCAGAAGCACCGGCTGCACGCCCGCCGCCCTGAGCGCGGCGATGCCTTCCGCGTCCGTGTGTTCGAGGTGGTCGGCGGTCTTCGCCTGAAGCTCGGCCGCGAGCAGCGCGCCGCCGCCGCGCGTGAGCTGGTCGGCGTGGACGCGCAGGCCCAACCCTTTCGCACGCGCCGCCTCTAACACGCGCCGCGAGTCTTCGACCGTGAAGACTCTCTCCTCGCAGAACACGTCGCAGAACTCCGCCAGGCCCTCCCCGGCGACGCGCGGAATCATCTCGTTGACGACTAGCGAGACGTACTCTTCCCTTCTCCCGCGGTACTCGTCCGGCACCTCGTGCGCGCCGAGAAAGGTCGGGACGTAGTTGAGCATCCCTTCCGCGTTCAGGCGGCGCACGACGCGCAGCATCTTCAGCTCGTCCTCCGTCGAGAGGCCGTAGCCGGATTTCGTCTCGACGGTCGTCGTGCCCGTGCGCAGGAACCAGCGCTCGCGCCGGAGCGCAGCCTCAAACAGTTCTTCTTCCGTCGCCGCGCGCGTCCGGCGCACGGTCGAGCGGATGCCGCCGCCCGCCGCGGCAATCTCCTGATAACTGACGCCCGCGGCACGCTGCTCGAACTCGTCGGCGCGGTCGCCCGCAAAGACCGGGTGCGCGTGCGCGTCCACGAAGCCCGGCGTCACGACGCGGCCGCCCGCGTCGAAGACCTCGCAGTCCGCGCCGACCAAAGGCTCGACCTCTTCGCGCCGGCCGACCCTTTCAACCCGCCCTCCGCGGACGAGCAGCGCGCCGCCCTCGACGATTGCGAGTTCGCGCATCTCGGCGCCCACGCGCGGCCGGCGCGGGCCGGCGAGCGTGACGAGCTGCGAGCAGTTGACGACGAGGAGCGTCCCGCTCATTTCATTTCCCCGGTCGCGACGGCCGCGACCCTCCGTTGCCGGCGCCGGCCCCAGCGATAGAGCAGCGCGCCCGCCGCGTTGAAGGCGAGCGTGACGGCGACGAGCTTGGCGGCGAAGGCGAAGGAACTCTCCACGTCAACGATGGGGACGAACGTCAGCGCGATGCCGAGCAGAGAGACGAGCAGCCCCGAAGCGGAAGCGACGCGCAGCCACAGCGGCGCGCGCAGTCCGATGCGCGCCGCGGCGAAGAGCGGGATGGCGAAGAGCACGACGTAGGAGGTCGCGTAGAAGATGGTGGCCGCGTTCTCGAGGAGCTGGTACGCCTCCTGCATCCCGACGCCGACGAGCCCCAGCAGCCCGAGCCCGAGCGCGAGCGCCCCGACGAGGAGGATGGAGTTGACCGGCGTCCTGTGGCGCGCGTGCAGGCGCGTGAACCAGGCGGGCAGGAGGTCGTCCCAGCCCGCCACGAGCGGGAGCCGCGCGTTCGCCGTCAGGTAGATGCTCATCAAGGCGACCTGCCGGCCGACGACCGCGAGGATGACGAGCGAGACGACGTTCGCCACGCCCGCGCCGAGCAGCCCGAACCCGCGCGTCAGAACTTGCGCGATGGGGCTGATGAGGTCTATCTCGCCGGGCTTGAAGAAGGTGAGCACGGAGCCCGTCCCGAGAATGAACATCAGTGCGATGACGGGGGCGGCGATGAGCACCGAGCGGCCGATGTTGCGCGCGGGCGTCTTGCACTCGCCGGCGAGGATCGCCACGTACTCGAAGCCCGTGAGCGCGCCGAGCGCGAGCTTGCTGTAGATGTTGATGCTCTTCTTGATCAGGTCGGGGTTCGACAAAGAGAGGGCGGGCACGGCGAAGGTGAACGGATGATATTCGTCGATCCTCCCCGTCGCGAGGCAGACGAAGGGCAGAATGATGAGCGCGAGGAAGGTCGTCAGCAGCAGCACGCCGCCCGCGTTGTGCACCCACTTGCCCAAGCTTAGGCCGCGCGTCGAGACGTAGACCATCCCGCCGACGAGCGCGCAGCTGAAGAGCGTGATGAACCACTTACTGCCCGCCATCCAGCGCCCGCCCTCGAACGCGTACGAGAGGTTCGTCACCACCGTCAGCCCGATGCCCGACATCACGAGGATGGCGAAGACCCAGAGGTTCCACGCGACCATGAAGCCGACGAACTCGCCCAGGGAGAGCTTGGCCCACTGGTAGAGCCCGCCTTCGAGCGGCAGCAGACGGTTGAGGTGGATGACGACCGCGGCCAGCGGCAGGTAGAAGGTGGCGATGGCGAGGAGCCAGAAGAAGAGCTGCTCGTCGCCGAGCTTCGCCGCCGCCCCGACCCAGACCGTGCCGACCACGAAGACGATCTGCGTCAGCACCAAATCCCGGAGCCCCAGCTCCTTCCTGAAGACGGCGCTCCGCCCCTCGACGCGCTCCTCCTCGCGCCTCACCTCCGCCGCTTGCAGCTCTTCGGCCATCTAAGCCTCCTCGACTGTGGTCGTGCCGCCGGCCAACTCGCGCAGCGCCCCGACGAACTCGCCGCCCTCCAGCCTCTTGATTTCGTGCGGCACGCGCTCCGTGTCCGCGAACTCCCCGAGCGAAGCCTTCGTCGCCGCGTCGAACCTGACCGGCCGGACGAAGCGCGGGCCGAGCACCGCGCGCAGGCGCTCGTGGTCGTTGTAGAAATACTCTTCGAGCAGCGGGACGACGCGCGCGTACCAGGCGAAGCGCAGGTCTTCGGCGTCCCGCAGGGAGATGAAGTAGCTGTGCCCGATGCGGTGGTCGCGGTCGAGCAGCGCCGCGACGCGCGCGTTCAAACTCGAGAGGAGCGCGCGCAGGTCTACGCCCGCGACCTCGGCCGGGACAATCGCCGCGGGCTCCGGCTCCATCTCGACGAAGGCGAAGCGGCGGCGCAGCGCCAGGTCGAGCAGCGCGATGGAGCGGTCGGCCGTGTTCATCGTCCCCAGCACGTACAGGTTCGGCGGCACCCCGAAGCGCTCGCCCGAGTACGGCAGCGTCACCGTCACCTCGTTCGGCTGCCCGAGCCGCTTGTCGTCCTCGAGGAGCGTAATCAACTCCCCCAACACCTTCGCGATGTTCGCCCGGTTGACCTCGTCGATGACGAGCAGATACCTCGGCGCATCCTCGCGGTCTGCCTCCCACGCCGCCCGCGCCCGCTCGCAGATGCGCCTGAATACACCCGGCACCACCTCATAACTGACGCCGCCCGTCTTCTCGTCCACCACCGGCTTCAGCCCCTCGACGAACTCCTCATAAGCGAACGACTGGTGGAACGTAACGAACTTCGAGAAGTCGCCGCTCGCGCGACTCCCGCCAGCACCCCGTTGCTGCCAATACTCGTCCGCCTCCGCCCGCGATTGGTTATGGAGGAGCAAGAAGTAGTTAGTAAAGTGATTGACGAGCCACGTCTTCCCCGTCCCCGGCGGCCCGTAAAGCAGGACGTTGCGCGTGCGTGCGGTGACTTCCATCAATTGTTTTAACGCCGCAGGATTGGTGCCGGGCGATTGGTAGTTGACTCTCCCCCCCTCAAGTTCGGATAAGACATTCTCCAACCCAGGGTTTTGTTTGAGGTATGCTTTTTTAATCTCCGCCCACTGACCGGTGTCAAGAGGTGTGACCGTGTTTTGTGCGAAGAAGTTGGGTGACAAATGCACAGGCTCGGTAATCAGCCAGTCAACGCGCCTGGTCTGCCCGCGGTTCTGGCCCAGACTTGGATTATCGCTCTGGAAGCGCGGAATGTAGTCACTGGTCACTCTGCCGACGCCGGCGACCTCCTGCTGGCCTTTGTTCGCTACGACAATATCTCCCGGCTGGATGTTATGTACGAAATGCCAGAGTTGGGTCGCGCCGCCTTCGCCTTCGTCGGCTTTGGCGAGCGCTGCTTTGATGGCTTCCTTATTCTTGAACCGCCTCAAGTCCTCACGGTCGAGCCAGAAGATGGAGATGCATTGCTGCTGCTTGCACAGTTCCCAACGGTCTGCCTTTCGGCCGGGCGCGATTTTCCAGACGCGGCGCGGTAGTTTGGCACGTTCCCATATCGCGGTCTGCACATCCCGCAACCGATCTTGAATCTCTGACGCATCCCCGTGTGCGGCGATTGCATCGGCAATGATGTTCTGCGCCTGCTCGTCTCCGATATAGATCAGGTTGTTCTGCCCCATCCGCTCTTGACCTTTGAAGTGTCGCGCTTTGTTGACAGGGAGCCGCGTCAGGCCCTTCCAGCGCACACATAGCTCGACCGGGGCACGTAGATTTCCACGAAACTCTTCCTCTTCATCGTCAGGCGCCCTGAAGTCACCCGTCTCCGCCTTGCCGTAAAATCCGACGATGTAATTCTTCGAATAGAAGAAGACGATACCGCGTCCGTTGTCATAGCGTGTTGGGCTGCCTTTCATCTGAAAAAAGCCGACTTTGTAGCCGTCAACGACATGCTTCTCCAGATTGAAGTTCCAACGTTCATAAGGGAGGTTGCCTTGTATCACAAATCCATGCCCCGCTCGCCGATAGTCTTCCTCGGCAGGTGATTCCTGCCAGTAATCGCTTTGCCACGAAAGGTTCACAATCAAGTGATTCATGTCCTATGAATTCCTGTTCACTATAGCGGCATCCCCGATAGGACGCTCTTCAGTTCTTCGAGCAGTCTGTCTCTTCCTTCTATCGACCTTAAATCGATGCGCAGGTCGAGGGTGGCGGCCTCGATGGTGCCGACGCCGCCGTCAGTGAGGGTGAAGCGGGCGCGGATGGGTTCGCTCATGTCGGCGGTCTGTGGGTAGAGGAGGAGGACGCGGGGGCAGTTGTAGCGCCGGGCGTAGGCGTGCATCTGGTAGAAGTCGGCGGGGGAGATGCCGAGCTTGCGGTCGGAGGGGTCGAGCCGCTTGTACTTGGCGTCGAGCAGCAGTGGGAACTGACGGCCGCGGCGGAGGGCGAGGTCGGGGTGGAGTTGGAAGACGTGTTGCCCCCGTTCGTCCAGCGCGAGGTGGTGGGGCGCGCCGTGCGACTGCGGGAGGAGGTCGCACGTCTTCAAGCCTTCGGGCAGCACGACCTCGCGGCGCCGGCGGACGAAGCCGATGACGAACTCCTCGAAGAGGCGGTTCATGTCGAAGACGAAGGCGAAGGTCTCGAAGTCGCGCGCGGCCAACTGCAAAGAGCCGCCCGCGAGGAAGAGGCGCGCGAGGTTGAGGAGCGGCTCGAAGCGCGCGTTGAGGCGCGTGAGCAGCGCGGGCGCGGCCTCGCCCGCCGGGAGGTCGGCGACGAGCGTCACCTCCTCCATCCACTGACGCAACTCGCCGAGGAGCTGCCGGTTCGCGCCGTCGCGCGTCAGCCGCCACAGGCGCTCGACGACGAAGCGGAAGACGCGGTTGAGCGCGTTGTCGGCGGTGAACTCGTCGAAGGCGACGGGGAAGAGTTGGCGGCGCGCGGGCCTGCGCAGGGACTCGGCCACGCGCCAGCGCCCTTTGAGCATCGGCAGCTCGTCCTCGACCGGCTGGTAGTGCCGGTGTGCGCCGCGCTGCCACTCCTCGCGCAGGTGCGTGGCGAAGAGGCGCGTGAGCACCTCGAACCAGTCGCCGCCGCGGCGCAAGAGCGGGGCCGTCGCGTGCTCGCGCACGGGCAGGCGCCCCGTGTGCGCGAGCATGTGCAGGAGGTTGCGCGTCGCCTCCTCCGCGCGCGCGTCACGTTCCTCGGCGGGCGCGCCCGCGCGGTGCGTCTTCGGGAGCACCTGCACGGCGCGGCGCCCGAGGCGCACGACGCCGACGTGCTGCGACGCGCGCAGCTCGCGCCGCCCCGCCCGCCACGTGGCGCGCAAGACCTCCGCGCCCGCCGCGCGGTTCAGGCGTTCGAGCGCCGCAGCCTCGCGCTCAGTCCACTCGAAGGGCCTCTGCTCGTGCTCGAAGAACGTCTCCGTGTTCATGGGCCGTTGGCTGTTAGCTCTTAGCTGTTAGCCAGGCATAAAGCTAAAAGCCAACAGCT
>Ga0213876_10001611_pt1 | contig 13853 bp, 14 predicted proteins | sample BarmaccomBMRX_R9_FD_160113 | JGI IMG/M metagenome (GOLD analysis project Ga0213876, IMG submission 160113) | Root-associated microbial communities from Barbacenia macrantha in rupestrian grasslands, the National Park of Serra do Cipo, Brazil - RX_R9 | ecosystem: Host-associated > Plants > Roots...
CGGGGTTCGCTGCACGCGATGCGAGCGGCCGATCTGCCCGCGGTGCATGAACGCGGCGGCGGTCGGATTCCAGTGCCCCGAATGCGTGCGCGAGGGCAGCAAGTCAGTCCGCCAGGCGCGAACGGTGTACGGCGGACGGGTCTACGCAGGGTCGGCCGTTGGCGTGACGCAAGCACTCATCGCGATCAACGTGGTGGTGTTCATCATCACCGTGAGCAGCGGCGCCAGCGTGTTCTCTGGACACGCCGGCACGTCGACGATCTACGCCCGCTTCGCGATGAGCCCGGTCGCGGTCGCCCACGGCCAGTGGTACCGGTTGTTCACGTCCGCCTTCCTGCACTATGGCCTGCCGCACATCTTCTTCAACATGTACGCGCTGCTGCTTGTCGGACCCCAGCTCGAACGAGTCCTGGGTCGGCTGCGCTTCGTCGTCCTCTACGTCCTCGCCGGCGTCGGTGGCGGCCTGCTGTCGCTCGCAACAGGCCCCCTCGGCGAGCAGGCGGCCGGTGCGTCGGGCGCAATTTTTGGTCTCTTCGGTGCGCTCTACATCGTGGCTCGACACCTCAAGCTGCAGACCGGCGGAATCGCCGTCACCATCGCGGCGAACCTGGTCTTCACCTTCGCGGTGTCCAACATCGACTGGCGGGGCCACATCGGCGGGCTTGCGACGGGTTCGGTGATCGCGCTGGTGTTCGCGTACGCGCCGCGCGGGCCCTCCCGAGACCGAATCCAGGCGGCGGGCGTCGGCCTGGTCGCGATTGTCCTCGTCGCGGTTGGCGTGCTCGGCGCCCATCACGTGACCAGCCGGTGCCACGTTCTTCACACGCACAACGGCATACCGACGTACTGCACGGCCCAGTGACCCGCGTCGCGTAACCAAGATCACAGGGCGGTCCCTGCAGCCGGCCGGAACACTTCCGAACTCGGTTCGGTTATCCCGATACACTCAATCCGCGGAGCCGGGACTCGCCCGGACTCTCGGGATTCCAGGCCAGGAGGCACGCACATGCGCGATGCGGTCATCGTCGAGGCGGTACGCACGCCGGTCGGCAAGCGGAACGGCGCTTACAAGGACATTCACCCCGTGGACCTGTCGGCCCACATCCTCAACTCGCTCGCCGAGCGCACCGGCATCGACCCGACCGTCGTCGACGACGTCGTGTGGGGCGTCGTCAGCCAGGTCGGTGAGCAGACGATGAACGTCGGCCGCAATGCCGTTCTCGCCGCCGGTTGGGACGAGTCGGTGCCCGGCACCACCGTCGACCGCCAGTGCGGATCCAGCCAGCAGGCGGTCCACTTCGCCGCGGCAGGTGTCCTCTCCGGCCAGTACGACGTCGCGGTCGCCGGTGGCGTCGAGTCCATGACCCGCGTGCCGATGGGCTCCTCCGTGGGTGCCGATGTCGGCTTCCCGATGGGCCCGAAGTTCTTCGCGCGCTACGAGGGCCAGCAGATCAACCAGGGTCTGGGCGCCGAGATGATCGCCGAGCGCTGGGGCCTGTCGCGCCAGCAGGTCGACGAGTTCTCGATCGGTTCGCACGAGAAGGCAGCCGCCGCCATCGACTCCGGCGCATTCGCGAAGCAGTACGCCGTCGTCCCCGGCACGGGCCTCGAGGCTGATGAAGGCGTCCGACGAGGCGGCACGGTCGAGAAGCTCGGCGAGCTCAAGACCGCCTTCAAGGAAGACGGCGTCATCACCGCCGCGAACTCCTCGCAGATCTCCGACGGCTCGGGTGCCTTGCTCATCACGACGAGCGAGAAGGCCGCCGAGCTCGGCCTCAAGCCACTGGTCCGGCTGCATTCGTTCGCCCTCGCAGGCGACGACCCGGTCATCATGCTCACCGCGCCGATCCCCGCGACCGCCAAGGTGCTGAAGCGCTCCGGTCTGTCGATCGGCGACATCGGCGCCTTCGAGATCAACGAGGCGTTCGCTCCGGTGCCGCTCGCGTGGCTGAAGGAGACAGGTGCTGATGAGAAGGCGCTGAACCCCCTCGGCGGCGCGATCGCGATCGGCCACCCGCTCGGCGGCTCCGGCGCCATCCTGATGACGCGCCTCGTGCACCACATGGTCGACAACGGCATCAAGTACGGGCTGCAGTCGATGTGCGAGGGCGGGGGGATGGCGAACGCCACCATCCTCGAACTGCTCTAACTCACTCTCAGAGCACCCGGACTGTCCACTCGGGGCTGAGGGAAACTCTCCTCGGTTCGCTTCGCTCCCTGCGGGGAGTTCCCCAACGCCCCTCCGTGAACAGTCCGGGTGCTCTGGTTTGCTTAGCGCTGTGGATGTCGTTCGCCATCTGGCGTGTCTGGAGGTTGAGGGCACGCGGCTGGGTGAGGTGGGTCGGGTCGCGGAGTTTGATGCTGCGATTCCGGGCTGTGAGGGGTGGACGGTTCGGGACTTGCTGTCCCATGTGGGGGTCGTGCATCGGTGGGCGGGCCGGATCGTCCGCGAGGGTCTTGCCAGGCCGGACGGCGTGACGGCGGAGGCGCCGGACGATGACAGCGGGCTCGTCGAGTGGTACCTCGACGGTTTCAGCTCGCTGGTCGAGACGTTGCGGGCGGCGCCGGACGACGTTGAATGCTTCGCCTTCCTGCCGGCCCCGTCGCCGCTCGCCTTCTGGGCGAGGCGGCAGGCGCTCGAGACCGCCATCCACCGCGCCGACGCCGAAGCCGCGATGGGTGGGGTGGCGCCGTACGAGGACGACCTCGCGCTCGATGGGATGGCGGAGCTGCTCGTCGGGTTCGGCGCCCGCAAGAAGGTTTTCGAGCCAGCGACCGTTCGTCTTGCGCCGGCCGGTGCCCCGTCGTGGCTGGTGACGCTGGGACCTGAGGGTCTTGCGGCGGAAGCCAACGATCCCGGCGGTGCAGCGGACGTCACCGTGAGTGGCAGCCCGTCAGAGGTCTATCGGTGGATGTGGAACCGCCCCGCTGACGTGGCGGTCGAGGGCAGCGCCGCGGCCGCCGCCGAGTGGCAGAAGCTCGCCGTCCGCTGGTCCTAGCCCCCAGATTTCGTCCAACCGTCTCGAATCGTTGATTCGAGACGTGTCAAACCAACGATTCGAGACGGTTGGACGAGTACGACGGCTAAACGCGAGGAATCGCGGGCTCTCGGGCGGCGGTGGTCAGTTGGTGTCGCGGCGGTCCCAGGCGGCGAGCAGGCTCTCGAGGACCGACTCGGCTTCGCCGAGGCCACCGAGGTGGCTTTCGCCGGGCTGCACGTGCATGCGTACGTCGGGCAGCAGCGACACCATGTGCTCGCCGTGGCGGAACGGGATGATGTGGTCGGCGTCGCCGTGCCACCACTCGACCGGCACCTTGATGTCGCTGACGTTGAAGCCCCACTCACGGCCGAACAGCACCGCGTCGTACACCGGTGCCCGCAGCCCTGGCAGGCTCCCGTTGAGCAGGTCGTCGAGGAACATCGCGCCGAACTCCGGACGGAGCAGGAGCCGGCGATCGCCCTCGGGTGAGATCCGCGCGTAGAGGTGCAGACCCGGGGTGGCGATCGGCCGGATCGACCAGATCAGGGTGCTGACGCCGAAGGCGATCGGCTCCCGCAACAGCCGCAGCGGAGTCTGGAACCGCTGCGCGAGCGCGACGATGCTCCCCTCCGCGGCTTCCGGGCCCACTGACGGCGCAACGCCGCCGAGGATCATCGCCGCCCGGACGCGCTCGGGCATCTCGTGGGCGCAGGCCAGCGCGTAGGGACCGCCGCCGGACAGACCGATGACGCCGAAGTCGCCGATCCCGAGCCGGTCCGCGATCTCTCGGACATCAGAGGCGAAGTCCACCACCCGGTCGTACTGGTGCGGCGTCGATGAACCCACGCCCGGCCGGTCGACGCCGATGATCCGGATGTCGTTCTCGACCCCGGCGATCCGGGCCGGCTCCGGGATCTGCCGCCGCGCGCCGGGCGTCCCGTGGAACCAGAACACCGCCCGGCCGGTGGCGGCGCCGAACTCGGCGAAGCCGAGCCGGCGGCCGTCGTCGAGGGTGACGGTGCCTTCGACCCGAGGTGCGGTGAGGAGGTTGGCGCGGCGTGCAGATGCTCTATTCATCGCTGATCTTTTCGGCGGTCTCGCGGAGGGCCTTGAAATCCTTGCCGCGGGTGTCGGACACGAGTTTGTCGGTCGAGGTGAATCCCCAACCGTTGTACTTCACAGCAATTCGGGCGAAGCGGTGCTTGGCGGGTTCGCCGCATTCGGCGCACGCACGGTCGGCGGTCTCGCCGAGCGGCAGGAGCTCCTCCGCTTCAGTTCCGCAGGAGGTGCACCGAAAGAGGTACAGCGGCATCGCTCAGCCGACAATCCACACTGGGGATAACACCTGTGGGTGAATGACATGGGTGTGACTACACGACTGTTTTGCGCATGCTGCGGCCCAGCCCCGTGTTCTGCAGGTCGTTATCTCCACTGCGTCGAGATCCCAAACCCCGCGATGATGAATCCGAAGCCGATCAGCAGATTCCAGTTGGTGAGCGACTTCAGCGGCAGACTGCCGCCGGTCACGTAGAACAGCACCAGCCACACGATGCCGATCAGGAAGCAGCCGAGCATGAGGGGCGCCACCCACGGCGGGCTCACGCGCTTCTTGGCCGACCGCGTCGGCGGCGGCGTGTAGGCGGCCTTCGTGCGCACTTTTGACCTGGGCACGAACCCTCCCTCTCGTCGACGGCTTCGGCACTAGCGTAGACACCGTGGACATCGCGGCGCCGCCGACCAGCCACGAGGCCCGTTCGACCAGGGGTCAGGGGCATTGGCGGACCGTGATCCGGGGCGTTGGCCAGACCATGATCACAGCTGGCGTGATCGTCCTGCTGTTCGTCGCGTACGAGCTCTGGTGGACCGGCCTCACGACCAAGCGCGACCAGCACCACCTGTTCACTCAGATCCACCAGCAGTGGAACCGGGGACAGCTGCTCAAGGACCCGCCGCTCGGCTCCGGTATCGCCATCTTGCGCATCCCGAGATTCGGCGCCAAGTACGTCTTCGTCATCGTGCAGGGCACTGCGACCGCCGACCTGATCAAAGGCCCCGGCCACTACCCGGGTACGGCGATGCCAGGCCACAAGGGCAACTTCGCCGTCGCCGGCCATCGCACGACGTACGAACATCCCTTCTACAACCTCAACCAGCTCAAGTCCGGAGACCCGATCGTCCTCGAGACGGCGAAAACCTGGTTCACCTACACCGTCGAGGACATCCCAGGCACTCACGCCAAAGCTCAGGAGATCGTCGCGCCGACCGACATCCAGGTGGCCTATCCCGTGCCGGACCAACCCAACGCCGCACTCCCGCCGACCCAAAAGGTCCTCACCTTCACCTCGTGCAACCCGCGATACTCCGCGGCGCAGCGGATCGTGGTGCACGCCCTCCTTACCCAGCAGCAGCCGAAACGGGCGGGCCTCCCACCGGCGCTTGCCGGCTATCGACTGGCGGGCTCCTGATGTACGTCTGGCTGTGGCGCCGACTTCCCGGCGGGATCCCCGGCAAGCTCACCGGCTGCGCCGTACTGCTCGTCGCCGTCGTCGCTGTGCTGTTCCTCGTGGTCTTCCCATGGGCCAGCCCGCGGCTGCCGTTCAACCACGTGACCGTCAACACCCCGCAGTCGCCGTCGCCGCAGGTCCAGCAGACCGACAAGCCTGCCGTCCCGACATGACATGATCGTCCGGTGACTCCGGGGTACGACGAACGACCCTGGCTGTCGGCTTATCCGTCGGACGTCCCGGCCGACCACGAGTTCCCGCAGGTGCCGCTGACCCGGCTGCTCGACGACGCGGCGGACGGCTTCCCCGGCACCGTGGCACTGTCGACGTTCGCGATGTCCTCGGTCGGCCAGCGGATCACCTACCGCCAGCTCCGTGACTCGGTCGACCGGCTTGCAGGTGGGCTGGCCACCAACGGGGTGAAGCCCGGCGACCGGGTGGCCGTCATCCTGCCCAACTGCCCGCAGTACGTGATCTCGTTCTTCGCAATCCTGCGGCTCGGTGCGGTCGTGGTCCCATGCAACTCGGTGTCGACCGCTGACGAGCTGCGTACCCAGCTGGCGGACTCGGGCGCGACGCTGGTGATCTGCCTGGACCGCGTCGCCGAGACGATCCTGGGTCTCCGTACCGACACCGCGGTCCGCACGGTGGTGGTGACGTCGTTGGCGGACGCGCTGTCACCGATCGCCAGGGGGCGCCTCAGCGTGCCGCTGCCGAAGGCTCGGGCGCAGCGCGCGCGGATGGTCGCGACGGTTCCGGATGACCCATCGGTCGTCCGGTTCCGGACGCTCGTCCGAACCGGTCCGGTCGCGCGCCAGGCCGCGGTCGACCCCGCGACCGATGTCGCCGTCCTCCAGTACACCGGCGGGACGACCGGGCAGCCGAAGGCAGCGATGCTGACCCACTCGAACCTGGTCGCGAACAGCTACCAGGTGCGGCTGTGGCTGCCGAACGCGATGCCGGGCCGCGAGGTCACGCTGGCCGTGTTGCCGCTATTCCACGTGTACGGCCTGACGCTGTGCATGTTGACGACCGTCTTGCTGGCGGGGCGGCTCGTCCTCGTGTCGCGGTTCGACCTCGATGCCGTGTTCGAGGTGATCGACGAGGAGCGGCCGACGCTGTTCCCCGGCGTACCACCCATCTACCAGGCGGTCCTGGACTCACCGAAGGTCAAGCGCCATGACCTCAAGTCGATCCACGCGTGCATCTCCGGTGCGATGAAACTGCCGCAGGAGACGCAGGAACGTTTCGAACGGGTCACCGGTGGTCGCCTGGTCGAGGGCTACGGCATGACCGAGACGTCGCCCGCGACCATGTGCGCGCCACTTGCGGGGCCGCGCAAGCCCGGCTCGGTCGGCGTGCCTTTGACCGGCACGCTGGCCCGCATCGTGGACCCCGAGAACCCCGCGACGGTCGTGGCGGTCGGCCAGAGCGGCGAGCTCGCGATCAAGGGTCCGCAGGTCTTCAAGGGTTACTGGGGCGACGGCGCGGCCACCGACAGCGAGGTGCTGACCCCGGACGGCTGGCTGCTCACCGGCGACATCGCGGTCATGGACCCGGACGGCTGGTTCACGATCGTCGAGCGCAAGAAGGACCTGATCATCGCCGGTGGGTTCAACATCTACCCGACCGAGGTCGAAGAGGTCATTCGCACCCTGCCCGGTGTGACGGACTGCTGCGTGATCGGGTTGCCGGATCGCTATCGCGGCGAGACGGTCAAGGCTTATGTGGTGGCGCCGGCCGGTGACGTCACGGAAGATGACGTGACCGCGCACTGCGCGGCGCGGTTGACGGCGTACAAGGTCCCGAAGTTCGTCGAGTTCCGATCGGAGCTGCCACGAACCGTCGTGGGCAAGGCGCTGCGTCGTCAGCTGCTCGCAGAGGAGCTGGCCAAGAAGGACTCGGAGCTGTGACCAAGATCCTGGTTGTCGACAACTACGACAGCTTCGTGTTCAACCTGGTGCAGTACCTCGCCCAACTTGGGGTCGAGGTCGAGGTACGACGCAACGACGAGGTGGCGGTCGCCGACGCCGTGGTCGCCGAGGCGGACGGGATCCTGCTCTCACCGGGCCCCGGAAAGCCGGAGGATGCCGGCGTCTGCATCGATCTGATCAACGCCGTGGGCGAGTCGACGCCGATCTTCGGTGTCTGTCTCGGACACCAGGCGATCGCCGTGGCGTACGGCGGCACCGTCGATCGCGCGCCCGAGCTGCTGCACGGCAAGACGAGCGAGGTCGAGCACTCGGGTGTCGGTGTGCTCGCCGGCCTGCCGAGTCCATTCATCGCCACGCGCTACCACTCGCTCGCCGCCGTGAACGCGGATCTCCCGGCCGAGCTCGAGGTGACGGCACGGACCGGCAACGTGATCATGGGCCTGCGCCACCGGGACTTCCCGGTGGAGGGCGTGCAGTTCCACCCCGAGTCGGTGCTCACCCAGGGTGGTCACCACATGCTGGCCAACTGGCTCGCGGTCTGCGGCTACGGGGCAGCAGCGGCGCTTGTGCCCGAGCTGGCAGCGAAGATCGAGAAGCAGCGGGTCGCCGTCAGCCACTGAAACGTTCGAGGTCGGCGAACGCCTCAGTGCGTCGAGGTCGGGGTGTCGGTGGGCGTTGGCGGCGGGCTGTTGCCGGTCGGGGTCGACGTCGGCTTCGGGGACTTCTTCGGTTGCTGCTTGTCCACGTAGATGTACACCGTGGAGCCGGACGATACGTACGTTGCGCCGGTCGGCGTCTGGCTCACGATCAACCCGTCGTTGCGCCGGGTGTAGACGGCCGCGGTCCGGATCACCGGATTGAACCCGGCCTGGATCAGCTCCTGGCTCGCCGTCGCCGGGTCTTCGCCGGTCACGTCGGGCACCTTGACGTGTGCGTTGGACACGACCAGGTCGACCTTCGTACCGGCCGCGACGATCTGCGTGGGCGCGATGACCTTCAAGACCTGGTTCGCGGGGGCGCTCGAGTTGCGGGGAATGATCCGCCCGAGCCGCAGTCCATGCGCCTCGAGCACTGCCCGCGCGCCCTCGATGTGCTGCCCGACCAGGTTGAGCGGGATCTGCACGGTACGGATCCCGTTCGACACGACCAGGTCGACGGCGAGACCCGGCCGCAAGAAGATCCCGGCGGAGGGGGTCTGCGAGATGACCTCTCCCTTGTTGTTCTTGCCGGTGTACCGGTACACGATCTCGCCGACCCGGAGCCCCTGACCCAGCAGCGTGGAGCTGGCGTCGTCGAGCGACATGTGTTTGAGGTCGGGCGTCGTGAGGTCCTTCGTCGAGCTGTTGAGCACGTTGCTTGCGACCACCAGAGCGATGACGAAGACCGCGAAGGCGGCGACTCCCACCAGCGCGTACGCGAGGCCACGACGACGTACCGGTGGCTCCCGCATCAACACCGTCGTCGGCGACACCGACGGGATCACGGGGTCATGGTTCGGCAGAACTGGTGTGGCATGGACCGGCTTGCCCGACATCGCGCGCTCGAGATCCGCCCGCATCTCGGCGGCGGAGGCGTAGCGGTTTGCCGGGTTCTTGGCCATCGCGACGAGGACGATCGCGTCCAGCGCAGTCGGGACGTCCGGCTCTACGACCGACGGCGGCGTCGGGTCCTCGCGCACGTGCTGATAGGCCACGGCGACCGCGGTGTCGCCGGTGAATGGTGGCGCGCCGGTCAGCAGCTCATACAGCAGGCACCCCGTCGAGTACACGTCGCTGCGTGCGTCGACGTGCTCACCGCGCGCCTGCTCGGGTGACAGGTAGTGCGCAGTGCCGACGACCGCCGCAGTCTGCGTCATGGTGGCGCCCGACGCGGTGAGGGCGCGAGCGATGCCGAAGTCCATGACCTTGATCTCGCCGGCCGGCGTCACCATGACGTTGCCCGGTTTGATGTCACGATGGACGATGCCGGCGGCGTGCGCTTCCTCGAGGGCCGTGCACACCGCCGCGGTGATCTCCATGGCCCGCTGCGGGAGCAGCCGGCCCTCGGCCGCCAGCAGATCGCGGAGCGTCTGACCCTGGACGTACTCCATGACGATGTATGGCGTCGTCCGGCCGTCGATCGCTCCCTCGCCGGTGTCATACACGGCAACGATGGACGGTGAGCTCAGCGACGCTGCTGACTGTGCCTCACGGCGGAACCGGCCTTCGAAGGCCGGATCCTGGTTGAGGTCCGAACGCAGCAGCTTGATCGCCACGTCACGCCCGAGCCGCAAGTCGCGGGCTCGGCGTACTTCGGCCATGCCGCCGCGGCCGATCACGTCGCCCAGCTCGTACCGATCGGCCAGCAGCAGTCGTCTAGGGGGCATGCCGACCGCCGACTGGGGACCTCACGCGAAAAACGGTAGCCGGATCATGAGAGATCACCGGGGACCTCGGCGTCACGCCACGCAGCTGATCGGTCACGAGCACGTATCGGCCGTCACGGTCAGGTGCACGATGCTGCCGGCCTTGACCCGCATCCCAGCAGCCGGATCCTGCGCCACGATCGTGCCGCCGGAGTCCTTGCCCAGCTCGCAGACCTTCTCGGGTCGCAAGCCGGCATCCGTGAGCTTCAAGGCGGCCTGATCGACGCGGAGCTGCGTGACGATCGGCACGGTCACGTCGCCGGCCCCTTTGCCGACGAAACGCAGCAGCGCGCCACCGCCGACCACGACGATCGTGCCGAGGACCAGCAGCCGGTTGCGGACCTGCTTGCGGGCCAGCGCCTCCTCCGGGCTCTCCTCGCGCCGCCAGGAAGGTCTCGGCTCCGCTGGTCGCTCCGCGGGTACGGCGGTGGCGGGTGCCTCGCCACGCACTGCGGTGGCGAGCGCCAGCGCAGTGCGACCGATATCTGCCGCGTCGAGGTCGCGCGCCGAGCGGCTCGGGCTGGTAACCGTTGTCACGAACTCTTCGACGTCCGGCGGTGCACTGTCGGTTGACCCACGTACGCAGTCCGCGGCCAGCCGGCCGAGTGCCGCGACGTCGTCGGTCCGGCTCGCGGTGCTCGCGGGGTCGAAGCCGATCAGAGAGGCGACGCCGCCGGGTCGGACCAGGATCGCGTCAGCCGAGAGCGCGCCGTGCACGATGCCGGCGTCATGGGCGGCACCCAGCGCGATAGCGATCTGGCCGACAAGGTCGAGTGCGGCCGCGAGCGCGGTTTCGTGGATCAGCCAGTCCGGCAGCGGCTCGCCACTGACGAACGCCATGACGAGCCAGGTCTCCGCATCGGCCTCGCCGAAGTCGTGGACCTTGGCGATCCCAGGGTGGGACAGGGCGACGAGCCTGGCGGCGCCGCGGCCGAACCGTTCCCGCCACTCCGGGTCGGCCGCCGGCCCGCCGAAGAAGATCTTGAGCGCAACCGCCCGGCTGACGATGTCGTCGTGCGCCTTCCACACTTCGCGGCTGTCGCCACCGGAGAGCTTGTCACCGAGGACGTAGCGCTCCGCGTAGATCCGGGCGGACTCGTCGCCCGTCATGGGCACGACAGGACGGCACACATGACGGTATGAGCGATCGGGGCGGCAGCGACACCGCCGACCCCGCCGTGCTCGACGAGCACGGCGACCGCGACGGTCGGGTGGGTCGCCGGCGCGAATGCGATGAACCACGCGTGGGTCGGCTGACCGGGGACGTTCTCGGCCGTACCGGTCTTCGCCGCGACCGGGATGCCGGAGATCGCTGCCGCGGTACCGGTGCCCCCGGGCTGCGTGACGCCCTCCATCATCGTGGTGAGCTGCGAGGCCACGCCTGGCGATACCGCCTGGGAGAACGCCTGCGGGCGGGCTCGGGTCAACACGGATGCGTCCGGTGCCTTCGTGTCTGCGACGAGGTATGGCTTCATGACGATGCCGTGGTTCGCGATCCCGGCCGCGACCATCGCCATCTGGAGCGGCGTCACCGAATCGCTGTACTGCCCGATCGCAGAGTCTGCGAGCAGTGGCGGGTCCGAGGTCTTGACGTAGTTGCTGTCAGATACGCCGATCGGGATGGTCAGGTGCTTGCCGAAGCCGAACGCAGCGGCCTGTTTCGCGATCGCGTCGCTGCCCAGCTTCAGTCCGAGGCCGCCGAACGCCGTGTTGCACGAGACCTTGAGCGCCTCGGCCAGGGTGATCTGACCGGACCCCGGGCAGGTCTCGCCCTGGAAGTTGGACAGCGTGTGGGTCGTGTTGTTGAAGGTCAGCTTGCTCGGTGCCGGGATAAGCGGCTGACTCGGCGTGTACTTACCGCTGGAGAGCGCCGTCGCCGACGTGATCACCTTGAACGTCGACCCGGGCGGATAGCTCTGGTTCACGGCGCGGTTGAGGAGTGGATCGCCGGGGTCGTGCGTGATCTGGTGAAACGCTGCCTGGTCGGTCTTGGTGTTGTGGCCCGAGATCTGGCTCGGGTCGTACGACGGGTACGACGCCATCGCCAGGATCGCGCCCGTCTGCGGGTTCAGGGCGACGACGGCACCCGCCCGCACGCCGTTGAAGCTCGGCGCCGACGCCAGCCCCTGGTATGCCGCGTGCTGTGCGTCGGGGTTGATCGTGAGGTCCACCGAGCCGCCCTGCGGCGTCCGGCCGGTGATCTCGTCGGAGATCCGGTGGAAGAACAGCTGATCCGAGGTGCCGGCGAGCGTGGAGTTCTCGGCCTGCTCGATCCCGGACGACGAGTACACGAGCGAGTAGTAGCCGGTCACCGGCGCGTACTCGGCACCGCCCGGGTAGGTCCGCAGGTACTTCAGCGAGTCGTGGGTCTTGACCGACTTCGCGACGCTCTGGCCCGCCACCACGATCGGGCCGCGCTGGTGGGAGTACTCGCCGTACAGCACGCGGACGTTGTGCGGGTTGGCCCGTAGCGACGATGCCTGGCCGACCTGCACGATGTTGCTGTTGATCAGCAGCAACCCGAACATCGCGAGGATGGCGACCGCCACCTGCTTGAGCTGACGGTTCACCGTTTCACCACCATCGTGGCGAACTCATCGGGTGACTGCGGCAGCTCTGACGCCGGTTGTCGCGCGGCGTCGCTGATTCGCAGCAGCAGCGCGAGCAGGATCCAGCTGGAGATCAGGCTGGAGCCGCCGTAGGAGAGGAACGGAAGCGTCAGGCCGGTCAGCGGGATCAGGCGCGTGACGCCGCCGAGCTGGACGAAGATCTGAAGTGCGAACCCGAACGACAGGCCGACACCCAGCAGCTTGCCGAAGTCGTCCTTGGTGCCGATCGCCGCACGGATGCCGCGCATCACGATCAGCAGGTAGACGGTCAGCACGGCCATCAAACCGGCGAGGCCGAGCTCCTCGGCGATGGTCGAGCCGATGAAGTCGGTGTTGGCGAACGGGACCAGGTCGGGTCGTCCCTGACCGAGCCCGGTGCCGAAGATCCCGCCGGTCGCCTGACCGAACAGACCCTGGGCGAGCTGATAGCTGTCGCCCGTGATGTATTTCGGCGCCAGCGGATGCAGCCAGATCTGCACGCGTTCGTGGACGTGGCCGATGAAGTGATAGGCGCCGAGGGAGCCGAAGAGGAACAGCACGATGCCGATCAGCAACCAGGAGCGACGCGTCGTCGCGACGTAGAGCATCACGACGAAGATTCCGAAGAACAGCAGACTGGAGCCGAGGTCGCTCTCTCGGGTGAGGATCAGCAGGCTGGCGCCCCACGCGACGAGCACCGGTCCGAGATCGCGGCCGCGGGGCATCGTCATGCCGGCGACCTTGCGCCCCGCGAGTGCCAGCACCGCGCGCTTGCGGACCAGGTAGCCGGCGAAGAACACCTCGAGGAGCATCTTCGCGATCTCACCCGGCTGGATGGAGAAGGAGCCGAACCGGATCCAGATCCGCGCGCCGTTCACGGTGCTGTGGCTGGCGGGGAGCAACGCCGGGATCACCAGGAGGAAGAGCCCCGCGGCCATCGCGGTGTAGGTCAGCGACTCGAGCTGCCGGTGGTCGCGGATGAAGTAGAGCACCGCGACGAAGCAGATGATCCCGATCACGGTCCAGACCAGCTGAAGTGGCGCGTTGTGCGTGGCGTGCTTGGTCGTCAGGGTCGCGAGGTCGAGCCGATGGATCAGGACGAGCCCGAGCCCGTTGAGAAAGATCACAGCTGGCAGCAGCACGGGATCGGCGTACGGCGCGAGCCAGCGAACGGCGAGGTGGGTGCCGATCGCGAGCGCTGCGAAGCCGAGGCCGTCCTGGAGCAGACCGCTGGGCAGCTTGTTGGTGTAGGCCGCACTGACGGAGGTGAAGGCGACGAGGGTCAACACCACGGCGAAGAGGACGAGGATGAGCTCGGTGGCGCGTCGCTTCTCGCCCAGGGGAGCGGCGACGCTCACGGAGCGGTCACGCACCAAGCGGGTGTCGGCGCCGCCGACGGCTTGATCACGACCCGCTTGCCGTTGCGGTGGGTGACCCGGGGG
>Ga0213876_10001612_pt1 | contig 13839 bp, 12 predicted proteins | sample BarmaccomBMRX_R9_FD_160113 | JGI IMG/M metagenome (GOLD analysis project Ga0213876, IMG submission 160113) | Root-associated microbial communities from Barbacenia macrantha in rupestrian grasslands, the National Park of Serra do Cipo, Brazil - RX_R9 | ecosystem: Host-associated > Plants > Roots...
AAGCTGTTTCGCGGTTACATGGGGCTGGCGGGTGAAATCGGCCATCTTTGTCTGGAACCGGCGAAGCGCCACCCGGACGAGGAGATCGGTTTTCTGGAAAGCCGCGTCGGGCGAAACAACCTGCTAGCCTCCTACCGGCGGGCGGGTGGGAAGGCAAAGGACCTGGCCGGGTTGCTGGAAGATCTTGCACGGAACGGGTTGACGGCCCGGAAAGCGGTCGAAATCTGGGCGGAATGGCTTGCGCTGACGATCAGCAACCTCGCGGACATCGCTAATCCGAAGCTCGTCGTCCTGGCGGGACCGTTGTCTGAACTCTATCCATTCGTCGAAAAACGGGTACGTAAGAGACTCGAGGAGAGAAAATTTCCAACCGTCGAAGAATTGGAAATTGAAGTCTCGACTTTCGGAAGGGATAGTGCGGCGTTGGGTGGAGCGGCGTTGGTCTTTAACGGCTTGTTCAGCGTGCCGGACTCATCGTTCCTCGGCGACCTGGCCTGACCGGAGGTGAGGAACGGTCCGGGCTTCTTACGCACGGGTTCAGGCGGTTATCGGCCGGCCGGTTGCGCGCAATCACGTCCGGCGTTTTGCGCCTTGGCTCCTCGGAGGTGCGGAAGGGCTTGTTACTTTGGGAGGTCCGCGCGATCGTTCGAGGACGACGTCCGTCGCAACCCGCTACCACCTTATGCGCTGGTCTCTCAAAATCGCCCGGTTCGCCGGCACCGAAGTTCGGATCCACATCACCTTCCTTCTGTTTCTGGCCTGGATCGGATTCAGTTACTACCAGACCGGCGGCACCACTGCCGCGATCCAAGGCGTGCTATTCATGGCGGCCTTGTTCGCCTGCGTGCTCCTTCACGAGTTTGGTCACGCGCTGGCCGCGCGCGAGTTCGGCATTCAGACGCCGGATATCACGTTGCTCCCGATCGGCGGCGTGGCCCGCCTCCAACGCATGCCGGACAAGCCGTGGCAGGAGCTGGTCGTGGCGATCGCCGGTCCGCTGGTCAACGTGGTCATTGCGGGCGTCCTGATCTTCGTCCTGCATCGCCACGCCGGGGTCGAGGACCTTGGACGGCTGCAGCAGCCCGGCATCGGAATGCTGGCCAAGCTTGCTTCGGTGAACGTTTCGCTGGTGGTCTTCAACCTGATCCCCGCTTTCCCGATGGATGGCGGGCGGGTGCTGCGTGCGCTGCTGGCGATGGTCATGGATTATGCACGGGCGACCCAGATCGCCGCCCGCGTCGGCCAGGCGATGGCGTTCCTGTTCGGCTTCATCGGCCTGTTCGGCAATCCCTTGCTGATCTTCATTGCGCTCTTCATCTACCTGGGTGCCCAACAAGAGGCGGCCACTGCCCAGATGAAAGATCTGGCGCTCAACCTGACGGTCTCGGAAGCGATGGTGACGCACCTGGTGAGCCTGCCCGAGCACGCCACGCTGGACGAGGCAGTCGACGCTTTACTGCGCACGTCCCAACATGAGTTTCCGGTCCTCGACGCCACCGGGCGCGTGCTCGGCGTGCTCACCCGCGACGACATGATCGCCGCGCTCAGGCGTCATGGGCCCGCGGCGCCCGTGATGAACGTCATGCGGCGTGACCTGCCCGTCGTCGGGCCGCATACCCCGTTCGAAGCGGCTTTGCGCCAGATGCAGGAATGCAGTTGCCCGGCATTGCCGGTGGTGGACCGGGCCGGACGGTTGCTGGGCCTGGTTACCCCGGAGAATGTCGGTGAGATGATGCTGGTGCATTCGGTGCGCCCGCGCGATGGCCGGCCCGCCTGGCGCAACCCGCGCACCCACGGCGGGAAGACCGAATCATCCGCAGAACACGCATAGAACGCAGAAAAGAGAAATCATCCACAGATTACACAGATTGACACAGATTAAGGGCACACGGCGGCCGCAGCGGGTGTGGCGGGCACAACGACAGAGGTTCACACGGCGAACACGGCGAGCCACGGCGACCACGGCGGGAAGACTAAATCATCCGCAGAACACGCAGAAAAGAGGAAAGCATCCACAGATTCCACAGATTGACACAGATTAAGAGGGCCCGGCAGGAACAGGAACTTTAGAATTGATATGGGCATCTCGCACCCATGATGCCGCTCCGAACCCCGAACTCTCTCCTCTTCCCGCCATGGTCGCCGTGTTCGCCGTGTGAACTCTTACGTCGTGCCCGCCAGATCGCCGTGCCCGCCGTGTGACCCGACACCCGTTACCCGTTCCTCACAAGCCCTTGAAACAGAGGGTGGCGTTATGACCGCCGAAGCCGAATGAATTGTTGAGCGCCACGCGCACGGGGTGTTCACGAGCGACGTTCGGCACGTAGTCGAGGTCACAGTCCGGGCTGGGGTTATCCAGGTTGATGGTCGGAGGCACCACGCCGTGCTTGATGGCCAGGGCGCAGACGGCGCTCTCGATGCCGCCGGCGCCGCCCAGCAGATGACCAGTCATCGACTTGGTTGAGCTTACCAGCAGCCCGCGTTTGGCGTGTTCACCGGCGTAGAGCTTGATGGCGTTGGTTTCGCAAAGGTCGCCGACCGGCGTCGAGGTCGCGTGGGCATTGATGTAATCGACCTGATCCGGATTGACTCCGGCGTGATCCGAAGCGGTTTTCATCCCGCGCGCCACCGTCGTGCCCTCGGGGCGGGGGGCAGTCATATGATAAGCATCGCAGGTCAGCCCGTACCCGGCGAGTTCGCAGTAGATTTGCGCGCCGCGGGCCTTCGCATGCTCGTACTCTTCGAGCACCAGGATACCGCCGCCTTCACCCATGACGAACCCGTCACGATCCCGGTCGAAGGGCCGCGAGGCCTTTTCGGGTTCATCATTTCGCGTGCTCATGGCGCGCATCGAGCAGAACCCGGCGATGCCGAGCGGGCAAACCACGGCTTCGCACCCTCCGGCCAGGAAGAGGTCCGCATCACCGTAGCGGATCATCCGCCAAGCCTCGCCGATGGTATTGGCGGCCGTGGCGCATGCCGTGACGATGGCAAAGTTGGGGCCTTCAAAGCCGTATTCCATCGCGATCAGGCCGCTGCCCATGTTCACGATCATCATCGGAACCATGAACGGAGAAACCCGGGAGGCGCCCTTATTCATCAGCACCGTGTGTTGATCTTCGAGCGACCGTAACCCGCCGATCCCGCTGCCGACCAGCACGCCGCACCGCGACTTGTCCACGCGATTAAGGTCAAGCCCGCTGTCCCCCAGCGCATTCTTGGCGCAAGCCAGCGCAAACTGGGAAAACCGGTCGGTCCGCCGCACATCCTTGGGATTGCGCAGGTATTCGCCCGGATCAAAATCCGTCACTTCACCGGCGATCTGGCAGTCGAAGCTCGATGCGTCGAACTGGGTAATCCGCTTAATACCGCTCCGGCCTTCGACCAGGTTGTTCCAGAAGGTTTTCGGGTCGTCACCGACGGGCGATACCACACCGATGCCGGTTACCACTACTCGTCGATAGCTCATGAGTCCTAAATTATGGGGTACGCAGCATTTTCACGTTTCGCAAACTCATATTAAGAGTTTCGCGATCCCATCCCCACCATTTGCACCTGTTGAAACAACTTGCCCTCGGTACGGATTGAAGGGGCGATGATGATTTCGGTTTCCTGGAATTCCCGCAGGTTGGCGGCTCCCACGTTCCCCATGCAGGTCGTGATGGCGCCTACGAGGTTCTGGCTGCCGTCGTCCACCTCAGCCGGGCCGAAGAGGATTTGTCTGAGCGGACCGGTCGTTCCCACACGGATGCGGGTACCCCGAGGGAGGTTGGCGTGGGGCGTGGCCATGCCCCAATGGTAGCCCTTGCCGGGCGCCTCGACGGCCTTGGCGAACGCGCTTCCGATCATGACTGCATCGGCCCCGCAGGCCAGGGCCTTGCAAACGTCGCCGCCCTTGCTCATGCCGCCGTCGGTAATGATCGGCACGTAGCGGCCGGTCTTCTTGAAAAAGTGATCGCGCGCAGCCGCACAGTCGACCGTCGCAGTCACCTGGGGCACGCCGAGCCCAAGCACCCCGCGCGAGGTGCAGGCTGCGCCGGGACCGACGCCCACCAGGACCCCGGCAACGCCGCATTCCATGATCTCCAGGGTAACGTCGTAACCGACGGTGTTGCCCACGATCACCGGACACTGCATCTCGGCGCAGAACCGTTTCAAATCTAGCGATTTGTATTCGGAAGAGATGTGACGGACGGTCGAAACCGTGCTTTGCACGACAAACACGTCCACGCCGGCTTCCTGAGCGATCCGGCCGTAGTGCTCGGCTTGCTGCGGGATGGAGCTCACCGCGGCGATCGCGCCGGCATCCTTAATCTGTTTGATGCGCGCGGCAATGAGTCCCGGTTGCACGGGTTCCTGGTAAACCTTTTGCAGCAGGGCCGTGACGTTCTCCTTGTCCGCCTCCAACACCTTGTACAGAACTTCTTCAGGGGCTTTATAGCGGGTTTGCACACCCTCCAGGTTCAGCACCGCCAGGCCGCCCAAGCGCCCCATCTCGATCGCAAATTTGACGTCAACCACTCCATCCATCGCGCTTGCAAGGATCGGAATGGCCAGCTGCAGGGTGCCGCCGTCCGGTTTCGGAACCGTAAACGTGATGTCAACTTCACGCGGGTTGATCGTGACGCTCCCAGGCACGAGCGCGATCTCGTCGAAACCGTAAGTCACCCGTGCTTTCCGGTTCCGGCCGATAAACATTCCCATGGATTACTTATAAACCTCCGATCTCAAGTCGTTCGTTCAAACTTCCGCAGCGGGGGCACCGGGGAAGGGTGGCGTTGCTCTTGTCTTCGAAAATAGTGGCACAGATCGTGCACCGGACCCGGTAGCGCAAGGCCTCTTTTTCGCGCCGGATTCGCCCCCATTCGTAAGCGATCCAAAGCGAAAACAGGGTCGCGAGGAACATGAAAAGGTAAATGAATACGAGCATCGAAAGCTCGACGCGGATCATAAGGCAACGGCTGCTTTCTCGAAGCGGCAGTATGGTGCAAATCCATCTCTGCAGCAAGCAAGGCGTCTGCCCGTATGCCGTCCGGACCGGTTACGGGCCGTCGTAACCCCACGTAATCCGGAGTTTGCCCCAGCTGTAGCCGGGGGCAGCCTTGAAGCGCAGGCCCCGCGCAAACCGTTCTGCCGCCCGATCGAGGTCCGGCTTGCCGCTCGATTGCCAGGGTAAACAGTCGCTTACGGCGCCATTCAGGCCGACGCCCAGCAGCAGGATGGTCGATTCGCCGTTAGCCTGGACGCGCGGCAGGGCCGGCGCCGGTCCTGCCAGGCGGTCCTGAAGCGGTTCGGCGAATTCCGCGTGCGAAGCGAAGATGACGGGTGTCGAAGGCGCCGGGGCGGGATTGCTGGACAGCACGCCGTCCACGCCGAAAATGGACGGGAGCGGCGGGCCCGGATTCGGCGTTACGGCGACAAACGCGGGAGCTTGATCGGCGAAGCTCGGTTGGTAGCGTGGCACCAGCTTCGTGACCCGTTCGGCCTGAAAACCGGGCGCAGCAAGGGCAGCCGGATCCTTCAGCTCAGCCCAGTCAAGAAGTGGGCGGTCCCGTTCGCTCTCAGGGTTCAGGACCGCCACGCTGGCCGCGACGGGCGGCAGGGAAGCGCTCGATGGATAGACCACCTGAAAAAGATAAAAACAAACGAGGTGCCCGATCAACGAGATCAGGATGAATAACGGCAGGCGCAGGCTCCAGGCAGGACGCTCCCAGTCGAACACCCAGGCCGGTTGTTCATCCGCCGCTGGTCTCATTCCTTCTTCGACGAGGTCGCCAGCATCACGTTGAAGCCGCGCCCGAGGCAGACGTTCATGACTTGAACCACCAGCCCCTGCGGTGTGTCGCGATCAGCCCGGATGACCACTTCCACATCCTGCCCGCTCTCCTGCGGCAACCCCTTGGCCAGCTCCGGCAGCGTCACCGGTTGATCACGATAAAAAATGGTGGGAAACGGGCCGGCCGTAATCGTCAGGATCAGCGGATTTTTCTCCGGTCCAAGGGTGAAATTCGAGTACGGCAGCCGGACGCTCACGCCGGAATGCAGCAGGAACGTGGTGCTGACCAGAAAGAGCAGGGCCAGCAGCAAAACGACGTCCACTAACGGGACCAGAAAAACCAGGTACGGATTCAGCCGGACGGAGCGGGCCAGCTTCATCGCCGTTCTCGGGCGGCCGGCGCCGCGGCTTGGCCGAATTGGATAATTTCGGGGCTTCCTTGGGCTTCGCTTAACAGGTTGACCACCTCGATGCCGGCACGTTCCATTTCGTGCAATAACGCGTTGAGCCGGGCTGAGAGGTGGCAATAGGCGAGGATGGTCGGGATAGCCACCACCAGACCGCCCGCCGTAGTGAGCAGGCTCTGATAAATACCGCCGGAAACTTCGGCCAGGGTGGCGTAGCCGTTGTTGGTGGAAAGTTGCACAAACGCCTGAATCAAACCCGTCACCGTTCCCAACAGCCCGAGCAGCGGCGCCACGTAGCCGATGGCAACCAGTATCCCGAGGTTACGTTCCAATTTCGGCACCTCGAGCTGGCCGGCCTCCTGCACGATCTCCCGCAGTTCGGATCGGGTCAGGTGATGCCGGGAAATCGCGGCGTGGATCACCCGGGTTACCGGGATCGCGGCAGTCTGGCACTCCACGCGTGCTTCGGCGTACCGGCGGTTGCGCAGCAGGTTCGATAGCCCCTGCAAAAACTCACCCACATCGATGGACGCGCGCCGGTAGTAGAGAAGCCGCTCGGCAACCACGGCCACAGAGACGACGCTACACAGCAGGATGAGCCACATGAGCGGCCCGCCCTTTTGCATGTAGTCTAGCATGCGCACTTATAAGTGCCGGTTCGCCGCCTGTCCAGAAGAAGGAGTTCGGGGTTCGGCGTTCGGAGTTCGGAGACGCCGTATCACCGGGTCCGATGTCCGGCGGAAAGACAGGATCATCCGCAGAGCACGCAGAAAAGAGAGAAACATCCACAGATTACACAGATGAGGCTGCTTCGTTCGCAGCGTTCCGCCCGGCCTCTCCGAGTTTGTACCCGTTACTCGTTACCCGCCACGCGCCACTGGATTAGTGGCATCCTCTGCCGCTCCGAACTCCGAATGCCGAATGCCGAACGCCGAACCCTCCGGCTCCCGCGGTGGGTGGATCAACCGGCCTTCACGTTCCGGTGCATGAGTTGGTGCTCTCGGTCGAAACGATGCAGCAGCAGTTGCGTCACTGCATCCAGGGCAGCAAAAACGTTATGGCCCGTACTGGCGACGGCTTCAAAGCTCGGCACCCGCCGTTTGCGGTTGTTTAACAAGTATTCCAGGTACCCGACCGGCGCGGCATTCTCCAGGTCCCTTTTGTTAAACTGCAGCACGTACGGCAGGTCATCGAGGGGCACGTTCTGCTTCAAAAGGTTTTCCTCGAAATTCCGGAACGTGTCGACGTTATCCGCAACCTTTTCCCACTGCGAATCGGCAACGAAGACGACGCCGTCAACGCTTCGAAGAACCAGTTGCCGGGTGGTATTGTACATCACCTGGCCGGGGACTGTGTAGAGCTGAAATTTCGTCTTGAATCCTTGCAGGATGACGGAATTAAGCGGCAGAAAATCAAAGAAGAGCGTCCGGTCCGCAGCCGTCGCGAGCGAGACCAGATCCCCTCGATGACCTTCCGGGATGCGGGAATGAATGTAGGCAAGGTTGGTCGTTTTCCCGCAGAGGGCCGGCCCGTAATAGACGACCTTGAACTGAATCTCCTTGCTTGCGTAATTGATGATCGGCATGGTTAGGGTCAGTGCGCGGCGGGCGCACTCAGGCGTATCAATTCTCGCATGAAAGCGTGGATTTTCTCCCGCACCCCAGGCCGGAACGGCCGAGCGGAATGGACGACAATCAGGTACATCACGCCGTCGAAGAATCCCGTGATCTGCTGGTCGGCCAGGTGAAACGAAACGCTCTCCAGGGATGCCGGCTGCGTATCAAGGAACCGTTGCGAAATGGTGCTGAGCAATTCGGTGATGACGCGGATCGCGGGCGCTGAGCTGGGCAGATGACCGAAGTAGCCGGCGAGCGGTTCGCCTTCGGTGCTGTTCAAAACTGCTCCGTGTACGCCGGGCAAATGGATTACGGCTTGCAGGGCGCTGGCCAAATCGACGATGTCGTCCCGCAAAAAGATGGCCTGCAAGGCCTCGGGCGCCTGACCAATGGCCTGGGTAAGTGCGTTGGCGAGATTCGGGGTTGCTTCCGGCGGGACCGTCCCCGATGGCTGGCCGGTGCGGGACGGCGGGGCCGGGGCGTTGCCGGGCGCAGTTTGGGCCGGCGCCCCGGCCCGGTAAGGCCCGGGGAGTTCAGCGGGGGGAAGCGGGCGCGGCGTACTCTTCCGTTGCCGCTCGAAGCGCATCGCATCCTCTCGAGCCTGAACCGTAAACGGGGTGAGGATGAGCTCGCCCAGAGGTTCCACGATCTGGTCACTCCTTGGTTTCAGAATGTTGACCGGCAGCTTGGTAAAAATTTCCTGCAACGGCACAGGGATCTGGGCCTCAGGATCGAGCCTTTGAAAAACCGCGCGCTCGGCCTCGGGCAACCCCTTCGCAAACGCGCCGGCGGAAACGGCGACTCGTCCATGGGCAAGTTGCGCGCGAATCAGTTGGGTCGGCAACTCTACCCGTGTGTTGCTGCCGCGTAACGCCCGGATTTCAGGTGACTCGAGCTCGAGCGGCAGCTGCTTCAGAATCGGTTCAAGCCGCAGGCTGATGGCTTCGGGGATTTCAGCGGGAGGTTCCGCAGGAGCGGCCGGCGCTTCCGCCGGGTTTTCCAGGGCCGCCCAGGAGACCGCCGGTCCTACGGGTTCCGTCTGCGCCGGTACCGGCGGTGTGAGAGGGACACCGGTTGCCGGTAAAAGGCCGTCAGTGGATTCGCGCGTTTTGACCGGCGCCGGATTTCCCCGCCAGCGCATTCGCCCATCGTCGCCGGTGGCCCGTACGGTGGCCGCTACCGGGGTCGGCGGGAAGACTTGTTCCGGTGCCGCCGATCGACGCGCGCCGGCTGGCCGCAGCAGAGAGCGGCTCTCGTGCTGCTCCGATGCAGCTTCATTCAAAGCCCCGGCGGGAGCGGCGGCAGACGATCCCGCCTCAGGCGGGGAGACCTCCGGCTCCGTTCTTGCCGCCGGGTGGGTTGCAGCCGGCGATGAGCGGGGTGGATCGGCTGGGGGTGGAGCCGACTCGCCCGGGCCCGCGCCGGCCGCGATGCCTGTCATCGCGTCCGGTTCAATGCCCAGCCCAGGGGACGCCGGCGCTCCGGCGTCGCCGGGAGCGAAAACCGGGCCGGTCTCCTCCGAAGCTTTCTCCTGTGCAGGAGGTATCCCCCCATTCCCGGGTGGCGCCGGCAAAGACGCTGCCGGCAGCAACCCTGCCTCCGGCGCAGTCTCGAGGTCAGCGTCGCTGCCAGTTCTCGGCGCGGTGGGCGCCTTTCGTTTTATCCAGTTGAATAATGGCATGGGTCCGGACTGCCGCGGGGCTGCATTTCAGGGTTCAAAGCGCGTCAGCCGACTTAATTCCATGCAGCGGGTCCGGACTAACGCAAGGCTTTTATGTCCTATTTAAGGGAAAGAGGCTGAACGACCTGAGAAACGCATCAATGCCACGCTCACCGTAAAGGTGACACGTAGAGCTTGAGGGTGGTAACGAGTCCCCCGGACCAGTACCAGTTCCTCGGCCAGTAAAAACTTCGCGTGGCTGCCTGGTATCGGAGGACGGGCCGCGCCTTGGGTTGGTTACAATCGTACGCCGCAAAGTCCACGTCCCCATTCGGCCGGACCGTGTAACGATAGATGACCAGGCAATGGTTCAGCGGACGAAACCGCGTCAGGTAAACCGTCTGGATATGGCCGGAATCCAAGCGGTTGCGTAGCCATTCGGCGGTATGCTCCTGCCCGGCGCGGGGCACGGGCAGAACCATCCGCCAGTTGCCCAAGCGCCAAAAAGACGGCCACCATTGGCCAAGGTTTTTTTGAAACAGGAGCACGTGGTCCGCCGAGAACGCCGCCAAATCGGCGTACCCCGGGATGATCACCTTCCGCACCGGCCCGTGGCTCCAGACCGGAATCCGGCTCACGCGGCGGATCAGGTCGCGATATTGCGCGTCCGTCGCTTTCGGCAGGTCAGGCCGAAACTCAGCAAACTGATGGAATTGGGCCACCGCACGTGCCATTACGAAACAATGGCGGGAATAGGCATCCTCTTCCTTAACGCTCCGTCGATGAAAGGTAACCTGCCCGTCCGGCTCCGTATGGTACTCGTAGTAGGTCTCGTTTGAGAACCCGAGAACGTCTTTTGCAGGATCAAACTCCGGCTGCGCACCGGGCGCCGCGGTGATAAGCCCGGCCAGGACAACGGTCAGGAATAAACGCACCACTTCAGAACTGTTTTCGAAGATTACTCGGCAGAATGTTCAGTTCCGACCGGTACTTCGCCACGGTTCTGCGCGCAATGGGAATTCCGCGTTCGGATAAAATGTTCACGATTTCACGGTCACTTAGCGGGTTGCGCGGATCTTCATTACGAACCAGGTCATTGATTGCCTCTTTGACGCTTGTGTTGCTGAGCGACTTGCCTTCGGCGGTCTGGTAGCCCGGGGTGAAGAAATATTTCATCTCAAACACCCCTTGAGGCGTCGCCATGTACTTGCCGGAAATGGCCCGGCTGACGGTAGTCTCGTGCACCCCCACCGCTTCGGCGATCTGCACCATCGTCATCGGCTTCAGATAGGCGGTTCCGTACTTAAGGAAATCGTGTTGCCGGCGGACGATCTCGTTGGCGATATTCAGGATGGTCTGTTGCCGCTGGTGGATGCTTTTTATTAGAAATTTGCCGCTTCGGATCTTATCGCGAATGTAGTCTCGGACTTCCGACCCGTTGTTCCCTTGGGTCATCAGGTCTTTATAAGTCTTGCTTATCCGCAGGTGCGGGATCTGGTCGCCGGTCAGTGCGGCGATAAATTCATCGCCCACCTGCTCCACCGTCACGTCAGGCAGCACGTAATTGTTCGGGTCCGGAGAAAAGATCTGGCCGGGCTTTGGGTCAAGGGTCGAGATGAACTGGGCGGCAGCCTGTACGTCGTTCACGCTCACCCCCAGTTTTCGGGCGATTTCCGGGAAGCGCCTCTTTCCGAGATCATCCAGGTACCGGTCGACGATGACGTATTCGAGGCTGTTTTCCTTGCCTAAACGCCGGAGCTGAATCAGGAGGCAATCGCGCAAATCGCGCGCCCCCACGCCAACCGGGTGGAACGTTTGCACCAGTTTCAACGCCGTCTGCAGCTCCTGGAGGCTCTTGCCGGAGCTGTTCGCAATCTCTTCCACCGAGACCGGCAGAAATCCGGTGTCATCGATGTTGCCGATGATCAGTTCCGCCGCTTCCCGCTCCGGTTGATCGGCGTCCGCCGTGTTCAACTGGTCCAGCAGGTGCTGCTGCAGCGTCTCCTGCGTCGCGATCGAATCAAAAAAGAACTGGCGGCGTTCCTCGTCTTCCTGGCCTCGGGCCGAATAGCTGACGTTCTGGGCCATGTAATCCCGCCATTCCTCGTCAAGGCGGGCCAGGCGCTCAAATTCCTTCTCGAAATCTGCGTCCTCACTGTTCCGCTCCTCGTCCCTGTACTCGGCGACTTCCTCTTCGATCACCGGGTTGGTCTGCAGTTCCTGCTGCACGATGTTGCGCAATTCGAGCGTCGGAGCCTGCAGGATATGGAGGCTCTGCTGCAACTGCGGCGCGAGCACCTGCTGCAAACCGAGGTGCTGAAACTGTTGCATGCTGGGACCGGCCATAGGCGGAAGCTGAACAAAGACTCTGGAACAATCGGTACAGTAGATAATCCACCCAAGGACTGCAAGGAGCAGGCACGAGGAAGTTGCGGCTAACGGGCAGCGGGCAGCGCGTAACGAGTACCGGGTCCGGTGCGGCAGCTTTTTCCGAACCCGTTACCCGCTACGCGTTACCCGTTACCCGTTATCCGCTTCCGTTCACAGCCGGTGATGCTTCAAATCGAGCTTGCGATAGAGGGTAGCGATGCTGATGCCCAGCATACTGGCCGTCTTTTCGCGGGAGCCCTGGTTAAAACGCAACGTCATCTCGATGTATTTCCGTTCCTGGTTTCGGACAAATTCGTCCAGCCGTTGCCCGACCTGCCATTCGGTTTCCGGTTGAGCGTCAAGGACCTCAGAGTCGTGCAGAACATGCGGCGGCAGATCAGAAGTCTTGATGGTGTCGTTCTCGCAAAGGGCGCACGCCCGTTCGATCGCGTTTTCCAATTCGCGCACGTTCCCCGGCCACGTGTAGCGTCCAAGCCGTTCCATGGCCTTGCCGTCGATCTTTTTGGGCTCCGTGCCATTGTGGGCGGCGCATTTTTGCAGGAAATGGTTCACCAGCAAAGGCACGTCCTCGAGCCGTTCCCGCAGCGGCGGGATCTCGATCGGGATGACCGCCAGCCGGTAATACAGGTCTTCGCGGAAACCGCCCAGCTTGATCTGCGCCTTGAGCGGTTCATTCGAAGCCGCAATCACCCGCACGTTGATCGGCACGTTGCGAGCGTCGCCCACACGGCGAAGCTGGCGCTCCTGCAGAACCCGCAGGAGCTTGGTCTGGAGCTGAGGTGACATCGAATTGATCTCGTCCAGAAACAGGCTGCCGTTGTGCGCCTCTTCGAACAGGCCGATTTTGTCGACGACCGCCCCCGGAAAAGCGCCCTTTTTGTGGCCGAACAACTCTGATTCGAGAAGGTTTTCAGGCAGCGCGCTGCAATTGATCGTCACAAACGGCTGATGCTGCCGGGCGCTGTTGTAATGAAGCGCACGCGCCACCAGTTCTTTGCCGGTCCCACTCTCGCCCTGGATCAAGACCGTGCTGTCGGTATCGGCAATTTTCCCGATCAGCTTGTAGATCTCCTGCATGCGCTCACTGGTACCGACCAGATTCTCGAATTTGTACCGGTCGCGCAGTTCCTTTTTGAGATAGGTATTCTCGCGCAGGGCCGCTTGGTAATCGAGCGCCCGCTGGATGCAAAGCTGCAATTCGTCAACCTTAAAGGGCTTGGTGATGTAATCGTAAGCCCCCATCTTCATCGCCTCCACCGCCGTCTCAACCGAGGCATAGGCGGTGATCATCACGACCGCGCTCTGCGGGTGCTTTTCGCGGCACTCCCGCAACATGTCGAAGCCGCCAACTTTCTCCATCTTGACGTCTACGATGACCAACTGGGGATTCACCTTGGCGAGTGCTTCCAGGGCCTCTTCGGACGAACTGTACGGAAAGGGTTGGTGCCCGCGCTCACGGCAAAGGTTCGAGATCACCTCGACCATCGCGGGTTCATCATCGACGATTAAGATCCGGGCCATGCAATCTGAGCAATATGAAATTTATATTCATTGAGAACCTCTGGCCTATTTGCGACAAATTTTAATTATTTCCAAGCACATTCTGTGGTGAATCGCTTTTACGATAGGCCTTTTCGCGAGGCATCGGAGTACCACAAATGCCATAAAGCACAAAACAGGGGCCCCGGTCACACGGCGGCCGCAGCGGGTTTGGCGGGCACAACGACTGGGTTCACACGGTCACACGGCGGCCGCAGCGATCGGGCGGGCACAACGTAAGAGTTCACACGGCGAACACGGCGAGCCACGGCGAACACGGCGGGAAGACGAATGCCGGCAGTGAGGGCGGGCTGGTCAGGCACCCCGAGAATCTACGCCGTCTTTGCCCCGGAGCGGCGAGCGTACTCGGCATTAACGTTCCAGGCTACCGCCGCCCCGGGGCAAAGACGGCGTAATCCTTGCCGGGGGCGGAAGATCGGGTGCTGGGTA
>Ga0213876_10001613_pt1 | contig 13837 bp, 14 predicted proteins | sample BarmaccomBMRX_R9_FD_160113 | JGI IMG/M metagenome (GOLD analysis project Ga0213876, IMG submission 160113) | Root-associated microbial communities from Barbacenia macrantha in rupestrian grasslands, the National Park of Serra do Cipo, Brazil - RX_R9 | ecosystem: Host-associated > Plants > Roots...
TTGAGCAATGACGGTCAACCTTTATAAGGTCAGCGGAACGGGTCAAAGCTGGACGCTTTCTCGCAACGGCGAATTGGGTGCCAGCTATACCTCCGAGGAGGGCGCGTTCGAGGCCGCGGTTCTCGGGGCCACCAATGATTTGCGCGCCGGTGACGAGATCACGATCGAGGTCAAGCGCTCCGACACTCGCCAGATTGACGCCGCGGCAACTCCCGAACGCGGGTGATCTCCAGCTGACGGCGGCTTGCGCCGCCACGCCGAGGCTGGACGCGCTTCGGAACCTTTCGGCTTTCGTTCTGTTGAGTTCTGGAATCGGGTCACGTCGCGATTTCGGGAGGAGCTCTTGGGCTCGGGAAAGCTGCGCGTCGGCATCGTCGGCGTGGGAAATTGCGCCTCCTCTTTTGTCCAGGGGCTGACTTACTACCGAGGCGCCGCGTCAAACGAACCGATCCCTGGGCTTACCAATCCCATACTCGGCGGGTATCATGTCGACGACATCCAAATCGCGTCGGCCTTCGACATCGCGGCCTCAAAGGTCGGCCTCGATCTCGCGGACGCAATTTACGCACCGCCCAACAATACCTTCCGTTTCGCCGATGTGCCGAAATGCGGCGTTACTGTCGAGCGTGGAAGGACGCTTGATGGGTTAGGCCTATATTTGCGCGACGAGATCGCCGAGGCCGATGGGCCCGAATGCGATGTGGCACAAACGCTGCGGCGCACCGGAACGCAAATCGTCGTTTGTTATCTTCCGGTCGGATCGCAACAAGCGGTCGAATGGTACGCCGAGCAGGCTCTGCAAGGGGGCTGCGCTTTTGTCAATTGCGTGCCGGTATTCATCGCCTCGAACCCTTGTTGGCGCGAGCGCTTCGAGAAAGAAAAGCTGCCGCTCATCGGGGACGACATCAAAAGCCAGGTTGGCGCCACGATCGTGCATCGAGTGCTTACCAACTTGTTTCGCGAGCGCGGCGTAAGGCTCGACCGGACCTACCAGCTCAACTTCGGGGGAAACACCGATTTTCGCAACATGCTCGAGCGCTCGAGACTCGAGTCGAAGAAGATTTCAAAGACGCAGGCGGTCATGAGCCAACTTGACATCCCGCTCGCTCCAGAAAACATCCATGTCGGGCCCAGCGACTTCGTACCTTGGCTCACCGACCGAAAATTCTGTCACATCCGCATGGAAGGTACCACATTCGGAGGCGTGCCCATCACCGCGGAGGTGAAGCTCGAAGTTTGGGATTCCCCTAATTCGGCCGGCATTGTGATCGACGCGGTCCGCTGCGCCAAGCTCGCGCTCGACCGTAAAATCGCAGGTGCGCTTATCGGCCCGTCGAGCTACTTCATGAAGTCGCCACCCCGGCAGTTCACGGATGCGGATGCTCGCGAGCGCACCCTGCAGTTCGTGTCAGGCAACGGCGCCACTGGTCGTCTTTCGTGATGGCCAATTTTTATCTCATTCGACACGCGGTGCATGACGCTTTGGGCGAACGCCTCACGGGCCGCAGCCCAGGCGTAAGCCTCGACCGGGAAGGGCGCGCGCAGGCGCAAGAACTCGCGGAGCGGCTGAAGGGCGAGCATGTCACGCGGGTGCAGGCTAGCCCGCGCGAGCGAGCCAGCGAGACGGCCGAGTTCGTTGCGCGAGCTTGCGGGCTGACCCCGATCGAAACTACTTCCGCCTTGGACGAGGTCGATTTCGGCACGTGGTCCGGAATGGAGCTCGCGGCGCTTTCACGTGATCCCGCCTGGCGCGACTGGAACGAACATCGGGCGAGCGCGCGCACTCCTGGTGGTGAAACGATGCTCGACGTCCAAGAGCGCGTCGTCAGGCACATGGCTCGCATGGCTTGTGAGATGCGCGATGAAATCGCGGTTCTTGTCACGCACGCCGAGGTCATCAGAGCCGCGCTTCTGCACTGGCTCGAGCTTTCGCTGGACGATTGGCCGCGCATCGAGATCGCGCCTGCCTCGATCAGCAAAGTCGCGCTCGACGAGCAGGGCGCGCGCGTCATCGCCATCAACGAGGTGGTGGCCTGAATGTGCGACGCGGAGGAATTTCTCCAATGAAGCTGGTCGTGTTCGGCCTGACGATCAGTTCGTCTTGGGGGAATGGGCACGCGACGTTGTGGCGCGGACTTCAGCGCGCTCTTGCGGTTCGCGGATGGCGGGTGACGTTCTTCGAACGCAACACGAGCTATTACGCGCAGAACCGGGATCTCGATGAGCTGCCCGAAGGCGAGCTCGTCATCTACGATGATTGGCCCGAGATCGAGTCTCGCGCGCGTCGCGAGGTGGCCACAGCCGACGTGGCCATGGTCACCTCCTATTGTCCGGACGGCATCGCGGCGAGCGATCTCGTCCTTGGTGGGCCGCACGCCTTGCGTGTCTTTTATGATCTCGACACGCCAGTGACGCTCGAGCGCCTGCGGCGCGGTGACCCGACAAGCTACATCGGGCCGCGAGGCTTGGCGGATTTCGATCTGGTGTTGAGCTTCACTGGGGGTGTCGCCCTCGAAGGCCTCGCCTCTCTTGCGGGCGCGCGCGAAGTTCACCCGCTTTATGGGCATGTCGATCCGCAAATCCATCGGCCGGGAATGGCCGCCGCGGCCTATCGTTCCGATTTCTCGTATATCGGCACTTATGCGGCTGATCGCCAGGCGGCACTCAATCGTCTCTTCATCGAACCTGCGAGCCGGCGCCCCCACTTTCGCTTCGTGCTCGCAGGTGCTCAGTATCCGCAAGGCTTCCCCTGGACGGCAAACATCTTTTTTGTACGACATCTGCCGCCTGCACGGCATGCCTCGTTTTATGCTTCCTCTCGCCTGACCCTCAACGTCACACGAAGCGACATGGCGAGGATGGGGTGGTGCCCCTCGGGTCGCCTCTTCGAGGCCGCTGCGTGCGGCACCGCGATCTTCAGCGATAGCTGGGAAGGCCTTGACTCGTTTTTCGAGCCCGAGCGCGAAATTCTGACCGGCGCGAGTTGTGGCGATGTGATCGCCGCGCTCGACCTGCCCGCGGAACGCCTTGCCCGGCTTGGGGCCAACGCGCGTGAGCGCGTGCTTGCCGAGCACACATCCGCGCATCGCGCTCGGCAATTCGAGGACATGATCGCCGCTTCTGGCTTAACGAGGAAGCAGCCTCGGATCGGAGCGGATTCGCGCGAAGCCACGGCGGAGGCCTGAAAGATGTGGGGTATCGTTCCGGCCGCCGGACGCGGCACACGCATTCAGCCGCTCGCCTTTTCCAAGGAGCTTCTGCCGGTCGGAAGTTGTCGCAAGGGAGAGGGCGAACGTCCGTGCGCGGTGAGCGAATACCTCGTCGAGCGCATGATTCTTGCGGGGGCCGACAAACTCGCCTTCGTGATCGGGGCGGGCAAATCCGACATCGTGAGCTACTACGGCGCAGGTTACGAACATGCCATGGTTACTTATGTGGTTCAGCCGGCGCCTCTCGGCCTCTGCGATGCGATCTTCCGCGCCGCCCCTCTCGTCGGCAGCGAGCCCGTCCTCGTTGGTCTGCCCGATACGATCTGGTTCCCAAAGGAGGGCTTCAGCGCTCTTGCGGAGGACAAGCTGTCCTTTCTTCTTTTCCCCGTCGCTCGGCCGGAGCTTTTCGACGCGGTCCTGCTCGACCAGAGGGATCGCGTAACCAAGATCGAGGTGAAGCAGCCGGGCGAGGCTTCCCGCTGGGTTTGGGGAGCTTTCAAGCTGCCGGCGCGCGTCTTCCACGAATTGCATGCCCTTTGGGCGCGGCCGGAGAGGCGCGATGAATACATGGGTACGCTGGTAAACGCCTACATCGCCGAGGGCGGAGAGGCGGTCGGCATCAAGTCAGGTGAAGCCTATGTGGATGTCGGGACGGTGAACGGTTACGAGGCGGCACTCAAGCTCCTCGCCCTAGGAGGTCGGCAGGATCGGGAGAGCGAGCGCGTTCGACTCTCCATCACCGAGCCCCTTGGCAAAACTTTCGCTCCGGCGGCCTAGGAGGAGAGATGCCGATGCACTACTCCGCCGACGAGATCCGCAGACGGGCGGAAGCGCTCGGCCCCTGGTTCCACAACATCGAGCTTGGGGGAATCGTCACCGCGCCAAACCATTTCCTCGGTGACTATCCGGCGGTCAAATGGAGGAAGTTTGCCGATTCGATCCCGGCCGATCTTTCCGGCAAGAGCGTGCTCGATATCGGTTGCAACGGCGGTTTCTACTCCATCCAGATGAAGCGGCGCGGCGCCGCGCACGTGCTCGGCATCGACAGCGATCGCGAATATCTCGAGCAGGCGCGATTTGCGGCAGCGGTCGCCGATCTCGACATCACGTTCGAGCAGCTGTCGGTGTACGATGTCGGCGCGCTTGGTCGGCGCTTCGACATCGTGCTCTTCATGGGGGTTTTGTACCATCTTCGACATCCGCTGCTCGCGCTCGACCTCATCCGCGCGCACGTGGCAGGCGACATGCTGGTGTTTCAGTCCATGCAGCGGGGAAGTCCCGAGGCAGAGCCGGTCGCCGCAGATTATGAATTCTGGGACGCGGCACCTTTCGAACGCCCGGATTTTCCGAAGCTCCACTTCATCGAGGAGCGTTACGCGGCCGATCCGACCAACTGGTGGATTCCAAATCGTGCCTGCGTCGAAGCCATGTTGCGCAGCTCCGGCTTCGAGATCGTGTCGCGGCCGGAGGAGGAGGTCTATGTCTGCCGCGTGGCGGCGACGTCGGCGGCGGAAGGGGCTGTGCATCCGGCAAGGGGTCCAAAGCGATGATCGAAGCCGCGATGATTTGGAATGAGCCCAACAACAAATCCCATTGGGATCCCGAGATCGATCCGGATTGGAAGCTCTTCGCGGAGATGGCGATTTGCGCGGCCGACGCGATCGCGGCGGAGAACGCAGCCATTCCAAGAGTGCTCGGCGGTCTTTCACCCATCGATGCGCAGTTCGTGCGGAATATGCAAGGTCGCGGCGTGCTCGATCATGTGGACGCCGTCGCGGTGCACGGCTTTCCGCTCGACTGGAACCTCTGGCAGATCGACGAATGGCCAGCGAGACTCGACGAGATCCGGGCGGTCACGGACCTTCCGGTCTGGGTGAGCGAGGTCGGTGTCTCGAGCTTTGGTGCCGACGAGGTGCAGCTTTGGGGACTGCAGAGGACGGCGGAGCTTCTCATGGGCCGTTCGCCGCGGATCCACTGGTATAGCCTTTACGATCTCCCAAGGACCTGGCAGGCGACAACGCGCCACCGAGAGGCCGAGGGTTCCTCCTATTATCGTCATTTTGCCATGGGCTTGCTGCGGGACGACGGCACGCCCAAACCCGCGCTCGAACGCTTTCCGGATTTCACGCCGCAGATCGGGCTGTGCCAGTGGTTTCATTTCGAGGACCACCGCCTTGACGACGCCGTTGCTCTGATGAAGCGGCTCGGTGTCACCTATTTGCGCACTGGCCTTTCATGGGCCGACAGTTATCGCCCCAATGCACTCGCCTGGTTCGATCGCCAAATGCAGGCCCTCGCCGATTTCAATGTGACGGTGACATTCTGCTTCACCCCCGAACATCGAGGTATCGCGCCCCACCACACGAGCGCCCCGCTCGACAAGCAGGAGTTCGCCGATTTTTGTGCCGCCATGATGAAGCGCTACGCGCCGGCGCCGAAGCGCGTCGTCGCGCCAGCGCTTTCAATGGCGACCTGACGAGGATGCCGGTTCGTGTCGGCGCCTTCGTCCAGCAAGGCTTATCCGGGGCACCCCAGGCTTGGTCTGTCCGAAGCGCTGGGTTTGAGCGGTCGGGGCTCCTCCGAGGCGATGATCGTCGTCGCCCATCCCGACGATGAGACCATCGGAATCGGCGGGCATTTGGCGGAGCTGATATGCCCGCTTGTCGTGCACGCGACCGATGGCGCGCCCCGCGATATGGCGGACGCACACCGTCACGGCTTCTCGACCCGAGAAGAATATGCGCGCGCCCGCAGAGGCGAGCTCGAGGCGGCGATGCGGGAGGTCGGCCTTTCCGCCGATGTTCTCGTCGAGCTCGGTTTGGTGGACCAGGAAGCCGCGCGACATTTGCCGGAGCTCGTCCACAAGCTCACCGCGCTTTTTTGGACGAGGAAAACGCGCCTTATTTTCACCCACGCTTATGAAGGCGGGCATCCCGATCATGATGCGGTGGTCTTCGCGGTGAATGCGGCGCTTCACCTCATCGAGCGGCGGGGCGGAAAACCGGCGATTGTGATCGAGATGCCGCTCTACCGCCCCGGAGCAGAAGGAATGATTACTCAGAGCTTCGCCCCATCCCCTCACATGCCGGAAATCGTCTTGCCTCTTCTTCCCGCAAGGCGTCGGGAGAAGCAGCGCATGCTCGCGTGCTTTCGCACCCAGCAACAGACCTTGGCTCCCTTCCGGATCGATGCCGAGCGCTTTCGCCGCGCGCCCGCCTATGACTTCGCAAAGCTCCCCGTCAGGGTGCCGCTCTATGAGAGTTTTTCCTGGGGAGTTAAGGCGTCCGAATGGAAGACGCTCGCTCGAGCTGCCCTTGCCGAGCTCGACCTCGCACCATGTCCCTGACGGTCGTCAACGTGGCCTACCCCTTCGCCGCGGTCGGGCCGGACGCGGCCGGCGGTGCAGAGCAGGTGCTCACCGCACTGGACAAAGCGCTCACGCAAGCCGGGCACCGCTCGATCGTGCTTGCGAGCGAAGACTCGGTGGTCTCAGGAATGCACTGGCCCGTGCGAAAACAGGAGGGCGCGATCGACCAGCGCGCAAGAGCGCGCGCCTGGGGAATTTATCGCGAGACGATCGACACGATCAGGCGCAGCTGCAAACCGGATATCGTCCATCTGCACGGCATCGATTTTCATTCCTACTGCCCGAATGAAGGAGCAACCCTGGTCACTCTCCATCTGCCGCTCTCCTGGTACCCGAAAGCGGCCCTTCAGGATGTTCGTCCTGGCTTGTGGATGAATGGGGTTTCCGAAACACAGCATCGCTCGTCGCCCAGAGGCGCGCGGCTCCTGTCACCAATCGGAAACGGGGTGGATGTGGATGCTTTCTCTTCGCGACACGCCAAACGAAACTTTGCGCTCTTCCTTGGCCGCCTCTGCGCCGAGAAGGGAGTGCACCTTGCGATTGAAGCTGCGCGAAAGGCCGGCATTGCGCTCATGATCGGCGGTAAGGTATTCGCCTATGAAGAGCACGAGCATTACTTCAAAACGCAAATAGCGCCTGGTCTTGGTCCACTGTGCAATTTCCTGGGCGCGCTCACCTTCACCCGCAAGCGCCGGTTTCTCGCGGCTGCCCGCTGCCTCTTGATCCCGAGCCTTGCCGAGGAGACGAGCTCTCTCGTCGCCATGGAAGCCATGGCCTGCGGAACTCCCGTCATCGGCTTCAGGCGCGGCGCGCTTTGCGAGATCGTGTCGGACGGCCGTACCGGGTTTCTTGTCGAGAACGCCGAGGAAATGGCCGAGGCGATTGGCTCTGTCGCCAAGCTCGACGCGAGCCTTTGCAAGGCCGAAGCCCAAGCGCGGTTCTCCCTGGGCGCGATGTGCACAAACTATATCGAACGCTATCACGATCTTGTCGGCCGGTGGGCGGCAGCGGCGTGACTGCCATGTCCCCGATCGAGACGAAGCTCGTTATGGATCTCCCTGCGCTCGCGGCGCTCGAGCCGCAGTGGTGGGAGCTGTGGGCACGTTGCGCAAAGGCAACTCCGTTTCAATCTCCTGCGTGGCTGCTGAGCTGGTGGGAGGAGTTCCATCCCGGCAAATTGTTGTGCGGCACCGCTACCGTCGGGGGGCAACTCGTGGCGCTTTTCCCTTTCTACCTCGAAGATGACAACAAGGCAGCACCGCGCTTGTTGCCTATCGGCATTTCTCTCAGCGACTACATCGATGTGCTGCTTGACCCGAATTGTCCTGGAGCAGGCGACGCGGTCGTCAAGCTCATGTCGGACGCCCGCTGGGGAAGCTGGAGCTTCGAGGAAATGGCGCCAGGGTCAGCGGCGGCTGATCTCGCCTGCCCCGAATGCTCCAGCGACGCTGTTTCGCGACAGGAAACTTGTCCGGTATTGGACATCCGCGAAGCTCGCGATGTCGAAAGCAGCGTGCCGGCTCGACGGCGCCGGCAGTTGCGCCGCGCGTGCGTGCTCGCAGCAAGGCTCGGTGAAATCCATATCCGCCGTTGCGAAGCCGACAGCGAGCATTTCCTCGACCGACTTTTTGCCTTGCATGGGGCGCGCTGGCGCGAACGCGAGGAGAGTGGAGTGCTTGCCGATCGCCAGGTGCAGAACTTCCACCGGGCGGTCTTGCCCCGGCTTTCCGCGGCAGGTCTCGCGCGATGCTACATTCTCGCGCTCGAAGGTCAGCCGATCGGCGCCTATTACGGCTTCATTGATAACGAGCGTGCCTACGCCTATCTTGGCGGCTTCGACCCGAATTTCGCCGAAGCCAGCCCTGGCGCCATCCTGGTCGGCCACGCCATCGGCGATGCAATCGTGGAAGGCGCGAAGGAATTCCACTTCCTCCGAGGCCCAGAGCCTTACAAATACAGCTGGGGCGCGCGCGATCGATGGAATGCGCGCCGCGTCTGGACGAAGGCGCTCGCACATGCCTGAATTTCGCGGCCATTCTTCGCCCTTGGATCGGCTTTTGCGCGATTATTGCGCGGGGGAGATGCCGCCAGGCATTGCGTTGCTGCACCTCGCGATGGCGGCAAGGAATACCGAAGAACTGGCGAACACTCTCGACGATCGAGGTTTGCGAAAAAGTTTCCGAAAAAATATCGTGGCAACTCGGCGCCTCGACGAGCTCGTCGGACTTGCTTCTTTAAAGGCCCTGGAAATGGTGCGCAGGGTTTCATCGACTCTCTCGCACGAGGCCGCCCCTCGATCGAATGCGCGGGCAGGAGCAAAGGCCATCGCCGAAGCTTTCGATCGCGCCGTCTCGATTTCGCCCGAGGGGAGCGTCGCGCTCTACAGTTTGGGCCGTGCGGATCTCCTCGAGAAGTCGACGGCCGAGATCGTAGATTACATGCGCGCGCACGGTCTCGTTGGGCCCAAGCGGGCGCTTTTGGATATAGGATGTGGGATTGGCAGGTTCGAGCTTGCTCTCGCATCCCAAGTGGGCCGCATCATCGGGGTCGACATCTCTCCCAATATGATCGACGTCGCGCGCCAGCGTTGCGTCGGGCTCGACAATGTAGATTTCCGTTTGATGAAGGGCGCACGGCTGCCGAGATTGCCAAAAGGCAGCCTCGATTGCGTTTTTGCGATCGATTCTTTTCCCTACGTCGTGCTGGCGGGTTCTGCCCTCCCGGGCACTTACGTCAAGGAAATCGCGCACCTGTTGAAATCAATGGGTGAGCTGCTGGTCGTGAACTTCTCTTATCGCGCCGATCCGGGCGTGGATGCTCGTGACGTCAAGAAACTTGCAGGCCTTCACGGTTTGGAGATCCTACGGATTGATGAACGTCCGTTCCATTTGTGGGATGGACGTGTCTTTCATCTTCGAAAGGCGCGCTGAACTTCGCCGTGTGAGTCTTCGCGTCGAAGTTCCCGCAGGGTTCCCGATAGGGAACGAAGCGGCGTTAGCTGCTTCCTCGGCAAAATAGGCGATCGTCCGCCGCAGACCCTCCTCCAGCTTCACTTGCGGCGCCCAGTTCAACAACCGCCTCGCAAGAGAGATATCGGGGCAGCGCCTTTGCGGATCGTCGACCGGCAAAGGACGACGCACGACGCGGGATTCCGAAGAAGTGAGGCGCAGTACCTTCCCAACGAGTTCATGAATGGTCATCTCGACCGGGTTGCCGAGATTGACGGCGCCCGAGTAATTCCCGTCATAGGCCATCAGGCGAATTAGGCCTGCGACGAGATCACCAACGTAGCAGAAAGAGCGCGTCTGCCGGCCAGAGCCGTAAATTGTGATGTCATCGCCTGCCAGAGCCTGCGTCACCACGTTGGAGACGACGCGGCCGTCGTCGGCGCGCATCCTCGGCCCGTAGGTATTGAAAATGCGCGCTACGCGCACTTCGCCACGTTGCGCCCTGCCATAGTCGAAAACGAGGGTCTCGGCTGCCCGCTTGCCCTCGTCGTAGCAGGCCCGGGGTCCTGTCGGATTCACATAGCCCCAATAGCTCTCGACTTGGGGGTGCGTTTGCGGATCCCCATAGATCTCGCTCGTCGAAGCCAAGAGGAAGCGCGCCCGAACTTGCTCCGCGAACGCAAGGAGGTTGCGGGTCCCCATTACGCTCGTGAGCAAAGTGTGCTCAGGATCGGCTTGGTAATGCGGCGGTGACGCTGCACAGGCGAGATTGAACACCCAATCGATACCCCGCTGGCGCCGCAGAGAAGTCGGTAAGGCTTCGATGATATCGGCTTCGAAGAAGGTGAAACGCGGCTCCCGTTTGAGAGCTCTGAGATTGTCCATTCGACCGGTGCGAAAATTGTCGATGCAAATCACGTGAAGGCCGTTCGCAAGCAGCGCCTCGCAGAGGTTGGATCCCACAAAGCCTGCGCCCCCCGCAACTACACAAGAGCTTTTACGTTTCATTGGATGGTGACCTTTCGCATACTTTGCCTCAGGCGAAGTTATTTCAATCACGGGGACCCCTTCCGCGACTGAAACAAAACGGAGCATCCGGAGGGAATTCCGTCCGGCGAATACGAGGATCATTAAAAAGGCGGCCCCGGCCGCCGGTGAGTTGCCGAGACAACTGCGGACGAACTGAAAGGTTCGAAGAAAATTTGTATTTCTTCTAAGCCGGATAAACCAACCCAAATATTTTTGTGCCTGTCAGCCTTTCACAAAATCACTTCTTCACAAATCGAAGAACCCGTGCGGTATTCTTTGTAACAGGGTTGAGACATCCTCCGACCTGATCAGTCCCGGGCGATCCGCCTGAACTGTACGCCACTCGGCCCGAGGCCCTCGTCGTGAACTCGCGGTTCACTGCCGGCACTCAACGCAGCATGTCACCAGAAGCGTTGCATCGCCTTCAGCTTGACCCAAGCCTTTCGGGCCTGCGGTGCCGCGGCGCGGCGCTCCTTCGCTTGCCATTTGCGCAACGAAGCGGCGGCGTGAGCCAGCGAGCGGGACGGGCTCGCTTCGAGAAGTTCCTGCAAGAGCGCCGCAGTCGTGATCATGTCGCTGTCCTTTCCCAGGAGCTTTTGCAGAAGAGCGAGCTGTTTTTCGTATCTTTTCACCTTGCGCTTGCCGAAGATTGGCTCGAAGAACTCGCTCGCAAAGCGGAGTTTCTTAAGGGCGACGCGGACCCGATGGCGCTTGCGAAGACTGAGCTTGTTGAAACGTCTTCCTTTTCTCCAGGCTTTGCGCAGCAAGGTGGTGAGAGGAGAGGGCGCGACTTTTTGTGAGGGGCGCGCGATCTGCGCGTGGGCACTTTTCCCAATGGCCTCGCGCCAACCATGGCATTCGATCAAGTGGCCGAGCGAAAGCTGAAACTTGACGTAGCGCTGCTGGGCGAAGGTCTTGCGTAATGCTCCATAAGCTTCATCTCTCTTCGGCGCGGCGGCTCCTTGAAGAATGGATCGTTCTTCGTCGCCGATCTTCGCTTTGGCAAGCGTTTCTGTTTCGAACACATCCCAGTCGCGGCACGCACCAAGCTTGTGGGCCAGCCATTTCAGCTCACGGTCGTAATTTTTGAATGCCTTTGTCTCGAGCTCGTTGTCAAAGAGCGCAAACGCCGCCCGCATCCGCCGCACCGCGACGCGCATCTGGTGAACCCCTTCGGAATCGCGCCCATCCTCGGCGGCAGGTTCATTCGCCAAGAGATGACGTTGGCAGCCGGCGAGCACCGCGGCGACTGCGTCGTCGAACACCATATCCTCGGTGAGCGAAGAGGGCGACGCTTTCGCGGTAGAGGGGGGGCGGCCCTGGGCGAGCGCAAACCCCCGCTTGAACTTGCTTTCGGTGCTCCAGCGAAGAGGCACGAGATCGAGAAGCTCGAGCGCAAGCTCATAGAGACGGGTCGCATCCCCCTTCTTCACTTCGATCTCGAGCTCGCTGATGGGCCGTTCGCGTTCTCCTGCCGCGATCACGCCTTCATCCAAGGCAAGCTCGAGTATCGATTCTTTGAAACCGATCGGTATGACTCGACGCCTGACCGTGGACGAGCATAGCGGAACCAAAGCCTTGGCTCGCAGCCGCGCGGCGACAGGCCCGAGCGCCGAGCCCGGAAAGTCCGAAAGTTCAGGCGCGCTGCCCTGAAGCGGCGTCTCCCATTCGTGACGCGAGAAGGACTTCTCCTCCTGCGGCGCAAATTTCAGCGTTTGCACAAAGGTGTCTCCATCCCTGCGCACGCGCAACGAGAAGCCGTTTTCGGCAAGCGTATGTTCGGCCGTGTCGTAGTAGACGCTGTGCAAGCGCTTTTCTTGGCCGGGGCCAATGACACAACGAGAGATGAGGTCTGATTGAAGAAAGCGCGGCTGATCCTGCGGCGAAATGAGGAGCTTCAGCTCCAGCTCCTTCGAGAATCGCTGTGACCGCACGAAGTCCCCTTGCATTCGTGACCGAATCCCGAACCATTCCACAGGTTTCATTCGGTCTTTCGGCTGCGAAGAGCGGGCCTGTCCGGAATCTCACGGCGCAGGCGGGCGCCTTTCCAACGCGGGATGACCGGCAAGGTTCACCGCGGGTTAGCGCGAACGCAAACCCGATCGGTCCCGACTTCCCGGAACCGATGACTATTCGCGGGAGTTTCAGCGTGGATCGGTCGAGCAATGGGCCGATAAATGGCTCGTCTTTCACCCATCGACGAGCCCGAATTCGCTCCCACCAAAGCAAGCGTCGAGAGGAACAGAAGATGGCTTCAAAAAACCTTCAATCTCTATTCGAGGACACCTTAAAAGACATCTATTTCGCCGAAAAGGCGATCGTAAAGGCCTTGCCAAAAATGGCGAAGGCAAGCCAGTCAGAAGAGCTCGAACAGGCTTTTCAGACGCATCTCGAGCAAACCAAGGATCACGTCGCTCGCTTGGAACGGGTCTTTGAGATGATCGGAAAGAAGGCGTCGGCAAAGACCTGCGAGGCGATCAAGGGGATCATTACCGAAGGCGACGAGATCGCCTCGGAGTACAAAGGCAGCGAGGCGATCGACGCGGGCCTCCTGGCGACAGCGCAAGCCGTCGAGCACTACGAGATCGCCCGCTACGGCACCCTGCGCAATTGGGCGCGTGATCTGGGCGTGGATGAAGCGGCCGAGCTGCTCGAGCAGACGCTCGACGAGGAGAAGGAGACCGATCAGCTTCTCACGAAGCTCGCCGATGCGAAGATCAACGAAAGCGCCCAGGCCCAGTCGTGACGCCAGAAGATTGAATTTCTGCCACACGTAAAGACGCTTGGATTTGAGGCATCGCCCGGCCGAAAAGCGGATGGACCGCTTCGGCCGGGCACCTGGGAGGGCGCTATTCGCCGCACAAAGGCGAGGCGAGCCTCCGTTTTGTGGGGGTGCACGTCAGAAGCAGTGTCGTTTGCCCACAAGTCACGCCTGGAAATGAGCGAGGCTGCAGTTGGGCCCTCGCGCTGAAGGAAAATCACGCGGTAAGAGTAGCTCAGCGCGATCGCGCTGCTCGCTTAACCGACGGTGAAGCCGATTCGCCGGGCGGCGCTGCCTCGGCGCCGGCGACCTTGCTTTCGCTCAACGCCGCCTCGAGCGCTTCCTCGATGCGCTCCACCCAAACGAAGCGAACGAGTTCGCGCGCCCGTTCGGGCACGTCATCGAGGTCCTTGCGGTTGCGGGTGGGGAGCAAGACGGTCGTGATGCCGGCCTGCAGGGCGGCGAGAACTTTTTCCTTTACCCCTCCGATCGGCAAAACGAGGCCGCGCAGGGAAATTTCACC
>Ga0213876_10001614_pt1 | contig 13824 bp, 11 predicted proteins | sample BarmaccomBMRX_R9_FD_160113 | JGI IMG/M metagenome (GOLD analysis project Ga0213876, IMG submission 160113) | Root-associated microbial communities from Barbacenia macrantha in rupestrian grasslands, the National Park of Serra do Cipo, Brazil - RX_R9 | ecosystem: Host-associated > Plants > Roots...
CGTACCCCGGCACCATGGTGGTTTACGCCTCCATGCCGACCAGCGGCTTGTCGGCGACCGACGCGTCGGACTACTCGAAGCTGCTGAACTTCGTTGCGACCAAGGGCCAGCGACCCGGTCAGAAGGTCGGCGAGCTGCCACCGGGATACCTTCCGATGACGGCGGCGAACGGCCTCGGCGGCCTCGCGTCGTACACGGTGGCCGCGGCCAAGGCCGTCGACGCGCAGAAGGGTGAGCTGCCCGCGCTGACTGGCAGCGGCGGCAAGCAGCCGGGTCACCACCAGAGCCCCCCGCCTACGCCGACCCCGTCGTCCTCGACCTCCACGCCGACCGGTTCGCAGAGCTCGTTGCCACCCGTCGCGCAGACCTCCGACAACCCGTCATCGAATCCTGGCCCGAGCGTCGCGACCGAGCCGGCGACGCCGGCGGCATCGTTGGGCAAGACGCTCGGTATCAGTCTCGGTAGCGGCGGCTTCATCATCCTGGTCATACTGGTCTTGACGCTGCTCGCCGGAGCCACTCCAGGCACGTACTTCGTCGGGCGTCGGCGAGGGTGGTGGTGAGCATCGACGCGCCAGATGAGGCGCCGACCACCGAACTGTCCGTGGTGGTGAACTCGCCAAGGATCGCCGCGGCTCCGCCACCGTTGCCGACCAGCCCGCCACCGTTGCCGACCAGCCCGCCACCGTTGCCGGCGGAGCCGGCTCCCGGTCCGATGGCCGAGGCCGAGGTGCTGTCGGGCGGCCGGCGGCGGCGTCGGCGACCGAGCCGTCGGCCGGTCGAACGCAAGCCGATCCCAACCGGCGTCTTCCTCACGATGGCATCGGTGTCCGCGCTCGCCGGACTTGCGTTGTTCATGATCACCTACGCACTTGGTTTCAGCGCGCTGCAGGAGCAACGAAGCCAGCATCAGCTGTATGCGTCGTATCGCGGGCTGCTCGACCCGAGCAGTCCGGTCGCGGTCCGCGTCGGTGGGGTCATCCCGCCGGGTACGCCGGTTGCGCTGATCAACGCTCCGGGTGCTGGCATCCGAAACACGATCGTGGTCGAAGGAACGTCATCGGGTGATCTGATGAAGGGACCCGGTCACCTGCGGGACACTCCGCTCCCTGGCCAGGTCGGGCAGTCGATCCTGATGGGCAAGAGCCTGACCGCCGGCGCGCCGTTCAACGGCATCACCTCGTTGCGTGCTGGTGAGATCATCACGGTGACGACCGGGCAGTCGACGTTCCACTTCAAGGTGCTGGGTGAGCGAACCGCAGGCAGCCCGCTGCCACAGGTGCCGACCGGGGGATCCCTGCTCACGCTCGCGACGTCGCAGGGCTCCGGATTCCTCGGCAGCCTGTCACCGTCACACGTGGTGTACGTCGATGCACTCCTTCAGGACCAGCCGGTCACCGCTCCGCCGGGCCGTCCGGTCGCCGTACCGGTCTCGGAGCTGCCGGGGAAGTCCGATCCCAGCGCATGGCCGTATCTCGTGCTGTGGCTTCAGGGCTTCATCGTCGCCGGCGTGGCCTCGGTCTGGGCCTGGATGCGGTGGGGCCGGTGGCAGACGTGGCTGGTTGGCGCGCCGATCATCCTCGGGGTCTTGTGGGGAGTGGCCGCGGAGTCGATGCGGCTGGTGCCGAACCTGCTCTGAGGCCTCAGAGCGGGTCGAAGCGTTCGGTTGCGACCAGCCGGGGGTTCTCGTGGTCGCGCAGGTGCAGGATGGCGAGGCCCCCTTTGGGTACCGACGGGTCCTGGGGCGGTGACCCGCCGAGCTCGTCGCACGCCGCTTTGATCAGTGAAGGCAGTGTCTTGCCCTGCGAGCAGACGACGGCTGGCTCGCCGGCTCGGATGATCTCGAGCAGTCGCTCGAGGGCGAGGTCCGGTTGCGCCGCGTATCCGGTCTCGGAAACGAGTGGCTCGCTCTCGACCGGCACCTTCGCGTGACTGGCGTAAGGGCCGATCGTCTCCATGCACCGCAGCACGTCGGCTGACAGCGCTCGCTTGATCCCGTACGCCGCGAGCAGGGGTACCAGCGCCTCGGCTTGATCGTCACCCGTGGCGTCGAGCGGCCGCTCGCGGTCGTCCCCCTGCCAGGTCGATCGCTCACCTGCACTGCCGTGTCTGACCAGGACGCACGGCCAGGTGAGCAACGAGTCACGCTCGATGCCGGCCAGGACCCCCTGATCGCGTTCGGGCAACAGGTGGACCTGCGCCTCGCGCGGTGGGAGCCACATCATCTGGTCGACCTCGTCGTTCGGGGTGAAGTGGCCGTCGTCCACCCGCATCGCCCAGAACTTCACCCGCTTGGGTGCACCCTCTTTGAGGTAGCGGATCTCACCGAGCGGGCGACCGGGGACACCGAAGAACCCCGTCTCCTCCCAGACCTCGCGTACCGCGCCGATGACGGGGTGCTCACCGCTGGTCAGCTTGCCTTTCGGCAGCGACCAGTCGTCGTACTTGGGCCGGTGCACCAGGGCCACCTCGACGCCTGAGCCACCCGCGACCGGCCGCCACAGCACGCCACCGGCGGCCTCGATCAACTTCTCTGGCATGGACTTAGGTGGCGAGCCACTTTCGGTGTCGGGAGCGCGACGCCTCCGCCCAGACGCGCCAGAACTCGGCTTGAGCGGACGCCGCCGCCTCGGTTTGGCGGGAGTGGAGGAGCCCGAGGGTAAAGGCTACGTTTCCAGCTCCTCGCCCCGTCGCGATTCCGCGGAGCGTGTCGGCGGCGATGACGGCGTCTTGGTGCTCACCAAGCACTTCCTGCACCGTTTCGGCCTGTTTGGCGAGCGACTTGGCCGCCTTGCCGTAGATCGGGGTCACCGCGTCGCAGGCGTAACGAAGCTCTTTCGCCCGGATGCGTGCGGTGTGCCAGTCACCTGGTACCGCGTGCTTGGACTCGAGGCGTTTGGCGGCCTTCGCCAGCCGTTGCCACGCCGCGTTCACATACGCGGGGATGGCCGTGATGACCGGCTCCTCTGCATCGGGAGACGTCATGGGCTCCCACGCCGCATCGACGAGGCGTTCGAGGAGTACGACGTAGCGTTCGCTTCGTAGCGTCTGCAGCGCGCGGTCGCCGCCCGCCTTCAAGCGCTCACCGATCTCGCGCTCCAACCGTGCCCGGACGGGACCTACGACGACCTCGTCGTCGAGTCCGTCGAGGTCGCGAAGCAGGCGGTTCAGAAGCACCTCGCTGTCGCGGGCGCCGGCCATCTCGTCTGCGAGCCATTTCAGCTCGGTACGTAGTGATGTCGCCCACTCCGGGTCGAGGATTGGGCCGAACGTCTTCAAGGTGCTGCGCATCCGCCGCGCCGTCACGCGCACCTGATGGACGGCGTCGGGCAGGTCCCGACGCACCGCGACATCGTTGGTGACGAGGGCCCGCACGTTGCGCCGCAGGACGTCGCGAACTGCGCATCGCGCGGGCTCGTCGAGCCCGACCGCGACGGGCACCGGCGGGTCCGGATCGGCTGTGGCCTGCGGACCGAGGGCGCGCACGACTTTGGGCAGGAACTCGCCGGCGACGGCACCGCCGGCGCGCAAGACGGCGCCGACCGCCTCGATCGCGGCTACTCCTCCGCCGCAGTCCTCGACCTCGATCTCACGGAACCGGCCGGCGACATGTCCGGAGCTCATCACGGAGACGAGATCATCAGTCAGCTCGACGAGCGCATTCCCGGCTGGGTCGCGGAGCAGGCAGGCGGCTCGCTGGGTCACGAGTGTTGCGACCGGTCCGATTACTGCGGTCCGGGTCCACGGCGACACGAGATCGCGAAGCGCGTCGGGGATCGTGTCGGGCTCGCCGTCCTCGTGAAGCTCGTCGCGCGATGCGATGCCGGCGTCGGGCACCCGGCCCTCGCGGACCGGCAGCTTCAGGTGCCAGCCGTCCTTGCCAGGTCCCTCACCGGACCGGTGCCGAAGCGTCACCCCCTCCCGCGCGAGACGCAGGTCGCTCGTGTCCCAGTAGATGGCGACGAGCTGCTCGTTTCGCGCCGTGTCGACGGAGCCGGCGCCGGTGCGCTCGCCGATCAGGGAGGGCAGCTCGAACGGCGGGTGCACCCGGAACTTTGCCTCGACCTCGCGGGTCGTCGACTTGGCGGCGCTCACTCTGCGCGAGCTTCCGCCGCTCGGGCGGCGGCCGCGCGGAGCAACGTTTCTTGGTAGTCGCGCAGCGGCTCGCCGGCGTCGTTGGTCGTGGCGCGATGCCAGTTTCCGTCGCCGTCGAGTGACCATGCGGCCGTGCCGGCGTCGGTCGCAAGGGCAAGCAGCCGTTGCAGGCTCGATCGAACGTCAGGATCGCGGATCTCGACGAGCGCCTCGACCCTGCGGTCCAGGTTGCGATGCATGGCGTCGGCACTGCCGATCCAGATCTGCTCGTCGCCGCCGTTGCAGAACCGGAAGATCCTGGAATGCTCGAGGAACCGGCCAAGGATGCTGCGCACCCGGATCGTCTCGGAAAGACCGGGGACGCCAGGCCGCAGCGTGCACATGCCGCGGACGACGAGGTCGATGGGAACTCCGGCGTCGGATGCGTCGTACAACGCATCGACGATCTGCTCGTCCACGACGCTGTTCAGCTTCATCGTGATGCCGGACGGCTTACCAGCCCGCGCGTTCGCGGCTTCAGCGTTGATCTTGCTGGTCAGGCCACTGCGGAGACTCTCCGGTGCGACGAGGAGGGTTCGGTAGTCGCGGTGCTTGGTGTAACCCGACAGGTGGTTGAAGAGGTCGGCGATGTCAGCCGTCACCGCCGAGTCGACAGTGAGCAGGCCGATGTCCTCGTACAACCGCGCCGTCTTGGGGTTGTAGTTGCCCGTGCCGATGTGTGCGTAGCGCCGCAGGCTGCCATCAGGTTCCTGCCGCACGACGAGTGCCAGCTTGCAGTGCGTCTTGAGGCCGACCACGCCGTAGACGACGTGGCAGCCGGCATGCTCGAGCGCTCGGGCCCACTTGATGTTGGCCTGCTCGTCGAAGCGCGCGGTGATCTCGACGACGACAAGGACCTGCTTACCGGCCTCGGCTGCGTCGATCAACGCATCGACCAGCGGAGAGTCGCCGCTGGTCCGATAGAGGGTCTGCTTGATGGCGAGGACCGCCGGATCCGTCGCCGCCTGCTCCACGAAGGCCTGCACGCTGGTGGCGAACGAGTCGTAGGGGTGGTGCAGCAGTACGTCGGCGCGGCGCATCGTGTCGAACACGTCGACCTTGTTGTCCCCGTTGCCCCGTAGCTGCGGGTGGGTCACGGGCGCGTAGCTCTCGTACTTCAGAGCGGGCAGATCGAGGTCCGCGATCGCCCACAAGCCCGCGAGATCCAGCGGGCCGTCGATGCGATAGATCTGACTCTCGCTGATGTCGAGCTCGCGCACCAACAGGGCGAGCACTCGGTCGCCGACATCGGCCTCGACCTCGAGCCGCACCGCCGGTCCGAATCTTCGCCGGACCAGCTCGCGTTCGAGGGCTTGCAGGAGGTTGTCGACGTCATCCTCGTCGACCGTCAGATCTTCGTTACGAGTAACCCTGAACAGCGAGGACTCAAGGACGTCCATCCCAGGGAACAGCTCGGGCACGTGGGCCTCGATGACCTGTTCGATCCGGACGAAGCGCTTGTCCGCAACGGTCACGAAGCGCGGCAGCAGCGGCGGCACCTTGACCCGCGCGAAGTGCTCGCGACCGTTCTCACGATCGCGGAGAACGACCGCCAAATTCAGGGAGAGCCCGGAGATGTAGGGAAACGGGTGCGCCGGGTCTACGGCCAGGGGTGTGAGGACCGGGAAGACGTGATCTTCGAACAAGGCGTCTGCGGTCTTGCGCTCCGGATCATCGAGATCGGCGTACGGCACGACCTCGATCCCGACTTCGCGCAGCGCTGGGAGGAGTTGTTGTCGATACAGCTCTGTGTGCTGCATGACGAGCTCGTGTGCGCGCGTTGCGATCAGATCCATCTGCTCACGGGCGGACAGGCCGGCCGGTGAGGCGACCCCTAGCCCGGTAGCGATCCGGCGTTGCAGGCCGGCGACGCGAACCATGAAGAACTCGTCGAGGTTGTCGGCGAAGATCGCGGCGAACCGGGTTCGGTCGAGTAGGGGCGTAGCCGGGTCGGCGGCCAGCTCCAGCACGCGCGCGTTGAAATCGAGCCAACTGCTCTCGCGGTCGATGAAGCGGCCAGGGTCTGATCGACGGCTGTTGCCCTCGGGCGGATGGCTGAGGTCCTCGAGCTCCTCCGCGAGGTCTTCGGCGTACCGCGGCAGGTCGCGGGCACTCGACGCGGTTGTCACGTCTCCACTCTCGTCTGACCGGGGATGCCGTGGCAAAGCGGAAGGTGAACGCCAGGTAAACGCGAGTTGAACACTCGCCTGAAATGATCGCCGTCGAGCGTGCTCGATCTGTGGACGGTTGAGTTGACTATTGCGCAACGCCGATCACCGGGCGACCGTGGCGACATGGTCCAGACGGTCCCTCTCGCCGCGCAGATCGACAAGCTGACCCGGCGCCTCTCCGAAGAGTTCTCAGGCAGCGTCCCCGACGACGTGGTGCGCGGCCTGGTCAGCGAGGTCTACGGCGAACTGGCAGCATCGCGGGTGACCCAGTTCGTGCCGGTGCTCGTCGACCGCGGCGTCCGCCAGCGACTCCGAACGTACCGTTCCTCTGCCGCCGCCTGACCTCACGAGTCGCACTCGAACCGATAGCCCATGCCCGTCTCCGTGTGCAGGTAACGGGGCCGCGACGGATCCGGTTCGAGCTTGCGCCGCAGCTGCGCCACGTACACCCGCAGGTAGTTGGTCTCCGTCACGTACGCCGGACCCCACACGTCGTGCAGCAGCTGCTTCTGCGTGACGAGCTTGCCGCGATTGCGGACGAGGATCTCGAGCAGCTGCCACTGGGTCGGCGTCAACTTGACCTCACCGCCCGACGCCGTGCGGACTCGCTTCGCACTCAGGTCGATCGTGAAGTCAGCCGTGGTGATCACCGGTTCGTCGTCGCCTGGCGTGGCGCGCCGCACCGCCGCGCGCAGTCGTGCGAGCAGCTCGTCCATACCGAAGGGCTTGGTGACGTAGTCGTCCGCGCCGGCGTCGAGCGCGGCGACCTTGGTGAGCTCTTGGTCGCGAGCTGACAGGACGAGAATCGGCGTGCTCGACCATCCCCGGATGCCGCGGATCACGTCGGCGCCGTCCATGTCGGGTAGGCCTAGGTCGACGATCACCACGTCAGGTCGTTCCCGTGCGACCAGCGCGAGTCCGGCGGTGGCGTCCCCAGCGCTTGTGACCTCGTAGGACCGCGCCGTCAGGTTGATTCGCAAGGCACGACAGATGGCGGCCTCATCGTCGATCACGACGACCTTCGTCATGACCGGACCTCCCTCGGACGGTCTGCGCCAACGCCGCCCTCGACGGCGAGCCGGACGGTCATGGTCAAACCGCCACCCGCCGTCTCGGTCGCAGTGATCACACCTCCCATCGCCTCCGTGAAGCCTCGTGCCACCGCGAGCCCAAGCCCTACGCCGGTCGAGGTGTCACGGTCGCCGAGGCGCTGGAACGGCTCGAACATGGCCTCCCGATGCGGTGGGACGACTCCTGGACCGTGATCGACGACGCTGATCTCCACGAAGTCGCCGGCTCGACGCGCGAGCAGCGTCGGCGGCTGCTGCGGTGGGGAGAACCGCAGTGCGTTCGACACGAGATTTGCCAGCGAGCGTTCGAGGAGCCCGGCATCAGCCCGGACGAGCGGTAGACCTTCGGGCAGATCAATCCGCAACGATGCGGCACCAGGCAGGCCACGCAGGGCGAGCGGTGCCACCTCCTCAACGGCGACCGGGTCGACGATCGGGTGAAGCGCCCCGGTCTGTAGCCGACTCATGTCCAGCAAATTGGCGATCAGGGCGTCCAGGCGGTCGGTGGACTCTTCTACGGTCTCCAGCAGCTCTTGCTCGTCGCTGTGGCTGTAGTGGACGTCGGGCTGCCGCAGGCTGCTGATGCTTGCCTTGATGGACGCGAGCGGCGTCCGCAGATCGTGGCTCACGGCCGCGAGCAGTGCAGTGCGCATCCGGTTGCCCGCCTCGAGGGCTTCGGCTTGCGATGCCTGCGTACGCAACCGGTCGCGGTCCAGTGCCGAGGCGGCCAGGCGTGCGGCGGCCTCCAGCAGTGACCCTGACACCTTGCCGGACGCGTCGTCGACCAGCAGCCGAAGGTCGTGCCGGACCGTGATCGGCTGGCGGTCGCGTCGGCCCGGATCGCCTCCGGTGTGGGCGATTCGCTCCCACCGACCGCCGACAAGCTCCTGCAGCTCCGCGTCGACCGCGAACTCATCGTGGAGATGTCCGAGCACTGCCGCCGGCGTGTCCTCCACGCCGAGCACGGTGCGCGCGAGGACCAGCATCGCGTGGGCCTCGCTCGCGCTGCGTGCAGCGAGCGTTGCGCGGCGCGCGGCGATGTGTACGACGCTCGAGACGGAAATCGCGACGAGGACGAAGAGCAGGAGTGCGAGCAGGTTTCGCGGCTCTTCGATCGTGAGCGTGTGCAGCGGCGGTGTGAAGAACCAGTTGAGGCACAAGCTCGCGGCTGCCGCTGCAAGGACCGCCGGACCGAAGCCGCCGACGACCGCAACCGCGACGACGTCGAGGAGGTAGATGAGCAGAGTGTCTGCGAGGGAGAGGCCGGATCGGACGGTGATGAGCACGGCGGTGATCACTGCCAGTGACACGATGGCCATCACGATGCCGAGGCGGCGCCGGCGGCGATCGATCGCGCCGACCAAGTCGGCAACGGATGGCCGTTGCCGGTGGGTTTCCGCCGAGACATCCATCATGTGCATCAGTGTGATCCCGGCGAGCTGAGTCCGCTGCGGCACACCCTGATCAGATGTCATCACCACGACCGGCGAACCGATTTTCACGACATCTTCACGCGGTACCCCCAGGTCTTGACGTCGCCTTGACGCGGTGGGGGTTCGGACGGACCTAAGGTCGCCCGGTGAGCGCCACCGACGTCGTCAAACGAGTGATGGTCGGACGTCCGCTACGCAACGAACAGCTCCCTGACACGTTGCTGCCGAAGTGGCTCGCCCTGCCGGTCTTCGCCTCGGATCCGCTGTCGTCAGTTGCCTACGCGACGGAGGAGATCGTCCTCGTGCTCGGCCTCGGGGGAGCGGCGTACCTGGCCGACGCGAAGTGGGTGTCGGTCGTGATCGCAGCCCTTCTCGCCATCGTTGTCGTCTCGTACCGGCAGACCTGTCACGCGTACCCGAATGGTGGTGGAGCGTTCACCGTCAGTCTTGACAACTTCGGACCTACCGCGGCGTTGACCGCCGCGAGCGCACTGCTTGTCGACTACGTGATGACGGTCGCGGTCTCGGTAGTCGCCGGCGTTGTGGCCATCACGAGTGCGGCGCCCAGCCTGGGACGCCACGCGGTCTTGATCTCGGTCGGGGCGGTGGTGCTGCTCATGCTCGCCAACCTGCGAGGCGTGAAGGAGTCAGGTCGCGCGTTTGCAGTGCCGACCTACGCATTCGTCAGTCTGACCTTCCTCATGCTTGTGGTCGCCGGGTTCAAAGCCGCGTCCGGAAACCTTCCTGACGCGTCAACTGCGACCGAGCAGCTCCACCAGACGGCGAGGGTCGGCGGGATCTACACGCTGTCACTGTTTCTCCGAGCTTTTGCCTCGGGCTGCACGGCCCTCACCGGCGTCGAGGCGATCAGCAACGGTGTGCCTGCTTTCCGCAAACCAAAGTCGCGCAACGCCGCGAACACCCTCGCCATCATGGGAGTCCTGTCGCTAGCGATGTTCGGCGGCATCACGGTGCTTGCACTTCACGTGCATGCGCACGCCGAGCCGAGCGGCAACCCGTCGGTCATCTCACAGCTGGCAGTGGGCGTGTTCGGCTCGCACACCGCGCTGTTCTACGCGTACCAGGCGGCCACCGCTGGAATCCTTGTCCTCGCGGCCAACACCGCCTTCAATGGCTTTCCCGTCTTGTCCTCGATTCTGGCGCAGCAGCGTTATCTGCCGAGACAGCTGCACAACCGGGGCGACAAGCTGGTCTTCAGCAACGGAATCCTGCTGCTGGGTGGTTTCGCGATCGCGCTGATCGTGGGGTTCGACGCGAACATCGATCGCTTGATCCAGCTGTACATCATCGGGGTGTTCACCTCGTTCACGCTGAGCCAAGCGGGAATGGTCAGGCACTGGAATCGGCTGATCCACGACGCATCGGCACGGGACCGTCGGCGAATCCATGTCGCGCGCGCGGTCAACTCTGTCGGAGCGACCGCGACCGCGATCGTGCTCCTCATCGTCGTGTACACCAAGGTCACGCACGGTGCGTGGCTCGCGATCGTCGCGATGGTCGTGCTGTTCACCTTGATGAAGCGGATTCGCCGGCACTATGACTCGGTCAGCCGCGAGCTCGACGCTCCGCTCGACCTCGAGCAGGTGTTGCCGTCGCGTAACCACGCAATTGTCCTCGTGTCACGGGTGCACCTGCCGACAATGCGGGCAATCGCGTATGCGCGAGCGACGCGCCCCAGTGTCTTGGAGGCTGTCACCGTACGGGTCGATGCCGCGGACACTAACGCACTCGAAGGCGCCTGGGGTGAGCGTGGAATCGGCGTCCCGCTCACCATTCTCGACTCGCCGTACCGAGAGGTCACCCGGCCGGTCGTGGACTACGTCCGCCGGATTCGCCGCTCAAGCCCGCGAGACGTGGTGACGGTCTTCATCCCGGAGTACGTGGTCGGCCGCTGGTGGGAGCAGCTGTTGCACAACCAGAGCGCCCTTCGCCTGAAGGCGAGGCTGCTCTTCGAGTCGGGGGTGATGGTCACGAGCGTTCCCTGGCAGCTGCGATCGACCGCGGAGGTTCAGCACGCCTCGTAGTGGTAGTGCTCGTTCCCTCGTGGCGTGACGTCGCGGTCGCGCAGGATGACCGAGATCTGGTCACCGCGCAAGGTGCACGACTTCTTGTAGTACTTCAACGGATTGTCGGTGTACTCGACCTCGTAGACGAGATCGCCGTAGTGCTTCGTATAACGCTGGCACTCGTTGTAGACCTGGCACTCTTCCGCAATCGCGAAATCGAAGCCGATCTGAGACCCCTCTTTGGTGTGTCCCGCCGAGTTCTTCTGCGCGATCGCGAGCCCGATCTGATGGGCGTGAGCGATCAGCACTTTGGCGAAGGCAAAGTCGTCGGCCTGGGTCAGCAGGTGATGTGACCTCGTGTTGCTGTCCAGGTTGTCCGGCTCGGTCGCGTCGAAGCCGTCGGCTTTGCAGCCGTCGAGCCACTTGTCCTCGACCTTCGCGAGCTTGGCGCGGGAGTGCCGGGTCGCGGTGTTGAGCATGTACTCGCCGGGCCAGCCCGGGTCTTCGACCAGGTGGCCCTTGGCGTCGTGCAGCAGCAGGTGGGGGTGATGATTCTTCCACCAGTGCGCATCCTCCGCCTGGCTCTGGAAGGCGTTGATGTAGCAGATGTTGTAGAAGCCGGCGGCGGGCTTGGAGGTACGGTCGCGGTCGACGATCTTCACAGTGGAGTCCGGCTTGTAGTCGCCGCCGATCTGGTAGTCGAACTGGCCATTGGCGGGCGGCTTGCTGACGGTTGTGTCGACAGCACCAACGGAGGTCGGTACCAGCAGAACGGCGGTGGCGACGGCCAGCGCGGTCGTCACGAGGCGGTGCCGAGCTCTCATGTGAACACGACCACGGATCGCAGGACGTCGCCGTGGTGCATCTTCTCGAACGCCGCCTCGACGTCGCCGATGCCGATCGTCTCCGAGACGAACTTCTCGAGCGGAAGCCGTCCGGCAAGGTGCATGTCGACGAGCATCGGGAAGTCACGGCTCGGCAGGCAATCGCCGTACCAGGACGACTTCAGCGAGCCGCCTCTGCCGAAGACGTCGATCAGCGGCAGCTCGATCTTCATGTCGGGCGTCGGTACGCCGACGAGGACGACGCGCCCGGCGAGGTCACGCGCGTAGAAGGCGGCGCCGTAGGTCTCGGGTCGGGCAACCGCGTCGATTACGACGTCCGCGCCGAACCCGTCGGTTGCCGCCTGGACGCCCTCGATGAGGTCGGCGGTTGACGAGTTGACCGTGTGAGTCGCACCGAAGCCCTTCGCCCACTCCAGCTTGCGGTCGTCGACGTCGATGGCGACGACCGTGCGGGCACCCGCCACCGACGCGCCGAGGATCGCAGCATCGCCGACACCGCCGCACCCGATGACCGCGACCGTCTCACCACGACGGACGCCCGCGGTGTTGAGCGCCGCCCCGAGGCCTGCCATCACGCCGCAGCCGAGCAGGCCGGCGACCTCGGGCTTGACCGCTGGGTTCACCTTGGTGCACTGCCCGGCCGCGACGAGCGTCTTCGACGCGAACGCGCCGATGCCGAGGGCGGGCGACAGCGGCGTGCCGTCGGCCAGCGTCATCTTCTGGGTGGCGTTGTGCGTGGCGAAGCAGTACCAGGGCTCGCCGCGGCTGCACGCGCGGCACGCGCCACAGACTGCTCGCCAGTTGAGGATCACGAAGTCGCCTGGTTCGAGGTCCGTCACGCCATCGCCCACTGCCGCAACGATCCCAGACGCCTCATGGCCGAGCAGGAACGGGAAGTCGTCGTTGATGCCGCCCTCGCGGTAGTGCAGGTCGGTGTGGCAGACACCGCATGCTTTGACGTCGACGAGCGCCTCGCCGGGGCCCGGGTCAGGGACGACGATCGTCGTCACCTCGACCGGCTCGCCTTTGCTGCGCGCGATGACACCTTGCACTTCCGTGGGCATGTCCGTAAATCCCTTCAGTCGGTTGGGCCGCGACGCAGGGCAAACCGGAACGGCCCGGCGACGTCTCGCAGCCTCGCATGTCGATGCGGCTTTCGCGTAATGTCCGGGTGTGCGGGTCGAGGAGCATGGCGGCGAGATCCGTGCCGTCGATCCAGCGGCCTACGAGCCGGCCTCGGCGCTGTTGAAGGCTCTCGTCGCCCCGATGCGGCTCGCTCTCGTCGATCTCCTGTCAGAGGCGCCCCGGTGCGTCCACGAGCTGGTCGGCGCGCTCAACGCGCCGCAACCGCTGGTCTCGCAGCATTTGAAGGTGCTCAAAAGCGCCGGCCTGGTCGCGACGACACGTCGCGGCCGCGAGGTCGTCTATCGGCTTGCTGATGACCATGTCGCACACGTGGTTCGCGACGCGGTCGCTCACGCCGGGGAGGTTTGATCCGTCGCCGTCCCGATGCGAAGGGCCAGGCGCCTGGCCCGCCTGGTCCAGAACGCTGTCGCCGATCCACCCGGCATCACGATCTCCTCGCTCGTGCCGTCGCCGGCCTGAATCCCGGCCGATCGCTGTAGTCCCGAGAATGCGAGTCGTAGCCGCAGGTCCCAGATGCCGTCGGCAAGTGCCTTTCCGCCGGCAAGGGAAGCCGGGTCGATGCTCACCGTGCCGGTGAACGACGGACGGCCGTCGGGGTCGACCTGCATGCCAAGACCGTCGGTTGTCGACCACAACGAGGAATCGGCCCGCGCGATCGTTGCCAGGTCGATGTCGAGCTCGCTGTCGTCGTCGGCACTCCACCGCCGGTCGGCAGCGGCGACGCCGGGGGCGAACTCGCGGGGAATTAACCAATCGTCACCGTCGCGCTCATACCGGAAGTCGGCGTCGGCGTACCGCAGGTGCGCGTCGACCTGAAGGATGAGTCGGCCGTCTGCCCACCGGACGTCTCTAGCGACGGCGTGCAGTCGCAGCTTCTCGAGCTGCTCCGACAGCGACGTCAGACCTTCGGTGTCGTTGTCCCGGAGCAGGCGCGACTCGGTGCGGACGATCGCCGGCATCTGGTCGTGCACGGCGTCGGGGAAGCGACTGACTGCCAG
>Ga0213876_10001615_pt1 | contig 13811 bp, 12 predicted proteins | sample BarmaccomBMRX_R9_FD_160113 | JGI IMG/M metagenome (GOLD analysis project Ga0213876, IMG submission 160113) | Root-associated microbial communities from Barbacenia macrantha in rupestrian grasslands, the National Park of Serra do Cipo, Brazil - RX_R9 | ecosystem: Host-associated > Plants > Roots...
AACCCGAAGTTGCGATGCGAACGGTCGCGCACGAACGACCTTGCGAGCTGCGTATCGAAGCGTCCCCACCGCCCCCACGCCCCGACGATCACACGCGCGCGCAGTTCGCCGCGATCGGTCCCGACGCGGTCTTCGCGCAACTCCGTCGCCGTGACGCCATCCATCTGCTTCGCGCCGAGCTGCAACGCGCGGCGGAAGAGGAGGTCATCGAGGAGGAAGCGCGAGACGCCGCGCGCGGGATGAGGGAACGCGAACTCGTAAACGCGATGGCGGCCGATCACGCGGCAGCGCTCGATCGACGGCGCGTCGCCGAGATCGACGCCGAGCGCCTCGACGATCGGCAAGGCGTCGTACGACAGAAACTCGCCGCACAGCTTGTCGCGCGGGAACGAATCGCGATCGAGCAGCGCGACGCTCACGCCGCGGAGAGCGAGCAACGCGGCGAGCGTCGACCCGGCCGGGCCGGCGCCGATGATCGCGACATCTACTGCTTCCATAGAAGGATGCCGAAGCGGAACGGGAACGCGCGCACGACCTTCCGCCGCGCGGCCTTCGCTTTGTCGGCGATCCGCGTCGCCTCCGCCACCGTGTAGCCGCGCAACACGGACGCCGGCGCGTCGAAGCGCGTGATGCGTCCGAAGAGCCGCAGCGCGCCGAGCAAACGGACGACGAGCAGCGGGATGTAGTTGCGCAACGTGTCGATGACCATCACGCCTTTGCGGGCGACGCGGAGCCCTTCGCCGAGGATCGTGACGTTCTCAGCGTCGTCGAAGTGATGGAAGAAGTGCGACGACGTCACGACGTCGACGGCGTCGGCGCGGAACGGCAGGCGCATCGCGTCGCCGACCACGCGACGCACGCGCGTTCCTTCGCGCAGATAGAGGAGGTGATCGATCTTGAAGTCGAGCGCGATGCGCATCGCGTTGCCCGGCAGCGAGGAGATCAGATCGGCGGTGCCGGCGCCGACGTCGAGCACCGCCAGCTCGCGCAACGGTGTCTTCGGCGAGTGGTGCCGGAGCAGGCGTTGGTAGATCGAGATGCCGCCGAGGTAGCGGTTGATGCGGCGCAGGTCGCGGAGCGAGCGCTCCATGTCCGGGCGGGGAGCATCGTGCTCGTCGAGAAGCTCTTCGTGGTCTTCGCGTTCCGGCGTGAACATTCGGGCGGAATGCTAATGCACACCCCTTGACAACTCCGAAGTCGGAACTTAGTGTATTAGATGACTAGTACACAACGACAGGAGATTGAAAATGCTTCGTTCCCTATCCCCGCTGCTCTTCGTCATCACCATCGCAACATACGCCCAACCACCGGCTGGCAGCGACTGCCAGGCCACCGGCCAGACGATGCGCGATCTGCGCAATCTGCAGACGACCGTCGAGGCGTATTACGCCGACTACAAGCGCTATCCGGATGCGGTCTCGATCGCGCAGCTGCAGCCGATCGTCAGCCCGATCTACATCCGGCCGTTCCCGACGACGGACGCGTGGGGCACGGAGCTCCTCTATCGCACGTTCGCCGACGGCAAGGCGTACGTCATCGCCAGCGCCGGCAGCGACAAGCAGTTCGACGAACGGACGTGGCAGAAGGGCCCGCGCAATGCGAGCGAAGACGCGGTGATCCGCAGCGGTCAGGAGTTGAAGATGTGGGAGGAGTGCAAGTAACGCTCGCGATCCGTCAGGGGGGCCGGCGGGAGAGCCGGCCCTGCGTTTTCGAGCCTACGCGTAGCGTTTCAGGACGAGCGCGGAGTTCTTTGAGCCGAAGGCGATCGTGTTGCAAACGGCGACGTCGATGTCCGCGCGGCGGCCGAGGTCGGGGATGTAGTCGAGATCGCATTCCGGATCGGGGGTCGCGAGGTTGATGGTTGGGGGGAGGATGCCGTCGCGAAATGCCATCAGCGTCGCGGCCACGCCGGCCGAGCCGCACGCGCCCTGCGGATGGCCGATCATCGACTTCGTTCCGGAGCCGGGAAGCCGCGAGGCGTGCTCGCCGAATGCGCGTTTCACGGCGCGCGTCTCGATGCGGTCGTTCAGATCGGTCGACGTGCCGTGATAGTTGATGTAGCCGACCTGCGACGGATCGACCGACGCGTCTTTCATCGCCAGCTGCATCGCCCGCGCGGGCTCTTCGCCCGAGTCGTCCATGCGCACGCGGTGGTACGCGTCGCAAGTCGAGGCGTAGCCCGCGACCTCCGCGTAAATGTGGGCGCCGCGCGCGAGCGCCGTCTCCTCGCGCTCCATCACGAACATCCAGGCGCCTTCGCCGAGGACGAAGCCGTCGCGGTTGCCGGAGAAGGGGCGGGAGGCGGTCTGCGGCTCGTCGTTGTGCGCCGTCGACACGATGCGCATGATGCAGAAGCCGGTCATCACGCCTTCGGTGATCGTGGAGTCGGCGCCGCCCGTGACGATGTAGTCGACGATTCCGAGCTTGAGATTGCGGTACGCGTAGCCGATGGCATCCGTGGACGAAGTGCATCCTGTCGAGATGAGATGGGAGAAGCCGTGGAGGTCGTACGCCATCGAGATCTCCGAGGCGAGCGTGCCGATGGTGCCGGAGGGAATCGCGTAGACCGACGCCTGCTTGACCGCGCCTTTGTACCAGAGCTCGTACATGCGCTCGCTGAACTCGATGGCGCCGCCGCCCGAGCCGAGCATCACGCCGATGTTGCGCCGCGTCTCGAGATCGACGGCTTTCGGATCGAGCTTCGCGTCGCGCAGCGCCTCATCCGTGGCGGCGATCGCCATCGGCACGACGCGGCCTACGTGCTTGCTGTTCTTCTCGTCGACCCACGCCAGCGGATCGAATGCGCCGTTGACTTCGCCGGCGACGCGGCAGGGGAGCTTCGATGCATCGAACTGGGTGATCGTGCGGACGCCGCTCCGGCCCGCTTTCAGCGCCTCGAAATACGTCTCCCGGCCGACGCCGTTTGGGCTGAGCGCACCGATCCCGGTGATGACGATTCGGTTCCCTGTCTGTCCGTGCATTGTTTCGGGCCTAACGCAAACCACAAGCCAGCAATTGCCAAATGGTACGATCCTTCACTATGAAATCCGGTTTCCTTTTTCTAGCCGTTTTGCTCTCTTGCGCGGCCTCCGCGCAGACGGTCGTCTCCCTCCATGATCAAGCCGTGGATCCGGCGCAACGGGCCGTCGACATCATGGCCGGACCGGCCTGGGAGAGGGCGCGCTATTTCTCGTTCACGTTCAATGTCGAGCGCGAGGGACAGGTCCTCGCGTCGTTCCCGCAGCGCTGGGACCGCGTCACCGGCGACTACCGCGTCGAAGGCCGCGACCCGCGCGGCGATCAGTTCGTGGTGATCATGAACGTGAACACGAAGAAGGGGCGAGGCTGGCGCAACGGCACCGCCGTCGAAGATCCCTCCGAGCTCCTCGAGCTCGGCGCCCGCCGCTTCGCCAACGACACGTTCTGGCTCCTGATGCCGCTCAAGTCGCTCGAGTCGACCGTGAAACGGGAGAGCGTGGGCGAGCGCACCGATTCCTGCGGCCGTACCTGGGACGTGATGAAGCTGACGTTCGAGCAGGCCAACCTGCCCGCCGGCACGAACTGGATGTGGGTGAACCGCGACACCGGCCTCGTCGAGGAGTGGGACATGCGCCTGGAGGGCTCGAATCCGGACGACAGCCCGACGTCGGTCTACTTCCACGACTACAAACGCGTCGCCGGGATCCTGTTCTCGATGCGCCGCGAGGTGCGCGGCAAGAACCAGAACATCCGCATCGACGATCTCGTCGTGACGCCCGACGTCCCGGCCGGCTCGTTCGCGAAGTAGCGCCTGGATCGAAGCATGGAGCTGAAGCTCGATCCGGCGACGACGGCGCTCGTCGTCATCGACCTGCAGAAGTCGGTCGTGGCCCGCGAGACGTGGCCGCGGCCGGCGAGCGAGGTCGTCGCCGAAAGCGCGCGGCTCGCGGCCCGGTTTCGCACCGCCGGCGCGTTCGTCGTGCTGGTGAACGTCGCGTTCTCGCCTGACGACCGCGATCGCCTCAAAGCGATCGCCGAGGAGCCCGCGCCGAGGGGACCTTTCCCGCCCGAGCTCAGCGAGCTCGCTCCCGAGCTCGATCGCCAGCCTTCCGATCTCCTCATCACGAAACGCCAATGGGGCGCGTTCTACGGGACCGACCTCGAATTGCAGCTGCGCCGCCGCGGCATCACGACCATCGTGCTGACCGGCATCTCGACGAACTTCGGCGTGGAGTCGACCGCCCGCGACGCCTGGGAACGCGGCTTCTCCCTCGTGTTCGTGGAAAACGGGACGGCCGCTTTGTCTCCGTCCGCTCACGAGTTTGCGTATGCGACGGTGTTCCCGCGAATTGGCCTCGTGCGGCAGGCGGACGAATTGAGTATTGAGGATTGAGGATTGAGGATTGACGCTCCGCGTCGACGAACCTCACCGCCCAGCGGAGCCCCATCCTCAATTCTCAATCCTCCCTCCCAAGCAATTCTTCCGTACAAAATCCACGCACCCGTGTTACCCTCCTCCCGGGTCCACGGAAAAATGCCTCTTCTCAGCGTCCGTCTATTCGGAGAGCTCGCGGCGACCGACTACCGCGGCAACACGCTCGCGATCGGGAACAAGCGTACGCAGGCGCTCATCGTCTATCTGGCGTTGCGCATCGACGGAGAGGTCTCGCTCGAGGAGATCTCGCGCTTGCTGTTCACCGGAGATGACGCCATCGCCGGTGTGCGGGGCATCGTTCGCGATCTGCAGTACGTCTTCCGCTTCCTCCCGCCCGACGTTCTGATCGACGGCGGCGATCTCGTTCGCTTCAATCCCGCCGCGGTCTCCGTCGACGCGCGCCGTTTCTCGCCGCTCATCAACGCCACCTCCATCAACGCCACCCGCGAAGCTGCGGAGCTCTATCGCGGTAATCTCCTCGAAGGCTTCATCACCGGCATCGGCGCGTTCGACGACTGGATCGCGAACGAGCGCCTCGAGTATTGGCGCGGCGCCATCACCGTCTTTGGCCGCCTCCTCGCCGCGCAGATTTCCGCCGGCTGGTGGGAAGCGGCGGTCGACACGGCAAGCCGCCTCCTCTCGCTCGATCCGACGCAGGAAGTCGTGCACCGCACGCTGATGCGTCTGCAGTTGGAGCAGGGAAGGCCGGACGCTGCACTGCGTCGCTATCAGGAGTGCTCGGACATCCTCCGCCGCGAATTCGCGCGTGAGCCGACCGCCGAAACGATGCAGCTCTACGAAGAGATCCTCGGCGCCCTCAAAGCGACGCCCGCCCCGCGCGAGGTCCTGCGCAAGCCGGTCGATCGCCCGGTGCTGATCCTCCTCGTCGAAGACGATCTCGTTTCGTCCGCGCTCATCGAAGGTTTCCTCACCGACGCCGGTTACGAAGTGATCGGCGTCGCCGACGGCGCAGACGCGTTGATGGAGATCAGCCGCCGCAAGTTCGATCTCCTCATCCTCGACATCAACATCCCGACGCTCAACGGCCTGCGCCTCTTCGAGATCATGATCCAGAAGGGCATCGAGACGCCGGCCATCTTCATCACCGGAATCGCCGGCGCGGAAGTCGAAGCGCGCAGCCTCGAGATCGGCGCCTCAGACTTTCTGCGCAAGCCGATCCGCCGCGAAGTGCTGCTGCCGCGCATCCGGACGATCCTCCAGCGAAAGGAACGCTCCAGCGGCCGCCATCGCGCCGTGCAGAACGGCGAATAGACGCAGGGCAGTGTCATCCTGAGCCCCGAAGAGGGCGAAGGATCTCCCGGCCTGGACGCTTCTCGCACGCATCAGGAGATCCTTCGCCGTCTTCGCGGCTCAGGATGACAAGCGATCCCCCCACGCCGCCCTTATCTGGCCGACAAGCGCAGCGGGCCGTGCCCGCCACGCGATACCATTGCGCGCGCGATGTCGGTCGCCATCCATCCTGACGAAATCGAGCAGCGGCGCAGCGAGCGCGGATACAGCCTCATGGTCCGCGAGCTGCCCCTCGTTCGTCTCCTCGGATCGGCCATCCTCGCCCTCGCCGTCTTCCTCCACAATCGCTATCTCCTGAACGAGCCCGCATTGCGGCCGTTTCTCGTCGTCAGCGCCATCCTCGGCGTCTATTGCGCGATCTCCTGGATCGCCCTCCGCCAGCTCTATCGCAAGCTCCTCCCGTTCGACCTCGGCCTCTTCTTTCTCTTCCTCGACGTCGCCGTCTGGACGTTCGCCATCTACTTCACCGGCGCGGAGCGCAGCTGGCTGTTCTTCGTCTACCTGATGCGCGTCGCCGATCAGGTGCAGACGACGGTGCAGCGTTGCTTCGCGTTTGGCCTCGTCAGCCTCTTTTGTTACGCGGCGATGTTCGCCTGGGTGATCGTCGTCGACGGCCGCCAGATCGCGGCGAGCGTGATCCTCGTCCGCCTCGTCTTCATCGCGCTCAGCACGATGTACATCGCGCTCGCAGCGCGCACGGCGGAGCGTCGCCGGGATCAAATGCGCGACGCGATCCGCATGTCGCGTGACGCGATCCTGCAGATGGAGCAGCAGTCGGCGGAGCTGCGCGAGGCGAGCGAACGCGCCGAGGCGGCGAGCGCGGCGAAGAGCGAGTTCCTGACGAACATGTCGCACGAGATGCGCACGCCGCTCCACGCCGTCCTGGGCATGCTCGCGTTGGCGAAAGACGGCGAGACGTCGCCCGGCCGCGCGCGCCAGATCGAGCTCGCGCGGCGCTCCGCGGAATCACTCCTCAGCACCATCGACGACCTTCTCGATTTCGCCAAGATCGAGGCGCGCAAGATCGACCTGGAGACGGAGTTCTTCTCGCTGCGCGAAGTGCTGCAGAACACGATGGAGCCTCTCGACGTCACCGCGACGTCGAAAGGCCTCACGCTCAGCTGGGACGTCGACCACACGGTGCCGGACACGATCAACAGCGATCCGGTGCGCCTGCGCCAGATCCTCACGAACCTCATCGGCAACGCGATCAAGTTCACGAGCACGGGCGGCATCGCCGTCCACGTGTTGACGGCGAAGAGCGGCGGCGACCAGGTCACGATCCGCTTCGACGTGCGCGACACCGGCATCGGCATCGATCCGGAGAAGCAGGCGGAGATCTTCCAGCCGTTCACGCAGGCGGACAGCTCGCACTCCCGCCGTTTCGGCGGCTCCGGCCTCGGCCTGGCCATCGCGGCGCGCGTCATCGAGGCGATGGGCGGGGTCGTCGAAGTCGTGAGCCAGCCGGGGAAGGGGAGCACGTTCTCGTTCACGATCGTCGCGAGCCTGCAGCCGGGCGCGACGCCGCGCCGTTCCGCGCGCTCGTCGGGGCGCATGCCCGCGGTCACGAATCCGACGCGCCGGATGCGCGTCCTCGTGGCCGAAGATCATCCGGTGAATCAGGAGTACGCGGCGGAAGCATTGCGCCGCCTCGGCCACGACGTCTCGGTTGCGTCGGATGGCGTGGAAGCGTTGAAGCTGATGACCGGGGAGCGCTTCGATGTCGTCCTCATGGACGTGCAGATGCCGGCGCTCGACGGCCTCGAAGTCACGCGCCGCTACCGCGCGCAGGAGAAGAGCGGCCGCACGCGCATCCTCGCCATCACGGCGCACACGAGCCGCGAAGATCGCGAACGCTGCCTCGAATCCGGCATGGACGAAGTCCTCACCAAGCCGCTCGGACTCAAACAACTCGCCGCCTTCCTCGGCGAGCCCGAGCCGCCGCCTCCGACCGAGGCGCTGCTCGCGGCGGTCGGAGGGAACATCAAGCTGCTCGCGCGTGTGAGCGAGGCTTTCTCGAAACAGACGCCGCCGCTCGTCGAAGGCATGCGCAACGCGATCAATGCGCGCGACGCGGTGGGGCTACAACGCCACGCGCATACGGTGAAAGGAGCGGTGAGCAACTTCGCGGGCGATCCTTCGATCGCGCTCGCCCGCGAGCTGGAAGACGCCGCGCGCGCCGACGACTTCGCGCGCGCCGCCTCGGTCATGCCGCGCCTGGAGCAGGCGCTGCGCGAGCTCGAACATCGGCTTTCCGCCGCGGTCCGATGAAGCCTTTCCTCTACTACGAACTGCCGCCGCCGCCCGAGCTGGCGATGCATGTGATGTCGTTCTGGGGCTTTGAGGTGCGGCTGCCGGTCGGCGAGTCGCAAGTGCATCACATCTGGCCGGACGGCTGCGTCTCACTCTCCTGCCGCGTCGCCGACGGCAAGCCCTTCGGCCTCGGTCTCGTCGGTCCGACGACGACCGCGCGCAAGGCGGACGTCGCAGGAACGTTCGCTTTTCGCGGGATGCGCTTGCGCCCCGAGGCTGCTCGCGCGGTGCTCGCGTTCGCGCCGGCGACGATTCGAGAGCAGATGTTGCCCGCGTTCCAGGTGTTCGGCGCGTCCAGCCTCGCGGAAGAAGTCGCGGCCGCCGATGCGCAGTCGTTCGCGAACGTCTACGGTGATTGGCTGACGAAACGCGGCGCGCCGGAGCCGGATGCGGCGATCCGCGCGGCGGTGGAGGTCGCGATCGAATCGCACGGCGGCGCTACCGTCGCCGCGATGGCCGAAGCCGCCGGACTCGGCGTCCGCCAATTGCAACGACGTTTTCTCGATGCGGTGGGCATCACGCCGAAGGAGTACGCGCGAATCCGGCGCGTGCGCTCGACGCTGGCCGCCGTGCTGCGCGGCGAACGTTCGCTCGCCGCGCTCGCACACGACCTCGGGTTCGCCGACCAGGCGCACATGACGCGCGAGCTCGGCGACGTGACCGGCTTCACGCCGACCGTGCTCGAGGATCGCCTCGATCGCATCGAGCACGAGAACGTGCGGCCATAGCTGCCGCTGGTCATCCTGAGCCCCGCAGAGGGCGAAGGATCTCCCGGCATGGACGACCAGCGCCCGCACCAGGAGATCCTTCGCCGTCTGCGCGGCTCAGGATGACACTCGGCGCCGTTACTTCCGCGTCAGCGTCATCTCGAAGAACTTCGACCATTGCGCGCCGTCGCGCGTGAACTCGCCGACCTCGAACCACTTTCCTTCCGCGGTCTTCGTGATCGTGTAGCGCATCTTGCCGCCCTGAACGTCCATGCCCCACACGAAACGGCCGTCGCTGACTTCGGGCGCGGTCTGATGGTCGCCGCCGCCCGCGCGCCAGGAGTGCCAGCGGTACTGCTTCGCCGCGCTGTCGTAGTCGACGACGGCGAAGGCGTCGTGCACGACTTTGCCTTTGTCGTCTTTGCCGGTTCCGTCGATGACGAGGACGAGATCGCCCGCCTCGAGCTTCACGACTTCGGTCTGATGGAAGGTCGATTTCTCGTCGCCGCGGCCGATGATCCAGCCGTCGCCTTGCCACGTTCCGGCGAGCCATGCGACTTTCTTCATCGGCGCGTCGTCGGCGGCGAGGGACGGGAAGGCGAGGAGAGCGAGGAGGAGAAAGGAAGCGATTCGCATGCGCGCATGATCGCCCCGCGGCGCGGAGAACTCTTGAAGAAACGCGACATCTCGTGACGGCAGGACGGAACTACGGCGTGCCGCTTGCATAGGCGGAGGAATCCTCGCTAAGGTGGTGCCGTGTTGAGACGCTTCAGCCTCCTCTCCGTTTTCTCGATGCTCGTCTGCTCCGCCGCTTTCGCGCAGAGCACTTCGCTCTCGATCTCGAAAGCGTTCTCGCCCAACCCGCCCATCGCCGGCGGGGACGTGACGTTCACGCTTTCCGTGAGCACCGAGGGGCCGGATAACGCGGCTAACGTGGTCGTGCAGGATGTGCTGCCGCCCGAGCTCTCGTACGGCTCGGTGACGGCGCCCGCAGGCTGGACCTGCGATCCGCCGGCTCAGACGATCCAGTGCACGACGCCTTCGCTGGCGCCGGGAACGGCCATCATCACGATCGTCGCGCACAGCGATCCGGGGATTGCGAACAACACCACGGTCACGAACACGGCGACCGTCACGACGACGACGAACGATCCGGACCAGAACGACAACACGTCTTCGGTCGGATTGATCTTCCAGTCGCACACGACGTTGACCATCGACAAGAGCGGTCCGGCGACGATCAACGCCGGCGAGACCATCACCTACACGATCCAATACGGCTCGCAGGGCCCGAGCAACGCGACGAACGTGACGTTCAACGACACGCTGCCCGCCGGCACGACGTTCCAGACGATCAACGCGCCCGGCTGGAGCTGCACGACGACGAGCTGCACGATCGCGACGCTCGCACCCGGCGCGACCGGAACGATCACGATCACCGCGCTGGTCGACCAGACGCTGGCCGCCGGAACGCAGCTGACGAACAGCGCGCAGATCGGCAGCGACAACGCGTCGACCGTTTCCGACAGCGCGACGACGAACGTCACGACGCTGTCCAATCTCAGCGTCACGATCACCGATAGTCCCGACCCGGTCTTTCCCAACAGCACGCTGACGTACACCGTCACGGCCACCAACAGCGGCCCGAGCGCGGCCACGAATCCGCAGCTGACGATCAACCTGTCGCCGCGCGTGACGCTGAACTCGATCACGGCGCCGCCGGGTTGGAGCTGCGTCGGGACGACATGCACGACACCGCAGATGCTCTCCGGCACGAACGCGGTGTTCACGGTGTCGACAACGACCGCGTCGCCGCTGACGACCGGGGAGCAGATCGTGACAACGGCGACGTTCGGGAGCGACACCGATACCGCGACAACCACGGCCACGAACCTCTCGATGTTCGCCGTGACGAAGAGCAGCGCGACAATCCGCGCCGAGGGGACGACCGTGACCTACACGATCGTCATCACGAACTCCGGACCGCAGAATCAGGCGAACAACGCCGGCGACGAGATGACCGACACGCTGCCGTCGCAGCTGACGCTATTGAGCGCGTCGGCCAGCAGCGGCACGGCGTCGACATCCGGCAACACGGTGATGTGGAACGGGGCAATCCCCGCCGGCGGCAGCGTGACGATCACCGTGACGGCGACGATCAACGCCGGCACCGACGGCCAGACCGTCTCGAACCAGGCGACGATTCACTACGACGCGGACGGCAACGGCACGAACGAAGGCACCGCAACGTCGAACACCGACACGTTCACAGTGATCCCCGGCGGCTCCATCCCGACGTTGTCGACCTGGGCCCTGATCGCACTCGCGCTGACGTTGGCGATGGTGGCGCTGCGGAAGTAGGAAGAAGAGCTCCGATGAACGAACCGGTCGCGGTGGTGGAGGTCAAGGCCGCGTGGTCCCAGGAGATCGAACGCCGCATGCGCGAGATTCGGCGCGGTCACGGCAAGTCGGCAATTTCGACGAGAGTTTCCCCTGCCTCGAGCATCTTCAGAGCGCGAGAAAAAGTTCGCTGCAAAACGCGTTTCAGGTGAGCGTTCGAAGTGTTTCCGCAGCGGACCCAGAGAATCGCCGGAGGAGCGCCGAAGCGATCCTGGAGAAGTACGAAGTCGGCGTCCTTCGTCATCACCACGACGTTCGCCTCGCGGGCCATGCGAAAGATGTCGGGATCGATCGTGCGAACCAGATCGAGACGTCGCACGCTATGAGCCTCTTACCGAACTCGCTGGTCAGCCACGGTGCGAGCGCAGGAGATAGCTGCGCGTCGATCCAGATGATCACGCCACGAGCACCGGGTGGTCCAGCCACCGCGAGGCGAATCGGAGCGAGGCCTGGAGATCTTCAGGCTCCAGGTCGGGCATCTCTTCGAGAATCTGGTCGGGGGTGAGTCCGGCGGCAAAGAGGTCGAGCACATCGCTCACGCGGATCCGCATGCCGCGAATGCAGGGGCGTCCGCCACATTGTTCGGGATCGACGGTGATGCGCTCGGCGAGAGTGTCCATCGCCGAGATAGTAACGCCCTCCGCTACTCCAGCGCGATCCCGTCTTCCACGCTCTTCAAGTAGAACGACAGCGACTCCAGGTTGATCCGCAGATCCACGCTGCGGACCTTCACGCCGCGGTGGGAGCGCATCTGCACGGGGGCGAAGTTCAGGATTGCGCGTACGCCGGCGTCGACGAGGCCGTCATACGCGTCCTGCGCGCTGTCGGTGCCGACGGCGAGGATGCCGATCTCCACGTCGTTCCGGCGCACGAGCTGGGGCATCTGGTCCCAGGGGAGGACGGGGATGCCGCTGCGCGACGTCTTCCCGAACTTCTCAGGGTCGATGTCCACCATCCCGACGATGTGGAAGCCGCGTTCGTTGAAGCCGCGGTAGTCGGCCAGGGCCATGCCGAGGTTGCCGGCGCCGACGATGAGGATCTTGCGCATGCGGTCGAGGCCGAGCTCGTGCACGAGCGCATCCTTGAGGTGTGCGACGTTGTAGCCGACGCCGCGCGTTCCGAACTCGCCGAAGCACGCGAGGTCCTTGCGGATCTGCGCGGAGTTGAGGTGGAAGCGGTCGGCCAGCTCGGCGGACGACACCGTCAGCTTGTTCGCCGACTCGAGGTAGGTGAGGCAGCGGAGATAGACGGAGAGCCGTCCCGTCGTCATCTCCGAGATCGGTTCGTTTCCGTTGGGGCGGGTGGCCATGAGACGTGGACGATTACGGCTGCAGCATCATCCGTGCGGCTTCGCCCGCGACGCGGAACAGCGGCGTCGGGAGGATGCCGATGAGCAGGATGCCGATCATCGAGATCGCCAGCGCGCCGGCCGCGAACACGCCGCCCACCGGCTCCACCACCGCCCCCGCCGCCGGCTCCTTCATGTACAGGAAGTAGACGACGCGCAGGTAGTAGTAGACGGAGACGATGCTGGTCAGGATGCCGATCAGCGCCACGGTCGTGTGCCCCGACTCGACGGCCGTCTTGAAGATGTAGAACTTCGAGATGAATCCCGCGGTCGGCGGCAGGCCGGAGAGGGAGAACATGCAGATCGCCAGCGCCAGGCCGTAGAACGGCCGGCGGAACCCGAGGCCGGCGATGTCGTCCAGCGTCTGGGGATCGTTCTGATTCTTCGCCAGCATCGAGACGACGCCGAACGCGCCGACGTTCATCAGCGCATAGACCACCGCGTACACGGCGACGGCCGCGATGGAGTCGTCGCGCACGGTGAGCATCGCGATCGTCATGTAGCCGACGTGCGCGATTCCGGAGTAGGCGAGCATCCGCTTGAGATCGCGTTGCACGATGGCGACGGCGTTGCCGACGATCATCGAGAGCACCGCCAGCGCGGCGACCATCTTCATCCACGACGTGTGGGGGAGGATCGGCGACATCGCCCAGAAGATGCGCGCGAGCGCGATGAGCGTTGCTGCCTTCGGTGCGACGGAGAGCCACGCGGCGACGGGCGTCGGCGAGCCTTGATAAACATCCGGCGCCCACGGATGGAACGGCGCGAGCGCGAGCTTGAAGCCGAAGCCGGCCATCAGCAGCACGAACGCAATCGTCAGCAGCGGATTGGCACCATCGGCGGTCTGGAACCAGCGCGCCATCACCGTCAGGTTCGTCGACTGCGTCGCGCCGTAGAACAGCGCCGTTCCGTAGAGCACGAAGCCGGTGGCAAACGCGCCCATGAGGAAGTACTTCAGCGAAGCCTCGTTCGCGATCGGCAGCTTCCGGTGATAGCCGAGGAGCACGAAGATGCAGACGGAGAGCAGCTCCAGGCCGAGGATGATGATCAGGAGATCGAGGCCTTTGGCCATCATCATCATGCCCACCGTGCCCCAAAGAATGAGCGCGTAAAAGTCGCCGCCTTCGATGTTCTCCCGGTCGAGATACTCGCGCGCGAACAGCGTCACGAGCATGCCCGTGAGCAGGAACACGAGGTCGAAGATGTGTGTGATAGGGCTGATCTCGTACGTGCCGCCGAAGAAGCGGCCGCCGACGTCCATCAGGCGCTCGACCCACGAGGCGCCGATGAGTCCGAGGAGCGCGATCGGTGCGAGCAC
>Ga0213876_10001616_pt1 | contig 13802 bp, 12 predicted proteins | sample BarmaccomBMRX_R9_FD_160113 | JGI IMG/M metagenome (GOLD analysis project Ga0213876, IMG submission 160113) | Root-associated microbial communities from Barbacenia macrantha in rupestrian grasslands, the National Park of Serra do Cipo, Brazil - RX_R9 | ecosystem: Host-associated > Plants > Roots...
AGACCTCGTTGGCCCAGGGCACCCGGCACGCGGCACCGGAGTTGAAGCCCTGCTCGGTGATGCCCAGTGCGGTATTCATCCGCGCCCGCATGTTCTCCACCCCGATCTGGTAGGTCAACTCGATCACGCCGGCGTCGCCGAACCGGGCCCGCAGATCGGCGACCTGCTCGTCGGTGACGGAGTGCGGATCGGCCGTCATCGCGTCGGCGTAGGCGATGGCGGCGCGCTCGTCGTCGGTGAACGCTGCGGACGTCGCGTAGTTGTCGATCTCTTTGAGGCGGGCCATGTCGAGGCCGTCCAGCCGCTGCAGCATGGAGCCGAAGTCGACGCACCACGAGCAGCCGATCTTGCGTGCGGTCCACAACACCGCGAGTTCGCGAACGCTGAGCGGCAGCGCTGTCGATGCCCGGTCCAGCATGCTTTCGTGCACGGCGTAGGTGACCAGCAGCCTGCGGTGCTGCGCGGTGACGGCGACCGGTTCGGGGACCGCGCCGTAACGCCGTTTGGCGACCCGGTACATAACCCGAGTCAGCGGGCCGACGCGTTGCGGGGGCAGGGGCGCGATGCGGGTTTTCTGTGTCATACCCCTCAGACGAGACGGGGCGGGGGATTGTGACGGGCGTTCCAAGGTTTCCAAGAATCTGCCAAGAATTCGAAAAGGGCCTCCTAAGAGGCTGAGCTGGTGTCTGCTACTTATACCGCCGTTACGGAGCTGCCGATGTTTGACGATCTCGAGGCTTGGACGCACACTCAGGTACTTTTCGCGCACACGCGTGCGGACCAGGGACGGCTCCGCGCTGCGGTCGACGCCGTCTTCGCCGACCACGCGGAGCTTGGCACCGTCTTCGAACCGTTCTTCGAGAAGTGGATGTCGCGGTCGGGCGGGGGATGGGGTTGGGCGGTCGAGCCGCCGGGCGCCGCAGTCGAGGAGGTGGTCGAGCGGCATCGCGCGAGCTTCGACATGCGCACGGGCAGGTTGTTCAATGTGTCGCTGCTGCCTGGCGACCCCGATCGGCTGGTGCTCACCGCCAGTCGGCTCTGCGTGGACGACGAGGCGTGGCAGGTCGTGGTGGACAACCTGCTGGAGGCCTATGGTGACGACCTTGGCCGAGCAGACGCAAAGGTCCCCGACACGCCGCGTATTCAGGGGCTTTTGCGACTGCTCGGCGCGAGACGCTAGATTTCGCGCCGCTTGCCTACCGGCGTGACGGCGGGCAGATCGCCGCCGCCGATCACCGTTCGGGCGATCGGCGCCAGCGCGTCCAAGAGTGCCTGCAGTTCGGCGTCGTCCAGACCGTCGAACGCGTGCAGCGCTAGGGCGTCGGTGGTTGTCTCGATCTGCTCCTTGAGTTCATGGCCCGCGAGCGTCACCGATCCGTCGTCGGCGAGCAGGCCGCGGTCGGCAAGGCTCTGCTCGCAGGCGCGCCATTCGGCGTCGTCGTAGTGACGGGCCCGTTTCAGGTAGTCGGCCGGCACTCCAACGGCCGCGCCGTGAAACACGTTGGCCTCCCGTCCCGAGACGCCGGCGGCGACGAGTGCGGCGACGTGACCGTCGCCGCGCTGCTCGCGCAGCAGGGTTGCCGCATGCCACAGCGCGGCGACCGGCTCCGACGGCCAGGGCAGCGCGCGGTTGGCCGCGAACAGCGGCCGGCCCTCAAGGGGGGCAAGTTGTGCCGCGCGGGTAGCCAATTGGGCTGCGGTACCGATGTTTTCGTTATCGGTCAGGCCACATCGCCGGAGCGCCGCGACGGCCGAGTCCTGGCGGGCCCGCAGCGCGAGTTCTGGACCCGCAATCTCCCAGGCCGCCGGCAGGGCCTTAGCCACGCGCGCGGGGGCGAAGTTGTAGAACACCGCCGTCACGACCTCCGGGGGCACTTGGCCCAGCGGGGCCGATCGGGCCGCGAAGTAGCCCATCCAGAATCCGCGGTAGCCAAGGTCGTCGAGGGCGTTGCGCGCCTCCGGCGCGAAGTAGGTCACCACGTGCACGGGTTCGAAGCGATCGAAGAGCTGCCGGGCTAGCTCAGGTGTTCGTTGCATGGTTGCAGCTAAGCACCGGACCTTCGCATGCCTATTGGCGGTCGCCTCAATTCGGCGAGCAGACGCAAAATCCCCTGCGCACCCGGCGTGTCGGGTGCTTTTGTGTCTCCTCGCCCAGCTGGCGATCGTTGATAGCATCCACACACCGTCTCGCGCGCGGAGGAGCCGCCATGCCAGGGCAGGAAGGGCCGCAAGGGCAGGAAGGGGAAGTCTTCGGCCGCTATCGGCTCCTCGAAGTCATCGCGCGGGGCGCCAGGGGACGGTGTATCAGGCCCACGACACGATGATGAATCGCGAAGTGGCGATCAAGGTGCTGCCTCCTGATCTGGCCGCCGACCCAGCCTTCAACGAACGCTTCCGGCGTGAGGCCAACGTCGTGGCCCGGCTGAACAATCCGAACATCCTGCCGGTTTTCGAGGCCGGTGATATCGATGGGCGGCTCTACCTGGTGATGCCCGTCGTCGACGGAGTCGACCTGGATAGTTTGCTCGAGCGCGACGGGCGGATGAGCCCCACGTTGGCGGTGCGGGTCATCGAGCAGGCCGCCGCAGGCGGAGTGGCCCCCGCCGCCCACCTAGGCCGAGCAGACGTGAAAGCACCCGACACGCCGCGCATTTGAGTGCTTTTGCGTCTGCTCGCCAACTTAACGCGAGAACAGCAGCGCGCGCTTGACCTCTTGGATCGCCTTGGTCACCTCGATGCCGCGCGGGCAGGATTCGGTGCAGTTAAACGTGGTTCGGCAGCGCCATACGCCGTCGACCTCGTTGAGGATGTCAAGGCGTTCGGCGGCGGCCTCGTCGCGGCTGTCGAAGATGAAGCGGTGCGCGTTGACGATCGCGGCCGGGCCGTAGTACTGGCCCTCTTGCCAGAACACCGGACAACTGGTGGTGCAGCACGCGCACAGGATGCACTTGGTGGTGTCGTCGTAGCGGGCGCGGTCGGTCGGGCTCTGAATCCGTTCCCGCGTGGGCGGATTGCCGCTGGTGATCAGGTACGGCTTCACCGCGCGATAAGCGTCGAAGAACGGCTCCATGTCGACGACGAGGTCCTTCTCCACCGCCAGCCCCCGGATCGGCTCGACCGTGACGGTCAAAGACTTGTTCGCCTTCTTGGGCAACAGGTCGCGCATCAACACCTTGCACGCCAGCCGGTTGACGCCGTTGATGCGCATGGCGTCCGAACCGCACACACCGTGCGCGCAGGACCGCCGGAAGGTCAGCGTCCCGTCGAGGTAACCCTTGATGTAGATCAGCAGATTGAGCAGCCGGTCGCTGGGTAGACACGGCACCCGAAAGCTTTGCCAGCCACCGGTTTCCGCGTACGCGTCGGGTTGGTCGGGGTTGAACCGGGCGATCTTTACTGTCACCATCACCGCGCCGTCCGGAACCGGCGGCAGGGGCGGCTCCAAGGTCTGAACCTGGGGTGCTCCCTCTGTTTCCAAAGGCATCAGTACTTCCGTTCCTTGGGTTCGTAGCGGGTCTGCACGACGGGTTTGAAGTCCAGCCGGATGTCGCTCAAGAGGTCGGTGCCCTGCTTGTAGGCCATGGTGTGACGCATGTAGTTGACGTCGTCACGGTTGGGATAGTCCTCGCGGGCGTGCCCGCCGCGGGATTCCTTGCGGTTCAACGCACCTACCACGGTCACCTCGGCGAGCTCCAGCAGGAAGCCGAGTTCGATGGCCTCCAGCAGGTCGGAATTGAAGCGTTTCCCCTTGTCGTGCACCGTGATTCGCGGGTAGCGTTCCTTCAACGCGTGAATGTCGGTCAACGCCTGCTTCAGCGTCTCCTCGGTGCGGAACACCGCGGCGTTGTTGTCCATCGTCTGCTGCAGGGCGCCGCGGATGTCGGCGACGCGCTCGTTGCCGTGCTCGGAGAGGATGTCGGCCACCCAGCCGACGACCATCGCCGAGGGGTCCGGCGGCATGTCGACGAAGTCGTGGCCCTGCGCGTAGGACGCCGCGGAGATGCCGGCCCGCCGGCCGAACACGTTGATGTCCAGGAGCGAGTTGGTGCCCAGCCGGTTGGCACCGTGCACCGACACGCACGCACATTCGCCGGCCGCGTACAGGCCCGGGACCGTAGAAGTGTTGTCCTGCAACACCTGTCCGGTGACGGTGGTCGGGATACCGCCCATCACGTAGTGGCACGTCGGGTAGACCGGGACCAGTTCGTGCACCGGGTCCACGCCCAGATAGGTGCGGGCGAACTCGGTGATGTCGGGCAACTTGGACTCCAGCACGTCCTCGCCGAGGTGGCGGACGTCGATGTAGACGTAGTCCTTGTGCGGGCCGGCGCCGCGGCCCTCCAGGACTTCCAGCACCATCGAGCGCGCGACGATGTCACGCGGTGCCAGGTCGACGATCGTCGGGGCGTAGCGCTCCATGAAGCGTTCGCCCTCGCCGTTGAGCAACCGACCACCCTCGCCGCGAACTGCCTCGGAGATCAGGATGCCCAGGCCGGCCAGCCCGGTCGGGTGGAACTGGTGAAACTCCATGTCCTCCAACGGAAGTCCCTTGCGGAAGACAATGCCGATGCCGTCACCGGTCAGCGTGTGTGCGTTGGAGGTCGTCTTGTACATCCGGCCCGAGCCACCCGTGGCGATCACCACGGCCTTGGCATGGAAGACATGAATATCGCCCGTCGCCAACTCGTAGGCGACCACACCGGTGGCCACCGGTCCGCTCGGCGTCTGCGTCAAAACCAGGTCTAGCGCGTAGAACTCGTTGAAGAACTCCACGTCGTGTTTGACGCAGTTCTGGTAGAGCGTCTGCAGGATCATGTGGCCGGTGCGGTCGGCCGCGTAGCAAGCCCGTCGAACCGGGGCCTTGCCGTGGTCGCGGGTGTGACCGCCGAAGCGGCGCTGGTCGATGCGGCCCTCGGGGGTGCGGTTGAATGGCATCCCCATCTTTTCCAGGTCGAGCACCGCGTCGATGGCTTCCTTGCACATGATCTCCACGGCGTCCTGGTCGGCGAGGTAGTCGCCGCCCTTCACGGTGTCGAACGTGTGCCATTCCCAGTTGTCGTCTTCGACGTTGGCCAACGCGGCGCACATGCCGCCCTGGGCGGCGCCGGTATGGCTGCGGGTGGGGTAGAGCTTGGTCAGCACGGCGGTGCGCGCCCGCGGACCTGCTTCGACGGCGGCACGCATCCCGGCCCCGCCCGCCCCGACGATCACCACGTCGTATCGGTGTTGCTGGATCACTGGTCAGGCTCCGATATTCGGGTCGAAGGTCAGCAACACGTAGGTGCCCAGCACCAGCGTGAAACCGATCGACAACAGCAGCAGACTGTTGAGCCAGAACCGGGTGCTGTCCTTGCGGCTGTAGTCGTCGATGATGTTGCGCAGGCCGTTGCCGCCGTGCAATTGCGCCAGCCACAACAGCGCCAGGTCCCAGAACTGCCAGAACGGCGAGGCCCAGCGCTGCGCCACGTAGTTGAAGTCGATGCGGTACACGCCGTTGTCCCACATCAGCATGATGAACAGATGGCCGATGGCCAGGACGACGAGTGCGACGCCGGAGAACCGCATGAACAGCCACGCGAATTTCTCGAAGTTGGGAATCCCGGCGCGGCGCCGCGGGGACCGCGGATTGTCCAGGCTGGCCGGGCGGTCGTGGCTGCGCTGCTGGACGGGCGCGATTTCACCGCGCCCGAGTTGAAGGTCGGGGTGGCTCATCGGAAGTGCTCCATCATGTGGATGGCTGTTACCACCCCAGCAGGAACCATCAGCAGCAAAAAGACGACGCCGATCACCCACAGCATCAAGCGTTGGTGGCGCGGGCCCTCGGCCCAGAAGTCGATCAGGATGATCCGTATCCCGTTCAGCGCGTGGAAGAGTACGGCGGCGACCAGCCCGTATTCCATCAGCCCGACGATCGGCGTCTTGTAGTCGCCCACCACCGCGTTGTAGGTCTGGGGGCTGACCCGCAACATCGCGTTGTCGAGGACGTGGACGAACAGGAAGAAGAAGATCGTCGCGCCGCTGATGCGATGCAGCACCCACGACCACATACCGGGGTCGCCCCGATACAGGGTCCGAGGTGGTCGGCGCTTGCGTGCTGGTGTCGCCTGTGTCGCTTGAGTCGCCGTTCTACTCACCCCTCAAATGAAGTGCTGTTCGGGCAACCGAGCTTATCCCGGCAAAGTTGCCGGGCGGAACCTATCGACGCGGAAACCGGGCATGTGCCGTTTCGGGGTTAGGGTGGGTTTTGCGCTGCCGGCCGACGGATGAGTGGGGTTACGGGATTGCCTGACATTTATTGGAACATGTTGCGGGACAAAGCAACCCAAGCTGCAACCGGGGCATACGCGCCGTACTCGCGCTTCCGGGTCGGTGCGGCCGCGTTGGTGGACGACGGTCGAGTGGTCACCGGATGCAATGTGGAGAACGTCTCATATGGCCTTGGTCTCTGTGCTGAATGCGGCGTGGTGTGCGCCCTGCACGCGACGGGCGGCGGCCGGTTGGTTGGGTTGGCATGCGTCGACGCTGACGGGTCGGCGCTGATGCCCTGCGGGCGGTGCCGCCAGGTCCTGCTGGAGCACGGAGGACCCGAGCTGCTGATCGACCATCCGGCCGGGCCTCGCCGGCTCGGCGACCTGCTACCCGACGCCTTCCACGCGGAGCTGCCTTGACCGACTTCGCATTCGACGCGGCCTTCGACGCCCCGACGGTGATCCGCACCAAGCGGGACGGCGGCCGGTTGTCGGATGCGGCCATCGATTGGGTGATATCCGCCTACACCGACGGCCAGGTTGCCGACGAACAGATGTCGGCGTTGCTGATGGCGATTTTTCTGCGCGGCATGGACCGCGGTGAGATCGCCCGATGGACGGCGGCCATGCTGAATTCCGGTCCCCGAATGGACTTCAGCGATCTGCGACTGCTGACCGTGGACAAGCACTCCACCGGCGGGGTGGGAGACAAGATCACCCTGCCGCTGGTGCCCGTCGTCGCCGCCTGCGGCGGCGCGGTGCCGCAGGCGGCCGGCCGCGGGCTGGGTCATACCGGCGGCACCCTGGACAAGCTGGAATCGATCCCGGGGTTCACCGCCGAACTGCCCAATCAGCGTGTGCGCGAACAGCTTTGCGATGTCGGTGCGGCGATCTTTGCCGCCGGGGAGCTGGCCCCGGCCGACGCCAAGCTGTACGCGCTGCGCGACATCACCGGCACCGTCGAGTCGCTACCGTTGATCGCCAGCTCGATCATGAGCAAGAAACTGGCCGAGGGAGCCGGCGCACTGGTGCTCGACGTGAAGGCGGGCCGTGGGGCATTCCAGGACTCCGAAGCATGGTCCCGCGAGCTGGCGCACACCATGGTCGAGCTCGGCGCGGCGCACGGCGTGCCCACCCGCGCGCTGCTGACCGACATGACCACTCCGTTGGGTGTGACCGTCGGCAATGCGCTCGAGGTCGCCGAGTCGCTGGAAGTGCTGGCCGGTGGGGGACCGCCCGACGTGGTGGAGCTGACCCTGCGGCTGGCGGCCGAGATGCTCGAGCTCGCGGGGATCGGCGGCGTCGCTGGTTGTGACCCCGCGCAGACGCTAACCGACGGCTCCGCGATGGACCGGTTTCGCCGGCTGGTCGCCGCCCAGGGCGGCGATTTGTCGAAGCCGTTGCCAATTGGTGGGTGTTCGGAAACCGTCACAGCCGGGCGGAGCGGCACAATGGGCGACATAGACGCATTGGCAGTGGGGCTGGCGGCATGGCGGCTCGGCGCGGGCAGGTCCCGGCCGGGCCAGCGCGTACAGGCCGGTGCCGGCATCAGGATCCATCGCCGTCCCGGTCAGCCCGTGGCCGCCGGCGAGGCGCTGTTCACGCTCTACACGGACACTCCGGAACGTTTCTCGGCCGCGATGGCCGAGCTCGACGGTGCCTGGACCGTGGGCGACGCGGCGCCGGAGCCGCGCCCGCTCATCATCGATCGGATCTTGCGATGACGCTGAGCCTGGACGCGATTCGGCAAGCGCCGAAGGCCCTGCTGCACGATCACCTCGACGGCGGGTTGCGTCCATCCACCGTGCTCGACATCGCCGGCCAGGTTGGCTACGACGAGCTACCGTCCACCGACGCCGAGGCCCTGGCGACGTGGTTTCGCACCCAGTCGCACAGCGGATCGCTGGAGCGCTACCTCGAGCCCTTTTCGCACACCGTGGCGGTGATGCAGACTCCCGACGCGCTGTACCGGGTCGCCGAGGAATGCGTGCAAGATCTGGCCGCGGATTCGGTGGTCTACGCCGAGGTGCGGTTCGCCCCCGAGCTGCACATCAACCGTGGGCTGTCCTTCGACGATGTCGTGGACGTGGTGCTGGCCGGTTTCGCCGCCGGCGAAAAGGCTTGTGCCGCAGCGGGTCGGCCGATCGTGGTGCGTTGTCTGGTCACCGCGATGCGGCACGCCGCGGTCTCACGCGAGATTGCCGAGCTGGCGATCCGCTTCCGGGATAAGGGTGTGGTCGGATTCGACATCGCCGGCGCCGAAGCCGGATATCCACCGACCCGGCATCTGGACGCCTTTGAGTACATGCGAGATCACGACGCGCGCTTCACCATTCACGCCGGGGAGGCGTTCGGCCTGCCGTCCATCCACGAGGCAATCGCGTTCTGCGGGGCCGACCGGCTGGGCCACGGGGTGCGCATCGTCGACGACATCGACGTCGATCCCGACGGGCGGGTCCGACTGGGCAGGCAGGCATCGATCCTGCGGGACAAGCGAATTCCGCTCGAGTTGTGCCCCTCCTCCAACGTGCAGACCGGTGCCGTCGCCAGCATCGCCGAGCATCCCTTCGATCTGCTGGCCCGAACACGCTTCCGGGTGACGGTCAACACCGACAACCGGCTGATGAGCGACACCACGATGAGCCTCGAAATGCACCGGCTGGTCGACGCGTTCGGCTACGGCTGGAGCGACCTGGAGCGCTTCACCATCAATGCGATGAAGTCGGCGTTCATCCCGTTCGACGAACGGCTGGTGATCATCGACGAGGTGATCAAACCGCGGTATGCGGTGCTGATCGGTTAGATCAATCCGTCCAGCCCATCGACGCCGAGCAGCAGGGCGCTTCCGCCGGTGCCGGGATCGCCGATGTTCAGGGAAATGCCGCCGTTGCCGCCGTTGCCGCCGACCCCGATCAGCAGGCTGTTGCCACCGTTTCCGCCACGGCCACTCGGGTTTAAGCCGCTAGCGGCGCCGCCGGCGCCGCCGGCGCCGCCACCGCCCAGCAGAGCGCCGGCTGTGCCACCCGCGCCGCCGGCGCCTTCTCCGGGGGCAAGCGGTATGAGGCCGCCGGCGCCGCCGTCGCCGCCGAAGCCCAGGAGGGCGGCGTTGCCGCCGGCTCCCCCGGACCCGCCTTCATCGCCTCCGCTGCCTCCGGCGCCTCCGTTGGAGAGCAGCAGACCCGAGTTGCCGCCGGCCCCGCCGGCGCCTCCGGAGAGCCCGCCGTTCCCGCCGTCCCCACCGTTGCCGAAGAGCAGCCCGCCGCTGCCCCCGACCCCGCCCTGAGCATGTGTGCCGAATCCGCCTGAGCCACCTGCGCCGCCGCCGCCGAAGATCAGGCCGCCGTTGCCGCCGGCGCCACCCGTCCCGCCGGTGGCGGTAGCGCTGTGTCCGCCTGCACCACCCATCCCACCGCCGGCCCCGAGGAGTCCGCCGAGCAGTCCGCCGTTACCACCGGCACCCCCGGCACCGCCATTACCCGCGTTCGCCGCCCCTATTACGGCGTACCCGCCGACCCCGCCGTCCCCGCCGGCACCCAGGAGCAGGGCGGCGCCGCCGGCGCCGCCGGCGCCTGCGGTCGTCGTCGTCGAGACACCGCCGGGTCCGCCGACCCCGCCGTTGCCCAACAGCAGCCCCCCGAGGCCGCCGGCGCCGCCGGCGCCGCCGGTGCCGGTCCCGGAGAAGCCGCCGGTCCCGCCGGCGCCTCCCGTGCCGAGCAGGCCGGCCACGCCGCCGGCCCCGCCGTTTTGACCGGCGGCCGCGCCCGACCCGCCGGCGCCACCGTTGCCCAGCAACAACCCGCCCGCCCCGCCGGGCAGGCCGGAGCCGGGCGCCGCGTTGAAACCGTCGCCGATTATCGGACGCCCCAAGAGCAGATCGGTGGGCTCGTTGATCAGGGTGTACAGCGGCTGCAGTGGGGCCGCGCCGTTGGCTCCCGGGGTCCCGATGGTGGTTTGGCTGAAGCCGCCATTGCCGCCATTGCCGCCGGGACCGAACAGCCCGCTGCCTCCGCCGTCGCCGCCCGCACCGCCGGATGCCAAAATGCTGGAGCCCCCGGCGCCGCCGGCTCCGCCGACTCCGATCAGCAGACCGCCCTGGCCACCGTGCCCGCCGACCCCCCCGTTAAAGACCGTTAGCCCGGAGCTGCCGCCGGCACCCCCGATACCGCCGAAACCGCCGTTTCCGAGGAACAGCCCGCCGGCCCCGCCGGCCCCGCCGGCCCCGCCGACATTATTTTGGCTAGTTCCGCCGGCCCCGCCGGCGCCACCGGAGGAGAACAAAGCGCCGGCGTTGCCGCCCTGGCCGCCGGTCCCGCCGGCGCCGAACCCTTGTCCGCCAGGCCCGCCGTCCCCACCCTGGCCGAACAGCAGGCCGGCGTTGCCACCGGCCCCGCCTGGGCCGCAGGCGCCGCCGCCGAATCCCCCGGCCCCACCGGCCCCACCGGGTCCGGCGAGCAGCCCGGCGGCCCCACCCGCGCCACCCGCACCGCCAGGTGCGTCGATGGCGTTACCCCCGCCGCCGTCGCCGCCGTGGCCGCCACCCGCGCCGAGCAGGCCGGCCAGCAAGCCACCTGCCCCCCCAGCGCCGCCCGCCCCGGCGGGGGAGCCGGTTCCGCCAGTCCCTCCGTGGCCGCCCGCGCCGAATAGTCCGCCGGCACCGCCAGCGCCCCCATTTCCGCCCAGGGCGGTGACGCTGCTGTTACCTCCGATGCCGCCGATTCCGCCGTCGCCGAACAGCAATCCGCCGGTTCCGCCGGCGCCGCCGGAGCCTCCGTTGTCGCCGGCATTGACTCCCGATCCGCCTGCCCCGCCGGGTCCGCCGGTGCCGAACAACCCAGCCGCACCACCGTTGCCGCCGTTTTGCAGGTTCGCCCCCGATCCACCGGCACCGCCGCTGCCGAATAACAGCCCACCGTCGCCGCCGTTCTTGCCCGACCCCGGTGCCGCGTTGGCGCCGTTGCCGATCAACGGGCGCCCCAGCAGCGCCTCGGTGGGCGCGTTGATCGCGATGAACAGCGCCTGCAGCGGGTTGGAGCTGGCGGCCTCGGTGGCCGCGTACGATGCTGCGCCCGCGTTCAAGGCCTGCACGAAGCTGTCGTGAAACGCCGCTGCCTGCATGCCGAGGGCCTGGTATTGCTGGGCGCTCTGCGAGAACAGCGCGGCGATCGCGGTCGAGACCTCATCGGCTGCCGCGGCCGGCAGCGCGGTGGTGGCCGGCGCGGCCGCCACCTGAGCATTACTGATCGCGGTACCGAGGCTGGCTAACTGGGTTGCCGAGTTCTCCACGAAATCGGGCACGACACTGACAAACGACATTTGCTGCCTCCACCGCCGAATCCCAGGAAGTTGCCAGATATCAACCGCCCCGATGTGAGCACGATAACGCGTCCGGCAGGCGCCGAGGCGGGTTTCTGTCACGGATGTGTGAACATTGCCTGCGGCTAACTTGGTGCGCACGGCTCAGCCGGTGATGGAGCCGCGATACGCCGATGCTGACAACGGGGTGACCGCCGGTAGAACGGCGGTGGGTCGTCGTCGGGTGGTGGGGCGTGCGAGGTGAGTTGCGTTGCGGGATTTTGCTTTTGGCGGGCCGGTACGGTCGCGCCTGCTGCGCTGGAGGCCCCAATCGGCCGCCCTCCCACTACCGCATGGCCGAGCCGTCAACCGGATCGGGGTACCCGCCCGCCGTCGGCAGCTTGGCGGTTGGTCTCCCACAGGGGCGGCAGCCGCACGGCCCGGCTGCTAGCGCTGCATCACTGCGTCATTTCGGCCAGCGCGGCATCCGCGGCCGCGACGTCCCTGTGGAACCGCTTTCCGACCCAGTATTCGGTGTCGTCCAGCACGAACGATCCCCAAAGCCCCGACAGTCGGCCGAAGTAAAAGTCGCGTGGACGGCGCAGGCGTAACCCGATTGGTCGGGCCCTCCACTTGGAGAGATCGATCACCAAGATTGCCCGTTCGGTGACCACGACCTCGTGCGATTGGGCAGAGGCCGCCGCAAAACTACCTCGCTTTGACCACGTATACGGCGATGAACCCGACATCGCCGGAAAGACCGCCTGGATTTGCTCGCCCGGCTCCAGATACGGGTCCGCCCTGTTCGCTCGTCTGCTTCTAGCACTCACGCCGACACCCCCGTTCGACGCGCCGCATCAGCGTTACGAGGACTAAGCGGCAACCCGATGTGGCGGAATAGCACAGCGTATCTCTGATCCGCAGACGCGATGGAGACACCATGTGGCATAACGGCAGTACAAACGACAAAAGCCTAACGAAACCGCAGCGACCAGTCTTTCATGTTGCCTCGGTCGGACCTGCCGTGCGGCCAAGAAACCCCCCCACCGTGCAGCGCCTCGGCCCTTCGGAACTTTCGCCGCCCCCACACCGTCCGCGACGTCGCTGACGTATAAGTCGGTGGCATCCACCGCGAGACCGAGGGGCTGGCGGAGGCCGGGGCCACCGCTTGCGGTTAGTCCGCGGTAACAGCCGACCAGGCCGGCGATCAGCCCGAAGCAGATTGCCTGGTCATCGCGATGATACTTCGGGCAAATCGGTGACGGTTGTTAGCGTCGCCAAATACATTCCTTCGGAGACGTTCCACAGGTATACGCCGAAGAGATAGTCGCCCACTAGGCCCACGGTGATGACTAGGCTGTTCAGAAGCGTGGCGATGGTTGTTGCGGCGAGTACTCGAGGCACCACGAGCCGGTGGAGTGGGGGTCGATGCCGAGCACTTCCATTGCGTTGATTTCTTCGCGAATGGTGCGCGCACCCAAGTCTGCGCAGATAGCAGTGGATCCGGCGCCGGCCACCACGAGCACGGTGACCTGTGGGCCGAGCTGAGTTACCGCGCCGATCGCTGCTCCGGCACCGGAGAGGTCCACGGCACGGTACTGGGCAAGCTAGACGTTGAACGTAAAAATGAGAAGCGTGGCGAACGACACTGAGACAAAAATGGCGGGAAGCAGTGCCACGCGCAGGATGAACCAGCACTGCTGGACGAACTCGCGCCCTTGGAATGGCCGGTGGAACAATGCTACCCGTCAGGACGCACATCCAGAAGAAGCCGCCTAGAAACGCAAAGGGCCTCTCCAGTTGACCGCTGGCGTGGTCTATAAGACTCGGTCCGGCGGACGCGTCACGACGGCTTCTTGTCGAGACGGCAGGACGCCGTTGTTCCGGTTGTCGAATCGCTTGGGATGCACCATGTTCCGTCCCGATCCCGGTCGGGTTTCGCACTGAGCGCCACGCTGGTGTAGCTCGCATATCGCGGATTGTCGGGGGGCTAACCAGGCCCCGTCGGCAACGCGTACGCTCTCGGCTGTTTCGCCGCTGGTGCCGGGTGCGCGCAGAATGCTGTCGGATCACTATGCAAGAGTCCAACGTTCGACTTGCTAGCGGACGGGCGTAGCCCCACCGCCAGGTAATCGGAGACGGCATTCATCGCGACCCGCTCCTGGGTCATGGCGTCGCGCTCACGGACGGTGACGGCGTTGTCCTCGAGGGATTCGAAGTCGACCGTCACGCAGAACGGCGTACCGACCTCGTCCTGACGCC
>Ga0213876_10001617_pt1 | contig 13795 bp, 13 predicted proteins | sample BarmaccomBMRX_R9_FD_160113 | JGI IMG/M metagenome (GOLD analysis project Ga0213876, IMG submission 160113) | Root-associated microbial communities from Barbacenia macrantha in rupestrian grasslands, the National Park of Serra do Cipo, Brazil - RX_R9 | ecosystem: Host-associated > Plants > Roots...
TAGCGCGAGGACGTTGTTGGTGTTGTCCGGGCCGGTGGTGATGTGGAGGAAGAAGGCGAGGTGGACGCCCATCTGGGCGATGGCGAGGACGAGGAGGCCGACGGGCACGGCCGGGCCGTAGATGACGTGGGAGCTGGCGAGGACGAAGGCGGCGACGGTGAGGATCACCGAGAAGCCGAGGCCGAGATTGGCGTTCAGCACCCAGTGGCCGGCATCCTCGACCGGCTCGTCGCCCGGGGCGTGGTCCTCGCGCTCGTCCAGTTCGCCGGCGTAGCGATGCGGATCGAATTCGAGCTCGCTCATGCCGTCGCTCCCATCAGGTAGACGATCGTGAAGATGCCGATCCAGACGATGTCCAGCGCGTGCCAGAACAGGTTGAAGCAGATCAGGCGGTGGACGATCTCCGGGCGGAAGCCCTTCAGCTGGACCTGCGCCATCATCGTCAGCAGCCACATGCCGGCGAGGGTGACGTGGACGCCGTGCAGGCCGACGAGGCCGAAGAAGGCGGAGAGGAAGCCGCTCGTCTGCGGGGTGATGCCGCGCTGGGCGAGGCCGATGAACTCGAGGAGCTCGAGGCCGACGAAGAGGAGGCCGAGCAGGCCGGTGACGAGCAGGAAGATCTGGGTCCACAGCTTCGAGCGAGCGTTGGTGGCGGCGAAGGACAGGCCGCACGTATAGCTGGAGAGGAGGAGGGCCGCCGTCTCCCAGGCGACGCGCGGCATCTCGACGAGGTCCTTGATGCCGGGGCCGCCGGCGGTGGCGCCAAGCTGCACCGCGAAGGCGGCGAAGAAGCAGGCGAACATGACGATGTCGGAAAGGAGGAAGATCCAGAAGCCGTAGCCGACGATGATGCGCTTCCTCGCCGGACCGGTTTCGCCGTGGCCGGCGCCCTGGACCGGCCCCTCGGCGCCGTGGGCGCGGTGGCCGAGCCGGTGCGGATCCTCGCGGACGCGGCGGACCGTCTCGACGGCGGCGGGAAGCGGATGGTCGGTCACGCCGTCGCCCCTTCCGCGGCGATCTGCTCGAGCAGGGCCTCGCGCGAGGCCCGGCGGGCGCGCTCGACGCGGGCGACCTCCTCGGCCGGCACGTGGAATTCGTGGACGTCGCGCCAGGCGAAGACGACGAAGCCGGCGATGGCGGCGGCGAAGCCGAGGCCCGCGAGCCACCAGATCTGCCAGATGAGCGCGAACCCGGTGATGCTGGCGAAGGCGGCGGTGAAGAAGCCGACGGGGCTGTTCACCGGCATCTCGATGTCGTGATATTCGGGCTCCTCGGAAAGCCGCTGGCTCTCGATGGCGCGGACCTTGATGCCCCAATAGGCCTCCTCCCCCTCGACGTTCGGCATGATCGCGAAGTTGAAGAAGGGCGCGGGGGACGGCGTCGCCCATTCGAGCGAGCGGCCGTCCCAGGGATCGCCGGAGACGTCGCGCAGCTTGTCGCGCTGGACGATCGAGACGACCAGCATGATCACCTGGCAGGCGGCGCCGACGATGAGCAGCACGATGCCCACGACCGAGAGCTGCAGCATCGGCCGCCATTCCTCGACGTTCACATGCTGGAGGCGGCGGGTCATGCCCTCGAGGCCGAGGATGTAGAGCGGGGTGAAGGTCACCCAGAAGCCGAGGAAGGCGAACCAGAAGCTCGCCTTGCCCCAGCCCTCGTGGAGGCGGAAGCCGAACGCCTTGGGGAACCAGTAATCGAGCCCGGCGAACAGCGCGAAGACGACGCCGCCGACGATCACGTTGTGGAAATGGGCGACGAGGAACATCGAATTGTGGACGAGGAAGTCGGCCGGCGGGACGGCGAGCAGCACGCCGGTCATGCCGCCGATCACGAAGGTGAAGATGAAGCCCAGCGACCACAGCATCGGCACGGTCATGCGCACCCGGCCGCCGTACATGGTGAAGATCCAGTTGTAGATCTTCACGCCGGTCCCGACCGCGATGACGCTGGTCGAGATGCCGAAGAAGGTGTTGACGGCGGGGCCGGAGCCCATGGTGAAGAAGTGGTGCAGCCACACCGTCATCGACACGATGCAGATGAACAGGGTGGCGGCGACCATCGAGCGGTAGCCGAACAGGGGCTTGCCGGAGAAGGTCGAGAAGATTTCCGAGAAGATGCCGAAGGCGGGGAGGACGAGGATGTAGACCTCCGGATGCCCCCACGCCCAGATGAGGTTCATGAACATCATCGGGTTGCCGCCGGCGTCGGCGGTGAAGAAGTGCCAGCCGAACACCCGGTCGAGGCTGAGCATGGCGAGGGTGGCGGTGAGGACGGGGAAAGCGGCGACGATGAGCAGGCTGGCGCCCAGCGACGTCCAGCAGAACATCGGCATTCTCAAGTAGCTCATGCCCGGGCAGCGCATCTTCAGCACGGTGGTGACGAAGTTGATGCCGGTCATGAGGGTACCGATGCCGGAGATCTGTACCGCCCACAGGTAGTAGTCGACGCCGACCCCGGGCGAGTAGGTGCCCTCGCTGAGCGGCGGATAGGGGAGCCAGCCGGTGCGGGCGAACTCGCCGATGAAGAGCGAGAGGTTGACGAGGAGGGCGCCGGACGCCGTCAGCCAGAAGCTCACCGAGTTCATCGTCGGAAAGGCGACGTCGCGCACGCCGAGCTGGAGCGGGACGACGAAGTTCATGAAGCCGATCACCAGCGGCATCGCCGCGAAGAAGATCATGATCGTGCCGTGGGCGGAGAAGATCTGGTTGTAATGCCCCGGCTCGAGATAGCCTTGCGAGCCGCCGATCGCGACCGCCTGCTGGGTGCGCATCATGATCGCGTCGGCAAAGCCGCGGATCAGCATGACGACGCCGAGGATGCCGTACATGATGCCGATCCGCTTGTGGTCGACGCTCGTGATCCACTCGTTCCAGAGGTACGGCCACCAGCGCTTCCAGGTGACGAGGCCGAGCGTGCCGGCGATCACCAGAATGAGGATGATCGAGGTGATGAGCGGGATCGGCTGGTCGAGGGGGATGGCCGACCAGCTCAATTTACCGAACATGGCTCAATGCCTCCCTTCCCGCCCGGCATGCGATGGGTTTTCAGGCTCGGGGCCCGGCGCCGGCGCGATCTTCTGGGTGACGATCGCATCGAACAGCTGGGGGTCGACGGCGCGGAAGGTGATCGGCGCCACATTATGGCTCTGCTTCGCCAGCTGGGCGTAGCTGGCGGAGTCGAGGACCGGCCCCGCGCCGCGGGCGCCCCGGGCCCACGTCCCGAACTGGTCGGGGGCGACGCTGCGGACCTGGAACTGCATGTCGGAAAAGCCGTCGCCGCTGAACATCGCCGACGTGCCCCAGGTCGCCGCCGGCCGGTCCGCCTGGAGGTGGAGCTGCGAGACCATGCCCGGCATCGCGTAGATCATCGAGCCGAGGCGGGGGATGAAGAAGGTGTTGAAGACGCTCGCCGAGGTGATCGAGAAATGTACGGGGCGGCCGGCGGGGATGACGAGCTGGTTGACCGTCGCCACGCCCTGCTCCGGGTAGATGAACAGCCATTTCCAGTCGAGCGAGACGACCTGCACCTCGAGCGGCGGCGCCTTGGACAGCGGGCGGAACGGGTCCAGCCGGTAGGAGCCGATCCAGATCACCCCGCCGATGAACATGATGGTGAGGATCGGAATCGACCACACCACCGCCTCGATCCGGCCCGAAAAGGACCAATAGGGAAGATATTCGGCCCTCGTGTTGGAGGCGCGGTACCGCCACGCCATCCAGAAGGCGAGGAGGATGGTCGGCACCACGATGGCCAGCATGATGAGGGTCGCGTCGAGGAGGATGCGGCTGTCGTCGCGGCCGACCGGGCCCAGCGAGTCGAAGATGCTGCGGCCCGAGCAGCCGGAGGCCGCTAGCGCGAGGGCGGCGGCGAGGCCGGCGCGGCCGAATGTCCGAGGCCTTGCTCCCGGCGCGGGAGGAGAGTGCATGCGAGCCGAGTCCCGACCGGAGTGCGACCTGCCACTGTGAACCTGGCCGGAGGAGCGAGGTTCCGCTGCCGCCCTTAGGCCCGGCCGGCGCGGAGGCGCAAGCCGGCGGGCGGCTATATTCGCGCCCCCGCCTGCGGTATGGTGGCGAGTCGCTTTTCAGGGGGAGTGAACATGCCGAAATCGTCGCTGCTCGCGGGTGCCGCGCTCGCTATCCTGTCGTTGCCGGGTCTGGCGGCCGCCGCGCCCAGGCTCGCTGCGCCGTCGAGCGGGCAGAAGCTCCAGCAGGCGACGATGAACGACGTGCCGCGCTGCGCGCGCAAGCTCGGCACGCTGTCGGTGGTCAACGGCGACAACAGCTATGCGTGGACGCAGAACAATCTCGCGCCGCCGGAGAAGCTGCTGAAGGTGCTCGTCCAGCGCTCCGGCTGCTTCAACCTGGTCGATCGCGGGGCCGGCCTCAACGCGGCGGCGCGGGAGCGCGACATCGGTGCGGGCCTCGGCCTGCAGCGCGGTTCCAACGTCGGCCAGGGCCAGATCAAGGCCGCCGACTATGTGCTCGTCGCGGAGATCCAGGGCGCCAATGCAAACGTCAGCGGCAGCGGCGTCGCCGGCGCGGCGGGCGCGGTCCTCGGCGGTCCGGTCGGCGGGCTGATCGGCGGTCTCAGGAGCCGCAAGATGGAGGCGAACACCGTCCTCACCCTCACCAACGTGCGCACGTCGGAGACGATCGCGGCCGAGGAAGGCTATGCAGCCAAGAAGGACATGGGGTTTGCCGCCGGCGGCCTCTTCGCGGCGGGCGGAGGCGGCTTCGGCGCGATCGGCGGCGGCTATGAGAATACCGACATCGGCCGCATCGTCACTTTGTCCTTCATCCAGGCCTATGCGAAGATGGTGACCAGCCTCGGCCTCGTTATGCCGGGCGATGCGGGCACGGCGCAGGCTTCGCCGAAGAAGACCTTCACGGCGCAGATGCCGGTTGCGCTGCGTTCAGCGCCGGACGCGTCGGGCCGGGTGCTGCGGACGCTGCCGCCGGGGGCGATCGTCTATCCGACGGGCAACAAGAGCGGCTTGTGGTGGGAAGTGGCCGACGAGAACGACAATGTCGGCTGGGTCCTGAACACGAAGCTGGCGCCGTCGCAGTAAGGCGCAGCTGATCACCAGCCTCACCCGTTCGGTCTGAGCCCGTCGAAGCCCTCCCTTTCTTTCCCGAGCGAGGGGGAGGACAGGGCTTCGACAAGCTCAGCCCGAACGGGTTTCCTCACACCACTTTTACGTGAGACGGGGTCAAACCCCCTGACAAACTTTGCGACACTTTTCCCGCGCCGCCGCGATAGGCGTGCGACAGGGCGGGGGCATTTGCTTCTCAACGCCGGATGGACCGGCGCTTCACATGAAGGAGCAAGAGCCATGAAGACTCTCAGCAAGATCGTCCTCGGAACCGCCGCCGCCGCTTCGGTGCTGGCCGCCGCGCCGGCTTCGGCCCAGTCCTTCGGCCACCGCGACGATCGCGGCCGGGTCGAGCAGGTCCGGACCCGCACCGTCGTGCGCACCGTCGGCCGGCCGGACCTCCGGCAGAACCGGTTCGAGAACCGCCGCTGGAACCGCGGCGAGCGCTTCGACAGCCGCTATGCCCGCAACTACCGGATCATCAGCAACCCCCGCGCCTACCGGCTCCGCGAGGCGCCCCGCGGATATCGGTGGGTCCAGTCGGGCAACGACGCGGTGCTGGTCGCGATCGCCAGCGGGTTGATCGGCGCCGTCCTCGGCAACGCCTTCTAGGGCGCGGCCGGGAAGCACAGGGCCCCGGGGGCAACCCCGGGGCCCTTCGTTCATTGAGGTTCCGGCATGACCCCCGAGCCCCACATCCTCCTCGTCGACGACGACCGCGACATACGCGACCCGCTGGCGTCCTACCTGTCGCGCAACCAGCTGCGCGTCACCAAGGCGGAGGATGCGGCGGCGGCGCGCCAGCTGCTCGCCGCGCACCGCATCGACCTCATCCTGCTCGACGTGATGATGCCCGGCGAGGATGGGCTGTCCCTCGCCGGATTCGTCCGCGCAACGGCCAAGGTGCCGATCATCCTGCTGACCGCGCGGGCGGAGGAGACGGACCGCGTCGTCGGCCTGGAGCTCGGCGCGGACGATTATGTCGCCAAGCCGTTCAGCCCGCGCGAGCTCCTCGCGCGTATCCGCGCCGTGCTGCGCCGGGCGGGGGACGCCGGGGCGGTGCACGCGCCCGATGCCGCCGGCTATGCCTTCGGGCGCTGGGTGCTGAAGACGGGGGAGCGCACGCTCGTTTCCACCGACGGGGAGGAGGTGCCGCTGTCGAGCAGCGAATATGCGCTGCTCCTCGCCTTCGCGACGCATCCGAAGAGGGTGCTCACCCGCGACCAGCTGCTCGACCTTTCGAAGGGCCGCGACATGGCGGCGTTCGAGCGCAGCATCGATAACCATGTGAGCCGGCTTCGCCGGAAGATCGAGGCGGACCCGGCGCACCCGAGCCTGATCAAGACCGTGTGGGGCGGCGGCTACACGCTCGCCGCCGACGTGCGGCGGCTGTGAGGCGATTCCTGCCCAGAAGCCTGGTGACGCAGGTCGCGCTGCTGATCGGCGCCGCCCTGCTCGTCGCGCAACTCGTGAATTTCGCCCTGGTGCTGAACGAGCGGGAGAAGCTCAGCCTCGCCCAGAACCAGGGCCCGGCGATCGCGCGCTACGCCGCGGTCGCGGCGGACCTCGCGCAGGCGGCGCCGGAATTCCGCGGCGCGGTGCTCGAGGACGCGTCGCGGCGCGGCGCCCGTTACAGCCTCGATGCCGCGAGCGCCGTCGCGGCCGGCGAGACGCGCGACGCGGACGTGGAGGCGCGCGCGCGCAAGTCGATGGCGGAGGCGGGTGCAAAGCCGGGAGAGGTGCGGGCGACGTCGCGGACGCAGGCGCGACGAAGCGGCGGCGGCGAGGTCCAGCGGCTCGTCCTCTCCAGCCGGTTCGGCAGCCTCTGGCTCAACGGCGCCCTCCCGACGCCGCGGCCGGACCCGTACCTGGTCGGTCGCCTCGCCGCCGCGACGGCCGTCCTCTACCTGATCGTGCTGGGTGCGAGCCTGCTCGTCGCGTGGCGGCTGGTCCGGCCGCTCCGGGCGCTGACCGAGGCGGCGGAGGCGTTCGGCGGGAGGGACGAGCCGGTCCGGGTGGAACCGGCCGGACCCGCGGACCTCCGGCGCGCGGTCGAGGCGTTCAACGCGATGAACCGCCGGCTCGTCGGCCTGCTCGACGAGAAGGACAGGACGCTCGGGGCGATCGGCCACGACCTCAGGACCCCGCTGGCCTCGCTGCGCATCCGCCTCGAGGCGGAGGATCTGGAGGCGGAGCGGCAGCGCATGACCGAGATTGTCGAGGAGACGGCGGCAGTCCTGGAGGACATCCTCGTCCTCGCCCGCACCGGTCGCAGCCGCGAGGCGACGCGGGAAATCGATCTCGGCGAGCTGGTGGAGGCGGTAGCTGAGGAGTTCCGTCTGACCGGGGCGGACGTCGCGGTCGAGGCGGGGGAGCGGCCGCTATTGTCCCTCCAGCCCGTGCTGCTCCGGCGCGCGGTACGCAATCTCGTCGACAATGCGGTGAAGCATGGCGGATCCGCGCGGATCGCGGTGCGGCGGGAGCGCGAAGGGGCGGCGATCCTCGTCGCCGACCGGGGGCCGGGGCTGCCCGAGGAGGCGCTGGAGCGGGTGCTGGAACCCTTCCATCGCGGGGATGCCTCCCGCAACCGCCAGACGGGGGGAACCGGCCTCGGCCTCGCCATCGCTCGCGCAGTCGCCGAGGCCCATGGCGGAACGCTGCGGCTGGAGAACGGAAGCCCGGGGCTGGTGGCGACGATCCGGCTGCCGGGGGAGCAATGCTGACGCCACGTCATGCCGGGCTTGATCCGGCATCCACCTTCTTCCCGACCCCGCCAAGATAAGGTGGACCCCGGATCAGGCCCGGGGTGACGGCTGTAGGTGAGGCTGTCCCCGGCCTAAGCGAAGATCCCCGTGTTGCAGGGGCTGGTGGCGCCCTTGCCGTCGGCGCCCCAGCGGCGGAAGCGCTGACTGTCGACGTGGAAGCGGACGCCCGAATAGAAGCCGAGGCCGATATTGTACTGCTCGCCGCGGAGGTCGTGGATCTTGCACAGGCTCTTCATCAGGCCCGGGCGGTCGACCCCGCCCAAAGGCACCATATCGATGGCGAAGAAATGGCGGTGGGCGCTCTGCGGGGCGCCGTGGGCGCAGCGGTTCAGCCCCTCGTCGCGGAAGCCCGAGACGACCTCAACCGGTCCGATGACCGGTTCGACATGGGCGCGGACGAACTTCAAGGTGGTGGCGATGTGCGGCCATTCCGCGGCCGGCGCGACCTCGAAGCGCGGCCCCGCGCACTCGCGCCACATGCTCGCGGTGCGGACCAGCTCCCAGGTCGGAACCGCGTCGTCGACGCCGGCGGCGTGGAGGTAGGATTTGAACGAGAGCACCGAGGCGCGGGCGCCGGGATCGCGGGCGAGCCAAGCGAGATAATCGGCCTTGGTCTGGCCTTCGGGCAGCTCGGCGGCCGGCGCAGGGGTGACGGCAAGCGCCGCGAGAGCGAGCGCCACGAGGCGGATTAGTTTCAGCATTTCAACAAGATAAGTGGCTTCCCCGACGAATCAAGTCGTTCCGGGAACGTGCTAAGCTGCTGCTGCCCTCGGAGTCGAGGGGCCCGCGCCGGGGCGGGCCGGGACGGCGACGAAATGCTCGTCGGCGACGGCTGCTTGCCCCGGCCGACCGGCAGAGAAAGTTTACCTTATCACTTCACCGTTTGGCGACGAACCCCGTGTAGTCGCCTGAACTCGACCTGTCCGTGACGATGCTCACCGGCCGCATTGAGGAACACGACGTGGAAGCGCGCAACGCACCGCACCGAGGCTTTCTCACCCGGCTCCGCCGCGATCAGCGAGGCACCACCCTCGCGATGATGGGCATGGCCCTCATCCCGATTGCCGCGATGATCGGCTCCGGTCTCGACATCAGCCGTGCCTATCTGGTCAAGTCCAAGATGCAGACCGCCTGCGACGCGGCGGCCCTGGCGACTCGCCGCTACATGGGCGGGAATGCGCTGAACCAGGCCGCCAAGGACGAGGGCACCAAGTTCTTCAACTTCAACTTTCCGCCGGGGACGATGAGCACGGCCGCGGTGACGCCGGGAATCACGACCGATCCTAACGACGCTTCGGTCGTCCAGATCTCCGCCAGCACGTCCGTGCCCACGACGCTTATGGCAATCCTCGGTCAGGGCTCGATTCCCGTTTCGGTCAGCTGCAGCGCCGACCAGGATTATGTGAACAACGACATCATGCTGGTGCTCGACGTGACCGGCTCGATGAACTGCGCGGTCGGGACAGGCGACTCCTGCCCTTATCAGCCTACCGAGCAGACGAATTCGCGCATCGCGGCGCTGAAAAGCGCGGCCTCCTCTCTCTACTCGACGCTGGCGGGCGCCACCGGCGTGCGCACCCGCTACGGCTTCATGCCCTATTCGATGACGGTCAACGTCGCCGGCGATCTCACCTCGACTTGGCTGCGCAGCCCTGGCACCTACCATTATTATTGCTCGAAGGCGGGCGCCGCTCCGTGTACCAGCGCGGGCTGGAAGACCGTCACTCACACGGAGCCGCTGAGCGGCCTCGCCGGTTGCATCGAGGAGCGCTCCGACTATGGCGGCGCGGCCTGGCCGATCCGCATCTCCAGCTCCGTCACCCAGAACGACATCGACGTGACGGGCACGACTCCCGCCCTGCAATGGCAGTGGTACGACGACACGACGACGAGCGGCGAGACGAACAGCCAGACGGGCAACACCTATGCGAACCTGGTTCGTTTCTGCCCGTCGCCCGCGAAAAAGCTGACCGTCTATTCGAGCCAGTCATCCTACGACTCGGCGCTCTCGACCGCGGTCTCGAAAGTCGGCGGTTACACGAATCACGAACTCGGCATCATCTGGGCGATGCGCTACCTTTCGAGCACCGGGATGTTCGCGTCGTCCAACCCCACCATGTACAACAACATCCGGGTTGACAAGCACATCATCTTCCTCACCGACGGCGAGATGACCGCCGATACGGCGAACTACAGCTCATACGGGATTCCCGTTGCCGACGACCGGATGTCCGGCGGGGCGAGCCTCGTCCAGAACCACAAGGACAGGTTCCTCAACGCATGCAATCGCGCCCGGCAAATGGGCGCGACCATCTGGGTCGTGGCGATCGACACCGGCGCCTACAGCGACATTTCGCCCTGCGCCTCGGGCTCCGACCATTTCTTCACCGCGAGCAACACGGCCGATCTCACCCAGGCGTTCACCCTGATCGGGAAGGGCATCGGCAAGCTGAGGATCACCAAGTGATCAGCGCCCGTCACCGTCTTTGCCGACTCGGCGGCGACGACCGCGGCGTCAGTGCCGTCGAGTTCGGCATCCTGTCGATACCGCTGTGCATCTGCCTCTTCGGCCTGCTGGACCTCGGCTACACCATGTACGTCCGCTCGGTGCTGCAGGGGGCGCTGAACGACGTCGCCCGGCAGGCCACGGTCGAGACGCCCGGCTTCGGGGGCACGGGGACCGTCGACCAGCAGATCGACGCCGCCATCAAGGCGCGGATGGCGAAGCTCGTCAGCAACGGAACCTACACGATCACCAAGAGCAGCTATTACGATTTCAACGCGGTGGGGAAGCCGGAGAAGCTCATCACCGACGTGAACGGGAACGGGAAATACGATCCCGGCGACTGCTGGCAGGACGACAATGGCAACGGGGTCTACGACACGGACGCGGGCAAGTCGGGGATCGGCGGGGCGGACGACGTCGTCCTGTACAGCGTGACGCTGGCGATGCCGCGCATCCTGCCGATGGCGACCCTGATCGGCCTGCCCGCGACCCAGACGATCAACGTCAAGACGACCGTCCGCAACCAGCCTTTCGCCAACCAGGCCTCACCCGCGGTGGCCTGCTGAGATGCGCGCGCCGCTCCTCCGCTCGCCGCGTCGGTCGAGGCTCATCGCCGCCGAAGGCGGCGCTGCGCTGATCGAGTTCGCCTACTCGCTTCCGATCGTGCTCGCGCTCGGCTTCGGCGGGCTCGAAGCGGCCAACCTGGCGCTCGCCAACGTCAAGACCAACCAGATCGCCGAAACGGTGGCGGACAATGCCGGACGCGTCTCGCCGGGCGTCGATGAAAGTGACATCAACGAGGTCTTCGCCGGCGCGCTCCAGGTCGGTCAGTCGATCAACTTCCAGCAGAATGGCCGGATCGTGCTGTCGTCCCTGCAGGACAACGGACTCGCCAGCCCCAAGCATGGGCAGATGATCAACTGGCAGCGCTGTACGGGCAGCCTCACCTCCGTCGCGCCCTCGTACGGAACCGAGGGCAAGGGCAAGACGGACGCGAGCCTTCAATATATGGGCCCGTCCACCCGCCAAATCCAATCGCTCCCGGGAACGGCCGTGATGTTCGTCGAGGTGACCTACAGCTATAAGCCGCTCATCCCCGGAATGCCCACGCGCACGATCCGTTACGAGAGCGCGTTCAACGTCCGCGAGCGCACCAACCAGAACATCACGAACACGACGTCACTTGCTCTGAATAGCTGCTGAGCGGGTAGGTCCACCGGCATGCACGGCTGCGCGCCCGGTGCGCGCTCGCGCGGATCGACCAAGCTTAACGGGCCGGCAACGAATGTCTGCCAGGCTGCGGGCCATCGGGGGGTTGGCAACGCAATGGTGAATTTGGAGTCCAGAGCGCGGATGCGGCGGGTGGTCGCGGTTCCGGCGAGGATTCACGCGCGGGACAGCGCGCACGTAACGGTCGTCTACAACCTCTCGGAGGGCGGGTGCGCCTTTTCTCCGGCGGATCTTGCTCCCCGATCCCGGATCAAGATTCTCATTGACGGTGCTGTTCCGATTTCAGCCGTAGTGGTGTGGTGCAAGGACGAGCGGGTGGGATGCCGCTTCCTGCGCCCTCTCAGCGACCGCGCAGTCGAAGCGCTTTCCCGTCTGGCCCTGGAGTCTCGCCTCTCGACTTCTCCGATGCTCGCGCCCGGACCCGCGGACGCGCTTTCGTAGCGGGACGGTGGCGGCCTCGCGTTCGCACAAGGAGAGAACACCGGACGCGCTGGGGCCTCTCGAACGGAAGGCCGAGACCGAGACCTTCACGGATGCGTCAGCCCGACTTCCCCAAGCAGTGGATGGCCCGACTTGAAGCGCGACGGTTGCCTCGGCGTCAGCGACGTTTGCCGGGCCGTTGCGGCGCGAGCCGCACAGCCTAGCGTTGACGGAGGTTGCGGCCCTCGGCCCAGGCGCGGGCGATCGACGCGAGGCGGCTCGCCTCGCGAAGGTCGCGGGTGTCGGAGGCGCGGCGCGCCTCGATCACGTCGGCCTCGGTGAGAGGATCGTAGAAGGAGATGCCCGCGCGCGCTCCGCGACCCCAGACGATACGGCCAAAGCATTCCCACCGCTCGAAGTGGAGGATCACGTCTGCGCCGAGCTTTGGCGGTTCGGTGGTGAACTCGATCGCTGCCCCGGTCGCCGAGAGGCTGGTCACTCGCACCTGCTGGCGACCGGTGACGAACTCGGCCGAGCCGGGCAGGTCGAGGCATACGCGGCGGCTGCCACGGCGTCCGCTGAGCGCGGCATTGGCTCCGAAGGCAGCAGTCATTGCTCAGCGCCTCGACGGGCCCATTGTTCTAGCCGGCCTTGGTTAAGGCCGCCTTAAAATCGGCCCAGACCGTCGCGACGGATTTTGCGGCCGTGGCCAACGCGAGTCCGGGGAGTAGGCGTCCATTCCGGCGTTCCCCAGCGGACGGGATGCCTAAGGGTGCGCTCCTGACCTGAGGGACCACCTCCGAATTGAGTCTTGGGAAACGGCCCCGGCATCGCTGCCGGAGCTGTCTTTCTTCGTCATTCCGGACTGGATCCAGCATCCATCTGCTCGTTCGGAGGAACGAGGACGGACGCCGGATCGGTCGGGGGTCACGCCTTGCTGTCCCGCGGCTCCCTCAGAAATTCACCGACATGCGCCCGTAGATGTAGCGGCCGTTGAAGCCGAAGGGCGAGAAGATCGAGAAGGGGATATATTCCTGGTTCGCCGGATAGACGCCGCCGCCGGCCGAAGCCGGTCGGGGCCCGAACGGCGAGCGGGTGGGGTAGACGTCGAAGATGTTGTTGGCGCCGATCGCGAACTCGGCGCGGCCGCCGGCCTTCATCCGGAGCTCGAGGTCGGTGATCCACTTCGCCTTCAGGAAGATGTCGTCCGGCCCGTAGGCGGTGAGACTGAGCGGGTCGGAGATCGGCGCCGCGGCGCCCGGCGAGATCACCTTGCCGTAGCGGGTGGTGCGGGCGGTGATGCCGAAATCGCCGATATCGCCGTCGGCCGACAACACGACCTTGTCGCGCGGCTGGCCGTCGGTGAAGCGGATGCCCTCGATGCGGCCGAACAGCACCAGGCCGGGGATCGTCGCCAGCGGCCCGAGCGCGTTGATGCGCCGGTCGATCTTCGACTTGTTGTAATTGTAGGCGGCGGTGAGGTTCCACGAGCCGAAGCCATCGGTGCGGAAATGGTAGCTCGCCACCGCGTCGACGCCCTGGGTGGTGGTGTCGAGGCCGTTGATGAAGAAGCGGGCCGCGCCGACGCTCGCGAAGCCGTTGGCGTCGAGCACCGCCTTGACCGCCGCATTCTGCGCCGCGGTGCCGGAGCCGGCAGCGCCGAGATTCTCGGTGAGCACGATCCGGTTCTTGATCTTGATATGGTAGTAATCGACCGTCAGCGTGAAGCCGCGGAACGGATTCGCCGTGAAGCCGAGGCTGAGGTTGGTCGACTCTCAG
>Ga0213876_10001618_pt1 | contig 13779 bp, 14 predicted proteins | sample BarmaccomBMRX_R9_FD_160113 | JGI IMG/M metagenome (GOLD analysis project Ga0213876, IMG submission 160113) | Root-associated microbial communities from Barbacenia macrantha in rupestrian grasslands, the National Park of Serra do Cipo, Brazil - RX_R9 | ecosystem: Host-associated > Plants > Roots...
CCTCGGGCAAAATCACAATCAAAGACGATCCGCCGAGGGTGAGTAATAAAATCGGCACGGTGGTGTTCGCGAGCGCGGGACCAAACTCGCGGACGACGCAGGTCTTCATCAATCTCGGCGACAACAGCACAACTCTAGACGCGCAAGGGTTCACGCCATTCGGGGAAGTGATTCAGGGGATGGAGAACGTGTTCAATCTCTACGCGGGTTACGGCGACGGTCCGCCTGGCGGCACGGGCCCAAGCCAGGAGAATATTTCGATCAACGGCAATCCGTATCTGGAAGAGCACTTTCCGAAACTCGATTACATTAAGACGGCCAAAATTATTCCGTAGGGTTGTGGGTATGGGTTGTGATCCAGTCACCGATAATTTGTAGCGCAACAGGCGAGATGGCGACGGGGCTGGAAGCGTACTCATAAGCGAGACCGGTTTGCGCCGGTTGCAATAGGTAGTTGAGGCCAGGGAGAACTTTCACCTCAGCGTCTTTATTGCCGCCGCGGGCGAGGGCCGCCTTGATGGCCGGCGCGTTTTGTTCCGCAATTACCTGCATGTCCTTGCCGCCATTCAACGCCAACACGGGACACTTCAGCTGCGCGATAGCCGGAGCGGGGTCATAGCTGAGGAAGAAATGCAGCCACGGGTCGTTAAATCTTTTCACCTTCGCCGACCACGCCGCCAAAGTTGAACCATCGTCTCGGTGACGCCTAAGCAAGCTCACCTTGAAATCTGCCAAAGCCAGATACATCTGGCTGATGGTGGCGCCATTCCTGGCCATATCGTATAGCATCGTTCCGACTTGGCGGTCGTTTTTGATCTGCTGCTTGGGAAGGCCGGATGCTCTTTCCGCTTGCTCGGTTTGCTCGATCAGAACCTGGTCGCCGGGCACGCCGGGGCTTTCGAGCATAACGACGAACGCGATGCTGGTGATGTCTTCGGCGACCATGACAGCCTCCAGTGCGCCTTCGCCGTGACCAATCAGGCCCATCCGTTTCGAATCGATTTCGCTGCGTGCTTGCAGAAAGCGCACGCCTGCTTTTACATCCGTCGAAAAATCTTTTGTCGTAACACCTTCGAAATGGCCCGTGGAATGGCCAACACCACGGTCATCGACGCGCAAAACCGCCAGACCGCGGCGAGTCAGAAAATCCGCGAGGACGCGAAACGGCTTTTGGCCCTCGATGGTTTCGTCGCGGTCTTGAGGTCCCGCTCCGCTGATGAGCTCCACAGTGGGAAACGGTCCTCCCGTAGCGGGCTCGGTCAACGTGCCCGCGAGTTGGATGTTGTCGGCCTCCGGGTTTGAGTACGTGACTTCTATTTCGTGGTATGGCGGGTTGGGTTGTTCCGCGAGCGCGAAATTCGCGGCCAACAGCAGCGCCGCAAACCGCACGCCCAGAATGGACATGCCCTCATCATATAAACGCGCCTTCGGATGCTTTCCTACGCTTGAAGGACAATAAAGCTATGACCGGGATCCAGTACGTGACCGACGAGAAAGGCCGGAAGGTCGGAGTTCTCATCGATCTCAAAAGGCATGGGGCTATTTGGGAGGACTTCTGGGACGGCCTTCTGTCTGAAGCCCGCCGAAAGGAAAAGGCCATTCCTTATGAGCAATACCGGGCTAAGCGCCTGAAGCGCACGCGGCCGCGTGGTTGAGTACTCGGTCGAGATCAAGGCGTCAGCGCAAAAAGAATTGGATGCGCTGGACGACGCACTCTTCGGCCGCATAGACCGAAAAATTCGAGCCTTTATCGCCAATCCTAGGCCCGCAGGTTGCAAAAAGCTGAAAGGCCACAAGGATGTGTGGCGGGTCCGCATCGGTGACTGGCGAATTGTGTACATCGTCGACGACTCCGCCAAGCTCGTGAGCGTGACGCGGATAGCACATCGTCGCGACGTCTACGATTAGCGGACCAGGCGTTGCACCTCTAAACGCGCCTTCGGATGCGAAACTGAAAGAAAATGACAGGGAATGAGATCCGCGCGAAGTTCATAGACTACTTCGCCGGCCAAGGGCACCGAAAAGTTCGCAGTTCGCCGCTTGTGCCCGCAAACGACCCGACGTTGCTCTTCACCAACGCGGGTATGAATCAGTTCAAAGAAACCTTCCTAGGCTTGGAAAAGCGCGATTACTCGCGCGCTACTTCATCGCAGAAGGTTGTTCGTGCCGGTGGAAAGCATAACGATCTCGAAAACGTCGGCTACACGCGCCGTCACCTTACGTTTTTCGAGATGCTGGGCAATTTTTCTTTCGGTGACTACTTCAAGAAAGATGCAATCGCCTTCGCGTGGGAGTTGGTCACGAGCCCGAGCTGCTACGGACTTGACAAAAGTCGGCTTTACGTGACCATCTTCCGTGAGGATGACGAGGCGGAAGAGCTTTGGCAGAGAGTGGCCGGGATTGGAAAGGACCGCATTTTTCGTCTCGGCGAAAAAGATAATTTCTGGCAGATGGGGGAAACCGGACCGTGCGGCCCGTGTTCCGAAATTTTCTACGATCTCGGTGCTGACAACGCGTTCCCAGGCTATGAGCAAGAGCAATTTCCGGAGAACGGCGGTGAACGTTTTGTCGAGATATGGAATCTCGTTTTCATGCAATTCGATCGCGACAATAGCGGCACGCTCACGCCGTTGCCGCGGCCGTCCATCGATACCGGCATGGGGCTGGAGCGTTTTTCCACCGTTATGCAAGGAAAGCTCTCTGTATTTGACACCGATCTGCTCAGCCCGATTGTCGATCGCGCAGCTGAATTACTGGGCACCAGGAAAGTTGACGAAGAGCGTTCCGCCGTCGCTTTGCGTATCAATGCCGATCACGCGCGCAGCACCGCTTTTCTGATTCACGACGGCATAGTTCCGTCTAACGAGGGCCGAGGTTACGTGCTTCGCAAGATCATGCGCCGCGCCCTGCGCAACGGCCGCCTGGCTGGTGCGAGCGGAACCTATTTTCACGAATTAACCGCCTTTGTCGCTGAGTTCATGAAACCGGGCTATCCCGAGTTGCTCGAAAGCGTGGAGCGCGTCAGCCGCATCGTGCGCGATGAAGAGAAACGGTATGCGTCGACGTTTCAGATTGCAGAGCGTTTCTTTCACGACGAGGCGAAATCCGCGGTCAACGGCGTACTCCCCGGCGCTGCTGCATTCAAGCTGTACGACACCTACGGACTCGCGCTGGATGAACAGGAAGAGATGGCCCGAGACTTCGGGCTCACCATTGATCGCGAGAGCTTCACCGCGGAAATGGAGAAACAGCGGGTACGCGCGCGTGCCAGTTGGAAGGGCGCCGATAAAGCGCAGATCGCTGATGTTTACAAAGACCTTCCGGCAAGCGAGTTCGTCGGCAGAACGAGTCTAGAGACTCCGGTTGACGTGGTCCGGCTGATCGTAGAGAAGCACGCAGTGGATCTGGTCGAGCAAGGGCCCGCTGAAATTGCCTTTGCCAAGACGCCGTTCTATGCGGAATCCGGCGGCCAGGTGGGCGATACCGGGCTGCTGCTCGACGGCGAGACTCACGAACGCATCGCAATAGTGGAGGGAACCTACAAACCAACTCCGGCGGGGATAGTACAGAGGATTCACGTCTTGCTCCCAATCCGCGCGGGCGATAAATTGCTGGCCCTAGTGGACCAGCCGCTGCGTTCGTCCACCATGCGCAACCACACGGCGACGCACCTGCTGCATGCCGCTCTTCGGCAGGTTCTCGGCACACACGTCAAGCAGGCCGGAAGCGTGGTGGAACCGGGACGCTTGCGCTTCGACTTTACGCATTATTCGGGATTGAGCGACGACGAGCGGCTGGACATCGAGCGCATCGTGAATCAGCAGATCATCGCCAACACGGAAGTGACCACCGACATCATGAACCTGGAGGACGCGCTATCGACCGGTGCGATGGCGCTCTTTGGTGAAAAGTATGGCGATAGCGTGCGCGTGGTCAGCATTCCAGGATTTAGCCGCGAGCTGTGCGGCGGGACACACGTAGGCCGGACCGGCGACATCGGCCTTTTCAAAATTGTTTATGAAGGCAGCATCTCGCAAGGCGTTCGCCGTATCGAAGCCATTACGGGCGAGTATGCGCTCGAAAAGTTTCAGCAGGCAACAGCGCAACTGACGAAAGCCAGCGAATTGTTGCATACGTCGGAATCGGGTGTTTTGGACCAAGTGGAAAAAGTTCTGGCACAACACAAAATTCTGGAGCGTGAGTTCGAGCAACTAAAAACGCGATTTGCTCAACAAGCAATGGGAAGGCTGGAAGGGCGGCCGGTGAACGGCGCGACTGTACTGACTGAAAAGCTGGAGGGCTTGGACTCGAAACAACTGCGCGCGCTGGCCGATTCACTCCGCAACAAATGGGGCAGCTCTGTGATCGTACTCGCGTCGGTCAACGACTCGCATGTTTCGCTGATTTCCGCGGTGAGCAAAGATCTGACCTCCAAGGTGCAGGCGGGAAAGCTGGTCGGCGAGGTAGCCAGGGCGATTGGCGGCAAGGGCGGAGGCCGTCCGGATATGGCGGAGGGCGCCGGCAAAGACGTGCAGGCTCTCTCAGGCGCTCTGCAAGACGCTTATCAGAAGATCGAAGCGGCACTGGTGTAGCTGGCCGAGATGGAACACTTTGACGTCGCGATTGTGGGTGCAGGCCCCACCGGGCTCGCCTGTGGAATCGAAGTAGAGCGGCGAGGCTTGCGTGCAGTTCTTTTCGACAAAGGTTGCGTCGTCAATTCCATCTATCACTACCCCATCAACCTGGTTTTCTTCACAACGCCGGAACTGCTTGAGATCGGCGATATTCCTATGACCTCGCTGAACGAAAAGCCCGGCCGCACCGAAGCGCTGAAGTACTATCGACGCGTTGCCGACCATTACCGGTTAAACGTGCATCAATACGAGAAGGTGCTCGAGTTTGACGGCAACGATGGGAATTTTGTGCTGCGAACTGAAACGCACACGGGCGAGCGCTATTGCTACGGCGCGAAGAAGATTATTCTCTCGACGGGTTATTACGATATTCCCAACCGGCTGAACGTCCCGGGTGAAGATCTCGACAAGGTGATTCACTATTATCGTGAGGCTCACCCGTATTACAACCATGACGTCGTGATTGTGGGAGCCAAAAATTCGGCTTGCATCGCGGCATTGGAGTTGTTCTGGACAAGCGCGCGCGTCACGCTCGTGCATCGTGGGGCGGGTATCTCGAAGAACGTGAAGTATTGGATCAAGCCGAACATTGAAAATCGGGTCAAGAACGGCGACGTCAAGGCGTACTTTCACAGCACGGTGAAAGAAATCAGGCCGCACGCGGTGATTCTGAACACGCCGGAAGGCGAAGTGACCGTCAAAAATGATTTTGTTTTCGCGATGACCGGTTATCGTCCCGATTTCGAGTTCATGTCGCAACACGGCATCCATCTTGACCCCGAAACCTCTAAACCGATCACCAACAAAGACACGCTTGAGAGCGAACGTGAAGGCGTGTATTTGGCGGGCGTGATCGTGGCCGGCACGCATACCAACGAAATTTTCATTGAGAACGGCCGCTTTCACGGCAAGGTGATCGCGGGCTCGATAGCGGAGAGCCTCAAATAAGTTCGCCCGGCTTGAACATGGATGCGAAACTTAGCGTGAATGAGACTCGCACTCTGCCTACTTACGTGCGCGACGCTATGTTGCCAGGCTGCTGAAGTACAAACTCTACGCGCAACTCCCGACAACATTCGTTGGGGCTACTACTGGGCGCAGGCGGCCCCCGCAATCAAGATTCACTCGGGGGATCGTCTCCGCATCCAAACGGTCTCTGGAAATCCAACACGCTTACTCGCGGCCGGCGCCAAGCCCGATGAAATTCAGCCTGAACTGAAAGCGATCTACGCGCAAATACCGCAATCCGAGCGTGGCCCGGGCGGACACATCTTGACAGGCGCGGTTTACGTCGCGGAAGCCGAACCAGGCGACGTGCTGGAAGTGCGCACTGAAAAGATCACGATGGACGTTCCTTATGCTTACAACGGCTTCAGCCCCAATGGGGGATTCATGAAGGCCGATTTTCCGAACGAGCGCGGCATGAAGGTTTTTCCGCTCGACCGTAAACGCAACGTGGCGTTGTTTGCTCCTGGTATTGAGATTCCGCTGCACCCGTTCTTCGGCAGCATGGGCATCGCGCCTCCGGGAGACGCGAAGGTGGACAGCGCGCCCCCCAACGTGCATGCAGGCAACATGGACAACAAGGAACTCGTCGAGGGAAGCACGCTGTACATTCCGGTGCATCAAAAAGGCGCGCTGTTCGAAGTCGGCGACGGGCATGTCGCCATGGGCAACGGCGAAGTGGATATTACCGCGCTCGAAACTTCGCTCAGTGGAACGTTTCAATTCATCGTGCACAAGGGGGTTTCGCTGAAGTGGCCACGAGCCGAAACGCCATCTGAGTACATCACGATGGGCTTTGATCAGGATTTGACAAAAGCGACAGAGATCGCGGTGCGCGAAATGATCGATTTCCTTTCGACGGAGAAGCACCTGAGCAGGACGGATGCGTATATGTTGACGAGCGTCGCCGCCGATGTCGACATCACGCAACTCGTGGACGGCAACAAGGGCGTACACGCGATGTGCCCGAAAGCGATCTTTACTGAGAACAAAAACGCTCCGATGATCGCAGCCGGCAATTGAGTCACGGGTGTGCACGGACCAATTCAACGCGTGAAGATACAAACGTCTCGCCGTTCAGCACCTTTTGAATAGCGGGGCCAAGGTCGGCCGCAACTCCCGCCTTCACCAAATAGCCTTTGGCGCCGAGTTCCAGCGCCTGGTCAGCATAGGCTTTCTGACTATGTTGGCTCATGAATATAATCTGCATTTGGGGCAGGTGCGCGCGGAGGTACCGTGCGGCGAGGAAACCACCCATCACCGGCATCGATACGTCCAGCAGCATAAGCTGGGCCGGATGATGTACCGCCTGCTCAATAGCGGTTTGCCCGTTGTCCGCTTCGGCAACGACCTCCGCTCCCATTTCCTCGGCAAGTAAACGGAGAACCGCCCGTGTGGCCGCATCATCATCTACTATGATCAGCCGAACATTAAGCATGTTGATTGTCCAACGATGATCGCTGGTGCACTCTCCTAGTTGGACAGCTTTGGGGCGCAGCGTTGCCACCTAGCAAAAGCTCGCATTCCGAGGGTATTCGCCACCCGAGCGCGAAAACTTCTAGCACCCCCTACACGCCACTGCAAATGTCTTGCCCGGAATTCGTGTAAAATCCAGAACAGTAGAACCGCCAAGATAGTGCGCTGGCAGCGCAACGTCTCTAGCACAGAGTCGCACTTGTGACGAGGTATGAGTCGAAACGGCAGGTAATCTAAATGGACAAACCTCGAGTGCTGATCTGTGACGACCACGCTTTGATTGTTGAAGGCCTGCGCAGCGTTCTGGCTGACGAATTCGACGTAATCGGCGTCTGTGCAAACGGGCGGGACCTCGTTGACAAGGCGGAAGATCTGCAACCAGACGCCGTTTTGGTGGACGTGTCGTTGCCTGTTCTGAACGGCATGGAGGCGGCCCGGCGGATCAAGAGCATTTCACCGGCCATTAAGATCGTCTTTGTCACGCAGCGATCAGATTCTGAATACGTGCAGACAGCTTTTCGGCTCGGCGCGTCGGCTTATATTCTGAAGCAATCAGCTGCCGGTGAAGTCATTCCGGCGTTGCGTGAGGCGCTTGCCGGGCGATATTACCTCACGCCATCATTGTTCAATGGCGTTCCGGAGGCGCTGATAAATCCGAATCATAATCCGGCTGAGCTTTTTGGCGGAAGGCTGACCGGTCGGCAACGTGAAGTGCTGCAACTAGTAGCCGAAGGAAAATCAAATAAAGAGATTGCGGGAGTTCTAAATATTTCGCTCAAAACCGTTGATTTTCACAAGGCCAGGATCATGGACGAGTTGGGCCTGCGCAGCACGGCCGAACTGACGCGCTATGCCATCGAGCACGGCATGGTGGGTGCATAATCATCCGCCAATGCCTCCAACAATTGCGGATCTCACTGGAAAAACAGCACTCATTAGCGGCGCCAGCAAAGGGCTCGGCAAAGCGATGGCCATTGCTCTCAGCCAAGCGGGGGCTTCGATTGCATTGGTTTCGCGTGACGCCGGGAAGCTGAACTCCGTTCGGCAGGAGATCGAGAGCGGCGGCGGGACGGCGGCCACCTTCGTCGCGGACGTGAGCGATGAAGACGCCGTGAAGCGCTTGCAGGAGGAAACGGCGGGGCGATTCGGCAACATTCAGATCCTCATCAATAACGCAGGAATCAACATCCGCAAAAACCTGATTGATTTTTCGCTCGCGGAGTGGCGCAGCGTCATGGATACCAACCTCACGAGCGTGTTTATGATGTGCCGCGCGTTTGTGCCGCAGATGAGGGGCACCGGCTACGGGCGGATTTTAAATATGACCTCCATCATGAGCCATGTTTCGCTTCCGCAGCGCAGCGCTTATTCGGCCAGCAAAGCGGCGTTGTTGGGATTGATCCGTGCGCTCGCACTCGAACTCGCCCCGGAGGGGATAACCGTGAATGGCATCAGCCCGGGTCCGTTTGGAACCGAAATGAATATTCCGGTGATGCAGAATCCGGAAGCGAATGCGCAGTTTCTCGCGAGTTTGCCGTTAGGGCGTTGGGGCAAGGTGGAGGAGATTGGCGCACTGGCGACTTATTTGTGCTCCGATGTGGCGGGCTTTATTACCGGGACGGACATTTTGATCGACGGCGGCTGGTGCGCACGCTAGCATGACGCGGCGCGATGCGGGCTGGCTGATAGCGCGCGTAACGGCAGTTGCCGGCAGCTCGGAGTTTTTCGGCGCCTGGCTGCGCGGTGCCCCGATGCAGCCAGCGATGCATTCTTCTGCTCCGCCTGATCCGCACGACTGGAGTTCCTATCGACCGGCTTTTTTTTCGCCGCGCGAGTACGAAGCTGTAGAAGTTTTCAGCGCGATTCTGATTCCATCCGATGACACGCCCGGTGCGCGAGAGGCACACGTGGCCCCGTTTATTGACTTCGTTCTGAATGCGGCAGCCGAGTTTGCGCCCGACATGCAGGCGCAGTGGAGACAGGCAGCGCAGTGGCTCGTGCAACGTAAATTCGCGGCGTTGGATGCAAACGCGCAAGTAGCGCTTGTGGAGCAGATGGCGGCTTCCGGCCAACATCCCGGCCATGAATACTTCCGGCTGATGAAGGAGATGACGGTCCACGCGTTCTATTCGTCGCGAGTAGGGTTAGTCGACGCGCTTGAATACAAGGGGCTGGCCTATCTGACGGAGTTTCCGGGCTGCACGCATCCGGAGCATCAGCAGGTCTGAGGCATGGACCGCTATGATGTTGCGATCGTCGGCTCAGGCGCGTGCGGTGGCTGGGCCTGCATGGCGCTGGCCGAGAGCGGGTTCAAGGTGGTGCTGCTCGAAGCAGGATCGCGCATCGATCCGCATAAAGAGTTCAAGCATCGCTGGCCATACGAACTCGATTTTCGCGGCAAAGGGCAGCCGGGCTTCTTAGCCAAAAATTTCACCGGCGCGACCGAGTTCAATTACCGGATCATGATTGATGATCGGGAGAACCCGTACACGACCGCCGCGGGCAAGCCGTTTCACTGGCGGCGTTCGCGCGTGCTCGGTGGGCGCACACTGCACTGGTCCCGGGCGAGCGACCGCTTTTCCGATTACGAGTTCAAGGCCGCATCCCGAGACGGCTACGGCGAGAGTTGGCCGGTCTCCTATGCGGATGTCGCGCCTTACTACGATCGCGTAGAGCGCTTCATCGGCGTGAGCGCGGCGGCGGCGAAGTTGCCGCAATTCCCCGATGGCGTTTTTCTTGCCGCTATGCCGCTGAACTGCGCGGAGAGCATTTTTCAATCTGCTTGCCGGAAAATTGGGTTCCCAGCAACGCCGCGGCGGGTGGCGCAATTGACGCGCATGTGGCACAACCGCCCGCCGTGCCATTACTGCGGAAATTGTGTCAACGGTTGCGACGTGGGCGCGATGTTCAACACCGTCGTGTCGACGCTTCCGCCGGCGATGAAGACCGGCAATGTAACCCTGCTGTGCGATTCGGTGGTCAGCCACGTGTTGATGGACCAGGAGAATCGCACCCGCGGCATCAGGTATATCGAGCGCTATTCGCAGAAGGAAGTCGAGATCGGCGCAAGGCTGGTGGTACTGGCCGGATCGTCCCTCGAAAATACGAGATTGCTTTTGAACTCGCAGACCGGTGGGCTGGCGAACGGCAGCGGCGCGCTGGGGCAATACCTGATGGACCAGGTTGCAGGCGCCGGCATCACTGGTTTCTTACCTCAATTGAAGAACGCTTCGATTCGGAATGACGACGGAAAATCGGGCGGCCTTTACATCCCGAATTTCACCAATATCGGCGTGCGGGCTGGTTCGGGCAAATTTATTCGGGGCTATGCCATGAGCGCCACCGGCGGGGCCATGGGTGTGCCGGCCTTTGCTTCGAGTGTGGCGGGATTCGGGTCAGATTACAAAAAACGAGTGAAGACTTTGTATCCGGCGTGGGCGCAAGTGTGGATGTCGGGCGGCGAGATGCTGGCGCGCAAAGAGAATTTTGTGGAATTGGATCCCCACGTGCGAGACAAGTGGGGCATTCCTGCCTTGAAGATCAACTGCACGCATTGCGATAACGATCTGCGGCTTTACGATGATTTTTTCGCGCGCGCGCAGGAGCTATTTCACGCGGCTCACGGGGAGATCGATCAGGCGCAGCCGGGTATCGCGATACCGGGAAGCTTGATTCACGAAGTCGGCACCACCCGCATGGGCGACGACGCGAAAACGAGCGTGCTGAACTCGTTCTGCCAGGCACACGATGTGAAAAATTTGTTTGTGTTCGGCGGCGGTTGCTTCGTCACCACGGGAGATAAGCATCCGACGCTGACCATGATGGCGTTAACGGCGCGCGGCTGCGATCGAATTATCGAGATGGCGCACAAAGGGGAAGTGTGAACCGGCGGCGATTTCTGCGTCACGCGGCGGCGGGGTCTCTTATACTTCCGCTTATGGCCGAACAGCCGGCGGGAACTGCGCCGCGTTCCAAATTGGGCATCGCCACGACGTCTTATATGGGCGTCTGGCGTCCGCAGGACACGATGGAGTTCCTGGAGCATTGCAACAAGCTAGGCGCGGCGGGCATTCAAGCGCCCATCCATGGTGATCCAGTTCAAGTGCGGCGGCGTGCGGAAGAACTCGGCATGTATGTCGAGGCGTGGACGCCGCTGCCAAAGGCTGGCGACGCGTCAGCTTTCGAGCAAAGCCTGAAAGCTGCGCAAGCGGCCGGCGCTATTGCGCTGAGGAGCGCGTGTTTGGGCTCGCGGCGGTATGAGACGTTCAAGTCCCTCGAAGAGTGGCGCGATTTTGTGCAATCGAGCAACGCGTCCATTGCGGCTGCTCTGCCGATTCTGGATCGATATAAGATTCCGCTCGGTTTAGAGAATCACAAGGACTGGACCGCGGACGATATGCACGCTCTCCTCGAGAAACATTCGAACCAGTATCTCGGGGTGTGCCTGGATTTTGGCAACAATATCTCGCTACTGGACGATCCGATGTACGCGGTGGAGAAACTTGCGCCCTATACGGTCAGCACGCATTTGAAAGACATGGCCGTTGAGCCGTGCGCGGATGGGTTTCTGCTGTCGGAAGTTGTGCTGGGAAGCGGCATACTTGACTTGCAGCGCATGATCGCGCTGGTTCAAACCGCGCGGCCGAAGACGCGCCTGTCGCTCGAGATGATTACGCGCGATCCTCTGAACGTGCCGTGCCTGCAAGACGGCTATTGGCTCACGTTCCCGGAGCGCAGCGGGCTGTACCTTGAACGAACGTTGCGGCTCGTGGAAAAGCAGCGGTCACATGAGCCGCTGCCGCGAATCTCTCAGTTGAGTCACGACCAACAACTACGGATTGAAAACGATAACGTCGTGAAATGCCTACAGTATGCGCGCGAGCATTTGGCTCTACAGTAAAATCGGCGTTGATCGGCGGCCACCAATTTCAGTGACAACTTCCAAAAATATTTTTCTGCGTGTGCGTTGATGAAGGTATGGAACTCCTGGACGCTGGCGAAGTGCGCGTACTGGGGTCGCTCATCGAGAAAGAGGCGACCACGCCCGAGTACTATCCCCTGTCCCTGAACGCACTGATCAACGCTTGCAATCAAAAGTCAAATCGGGATCCCGTGGTGGAGTATGACGAAGAAACTGTCTACGATGCAGCCGCTCGTCTACGCGAGAAGAAACTCGCCCTGCTGAATACGGGTAGCGGACGCGTCAACAAATACAGTCAACGGATTTCGGAGACGTTGAATCTGGGCCGCAGGGAACTGGCAGTGCTTTGCACTCTCCTCCTGCGAGGGCCGCAGACGCTCGGCGAAGTCAAGGATCGGAGCGAGCGGATGTTCGCTTTTGCAGACTTGGCTGAGGCGGAATCCGTGCTCGAGAAGCTTGCCGAAGGGCCAAATGGTGCGCTGGTGAAAAAGCTGACGCGTCAGCCCGGGCAGAAAGAAGCGCGCTATGCGCACCTGCTATCTGGTGAGCCGGCGGAAACTCCCGCGGCAGATGCGCATGTACTCCCGGCGCCCGCGACCAAAGTGGCGCAGCTTGAAGCGGAGTTGCAGCGCTTGCGATCGGATTTTGAAGACCTGAAAACGCGCTTCGAAGCCCTCGAGCAGCAGCTGCGTTAGCCCGAAGCAGTTCCGGTGACGAGGCTGTATAGAAGGACCGACAGTACAATCGCAGTGATAACCACGTATTTGCGATCGCCTTCGAGTGCGAAGCCCACCAGCGATGCGGCAACTCGTGCGATGGGAGTTGCAATCAGCAGCAAAATACCAAGTTGAATAATCGAGCGAGCCCGGCCGGAGAATGCACCGTTGATGATCTGGTCGGCATGCCGGTCGATACTCGGCTGCCCGGTGAACGCTCTGTAGTTGACACGCTCACCCCCATGTCTGAGCAAAAAATAAACGCCGCCCAGGAAGGCTACGGCAGCCGCGATCGAAACTCCAGTGCCCAGAACTATGCTGACCGCGCGCTCGATGTCGTCGTCCGTGAGCTTTCGCTTTTCGATGATCACAGTTTTCCTTTCAGGCCGCTGTAGATCATTTGCAAGGCGATGACGCCGACGACAATGGCAAATCCTTTTCTTAGGAACGGCACGGAGAGGCGCGCCAGGAGTTTGGATCCGATGATGGATCCCGCCAGAACACCCAGCATTACCGGAAAGGCGATAGCGGGAGTAACATAACCTCGGCTGAGATACAAGCTCGCGCTCGCGGCCGCAGTGACTCCGATCATGAAATTGCTGGTCGCAGTGGAAACTTTGAAAGGGATTTGCATCGCCTGATCCATGGCGATCACCTTGAGTGACCCCGATCCAATTCCAAGCAGGCCGGACACAGTTCCTGCGCCAAACATCAGCCCGAAGCCCGTCTTCACGCGATGAACCTGATATTGTTCCGTACCAGTCAAGGTGCGGTAAGCGCCGTTTAGCTGCAATCGCTCCGCGAGAGGATCCGGTGGCAAAGGCGCTGCGCCGGATCGATGCTCGCGGCTCGCAGACCACGCCGATTGCAAAAGAATGATGCCGAAGATGATAGCGAGGGCTGCTGTTGGCATATGCGCGCCTAAGAACGCGCCGAAAACAGCCCCGAGCGTCGTCGCGATTTCGAGAAACATGCCGATGCGAATGCTCGAATAGCCGTCGCGCACGTAGGCCGCGGCAGAACCGGA